>Ga0079224_100001355_pt1 | contig 27925 bp, 24 predicted proteins | sample Stecom2015_FD_80414 | JGI IMG/M metagenome (GOLD analysis project Ga0079224, IMG submission 80414) | Agricultural soil microbial communities from Utah to study Nitrogen management - Steer compost 2015 | ecosystem: Environmental > Terrestrial > Soil > Agricultural land | place: USA: Utah... | reverse complement strand
GAGCGCCGGATCGGGCGCGGCCTCGTGGACCGATGCCGCGGCAAGCGCTCCGCCGACCCGATCATCCTGGCCGGGCGCCTGAGGGCCCGACGCGACATAGGCCAGAACCGCCCCCGACATGCCGAATGCGGCGATCAAAGTCTTCAAATTGCCTGTCTCCCGGTGGAGTAGACCTTCATTTCAATACCCGCGAGCGCCGCTGTGCTCCGGATCGCTCAGCACGACACGCAGTTGTCGTTGTTCTTCGAACCCAGTGATTCGAGCAGCCTGATCGTCGACGGAAACGGGCTGATCCGCTGCACCGGACCGTTCGCCATGTCGGCCGTGGTCTGGCCCCGCCGGCTCACCGCCGTTACGTCCGCGCCGTGCTCGGCGAGATAGACGATCATCTCGTCGTGACCCCGAGCCGCCGCGTGATGGAGGGCGTTGTATCCATCATGGTCCCGGGCGTTGACGTCGACGCCCAACTCCTCCACCAGGTAGCGCATCGCCGGCATCCACCCGTCGGGGGCGTGGCGATGGGCGTTCCCCGCATATCCCTGACCGTAGCCCACGCCTGCGGCGGCGTGGATCGGCCAGACGCCGGGTCCTCCGTCCGGCACCGGAGGCAGCCCTGAAGGATCCGTGCCAGCTCCCCCGCCCCCACCCCGACCGCGCCGAGCGGCAGGCTTGACGGTGGGGATGTTCGGGTCGGCCCCGTGCTCGACGAGGAGGCGCATCGCCTCGACGTCCACGGCGTACGCGGCGCGCCAGAACGCGGTAGAGCCGGTCGCATCGATGTCCAGGAGGTCGAAGGTGTAGGACATGTACCACAGGTGTTGGTCGAGGCGCGCGTTCGGATCCGCGCCCGCTTCGAGCAGCGCCTTCATCACGTCCAGGTAGCTCGCCCGCTGCTGCTGATACGCCTGCTGTTGCGGGTACCGGGCCTTCGGAGCCCACTGGGTGTTGATCGCGGTATACAGCGGAGTGGCCCCGGCCAGGCTGGTCAGGTTGGGGTCCGCCCCGCGCCCGAGCAGCTGGAGCGCGAGATCGAAGTGGCCGTTGATGGTCGCCATCAGGAGGGGCGTGGTACGGTCTCCGCCACTCGGCTGATCGATGTCGGCCCCGCCCTCCACCAGCGCGAGCGCGGTCTCCCCGTGGCCCTCGCGCACCGCGTGGAGCAGCGCCGTCAGCCCGCCCTGCGCCCGCACGAGGCCGGTATATCCTGCGAAGACCTCCTCGGCCACCTCACGCTCCGGCGCGTTCTCGTCGACCATCTCGGCACGTTGGACCTCGCGCGCCGCCTTCACGGCGGCCTGCACCTGGTCCGGGTCGGGGCGCCAGGCACCCGCGGCTCCGGCTTCGGCGCGGAACTTCGCGAGCACCTGATCGCGAACCTCGCCCGCGGTCTTGTCGACCGCTTGCATGTTCGGGATGTCGACGACGCGGGTCGTGACCGAGAGATTCGCGCCCCGGGACAGCAGCACCCGCACCACCTCGGTTCGGCCGGCGGCCGCCGCGAACATGAGCGGTGTCTGACGCCAGCCCGATTCGGGCGCGTCGACGTCCGCTCCTTTGTCGAGCAGGGCGATCACCGCGTCGACGCGTCCCGCAGCGGCCGCGAGGTGCAACGGCCGGGCACCGCCCGTCGACGTGGCGGCCTCGGGATCCGCACCCGCTTCGAGCAGCATCGTCACCACCGGAGCGAAGCCGTTGCGGGCAGCGAGGTGCAGCGGGGTGTAGCTGCCCACCCGCGTGACCGGGCCGAGGTCGGCACCGGATCCGACGAGCGTCTCCGCGAGTTCCGCGTCGCCATTGTACGCGGCCCAATGCAGCGCCGTCATGCCGTCGCCCTGTGCCTGGTCGACGTCGGCCCCGGCGCGTAGCGCCGCCACGACCGCTGCCGCGTCCCCCCGCATGGCGGCGTCCGCCACCGGCGAGTCGGGCGGCGTGCCCGCACCCAGGACGAGCGCCAACAGGGCCACCAGTGGTCCCCCACCCCGACGTCGTACGCGCCCACTCATGGACAGGGCTCTCCCACTCACGACGCCGCGGACCCCGGAGCGGAGAGCGAGAGCTCCCCGGTGCTGTCGCCGAAGCTGTCGAGATCGTCGATCCCGAGCTTGTGCATCAGCGTGAGCATGGCGTTGGCCATCGGGGTGCCGTCGGGCGCCTTCAGATGGAGGTTGCCCTCGAGCTGCCCGTTCCCCTTGCCGAGCACGACCAGGGGGCAGCGCCGATGGTTGTGCACGTTGCCGTCGGCCATGGGCGAGCCGAACACGATCATCGTCTTGTCGAGCACGTTGGCGTCGCCTTCCTGGATGTCCTTCAGCTTCTCCAGGAAGTACGGCAGCATGCCGACGTGGTACTTGTTGATCTTGGCGAAGTCGAGAATGCGCTCTTCGTTGCCACCATGATGGGACGCAGGATGGAACGGCGTGTCCGTGCCGCTCTCCGGGTAGACCCGGCCGGAGGCGTCCCGACCCGGCTTGAAGCTGAACACGCGGGTCATGTCGGCCGCGAACGCCAGCGCCTGCAGGTCGAACATGAGCTTCATGTGCTCGTCGAAGGAGTCGGGAACGCCCGCGGGCGCGCCTGGCAGCTCACGCTCCTCGCCGCTCGAGTTCTGCGCCTCGACGCCCTGGATCCGGCGCTCGAGCTCACGGACGTTGTCCAGGTACCGCTCGAGCCGCTGATGGTCGTTCGGTCCCAGCTCGCGCCGCAGGTAGCCGACCTCCTCCGTGATCCAGTCGAGGATGCTCGCGTTCGTGCGACGACGTCGGGTCCGCTCCTCGGGGGTCGCGCCGGAGCCGAACAGCATCTCGAAAGCCACGCGGGGATCCCGGATGAGCGGGAGGGGCTGGGTCGGTGACGCCCAGCTGATCGAATCCGTGTACACGCAGGAGTACCCGTACGCGCACCCGCCGGACTGATCGACGTTCTCGATGCAGAGCTGCATGGAAGGGATCGGCGTGTCCTGACCGAACCGCTGCGCGTAGATCTGGTCCATGGAGGTCCCGACGAAGACGTCGGATCCACGCGTCTGCTTCGGGTGCGCCTGGGTCAGGAAGACCGCGCTCGACCGGAAGTGGTCCGCCCCGATCTCACCGGGCGCGAACGCCTCGGCCATGCGGGTGTCGGTATTGCTGATGATGGTCAGGTACTCGCGCCAGGGATCGAGCGGGCTCAGGGAGCTCGGGCCCAGGTCGAAGTCCCGGCCCACCTGGGCGGGCGACCAGAGGTTCTGCGTGGCGCCCCATTCGTTGCAGCCAGCGGCGCCGTGGACCAGCTCGATCGCGACGAAGCGCGTGCGGTCGACGGCCGCCGCCGTCTCCGCCCACGGACGTCCGGCGGGCACCATGGCGTCGAGCAGCGGGAGCGCGACGGACGCGCCCATTCCCTTCAGGAAGGTTCGACGTTGCAGGCGCTTTCCGGTGATGAATTCCATGTCTCGCTGTCTCCTGGGTCAGTTGGCCGCGTCGTCCGCAGCGACTCCGGCACGTTGCATCCGGAACGCGTCGCTCTTGACCACGCCGAGGATGAACGCCGATACGCGATAATCTTCTCTAGCCGCGTCACGCACGATCGCGCGCACGGCGGGTTGGTCCTGGTGCTCGACGAGTCGGCCGAGCGCATACGCCATGAGGTTGGCGGTGAAAGTCCGAAGAAGCGGAGTCGGCCGGTCGAGGAGCGCCTGCGTCAGCTGCTGCGGGCTCTCGATCGGAGTCCCGTCGTAAAGCTCGCCGCGCGTGTCGATCGGCACGCCGTTCTCCTTGATGCGCCACTTGCCCGTCACGCCGTAGCTGTCGAGCGCCAGCCCGATCGGGTCGATGAATCGGTGGCACGAGTTGCACGTCGGGTTCTGACGATGCTGCTCCATGCGCTCCCGCGTGGTCAGCAGCTTGCCCTCGACCGCCTCTTCGGACGTCTCGTCGAGGGGCGGGACACCGGGTGGCGGCGGCGGCGGGGGCGAGCCCATGAGCACCTCCATCACCCACTTACCCCGCAGCACCGGCGACGTCCGGCCCGCGTGCGAAGTCAGCGTCAGGACGCTTCCGTGGCCGAGGACTCCCCGGCGCTCCGGGCCGGGGTAGGTCACCCGTTGGAACCGGTCACCGACGATGCCTTCGATGCCGTAATGGGTGGCAAGGCGGTCGTTCACGAAGGTGTAGTCGGCGCTGTACAGATCCAGGATCGAGCGATCCTCCTCGACCAGGCTGTGGAAGAGCAGCTCCGTCTCCCTCCGCATCGCGTCCGCCAGCTGCTGGTCGAAGTCCGGGTACCAGAACTGATCCGGGTGCACCTTCTCGAGGTCCTGCAGGCGCAGCCACTGGGCGGCGGAGCGGGTCGCCAGCGCCTCCGAACGGGGATCCTGAAGCATCCTGCGGACCTGCCGCTCGAGCCCCTGCTCGTCCCGCAGCTCCCCCTCGGCGGCCGCCTTCCGGAGGATGTCGTCCGGGGGCGCGCCCCAGAGGAAGTAGGAGAGACGGGACGCCAGCGCCTCGGCCGGGAGCGGGTACACCGATCCCGGCTGGACCCCTTCCGGGGCGCCCTCGAAGCGGAAGATGAAGTACGGGCTCGCGAGGATCGCCTGCAGGCCGGTGCGCACGCCCGCTTCGAAGCCACCCTCCTCGGCGCCGTACTCGTAGAATCGCCGAAGCGCATCCCGATCACGGTCCGTGAGCGGACGCCGGTACGCTTCCGTCGCCAGTCGGCCGAGGATCTCGTCGGCACAGGCCGATTCCTGCCCGGACTGGTCGGGCCGGCACGTGAAGATCCGCTCGCGAATGGGGTTCTCGGAGACGCCCGTCACCTGCGTCGGCCCCCCGATCACGAGGTCGCGCATGTGGGGGAGCAGCGTCAGACCATACCCGCCCATCCCCGTATGCCGGTCCGCCAACGACCAGTCGTGCGGGGAGAGCAGATCCTCGGCCGGCCCTTCGGTGCGCTTGACGAAGGCGGCGGTCACCCGCTTGGGGCCCGCGCGCACGAAGATCGGCTCCGTGCGCATCGAGATCCCCTCGGGATCGGCGACGGTCATCCATTGATCGAGGTCGAGAAGCGCGACGCGTTCCCCCTCGATGGACACCTCGATCTGCTCGAAGCGGGCGATCTGGCCGAAGAAGCCGTCGCCGGTCGTCGTGTGCTCCGGCACCATGCGGAACACGTACTCGCCGTCCGCGGGGAAGTTGTGGACGACGCTCACGCCCCCGCGGGTGCCGAAGGGCGCGCCGTCGACGCGCTCGGTCTGCGACACGTAGCCCGACACGGTGTAGGTACGCTCGGTATACGTGGCTTCGGGATCCCCGATCGCGAGCCTGCTGATCTCCGCGGCGGCGTTCAGGTAGGCGTCCAGCAGCGTCGGCGACAGGAGCTGCACGTCCGCGATGTTGTCGAAGTTCTCCGCTTTGGTATCGAGCGGGAGGTAGTCGCCGGCGTCGATCTCGAGCCCGAGGAGGTCCCGGACGGACCGGCTGTATTCCGCCTGATTCAAACGTTGGAACGGGCGCGCCCCCGGATTCGGCGCGAGCGCCGCGGCCGAGTCGATGCGCTGCTCGATCGAGGTTACGAGCGCGAGCAGGGTGTCACCCGCCGGACGACGGGCGTCGGGAGGCGGCATCATGCCGGTGCGCAGCTTCACGATGAGCTTCTCCGCGACCGCCGCGCTCTCGTGGGGTCGGGCCGGATCGAAGTCCTCGAGGGACAGGTTGCCCTGCAGCCGCCGGTCGCTGTGGCACCGGACGCAGTACTGGTCGAGCACCTCGCGCTCCGCCGCGGGCGTCCAGGCGCCCGCGGCGCCGGGTTGCCCCCCTCGGGTCACCGCCGAAGCCGTATGCGCGCCGGAGGGATCGAATGCCGGCTGCGCGGCGGATTGCAGTCGACTCTGACCCGCGAGCGCGAGCATCGCGCCGAGGGCCGCAGCGGCGGCGGTGAACGTCTTCATCGATTCTCAGAACTCCAAAACGGAGGTTCTAGCGTCATTGATGTGCCTCACGTTCAGTATACGGGTCGCGCCGTGGCCCGGCCAGCGGGTCCCGACGGCGTTTGGACGCCTCGACGAACCCGGAGACGGCCCGTCGGGCGCCGAAGTCGTCGTCGCCTGATCCTGCCCTACTCTTCTAGGACACGGACGGCCGCCGTTTTGATGGGGCACTCCCCGCCGGACCGGCGGGGCGAGCACTCAGGGAAGCCGGCGCCGCTCGAGATAGCTCAGATCGAACGAGTCGAACGAGACGGCGTAGGCATGGTCGCGGCCGAAGCCGATCACGCGCGTGCCGGGGTCGAGCGTCACGGTCGAGACACGGGCGCCCGACCGGTCGAAGAGGTCGTACGTCGAAGGCGCGCCTGCCGCCGTGTGGCGACGGACCCAGGCTCGCCCGCGCGGGTCCACGACGATGCGCTCTCCGTGGAAGGCCGGCTTGTGCTCCGGCCACACGTACGCGTCGATGTCCCGCGGCCCACCCGGTCCACCGCCGCGGCTGAAGGTGGTGGACATCACGCCGTTCTGGACCATCATCTGCACGCCGATGGAGCCGCCACCGCGTCCCGATTCGAGCAGCCATTCCTCCTTCTCGGCCGTTCCGATACGCACCGGGTCGAACGGAACCGGAGGGCCCCGCGTGACCTGGCCGGACGGCTCGATCCACTCCACGTGATAGTCACCGGTGCGCGCGACCACCACGGCACCGTCGGGAGCGACGCCCCAGGCATCCTCCGGGGAGAGCGGCACGTTCTCGATTCGAACGTTCCTCTCATTGGCGCCGCCCGACGTATTGCGCGCGCGCTCCTGCAGCTTGACCGTCGCCGCGGTGTCCTGGGCCCGCGTGGCCCGGTCGATGCGTAGCACCGCGCCGGAGTCCGGAAGGGCCCCGCCCGGCCCCGCCCCCACGCCGAGCGACCTGGCGTAGATCCGTCCGTCGTCGTCCACGCCCTGGGGTATGGCGAGCATGAACGACGGGCCTTCCCGAGGATCGCCGACGGCGATCGGCATCGTCGGGCCGAACCCGAGGTCCGGCCCGAGGACGACGAGGCGGCCGTTGCCGAGGTCCACCAGGAGCGACGAATCGGCGGGAAGCGGCCAGACCGCGTCCGGCTGCCGGTACTCGCGGGGCCCCTGCCCCTGCTGCCCGAGTGTCGTGCGCGTGCCCTCCTCCATGTCGACGACGTAGAGGGCGCGCGCGAGGGGATCCGCTACCAGGACCCGCATGTCGGGCAGCTCACGCACCGCATGGACGGCGCCGAAGTCCTCCGGGAACACGACCTCCGGCGGGCCCAGCGGCGTTTGCGCGCTGGCGGCCGCGGGGAACGAGAGGGCGGCGAGCACGAGAGCGAGAGACGCGGCCACCACGGTCGGGCGGCGCGTCGGCGTCACGGCCGATCTGGATCCGCGCGGCACCGACCCGAGCGGGCCCTCGTGGCGGCTTCGCGGGGCTCGGTCGCGAGCGTCGTGCATGGAGAGCGCCAGAGAGATCATGTCGAGGTGGCTCCTTGAGCGAAGCGGTTCAATCGTATGGATGGGGAGGAGCCGTCTCCGGGTTGCCCCCTATCCGCCGCCCGGGCCCGCCCCCGCCCCGGGCACCGGCGTAAAGGTCCGCGACGGGCGCGAGGCGCGCCGGGTGGCGAGATCGAAACGGTCACCGGGCGCGAGAAAGTAGAACCGTGGGCCGGCAGGCGTCCGTGCATCGTAGATGAGCGCGTACGACGCCCCGATGACCTCGAACCGGTCCCCGCGCACCACGATCCCGGTATCCTCGTCCAGGCCGATGCCGAGCAGGTCCGGATGCTCCGCCAGGACCTCGAGCATGTCGAACTGGCGGTTCCTGCGAAGGACGTGCTGGTCGATGCCGACGCCGCGCAGGTACCCGAATCCGCGCTGATGGTCTCCGATGACGATCTGGTTGGTGCGCGTGTCGCCGCGGACCAGGAACGATCCCTGGATCGACGCGCCCGCGGAGGTCCCGCCGATCACGCCCCCCCGCTCGAGCACCTCCCGCAGCGCCTCCTCCGTGCGCGTCCCGCCGTATGCGTCCACCAGCCGCCACTGACGCCCACCGAAGAAGAAGACTCCATCGGCGGTGCGCAGCGGCTCCACGAACGCCTCGGTGTCCGCCTCCGCCGGGTCGGTGGTGTGCAGCACGGTGAGGTTCCGGGCACCGTGCTCGCGCCAGGCGTGGAGGCCGGGATAGCGGTCGTCGTACGTCTCGGCTCCGCCCGCCGTGGGGATCATGACGATGTGCGCGTCCGGGCCGCCGGCGAGCTCGATGAAGGTTCGGTAGAGCTCGGGGGACTGCATCGCGCCGCCCACGACCAGCAGCGTACCCTGGGCGGGGCCGACCGAGGGGGGCGGAGGTCCCTGTTGCACCTGTGCGGCGAGCGGCCCACCGAGGATTCCGCCGACCGGTGCGACCCACGGTCCCGTGAGCAGGAGGAGGGCGGTGGCGAGGGCGACGGACGGGATCCGCCGCGGACGTGTTTCGCCCACCTGCGAACCCTGCGGCCTGCTTTTTGGCACCCTGCTATCTCCCACGTTCCGACTCCTCGCTTCCGTAGACGAACCGCTCGAGCGTTCCGTGCACCCGAGCCACGGTGGCCGCCGAAGGCGCGCGCGTGAACCCCGACACGACCACCGCGACCGCCCCGTTCACGAGCAGGGACCAGACGGCCCCGTGGATCCCCGAAGGGTGCGGGACGACGACCAGGGTCACGTACAGGGATATCAGGCCGGCCCCGATGCCCGCCAGCACCCCCGCCCGGGTCAGCGTGCGGCCACCGGGGAAGCAGACGCCCAGGATGGCCGGCATGAGCTGCAGCGCACCCGCGCCCGACAGGGTGACGAGCACGACCAGGAAGCCGAAGGTGCGCACCGAGAGGAAGTAGCCCACCACCAGCAGGGCGACGACGATCAGGCGCCCGACGGCGACGTAATGCGTCTGTGTCCGGTCCGTCGCGACGTAGCGCTGGTAGATGTCGCGCGTGAGGACCGTCATGTTCGCGTGGAGGATCGAGTCCAGCGTCGACATCGCGGCCGCCGTGGCGCCGGCGAGGACGAGACCGGTGAGCCATGCGGGCGCGTAGGCGAAGAGGAGCTCGGGAAAGATCCGGTCGGGTACGGCCAGATCCGGCATCACCAGCGCCCCGCCGAGCCCCACGAGTGCGGCAGGGATGTACAGGGTCATCAGATAGATGGGCGTGGTCGCGCCGAGCAGCCGGAGCGTGCGGGCGTCCACGGCGGTGTTGTAGCGGATCATCATGTGGGGCTGGAAGACGATCCCGAACGAGAGCGTGACCGTCATGCCGATCCACATACCCGGCGTGAAGAATCCTTCGGGCCCCGGCAGCGTGAGCAGATCCGGGCGCTCGGCGGCCACCCTGCGCCAGAGCTCGAGCGGGCCGCCGAACAGCTCGTAGGCGAGAAAGAGCGCGCCGATCCAGACGGCGAGGTACATCCACACGCCCTGGAGCACGTCGGTCCAGTAGACGGCCCGCAGCCCACCCGCCATGAGGTATCCCGCGGCGACGATCAGCAGGATCAGGGTGCCCAGCTCGAACGAGACGCGCCCGCCCGAGGCCACGTTGATGATGTACCCGAGACCCTGCGCCTGCACCTGGATGTACAGGATGGTGAAGACCACGGACACGAGCGCGACGACGACGCGCACTGCTTCCGATTCGTAGAAGTCGGCGAGCATGTCGGCAGGCGTCATGTATCCGAACGCCTTGCCGAGCGCCCAGATGCGAGTGCCGAGGACGTAGGTGATCGCGCCCACCAGGACCGTCCAGGTGCCGGCCATCCAGAAGCCGATACCGTGCGCGTAGAAGAAGCCCCCGGACCCGAGGAAGGCGAACGCGGAGTGGAACGTCGCCACCACCGTCAGATACAGGACCACGAAGCCGGCCCGTCGGCCGTAGAGCATGAAGTCCTCGACGTCCACCGACATCCGCCGGTTGGCGACCACGGCGAGGACCACGGTGCCGAGGATGTACACGAAGATCAGGCCGGTGGCGACGACCCAGGTTTCCACGTCAGCGGCCGGTCGATGCCATCGGGAGCGCGTCGAGGCTCCCCACGCCCGTCAGACCCCGCTCCGGTAGGCGTAGATCAGCACCAGGATGAGGAGCGTGTACACCACGAGCAGCGAGACCCAGAAGAACGGCAGGCCGAGCAGCGTAGGTTGCACGCGGTTCAGGAGAACGTGCGTCACCGGCGGCATGCAGAGCGCGAACAGCGCGACGAAGGCGGCCACCGCCGTCCGACCCGAACGGGTGCGGGGGATGAGATGCGAGCGGGGTGGCTGGCGGTCCATGGGGAGCGAACATGGACTGCGCCGGAGCCCGGCGGCAAGATTGCGCCTTTTGCTACGACGCGTCGAACAGCGCCCGGACGCGGATCCGGTCCGTCTTGCCGTTGGCGTTCCGCGGCAGCTCCCCTTCCATCTTCCAGACGCGGGGCCGCTTCGCTGCGCTCAGGCGCTGGCGCAGGAACCGCTCGACGTCCGGCAGATCGAACTGTGCCCACACGGGCACGATGGCGGCGGCCACGGTTTCGCCCCACTCGGGGCTCGGGATTCCGACCACGCACGCCTCCACCACGGCCGGATGGGCGCGGAGCGCCTCCTCCACCTCGAGCGCGTCCACGGTCACGCCACCGGATATGATGCGCTCCGAGCGTCGACCCGTCACCCACAGGTCGCCCTCCTCGTCGAGCGTCCCCAGGTCGCCGGTGTGATACCACCCGTCCTCGTCCGCGAGGGGCTCGGCGCGGCCCCCCACGTACCCGAGGGCGAGCATGGGCCCCCGAACGAGGATCTCGTCACGCTCGTCGACGCGGATCTCGATGCCGTCGAGCGGCGGACCCGCCGAGCCCGGCTTCCTGCGGACGTGCTCCGGAGGAGCGGTCGCGACCTGCGACGTGGTCTCGGTCATGCCGTAGGTGAGCGCGAGCGGCCAGCCCCGGCCGGTCGCGGTCCGGACCAGGTCGGCCGGGGCGTGCGCGCCGCCGATCAGGACGCAACGGAGTCCATCGGGGGCGACGGGGCGACCACCCCCCGCCCCGCCGTGCCATGCGTCCATGACCCGGGCCAGCTGGGTGGGCACGAAGGACGCATGGGTGACGGGACGGGGAAGCCACGCCGGCCGGTCCTCGTCGTCGAGCAGCCGAACGACGTCCCCCGCATCGAAGCGCCCCGGGACGATCAGGGTGGCTCCCGTGAGCAGCGCGCGGACGATCAGGACCAGCCCTCCGACATGTGCAGGGGAAAGGGAGCAGTGCCACCACTCGCTTCCGTCGAGGCCGAGTCGCCCCGCCACGGCGTGGGTGCTCGCCCGCAGGTTGGCCGCTCCGAGCGCTACCCCGCGGGGCCGGCCGGACGTGCCCGACGTCCAGAGGACGACCTGCGCGCCCGGCGCGACCGATGCGAGCGCGTCCGTGGCCACCTTCCGCTCGTGCGGGGTGAGCCGCGCGTTCAAGGGTGCCGCCGTGACGCCGAGACGCCACAACGCGAGCAGGGACAGCACGGCTTCCCTGTCGGGCTCCACGGTCAACGGATGGATCGCCCCCGGATGGACGCCGGCCGCGCGTAGCTCGTGTGCACGCCGTGAGACGGCGTCTTCGAGCTCGCGGCGGTCGAGGATGTCGTCGGGACCGACCAGTGCGGGCACTTCGGGCTCACCCGGGCCGCCGCTCTCGGCAAGCAGATCCACGACGCCGGTGGCGGCGCCGGTGCTCACGTCGTTCCCCCCGTCCGGGCTCCGCTCACCCGAACGCCAGCCCGAGCCCGAGGGTCATGCCGTAAACGGCGACCACGCGCGCGGTCTGACCGAGCGTCGGCAGCAGATCCGCGGGTCGCTCGTACGAGAAGACCGTGCGCACCGGCGCGATCATGAACGCCCCACTGACGAGGGCGGAGAGGACGGCCGGCGGCCAACCGAGGCCGAGCACGCCCAGGAGCGGGACCGCCAGCCCCGTCCCCAGCAGGACGAGAAACTCCGCCCGCGTGCCCCCGACCCCGATCCGCACCGCCAGCGTGCGCTTGCCGGCCTCCGCGTCCGTGCCGATGTCGCGCAGGTTGTTCACGACGAGGATCGCGGTGCTGAGCGCACCGAGCCCTACCCCCGCAAGCCACGCATCGACGGGCCACGCACCGCCCTGCACGTAGAAGGTCCCGCTCACGGCGATCAGGCCGAAGAAGACGAACACGAAGATGTCCCCGAGCCCATGGTACGCGAGCGGGTAGGGTCCGCCGGTGTACAGCACGGCGCAGGTGACGGAGGCGAGCCCGATCCACACGACCGGCCATCCGCCGACCCACACCAGGTAGGTGCCGACCACCATCGCGAGCGAGAGCACCACGATCATCCCCCGGCGGACCTGCTCCGGCGCCAGGATGCCGGCCTGGGTGACGCGCATGGGCCCGACGCGCGTCTCGGTGTCCCCGCCGCGGACGAAGTCGTAGTAGTCGTTGGCGAGGTTGGTGCCGATCTGGATGAGGGCCGCGCCCACCAGCGCGGCGAGCGCCGGCAGGGCGGCGGCCACGTCGTGGAAGGCCGCGAGCCCCGTGCCCGCCACGACCGGCGCCAACGCCGCGGTCAAGGTCTTCGGCCGCGCGGCCAGCAGCCAGGCCCTCGCCGGCGAGATCCGCCGGGGCGTCACGGCCTCAACGGGCACGGATCACCAGGGGAGCCACTTGAAGCGCCTGAAGTTCGGCTTCCGCTTCTCCACGTACGCCTTCTTCCCCTCCTGCCCCTCCTCCGTCATGTAGAAGAGCATGGTCGCGTTGCCCGCGAGCTCCTGGAGGCCCGCCTGGCCATCCACGTCCGCATTGAACGCGCTCTTGAGCAGCCGGATCGCGAGCGGGCTCTTGTCGAGAATCTCCTGCGCCCACGTCCAGCCTTCCGCCTCGAGCGCCTCGATCGGCACGATCTTGTTCACCATGCCCATGTCGTACGCCTCCTGGGCGGAGTACTGACGGCACAGGTACCAGATCTCCCGCGCGCGCTTCTGGCCGACCATGCGGGCCAGGAACGACGAGCCGAATCCGCCGTCGAACGACCCCACGATCGGGCCGGTCTGGCCGAAGACGGCATTGTCCGCGGCGATGGTGAGGTCGCAGATCACGTGGAGGACGTGGCCACCGCCGATGGCGTAGCCCGGAACGAGGGCGATGACCGGCTTGGGCATCGAGCGGATGTATCGCTGGAGCTCGAGCACGTTGAGACGCGGAACCCCGCTCTTGCCGATGTAGCCCGCCTCGCCCCGGACCCGCTGATCGCCTCCGGAGCAGAACGCCCACTTCCCGTCCTTCGACGGCCCGTTGCCGGTGAGTAGCACGACCCCGATGTCCGGGTCCTCCCCGGCATCCCGGAACGCCTCCTGCATTTCCAGGAGCGTGTCGGGACGGAACGCGTTGCGGACCTCCGGCCGGTCGAAGGCGATGCGCGCGACGCCGTCGGACTTGTGGTAGGTGATGTCCTCGTACGACTTGACCTGCTTCCAGTCGGGCTTCGCCATGCGGGATGGATCTCCTCGTGCGGTTCGTGGTGTCGATATGTGAGGTCAGCCGAGCGCGGCGCGGGCGCGGCGCACGACCTCGTCCGTGAGCTCGGCGCGCCGGGTCCGGTTCTGCTCCCGGTCCGTGCGGAGGCGGAGAACGACCGTGCGCCGGGCGGCCTCCGCCGCGGCGACCTCCCGCGCGAGGCCGTCCATCGTCACGTCGCGAAGCTCGATGCCGTGGAGCGCCGCTGCATGCCTGAAGTCGAGACCGTGCGGCGTCGCGAAGTACGTGGTGAACTCGGGCTCGTGCTCCACGATGGGCAGCATGTGGAAGATACCTCCGCCGTCGTTGTCGACGAGCAGGAAGACCACGGCGAGATCGGGCTCGCGGCTCCACAGGAGGCCGTTCTGATCGTGGAAGAGCGCCAGGTCGCCGAGCACGCATAGAACCGTCCGGCCGCCGGCCGCCGCGGCGCCGAACGCGGTGGAAACGATGCCGTCGATGCCGCTCGCGCCGCGGTTGCCGTAGACGCGCCAGCGCCGGTCGGATGGCACGGCGAACGCGTCGAGGTCCCGGATCGGCATCGAGCTCGAAACGAAGACGAGCGCTTCCGGAAGGGCCCGGGCCAGCTCGGGCCACACGGCTCCCTCATGAAGGCGCGTCCCGTCGTCGTCGAGGGCGCCCCGAGCCGCGCGGTCGAGCGCCACCCATCGATCGGCCCACTCGGTGGAGGCGGCGGCGTGGACGCGCTCGGCCAACGCGCGCATCGTATCCGCTAGATCGGTGATCAGGTAGTCGGTGGCCCCTGCCCCATGGTCCTTCCAGCGGGCGCCGCCGTCCACGACGAGGGAGGGTACGTCCCGCTGCTCCACGAGCCACTCCGTCAGCACCGCCGACGTCGGCGATTGCCCGACGCGGAGAACGAAGGACGGGCGAAGTGCGGCCCGAACCTCGGGCGCCCGCAGGAACAGGTCGTACCCGGCAACGGCGTCCACTTCGGAGCCTGCGGCCGCGTCGGAGCCGAAGCGGGCCCCCGAGAGGGGGTCGGCGAGGAGCGGAAAGCCGGTGGCGCGTGCGAGGCGCCGGACTTCCGGGCCAACCCGGTCCGGTTCCGGGACCGGGCCGGCCACGATCATGCCACGGGGCGTGTTCAGGCGCCGGACGAGGTCGTCGAGCTCGGGTCCCGCGGGGATACGAGCGGCCCGGACGATGGTCGTGTACGGACGGCCGTCCGGCCGCCCCGACACCGCGAGCGGGTCCCGGTCCGGCGCGGGCGAGACGTCGACAGGTCCTTCCACCGGCTCGAGCGGCTTATCGAACGGCACGTTCAGGTGCACGGGGCCCATGGGATGCCCGGCGGCCGCGCCGACCGCCCGGCTCACACACGTCCGCATGTGGCGGAGGGCGGGATCGTCCCCGGTCGGCACGGCGAGATCGAACGAGGCGCGGACGAACGATCCGAAGATGCCGGCTTGATCGATGGCCTGGTTGGCGTCCGCGCCTCGGAGCCGCGGCGGCCGGTCGGCCGTGAGCACCAGGAGCGGCGTCTCGGCCTGGGCGGACTCGACGACCGCCGGCAGAAGGTTCGCCACGGCCGTGCCCGACGTGGTGAGCACGGCTGCCGGCGTGCCGGACACCTTCCCCACCCCCAGCGCGAAGAAGGCCGCCGAACGCTCGTCCAGGTGTACCCGCAACCGGAAGCGCCCATCGACCGCCAGCGCCATCACGAGCGGAGTCGAGCGGGAGCCGGGTGCGACTGCGATCTCGCGGACGCCGGACCGGGCCAGTTCGTCGGTGATTGCGCGCGCCCAGCGGGTGTTCACGACGGCACCCGACGCGCTCAAGCCGGCCCCGCCCCGGACGACGCGGACCGTGCCGCCGGCGCCGCGTCGCCCTGGATGACCGCCCCCCCCGCCCGCAGCGCCTCGAGCATCGGCTCGAACTTGATTCCGGTCTCGTCCCACTCGGCGGCCGGCACGGAGCCCCGTACGATCCCGGCGCCGGCGAACAGGCGCCACTCGTTCCCGTTGCTCACTCCGGTGCGAAGCGCCGGTGCGAACACGCCGTTCCCGTCGGCATCGAACCACCCCACCGGCCCGGCGTACCATCCGCGTTCGAACGGCTCGCCCGCCGCCAGGACGTCCAGGGCGGCGTCCCGCGGAAGCCCGCATACGGCGGGCGTCGGATGCAGGATACGGAGCAGGTCGAGCACGCCGACGCCGGCGGGGGCGCTCGCCCGGATCTCGGTCTCGAGGTGCTGGATACCGGCCAGGGCCAGCACGTGCGGCTGCGGCTCCGCGCGGATCTGGTGAGCCACCGTCTCGAGGCGCGCGACCATGTCGTCGAGCGCGATGCGTTGCTCCGCCCGGTCCTTGTCGCTCGCGAGCAGCCGGGCCGCGAGCTCGGCCTGTTCGCGGGGGTTCGTGCCCCGGCGGATGGAGCCTGCGACCGCCGTGGCGTGGAAGACGCCGTCGCGCAGCGTCGCGACCGTCTCCGGTGCGGCCCCCATGAGCGACACGCCGGAGCGGGGCTGGAACAGGAAGACGTGGCTGCCGCGGTTGCGGTGCCAGAGATGCATGACGACGTCCGCCGGGTCGATGGACCGCTCGAACCGCACGTCGAGCGTGCGCGCGAGCACGGCCTTGGAGATCCGCCCCTCCTCGATCGCCCCGAGGGAGCGGGCCACGATCTCGTCCCACGCCTGGGGTGATCCGGAGCGGGCACGCCCCGACACGACAGCGGGCAGGCCTTCGACGACCTCCCCGATCGCCGCCAGCTCCGCCCGTACGCTCTCCGCGCGGCGACGGAGGCGGGCCAACGCCCCTTCGGCATCGGCGGGGCCCACCAGCGCCCGCGCCCTCAGCCATGCATCTCCCGAGCCGTCGCCCTCGAGCTCCAGCTCGGGAACGACGAACAGGGCACGTGGAAAGGCTTGCCACACGCCGCCGGCCCGATGGTGCTCCCGGAATGCGAATCCCCCGTAGAACCGGATCCTGGGTGCTCGCGTGGAGCCCGGCGCGAGGACCGGGTCGGTGGCGAGGGCATAGGCGCGGCGCGCGACTGTGGCGAAACGATCGGCATCGTCCGGATCGTGGCTTCCGGCATCCGCGTCCACGCGCACGTCGGCCACCACGCCGCTGTGCGCCACCCAGCGGTCCTCCCGCGCCCAGAACCCCCGGGGCACCCCCGCCGCGTGCCGGAGGAACGCTTCCGGCCGGAGATCGGGCGCCGGAATGGTGACGGTCGCGAGACGCGGCGCACCGGGCGGTCGCTGCACGCGGGCTCCTGGAGGCTGTTGAAGGAGTGTGCAGCCGCGTGCGTGACGCGGCCTCGGGAACCTGCGCGGAGCGACGACGGCGAGGCCGTGGCCGACGGCAGGACGTCCAACGACGCGCCGGAGACGAGGGTGCCGCACCCGGAGCGCCGTCGACCGCCAATATATGGATGCGGGCGGGTTCCTGAAGGTGGCGCGACGAGGCACGGGGCGCGATGGTGCGTGTAACGGTGCCGTTCGGGGCGTTCATTCGACGCCCCGGCTCCGGGTATCGTCCACGCCCAGACGGAATGAAACCTTGTCCAGACGCCTGCTCCTCATCGGACTCGTCCTCGCCGCTTGCGGTGGGGACACCGGCGGCGACTCCGCTCCCGAGGGGCCGGCCGCCGAGGCTCCGGCTCCCCCACTCGACCCGGACATCTGGGTGGCCGAGCTCGTCCACCACGACGACGGCTCGATGTCCCTGGGGCAGCCCACCGCGGCCATCCACCGACCCGGATACGACAACCAGCCCTACTTCACGCCGGACGGGCGGGGGTTCTGGTTCGCCGCCCTCGACGAGCACACCGCGCAGACCGATATCTGGCGCTACGACCTGACCGGTGCCATCGAGCAGGTCGTGATGACCGCGCCGGAAAGCGAGTACTCGCCCACGCCGCTGCCCGACGGGACCGGCCTGTCCGTCATCCGGGTGGAGGCGGATTCCACGCAGCGGCTCTGGCGCGCACCCTTCGACGGCTCCGAGTCGGCACCGATCCTCCCCGACCTCGCGCCGATCGGCTACCACGCGTGGATCACCGCGGACCGGGTCGCGGTGTTCGTCCTCGGCAACCCGCCGACGCTCCGTATCGCGCACGTCTCGGGTGGCCCCGCTGAAACCGTCGCCGAGGGCATCGGCCGCTCCATCCAGAAGATCCCGGGGGAGCCGGCCGTGAGCTTCGTGCGCATGGTGGAGAGCGAGCCGCCGTCCCTGATGCGGTACGACTCCGGGAGCGGCACCGTGGAGGCGCTGGTCCAGACCGTCGGGGGAGGCGATTTCCACGCATGGACGCCCGACGGCACGGTGCTGATGGCCGATGGCCCGCGGATCTGGGCGTGGACGCCGGGGCCGTCGAGTCAGTGGGTGGAGATCGCCGATCTGTCCGAGCGCCGGGTCAGGGTCACTCGACTCGCGGTGAGCCCCGACGGACGTCAGATTGCCATGGTCGTGGAGCCCGGCGACGTGCTTCTCTAGACGCGAGACCCCTGTCAGGAACCGATGATGCCCGGAACGACGAACGCACCGCCCTTCGCCAGGCGGTCCGCCCCGCCCTTCGCCTTGGCCCTCGCCCTCGCGGCCGCGCTCGGGACGCCCGCCGGGGCTGCCGGACAGGACGGCGCGCCGAACGACCTCCGGATCGAGGCCACGCCGGCCCGGCTCACCGTCACGACCGGGGAGCGGGTGCCGTTCACGGCCCGGGCGGTCGACGCATCCGGCCGCACCGTGGACGTTCCGCTGCGCATCGTGGGGGCGCGTTCCGGGGTCGAGATCACGGACGGGTTCGTGACCGGCGTCGCGCCCGGGGAGCACCAGATCTTCGTGACCGCGGTCCTCCCGGCGGGCTCCACCGGCTCGCCTCCGAGCCTCACCGTACCGGTGGTGGTGACCTGGCCCAGCGTGCGCGAGATCCACGTGGCGCCGGAAGCGGGCACCCTCTACGTCGGCACGTCCCTCACGCACCAGGTCGAGGCCCTCCACCCGGACGGAACGTCCCGTCCCGACGCGCGCGTCTCGTGGCGCTCTTCCGACCCGCGGATCGCGGTCGTGGACGCCTTCGGCATGGTGACGGGCGTGGCTCCGGGGACCGCGACCGTGACCGCCACCCTCGAGGACGGACGGGCGACCATCGAGCACACCGTGCTGCCGTTCACGGGCGAGAGCCTCACGCTGGAGGGCGGCGTGGAAGAGGCGCGCACGGGTGACGTCGTCCGCTTCCGCGCGGTCGTCCGTGGTGCCGATGGCGCCCCGATGGACGACGTGCCGGTCTCGTGGTCGCACGCGTACACCCCGACCGAGGGCATGCTCGGCGTTCCCGCCACCGGCCAGATCCGGGACGGCGCCTACGTCGCGGACGTGCCGGGGCTCCACACCGTCACCGCGACCGCCGGAACGCTGTCGGCGCGGCACACCTTCCGCGCGGTCGCCCGGGACGTGGTGCAGGAGCTCGAAGTCAGCGGACACGCGCTCGAGAGCTGGTACCGCACGACCGATGTCTGGGCGTTCGAGGGTGTGGACGGTCGGGACTACGCGATCACCGGATCCAAGGTGTCGGGCGGCTTCGCGTTCTTCTACGACATCACCGACCCGGCCGCCATCCAGAAGCTCGACTCGATACAGGTGGACGCGCGCACCGTCAACGACGTGAAGACCTCACCGGACGGGCGCTATGCGGCGCTCTCGCGCGAGGGCTCGACCAACCGGCGGGACGGGCTCGTGCTGGTCGACCTCGCCGACCCCCGGAACCCGGTGGTGGCATCGGTCTTCGACGAGGGCATCACCGGCGGCGTGCACAACCTCTTCGCGGAGGACGACCACCTCTACGCGCTCTCCAACGGCGACAAGTACGTCATCGTCGACGTGTCGGATATCTACAACCCGCGCTACGTGTCGGAGTACAACCACCCCGACAGCCGCTTGCACGACGTATGGGTGCACGACGGCCTCGCATACTCCTCGGAGTGGGAGACGGGCGTGGTGGTCGTCGATGTCGGCGACGGTCGGTGGGGCGGATCGCCGGAGAACCCCGTCTTCGTCACGTCGTATGCGACACCGAGCGGTGCCACCCACGCTGCGTTCCCGTACCACCAGGAATCCACCGGAAAGACGTACCTCTTCCTCGGCGACGAGATCATGCAGCGCCGCGGGCTCGCGTGGGCCGGCTACCCCTCTTCCATGGGGTCTTATGCCGACAGGTACGACCCGGAGACCGGCCGCGGGGGTATCCCCCTGGTGACACGCGGCTACATTCAGATCGTCGATTTCACGGATCCCGAGAACCCCGAGATGGTGGCGCGTTACGAGGTGCCGGAGTTCGGGACCCACAACTTCTGGGTCGAGGACGACAAGCTCTATCAGGCGTACTACGAGGGCGGCCTGCGTGTCGTCGACGTGAGCGGCGAGCTGATGGGCAACCTCTACACGCAGGGCCGCGAGATCGCCGTCTTCAAGTCGGCCTCGCCGGCGGGATACACGCCGAACGCGACCATGGTCTGGGGCGCCATGCCGCACAAGGGCCGAATCTTCTTCAGCGATACCAACTCGGGCCTGTGGTCCGTCCGCCTGCTTCCCGGCACGCGGCCGATCTCCTGAGGCCCGGGGGACCTGGGGACCTGGGATCCGCTGAGGCGCGCGGACTCCGCACCGCGGATCAACGACCGGTCCACGCCCTCCAGGTCTCCTCGTCGAGGCCGACGGAGAGATCCTTCCCGTGCCGCACCAGGGGCATGCGCAGGATCGTGGGCTCGTCCGCGGCGATCTCCATCCAGCGCTCCGCGCCGTAGTACGCCGTCTGCAGGCCGAGCGCGGCGAAACGCTTCGCGTCGCGGTCGATCATCGTGTCCTCGCCGAACTTCTGGAAGAAGCGCTTCAGCTCGCCGGCCGAGGGGGCCCGCTGCTTGAAGTCGACGAAGTGCACCCTCACCCGCCGCTCCTTGAAGAAGCGGAGCGCCTTCCTGACGTTGGCGTCGTTCTGGACGCCGAAGACCTGGACTTCCATGCGGGCAAGGTATCAGCCCGCCGCGGTCGCCCGTAGGCCGCACCGCGATCCCGACGGCAGTAGATTCGGGCATGGACGCCCAACTAGGACTGTTTCCCGACCTCGCACCCGCGCAGCACGGCGGCCGTGTCGAGCCCGCCCCCCCCGACCCGGACCTGCTCGAGCTTGCCGAACGGTTGCCGGCGGGGCTGCGCCTCGGCACCTCCTCGTGGAGCTTCCCGGGCTGGGAGGGAATCGTCTACGATCGCCAGGCGACGGAGTCGACGCTCGCGCGGGAAGGACTCCGTGCGTACGCCCGGCATCCGCTCTTCCGCACGGTCGGCATCGACCGCACCTACTACCGGCCGGTCGCGGAGGATGTCTTCCGCGCCTATGCCGCCGACGTCCCCGCCGACTTCCGCTTCCTCGTGAAAGCAGACCGGCGGACCATCTCCCCGCTCGATCCCGACGCGCGCGACCGGCGCACGCCGAACCCCCTCCTGTTCGATGCCGCGTGGGCGACCGACGAGGTGGTGGCGCCCGCCGTGGAGGGGCTGGGGCGCAAGCTCGGCCCCATCCTCTTCCACCTGCCTCCGATGAATGCCGGAGCATTCGGCGGCCCCGGCCGCTTCGCCGAGCGGCTGGGCGCCTTCCTCGGTGCGCTGCCCGCAGGGCCGAGCTACGCGGTCGAGCTCCGGACTCCGGCTCTCCTCACCGGCGGCTACGCCGACGCGCTCGAGGGCGCCCGCGCGTCCCACGGGTACACGGTGCATCCTGCGATGGCACCCCTGGAGCGGCAGATCGCCGTGCTTCCCCCGCACTACCAGCCGACGCTGGTGCTCCGCTGGATGCTGGGGTCGGGTCTCGAGTACATGGCGGCGCGGGCGCGCTACGAGCCGTTCGACCGCCTCGTGGACGAGGACCCGCCTACCCGCGGCGCCGTGGCCGTGTGCGCGCTCGACGCGCTCATCGCGGAGCGCTCGGCGTTCGTCGTCGTGAACAACAAGGCGGAGGGATCGGCTCCGCTGACACTCCGACGCCTCGCGCAGGCCATCACGGCGGACCGGGATGCTCCGTAACGCGAGGGTCTGGGCGTATGCCACCGGCGGCTGGCTCCTGGTGGCGGGCGGGCTACAGTGGGCAGCCCACGTCTGGGGCGTGGCCGGGGAGCATGCGATGATCGGACAGCGTGAATTCGCGATGGACACAATGAAGCAGGCCTTCTCGCTCGCGCCGCTCCAGCCGAGCCTCTGGCGCAGCTACCGGATGCTCAGCGCGTCGCTGGGGCTGTTCTTCGTGTACGGCGGCATGGTCCCCATCCTCCTGGCCTGGGCACGCGTCTCGGCGCCGGCCCTGGCCGGGATGGCCCTGTTCGGGACGGTCTTCTGGACGCTCGCGTTCGCGTTGTACGCGTTCGCGGACCCCGTGCTGCTCCCGCTGGTGACCGCCGCCGTCGCGGTCCCGCTCCACGCGCTGGTCTGGCTCACCGCCACCTACGAGAGCCCCGGCGCCCGGCCCTGACACGGCGGGCGGCACGATGCCGCTCGGCGTCCGGCGACCGCTGGCGGAATGATCACCGCCGTGGGATCTTTACGAGGCCACCTGCATACGGGAGACGCACCCGTCTACGAGCTTCACCGGAGTCCTGCCATGCGCCGAGCCTACAGCTTACTCCCGATCGTCCTCCTGCTGTCGGCCTGCGGCACCGGCGAGGCCGGCGAGCCGTCCGAGCAGGCGGTCCTCGCCCAGGACCTTCCCACCATTCTGGTCTACAAGACGCCCACGTGCGGGTGTTGCAACGGGTGGATCGAGCACCTCGAAGCCGCGGGCTTCACCGTGGACGCGCGCGACGTGCGGGATCTCATGAGCGTCAAACGTGACGCGGGGGTGCCCACCGCGATGTCTTCCTGCCATACCGGCCTCGTCGACGGATATGTCGTCGAAGGGCACGTGCCGGCAGAGCACATCGTGCGGATGCTCGCCGAGCGACCCGAGATCGCGGGCATCGCGACCCCGGGCATGCCGATCGGGTCTCCGGGCATGGAAGGGCCGAACGCGCAGCCGTACGAGGTGCTCTCCTTCGGGGCGGACGGCTCGAGTGCGGTGTTCGCCGAAGTCGATCCCCGGTGAGCGCCGCAGGAGGGCCGGCATGAAGCTCGTATCGACCCGGGTGGCCACGCGCGACGCCGCCGCTAGCGGCGTGGAGATCCGGTGAAGCATCCGGAGATCCTCCTGCTGGAGGGCTCCGCGGAAGTGCGCCGCGCGCTGGAAGAGGGGCTATCCATCCACGGCTATGCGGTGACGTCCGTGGCGACCCCATCGGAGGCGCTCGAGCTCCTGAGGAGCCGCCCCTTCGATCTGTTGATCGGGGCTCCCGCGACCGCCGATCGCTGGCCGGTGGGTACACTCGGCCCGGTGCACGAGGAGTTCCCGGACATCCCGTCCGTCGTGATCGCGGGCGACGCCTTCGATCTCGCGGTCCTCGGCGGCGTCCAGGGTCCAGGCCCGCGACGCCGGCTGCTGCGGAAGCCCTTCACGCTCGGCGAGCTGATCACGATCAGCCGGGTGGCCCTGAACGGGCACGGCACGAAGCCGGACCATCCGGGCACGGGCGCGAGCTGAGGCGGCCCGGAGTCCCGCCCGCCGGCGTCCGCAGCCGTCAGACCTGCTTCAGCAAGCCCACCTCGAGGGCGAAGCGGACGAGCTCGCTCCGGTGGCTCAACCCGAGCTTGTCCATGATCCGCGAGCGGTACGTGTCCACCGTCTTCGGGCTGATGAACAGCTTCTCGCCGATCTCGCGTGCATTGAAGCCCTCCGCGGTGAGCGCCAGGACCTCCTGCTCGCGCGCGCTCAGGGCATGGAGGCTGCTCGACCCGTCGGACGCCTCCTGCTGCTTGTACCGCTGGAGCAGCAGCGTGGTCGCCTTCGGAGGAAGGAACACCTGTCCGCGCGCGACCACCCGGAGCGCCTCGAGCAGATCCGTATCGGCGCTCGTCTTGGTCAGATAGCCGCTGGCGCCGGCCTCCACGACCGGCACCAGATACTCCTCCTCGGCATGGACCGTCAGCACGAGGACCTTGGTGTCCAGTCCGAGCGCGGCAATGCGTCGTGTCGCTTCGAGGCCGTTGGAGCCGGGCATCGACAGATCCATGACCACGACGTCGGGCTTGAGCGCCCGGACCTGGTCCACGCCTTCGTCTCCGGTCGAGGCCTCGCCGACGATGGCTATGCGCCCGTCCGCCTCGAGCAGAGCCTTGATGCCGGCCCGGAACATCGCGTGGTCGTCCACCAGCAGGACCCGCAGCGCGTCACCCATCGTTGGTTCCCAGGTTCGTGATCGGAATGAGCACCCGCACCACCGTTCCCCGTCCCGGTGCGCTGTCCACCACCACCCGGCCGCCCACCATTGTGGCCCGCTCACGCATGCCGATGAGCCCGAGGCCGCCGTCCCGCTCGAGCGTCGCCACCGGATCGAAGCCGAGCCCCGAGTCCGCCACCTCCGCGACGACGCACCCGTCCGCGGCCGTGAGCCGCAGCGTAGCCTGACCCGAGCCGGCGTGGCGCCGGGTGTTCGACAGCGCTTCCTGGACGATCCGGTACAGCGCGAGCTTGGCCGTCATTCCGAGGTGCGGGTCCACGTCCTCGAGCTCGGCGTCGACGGTGAAGCCCGCCCGCTCCCGGAGCAGGCGCACGTGCGCCTGCAGGGCGAGCGCGAGCCCGACCTCTTCGAGCTCGGGGGGCCGGAGCCCGCGGGAAATGCGCTTCACCTCCTCGGCTGCCTCCACGATCTCCGCCCGCACCTCTTCAAGCAGAGCGGACCTGACGGTCGCGTCGTCCTCGTTCGCGAGGCGGCGGACCCTCAGGATCAGGGTGGCCAGCCGCTGGGCCGTATCGTCGTGGAGCTCGCGAGCGATACGCTGCCGCTCCTCTTCCGTGGCGCGGAGGGCGCCCTCCGAAAAATTCCGCAGCCGTCGGTGATCGGTCACGTCGCGCACGGCACAGATGACACGCAGGCCCTCTTCCTCGGTCCCCCACGGGCTGAGGCTGATCTCGACGGGGAACGTCGTGCCGTCCTTCCTGCGCCCCCGCAGATCGAGCCCGACCCCCATCGGTCGGTCGCGTGGCTTCTGCGCGAATTCCGCCCGGTGGGCACCGTGGCGGGAGCGGAGCGCTTCGGGGACGAGCACATCGACGCTCTGCCCCACGAGCTCCTCTTCCGACCACCCGAACAGCGCGACCGCCTTTGGATTGGCATCGCGGATGACCCCTCGCTCGTCCACGACGAGGCAGCCGTCGGGCGCCGCCAGAAACATGGCGCGGTAGTCTTTCAGAGAGAGCAAGCGCTCGTCCCGGTGGCTTGTGACGATTCCCCTGCCGTGCCCGTGGTGCTCACCCCTACGACGGAAGCGTGGCGAGCCCGACACCGGCGACAGCCCGATCGGGCGAGAATATACCAAGGGTGACGCCAGGCGCGCTCACGTGACAGGAACGCCGCCGAGCGGCACATTCGACAACGTCGGAACGTCGGGCCGGCCGTACAACAGTACGCTCTCAACCGAGGAGGAAGCGTGTACGCTCAGATCCTGGTCCCCCTGGACGGCTCCAAGTTCGCCGAGTCCGCGTTACCGCTCGCGCTCACGCTGTCGCGGAAGACCGGCGCGGACCTGCACCTCGTGACCGTGATCGAGCCCGTGCCGGCCTTCGTGTACGACGAGTGGGAGACGGCGGCGGAGGAGTGGACGCGTGAGTACCTCGCGAACGTCGTCGCCGACGTCGGCCCGAAGGCGGGAGGGCACGTGAGCGTCGGCATCCTCAAGGGGCACGTGGTCGACGCGCTCCAGACGGAGGTCGCGGAGCGGAAGGCGGACCTCGTGGTCTTGGCGTCCCACGGTCGTGGTGCCATCTCCCGGCTCTGGCTCGGGAGCGTCGCCGACCGCTTCCTGAGGCAGGCGGACCGACCGGTCCTCGTCGTACGGCCCGAGGCAGACGAGGGGCGGACGGAGCCCGACGGCGAGCCCGCATTCGATACCTTGCTGGTGCCACTCGACGGTTCCGAGCTGTCGGAGTCGGCGCTCGACCATGCGATCGAGTTCGGGGAGCTTTTCGGCTCCGCCTATCATCTCACGCGCGTCGTAGCCTATCCGGTGGAGCTCGCTTCCCCCTACCTGCCCCACACCGCTCAGATGAACCAGCAGCTGCTTGCGGACGCCAAGGACCGCGCGGCCGAGTATCTCGAGGAGCGCGCCGAGCGCATGCGCCGACGCGGGCTCCGGGTGACCACGGCGATCTCGGTGGACGGGCAGGCGGGGCACGGCATCCTCACGGAGTGCGAGGCCGTGGAAGCCGACGGCGTCGCCATGGCCACCCATGGGCGGAAGGGCCTGAGCCGGGCGCTGCTCGGAAGCACCGCGGACAAGGTGCTGCGCGGCCTGCACGTGCCCCTGCTGCTACACCGGCCGAAGGGCTCGAAGGTGCCGGCCTCGGATGGAGCGACGGACCGATCCGCCGCCGTATGAGGAGCCGGCGCGGCCGGACCCCGAGGCTCGTGCACGGCGCGGTGGCGATGGCGGCGAAGTGGGCCGCCTCGGCCGCCCTGCTCCTCCTGCTCCTTCCGGGTGGATCGACGGCGCAGGGGGTCCCGGGCGGCCAGGACGGCTCGTCCTGGCCGCTCCCTTCCGTGGGTGCCCACTTCGGGTACGACCAGGCCGCCAGCGGGGAGGTCGTGGGCGTGCAGATCCGCGTGCCGGTGCTGCGCGGCGGGCAGATCGAGCTCATGCCCAGCGCCAGCGTCACGTTCGTCACCCGTTTGCGCGAGTACCAGTACAACGTGGACGCCGTGTGGGTGAGCGGGGGGCGTGAGGGCGGGCTCTACCTGGGCGGCGGGCTGGCCCTGCGCAACTCGATCTTCGGCAGCGATCCCACGTCGCCGCGCGAGACGCTCGCCGGGTTCCAGGGCGTGGCCGGGCTGAAGGCCGGGGGCGGCGGCACGCTCGTCACACAGGTGGAGTTTCGCTGGGTCTTCCTCTCGGAGGCGAGCTACGATCCACGCTCGTTCTCCCTCGGCGTGAACTTTCCCCTGTCGCTGTGGGGCGGCGGCTGAGGGATCACCGACGCTCGGGAGGACCATCACGGCGCCACGCATGCCCCGACGTCTGGGGCCTAGCGCGTCAGGATCACGAAATCGCCCAGGTCGGTGTGCGCCTCGGGGTCCCATGCCGCCGGGCTATCGGTCCTCCTCATCACCACGGAGACGATCCGCGTTCCGGGCCGAAGATCCTCGATGCGCTCCGGCACGCCGGTCCCGCGCTCGACGTGGAACGACCCCGCGACGTGGATCACGAACCGATCGGGCCCCCGGCCGAGCGCTTCCACCACCGCGTGGCCCATCGACGCATCCCAGAGCGCCTGCGCCTGCAGCGCATTCTCCCCCAGGTCGACACCGTGGTCCTGGCCCGACATGAGCGCGTCCCATTGCGCCCGGTACCGGTCCGACGGCCCGGGATAGGGGAGCGGAGGCAGGTAGTGCTTCGCCAGCGGTCCGAGATCGGCCAACGACCCGGGGCCTTCCCGCGTCACCCGGTTCACGTACCGGCGTGGGGCGTTGGCGGCCACCACCGGAATCCGCCATGCCCGCGCCGTCTCCACGAGGGGCCGGTAGCGCATCGCGTACTCCTCCCACGGCCGCGCGCTGTCGAGGAAATGCGCTTCCGCGATCAGCCCCGTCAGGTACTCGTCGAGCACGTACTGGACGTCCCGCTCGAACATCTCCAGGGAGAGCATGACCCAGCGCGGCGTTCCCCGGTACCGCTCGAGCGCCCCGGTGAGCAGCGCGGCCTCGAGACGGTGGCCGACCGTGTCGCCGTGCTCCTCCCCCACGAGCACGACTTCGGCCGGATCCATCGCCTCGAAGATCGCGGCGAGCGAGGTCGCCGCCCCGTCGCGGGTGTAGACACGGTAATCGCGACCCTCGACGGGCGTCTGTCGGGAAGGCGGGGCTGCCTGGACGGGCGCCGCGTCCTGCTGCGCCCTCGACGGCGCGGGTGTCACGGCGAGCACCGCGAGCATGCCGAGGACGGCGTGGTAGGGTCGAGCCTTCATCGGCGCTCCCTGGCGAGCGTGGACGGTCCGGGGACGGGCGTCGGTCCGGAGCCGGCCAGCATGAACGGTTCGGCGCGGTGCGAATGGAACCCTGGCCGGCCCAGCGAAGGTAGCAGGCCGCCCGGACACGCTGATACCCCGCCCGTACCACGGAGGGGTTTGACAGACGACCTCCCGCGTCCGAAGCTTGCGAACATCCCCCCACCCGATGCCGAGCCGGAGGCCGTATGCGCTACGCCGCCGCCCTGATCCTGTCCGCCCTGTTCGTGATGCCCGCAGCCGCACAGGAGTTCGAGAGGCCGCCCGGGTGGAGCGTGCGCTTCGACCAGGACGGCGCTACCGAGGCGGAT
>Ga0079224_100001354_pt1 | contig 27935 bp, 30 predicted proteins | sample Stecom2015_FD_80414 | JGI IMG/M metagenome (GOLD analysis project Ga0079224, IMG submission 80414) | Agricultural soil microbial communities from Utah to study Nitrogen management - Steer compost 2015 | ecosystem: Environmental > Terrestrial > Soil > Agricultural land | place: USA: Utah... | reverse complement strand
TTGATGGAATCCGCCAGATTCTCGGCCTGGTTGTTCAGGCGCTCACGGATGCCGGCAAGGGTATCCGAGCGATAGGTCATCAAGGCCCCCAGCTCCCCGCCAGCGTCCGTCACCGGGAAATTCTGTCCTTTGTATTCCAGGCTTAACTGGTCGTTATCAAGTGCCAGAGTGGAGGCCTTATCACCCAGTATCAGAGGCTGACCAGCGGTAAGCGTGACGTTGACCCGACCATCGGGAAAGCTCTGGGTACGAACATCCAGGTGTTCGGCCAGCGACTGGATTGCAAGATCCCGCTGGTCCTGCAACTGGGCGGTATTTCCGCCTTTAGCCTGGATGTCGGCGATACGCTCATTCAGTCGTGCCACGTTTTTCAACTGGCTGTTAATGGTGTCTACCTGGGCTTCGGTCTGCTCGGAAATCTGTCGTTCCTGCATATCCAGATTGCCGGCCAGCTGGTTGAAGCGATTGGCCAGAGCATCGGCACTGGCCAGAATCTGCTGACGAACAGCGGTAGACTGGGGTGCCTCTGCCGCTGCGTTGAAAGCGGCGAACAGGGTATCGATACCGGCGGACAAAGACAGTTCTTCACCGCCAATAATGTCTTCCGCCTGCTCCACTAGTGTTTGCATCTGGCCGTCAAAACCGGACTGACTGGTCAACCGCCACAGAGCGGAGGTGCGGAAATCGTCGGCAATTCTCCGGATATCCGCCACTTCCACACCATTACCCGCACTGAGCCGGGAGGGACTGGTATCGGCACGGGAGGCCAGGATAGCGTCCTGCCGGCTATAACCCGGGGTATTGGCGTTGGAAATATTCTGGCTCGCAACGGTCAGTACGGTTTGTGCGGCGTTCAGGCCAGACAGGGCGTTCCCGAGAATGTTACTCATGGTCTTTAATGCTCCTCACTGTCCCTCGGCACGTTCAGCGGTTGCTGAAAGGCCGTGGTGGTTACAGTGTCTGAAGCGACCGCCTGCCCGGATTTCTTTAATTCTTCGCGGGAATGACCATTCACGTTCTGGTCCAGCTGGCGCACCAGGGCGTCGGCAATGCCCAGACCTCCGCGGCTGCCCAGGTCACTGGCCATCTGGCCATCGGCCATTTCCTGATAGAACTGCTGCTGTTTGCTGTTGAACACACTGTTCTCGCCACCAATTGCGTTGGTGGCGTCCCGCATGTTCTTCAGAACCATCTGCAGGAACATAGCCTCGAACTGTCCGGCGGCGGCTTCAAGGCCCTCGCGGCCCTTCAGGTTCTTCAGCTTGCTGGTGTCCTGATAGAAGGTCGGTGCATGCGCATCAATCGGATTCATGGTTACTCCGCAGCTCGTCGTTGGCTGTTAGATCACAACCAGGTCGCCTTCCAGTGCGCCTGCTTCGTCCAGGGCCTGGAGGATCGACATGATGTCACTTGGGGAGGCCCCAAGACTGTTTACCGCGCGGACGATGGTTTCCAGATCCGTGCCTTCGGGCCAGACAAACATGTTGGCCTGGTCCTGCTGAACGTTCACTTCAGAATCCGGTGTTACCACGGTTTCACCACCGCTCAAAGGAGACGGCTGGGATACCATCATATCCTCTGAGATCGTGACAGTGAGATTGCCGTGAGTGACGGCGGATTTGTGCACCTTCACGCCCTGGCCCATCACCAGCGAACCGGTGCGGCTGTTGTACACCACACGGGGGCGTTTACGGCCTTCTTCCACATCGATATCTTCCAGCATGGACATGAACACCACGCGCTGGTCAGGCCGCTGTGGTGCCAGCAGTTTAATCCGGCCGGAATCCTGGGCCCGGGCCACACCATCACCAAATACCCGGTTTACCGCCAGCTCAACATTGCGGGCAGTGCGATAATGTGGGGTTTTCAGGGTGAGGGTGACTTCCGGCGGAAGCTGATCCATTACCGGCACTTCCTGTTCGATGGTGGCTCCCCCGGGAATAGTGCCCACTGTGGGAATATTGACCTGCACCGAAGCCCCATCACGGCCCCGGGCGTCCAGACCGCCAACCACCAGATTGCCCTGGGCGACAGCATAAATCTCGCCATCGACACCATGGAGCGGCGTCAGCAGCAGCGTGCCACCCTGCAGACTGGAAGCGTCGCCAATGGACGACACAGTCACATCAATTTCCTGGCCAATACTGCCGACGCTGGATAGGTCGGCATGCACTGACACTGCCGCCACGTTACGAAGCTTCGGGTCGATATTCTCCGGTAACTGCACACCGAACTGTTTGAGCATGTTGGTCATCGACTGGCTGGTAAATCGAACCTGGTTGCGGTCGCCTGTGCCAGACAGGCCGACCACCAGGCCGTAGCCGATCAACTGGTTCTCACGCACGCCTTTTACATCCACCAGATCCATCAACGGGCGGGCCTGAAGCAGTGTCGAGAGCAACAGAATGCTGACGGCAAGTATCAGTTTGTTCATGGGGTACCTCAGAACGGAAACAGTGGGCTCTGGAAGAATCGGGTCAGCCAGCCGGGCTGGTTTGCCTCGGCAAGGGAGCCCCGGCCTGCGTAGGTAATCTGGGCGTTGGCGATACGCTGGGACGACACCCGGTTACCGTCGTCGATGTCATCCACACGTACCAGGCCCTTTAGACGGATGTACTCGTCGCCCTGATTCAGCCGCAGCCATTTTTCGCCTTTGATCTTTAGTATGCCGTTGGCCATGACTTCAGAAACGGTGACGGTGATAAACCCGGACAGCGAATTGCGCTGGTTGGCGCTGGATTCACCGGAAAAATCCCGGTCCGCATTGATCTGGGCGGCCAGATCATCAATGGTTTTCCGGCCGATGGTCGGAGCACCAATGCCCACGGATGAGTTCTTACCGATAGCGGTGCCAGAGCGTTTGGAGGATTCTGTGGATTCGTCCAGCATCACGGTCAGTACATCGCCGGTACGGTAGGCCCGGCGATCCTGGAACAGAGTGAACAGCTGGGTTTCGGCGTAAAGGCTGCCCTGATCCCGCTGGGAGTCACTGCTGGTGATCAGGGTAGGGGCCCAGGCTTCCTCGCCAGGTTCCGGCACACCCAGGTCATAGCTGGTGCTCTGACATCCGGATAACAGCAGAACGGCTATGCCAAGGAGCAGGGATGACAATTTCACAGTTACCTCCAGATGGGCCGTTACATGGACTGGCTGACAAAGCGCAGCATGTCGTCGGCCGCCGAAACCACCTTGGCGTTCATTTCATAGGCCCGCTGGGTGGAAATCATGGACACCATTTCTTCGACCACAGAGACGTTGGCATTCTCCAGGGTTTTCTGCTTTACCGCGCCCAAACCGTCCTGGCCGGGAATGCCCACCAGAGGTTCACCAGAGGCTGCACTTTCCTGGAACAGGTTGCCACCCAGAGCCTGCAGCCCCGCAGGGTTCATAAAATTCACGGTTTCAAGCTGCTGTTCACCAAGATTCTCACCGTTGGCGGCGGTGAAGCTGACAATGCCGTCGCTGCCGATGGTGATACTCACGGTGTTTTCCGGCACCATGATCTGAGGCACCAGTGGTAAACCGTTGTTGTTCACAATCATGCCCTCGGCATTGAGGGTGAACTGGCCGTTTCGGGTGTATGCCATCTCGCCATTGGGCTGTTCAATCTGGAAAAATCCCTTGCCGATGATGGCCATATCCAGATCCTGCCCCGTGGTCTGGAAGTTACCGGTGGTATGGACTTTTTCCGTGCCGGTTACCCGCACGCCGGTGCCGATTTGCAGGCCGGATGGGATCTGGTTCTGGAAGTCCTGCTGGGCGCCGGGCTGGCGCTGGATCTGATAAAACAGATCCTCGAACGAGGCCCGGTCACGCTTGAAGCCTACGGTATTGACGTTGGCCAGGTTGTTGGAAATGGTGGACATCTTGACGTCCTGGGCTGAAAGCCCGGTTTTCGCCACCCACAGTGCTGCCTGCATGATGCTGTCTCCTGATCCGATACTGTTCTTGGTTAGCTGCCGCGCACCAGGCGGTTTCCGGCACTCGAGTTTTCGTCTGCGGCTTTCATCATCTTGAGCTGGATTTCAAACGTCCGGCTCAAGGACATGGTGGCCACCATTTCGTCCACGGGATTGACGTTGGACTGTTCAAGGTGGCCGCTGGCCAGCACCACCTCGGGTGCCGCCGGGGCTTCGCCGCCCTCCTGCAGCCGGAACAACCCATCCTGGCCTTTCACCACATTCTGAATGTCCGGATTAACCAACTTGATCTGGCCAACTTCCAGCTGGCCACCGCCGCCCGGGGGAACAATACTGACGCGGCCATCATTCCCGAAGGTGATGGCGCGGTACTCCGGCACGTTCAACTCCCCGCCAGCGCCGAGAACCTGTCGGCCCTGGCTGAGTAACGCTCCATCCTGGGTAACCTGCAGATTCCCGGCGCGGGTGTAAGCCTCATTACCCTGCGCATCGACCACGGCAATGAACCCGGGGCCACGAATGCCCACATCCAGATCCCGACCAGTGGTTTCCAACCGCCCGGGGGTGAAATCAGTGACTGGCTGGCTGGTTTCACTGAGAAACCGGGTTTGCAGGCCGGCACCTTCCACCTGATAACTGGCCGCGGTTTCCATGTCCCTGCGGAAGCCATGGGTGCTGCTGTTGGCCAGGTTGTTGGCGTGCACACGCTGAGCGTTCATGGTGTGCAGGGCGCCGCTCATGGATGTGTAGAGGTAACGTTCCATAGTTCAGCCTTACATGTTGTTGAACAGTACCTGGGTGAGCTGATCTGCCGTGCTCACACTCTTGGCATTAGCCTGGTAGTTACGCTGGGCGGTCATCAGGTTTACCAGTTCACCGGTCAGGTCGACGTTGGAATCTTCATAGGCGCCAGGGGTGAGGGTGCCCAGCGCACCGGTGCCGGCAACGCCCGTCAGGGCCTGACCTGAGGCAAAGGTTTCAGTCCAGGTGGTGCTGTCGGCCTGGGCAAGGCCATTCGGGTTACTGAAGTTGGCAAGCACGACCTGGCCCTGAACCCGGGTCCGGCCGTTGTTGTAGACGGCGGAGATAGTGCCGTCGTCATCCACTCTAAGGCCGGTCATTTCACCTGCGGTATAGCCATCGGTGGCGTTACGGGTGACAGAGAATTCACCGGAATACTGGGTTGACCCACGGAGATCCAGGGTAACAGCCATGGGGTCAGCACCGGCCGGCGCATGGGTGAGTGCCACCGTTGCCGGGTTAGGTGTGGCCAGGGTGCCATCGGTGTTAAAGGTAATTGCCTGATCGGCAGGTGCTGCCATGGCTGCACCGTCCATATAGAAGTGGGAGCGCCAGGTATTGTCGCTTTCCTTCACAAAATACTGAGTGAGCGTGTGCTCATTGCCCAGCGAATCAAATACACCGCTGGAGTAGGAAAAATTGTAGGAGGCAGCATCAGCCGGGTCGAACGGATTCGCGGCGGTATCGATGGTCGGTGCATCGGCTTTAAAGTTGGCCGTGAATTCAAGACTGGTAGACGCATTCGCCGGCAGATTGGTGGCGTTAACCGCAAGGTCCGTTATCACGCCGGTATTCAGAACGCCTTCCGCATTGGCGGCGTAACCCTGAAGTCTCATACCATTGGATGTGGTGATGAAGTTATCGGCATCCTTGTTAAACATACCAGCCCGGGTGTAACGGTTCTGGCCGTTCTGATCCTTCACCTGAAAGAAGCCCTGTCCGGAGATGGCCATGTCCAGATCACGACCGGAATTCTGCTTGGAGCCATCTTTGGAGAAGTTCTGGGAAACGTTGCTTATCTCCACCCCGCCGGCCTGACCGCCGGAATACAGCGCAGCCAACTCAGGGCGACTGGCTTTGAAACCTGCCGTGGAAACATTGGCAATGTTCTGGGATATCACATCCAGGCTCTGGTTTGTTGTACGCAGGCCACTCAGACCAATATTGAAACTCATGATTGTGCTCCTAGAAATTCATTGACACTGAACAGGGACAGGCTGCCGAGGCCCTCTACCTGCAACCGCACGTCGCCGCCCTGGGGTGGCACACTGACTTTCTCTACGGTTCGGTGCAGGTAAGGATCCCGGGTTGTGATTTCGTCGCCACGGGCGATAACGGCCTGCAGGGTATAGCGCCCTTCAGCCAGAGGGGGCAGATCAAACGTCACGCTACCGGCAGACTGGGCACCCAGTTTCACTTCACCGGCAACTTTGCCATCGGGTCCGAGCGCCCAGACCCGTACATCGCTGGCGCCGGCTTCCAGCTCCACGGTACCGCTCAGGTTTTGCATGTCCTGGAGCTGTATCTCGCTGGCGGGCACAGAAACCTGTTTGCCCACCAGCTGTGTGCTCTGCAGCACCTGCATGGTGTCCAACTTGATGTTGTTCTGCTGCTGCATCCGGGCCATGTTCTCCACACCTTCAACGGTGGAAAACTGGGCCAGTTGGGCAACATACTCGGCGCCGTCCAGGGGGTTCAGAGGGTCCTGATTGCGGATCTGGGCCACCATCAGGGTGAGAAATTCATTCTGAAGTGCGCCGGCACTGTTGCCATTCTTGTCAATGCTGTCGTCTGTCCGCGTGGCTTCACTGTTACCGGTAATAGCTGCAAGGCTCATCAGCGACTCCTTATGACTGGCCAAGGCGCAGCAGGCCCTGCTGCATGCTGTTCACCCGGGTGATCACATCCACCGAGGTCTGGAAGGTACGAGAAGCAGACATCATGTCCGCCATTTCCTCCACCACATTGACGTTGCTGTAGTAGACGTAGCCATTGTCATCCGCCAACGGTGAGCCCGGTTCGTAACGCTGTTCCACGGCCCGGTCGCTTTCCGTCACACCGGCGATGCCAACACTCGCTCCCGCCATTCGCTGCCCGCTGCTAGCGGTGGTTTCCAGGCTCTGATAGATCGTGGAAAACACCGGCTTCAGGGCGCGGTAGGCACCTTCTTCAGTACCGGACGCACTGTTGGCGTTGGCCATGTTGGAAGCCACCGTATTGAGCCTGACGGTCTGGGCTCGCATGGCGCTGCCGGCAATGTCGTAAATGGTGTTGAACGCCACGGGGCTATCTCCTGTTACTGTCCTTCAATGGCCTTGCGAAGGCCGGAAATTTTCATGTTCAGAAACGTCAGGCTGGTCTGAAAATCCATGGCATTGGCGGCAAACTGGGCCTGCTCCACCCCGAGTTCGGCGGTGTTACCGTCTTCCGAAGGCTGCATGGGCACGCGAAATTTCAGATCGCTGGCGATATCGAGCCTCGGCATGGGGGCCGATCCCCGCTGATATTCCAGGGAACGGGCAACCCGTTGCAGAGACGTCTTGAAATCAACATCTCTGGCCAGATAGCCCGGCGTGTCCACATTGGCCAGATTGCTGGCCAGTACTTTTGACCGCTCTACTCTTGCCTGCAATGCGTATTGATGAATACCCAGTGCTTTGTCCACAATGAGCGCCATGATCCTGTGTCACTCCGGTTTGTTTCTGGTGACCGGCGGTTTATCTTGGGCAATGCCGGTTTCTCTGACTGGTTATATCAAGGGGCGTGCCAACTTTTTGGCCTTACTATTCAGGAACTTGCGTTTTGGAAGCGGAAAAGGGGAAATACCGGCGGAAATATCCATTTCCGCCCCGGAAGCGGTGGCTGGTTCCGCTTCTGAGTACGCTGGTCGTCGGCCCGGGCCATACACTGGCCGAAGACTACGCGGACCTGATCCTTCAGGACGCCACCGAGGAAGTGAAGAATTACGCAAGACGGCGGGGCTGGGTGAATTTTCAGTACCAGGTGGAGCCCTGGGTACCGGGCAGTCAGGATCAGATGCCCACCTGCGAAGTCGGTGTGATTGCTGAACGAGCATCCAGGCAACCAGAGGTGTGGGGGCGGGTGCCCTATACCCTGAAGTGCACGCAGCCGGAATGGGAACTCAGGGCCCGCGCCAATGTCTCGCTGGTGGTGCCGATTGTGGTGGCCAGACGTAATATCTCCCGGGATGATCTGTTTGACCGGGCCACCATGAAACTGGAAAAACGGGATCTGGCCTCGGTATACCGGGACTTTGTGACCGACACGCGACTGCTGTCCGGGCAGCGCGCCCGGCGCTCGGTACGGGCGGGTCAGGCGATCAGTCTAAGCCATGCCGTAGCGCCGCTGATGGTGGAACGGGGTGACCAGGTGGTTATTCGGGTGGAGGCGGATGGCGTTTATGCCTCCATGACCGGCGAAGCCCTGCAGGATGGCAGTAAAGGTGAGGGTATCCGGGTACGCAATCACTCCTCCGGGAAAGTAATTACCGCGTGGGTGGTGGAAAAGGGGATCGTGGAAACGCGTTTCTAGCCGTATGCAGGCGCCGGACCGTTACGCAATCAAAAAAAGTGTCACGCTAACTCAATTTTTATTCGCAGGCGGTCGCTATACTCTGGGTAACAGAACCTGAACCGGTTAGGCATTATGAAGATTCAGAATTCAACACCGTTTATTGCACCTGCAGAAAAGCCCGGTGCGCGCGCCAGTGAAGCTGCCACTCCATCCCAACGTGCCGAAGCGGCAGAAAGCGAGCTGCAAAGTACCAGCCTGCGACAAAACCTTCAGGCGGCCAGCGATGTGGACGTCAACAAGGTTAATCAGGTTCGCGAGGCCATTGCCCGTGGCGAGCTGTCGCTCGACCCCGACGTTCTCGCTGAAGCTGTGATGGATATGCACGGCCGATGAAGGTTCGGGACAGGCTTGCTGCTCTGGTGCAGGATATCCGTAATGACCTGAGCACCTGCAAACAACTGGAGAACGAGTTACAGGAACAGCAGATACTGCTTTCCCGTCAGGAAGGCGAAGCGCTCTCCACGCTCGGGGAATCCATTCTGGACCATATTGACGGTATCCAGCGACGGGCTGATCTTCGTTCCGGGCACCTGAAAGCTCTGGGATTGCCAACCGGCACTGACGGCCTCCGTATGCTCGCCTCAAAATTGCCGGAAGCCCTCCGGGAACAGTTGATCGGTGACTGGGAAAAACTCGAGAAAGCGCTGTCTCGTTGCAAGACACTGAATGAACGCAACGGCGAACTCCTGGCCTCCCATCGAACTGCTCTGGCGACCTTGACCGGACAACCCCTCAACCAGTATGGCCGTGAGTCCGATTAAGCCAATCGTCCTGCTGGATCTGCTCTTGTCTGTGTTCTTTCGCCTTTTCAGAGGCCTGGCGTTTTTCCTGTAACCGGGTTAGTCCCTTTACCTTACCAAACTGGCTTAACAGGGCTTTCTGCCGGGCGTCCAGTTCCAGGCGAGCCAGCAACACCTCCTGTTCCTGACTGTCCAGAAGTGTTCCGAGGTGATGCCGCATGGCATGGCGATTCTGGAAGCTGATGGCAGTGCAACCCTGGCTATCCGGGCTGTGCTGGCCAAGGCTATGGTGAAAAAATTTCAGCGCATCGTAGCGTTGCTGTTCCATCTGGTGTCGTTTTTCCTGGGCCACCTTCTGGCCACCCAGGTTTTCCAACTCGTTCTTCTGCAGCTCAAGATACCGGTCAAACATCAGCTCAATATCTCTTTCATTCGGGCCAGACACTCGTCGAAGGCAGCGGGTTCATGAATTCCCTGGCGCAGAAACTCGGACAGGGCAGGATAGCTTTTTACGGCCAGATCCAGCTCCGGGTCTTGCCCGGCGTGATAACCCCCGAGAGGAATCAGCTCCCGCACGGTCTGATATCGTGACAGTAATCGCCGAAACCGGGCGGCAAGATCCTGATGCCCCTGGTCGGTGACCTGAGTCATCACACGACTGACCGACGCGGTAACGTCGATGGCCGGATAATGGCCCTCTTCAGCCAGGGTCCGGCTGAGGATAACGTGGCCGTCCAGAATGGCTCGGGCGGCATCGGCTATCGGATCCTGCTGATCATCACCTTCTGCCAGCACGGTATAGATGGCCGTCAGGGAGCCCTCACCCAGACCATTACCGGCGCGCTCGGCCAGCTGGGTCAGGTTTGCGAAGACGGAGGGCGGGTAACCCCGAGTAGCTGGCGGTTCACCGATAGCGAGAGCAAGTTCCCGCTGGGCCTGGGCATAACGGGTAAAGGAATCCATCAACAGCAGGACATCACGCCCCTGATCCCGATAGTGCTCCGCCAGCCGATGGCAGACCTCAGCGGCCCGAAGCCGCATCAGGGGAGACTGATCCGCCGGCGCGGCAATTACGACGGCCCGGGCTAATCCTTCCGGCCCCAGTGCATCCTCAAGAAATTCCCTGACTTCTCGGCCACGTTCACCAATCAGACCAACCACGATGACACTGGCCCGGGTGTAGCGGGTAATCATCCCCAGCAATACACTTTTCCCCAGACCCGCACCCGCAAACAGACCCAGGCGCTGGCCCTTGCCCGGCGTGAGCAGAGCGTTGATGGCGCGGACGCCCACATCCAGAGGCTCGCGTACCGGTTTGCGTTTCAACGGATTCACCGGGTCTGCCCGCAGGGGAATGGTGTCTCCTTTAGGTTCCGGCAAATCATCCAGCGGTTGCATCAGGCCGTCGAAAGTCCTGCCCAGCAAGTGCTCGCCCACCGGGAGTTTCCATTCATCCTCCAGGCGCTCAACTCTCGCACCGGAGTAGAGTCCGCGCACCGGTCGATAGGGCATGAGATAAGCGGTGTCCCGATTGAAGCCCACCACTTCAGCCAGTACCGGATCGCCACTGCGGGTATCCACCAGACACCGTTGACCGATCACCAGCCGGCAACCCACCACTTCCAGAGTCAGGCCCGTAACCCGAACCAGCCGACCGCTGACGGTTTCCGATGGCACTTCCTCCAGTCGCTGGGCCGCTCGCTGGAGTTTTTCCTGCAGCAAACCCACGCTCATCCGCCCTGATCCTCCTGCAACTCTTCCCGCACCTTGCCAACACAATGTTGTAACCGCTCTTCGGCACGGATGGTCTGTTGCTGCTGGTCGCTTTCCAGGCGGCAATCGCCAGAGGCGAGCGATTCATCGACCTGTATCGGATAGCCGCCAATTCGGTTGGTGCCGGTTTTGGCCAGGTTGTGATAGTCGGTGCTCGACAGGAAGACGGTGATATCGCCCTTACGGGTATCCATTCGGGACAGTGCATCTTCAACCAGTTTTTGCATCTGATCCGGATTCAGGCTGAGTTCGGCGTGGATTACCCGTCTGGCCACCTGTTCGACCAGGGAACACAGATGTTCAGTATGTTCGCTCAGCTCTTGCTGGCGAAGCGCTTCAAGCTCCTGCTGCAAGCACTGAAGCGGTTCCATGGCACTGGTGAAGGTCTGCTCTCCGGCCTCCCGGCCCTCCTGATAACCTTTCTGGTACCCCTGCTCATAGCCCCGGGTTTCGCCCTGCGCCCGTCCATCCTCCAGGCCCTGCTCAAGGCCGCGTTCCTGGCCCTGGGCAAAACCATCGTCATAACCCTGCTGGAAAGGATCGCTCTCTCCCCGTTCACCGGCTTCAACGGCGGCGAGGGACTGAAAACGATAGCGTCGGTAGTTACCCCTGAGCTTCTCCATGGATCAATCCACTACCTTTTCCTGGAAGATCTGGTAGCGAATCACTTCCGCCTCGTTCAGCTCCCGTACCTTGCGCATCAATTCCTGCCGGGATTCTTCGACACGGCTCACCGGAACAAGACCAAGGGCCTGGATCCGGTCTGTGAACGATTGCGCCATCCGGCGTGGCAGTACGCCCATAATGGCATCCCGAACCTCAGGAGCTGCCCCTTTAAGCGCCAGTGCCAGCAGTTCTTCCGGAACTTCCTGCACAATGATCTGCAGCACATCGTTGGACTGGTTGCCAAGGGTCATGAAGTCGTACATGTTTTCGGAGACCCGGCCGGCCAGGTCTTCGTCATACATTTTCAACATGTCCATCAGGCCGGCCCTGTCGCCGTTAAAACGGTTGAGTATGTCCGCAGCCTGCTTTACGCCGTCTACCTTTGCTGTGGTGGAGTGGGAAACAAACTCCATACAACGCCCAAGCACCTGGCGCAGCTCCGCCAAGACCTGCTCGCTGACGTCCTGCATGGCGGCAACCCGATAAAGCAGATCGTCGTGGGCCTGCTCGGGCATATGGGCCAATACGCCCGAGGCAATTTCCGGAGGCATAAACGCCAGCAGGACCGCTTGCATCTGGGGATGTTCGGTACTGAAAAATCGGGCGAGGGTTTCTTCCGGCACCCATTGCAGCTTTTGCAGCTCATCTTTCAGTGAGTCGCCATAGATCCCATCAATCATGCTTTTGGCAAGACGCCGGCCCAGGGCTTTATCAAGCGTGCGCTCCAGATAATCCCGGGACGCCGCACTGATGCCGCTTTGTTGCCGGAAAGAATCGAAAAACCTCTGTATAGCAGCCTGGGCATCACCGGTAGACACACCAGTCAAGCGGGCCATTCGATTGGACAGCACGGTAACTTCATCACGGCCGAGCCGGCCCATAATTTTGGCGGCGGCATCCTCACCCATGGAGAGCAGAAGGATTGCCGCCTTATCCAGGCTGTTCAGTTCAGCTTGCTGTGCGTCCATTGTCCTGTACCCATGTTTTGATGACTTCGGCTACCCGGTTGGTTTCCTTGTCCGCCAGCAGGCGGAGGTGTTCCAGTTGCACTTCAAGCTCTGAACCAGGCGGGGGCAAGCTCAGGGCAATGTCGTCTTCCTGGCTGGTCTGTTCCCGGCCGATCGCGGCGGCAGGGCGGGTTCCCTGTTGGCTCTCACGCTCCAGCCGGGCTTCTTCAGCTTCTTCGACAACCTGTTCATCGCTCTCCTGCCCCGCAGCGCGGTGTGACTTTACGGTTTGGCCGGAGTTTGCCTGGCTACGACTGGCCGCAGTCAGAGAACGAACCAGAGGGCGTACACCAATAAAGAGAATCATGATCACCAGCAGGGTGCCGATCATGTAGCGAAGATAGTCCTCCCAGGCTGTGAGCTGTTGCCACCAGGGCAAAGGTTCCGGCTCGGGGGCTACTTCAGGCGCTCGGAAAGGGGCACTCTGCAGGGTCAGGACGTCACCACGGTCGACATCAACGCCAGCGGCGGTCTCAACAATCGTGGTCATGCGCTCAAGTTGCTCGTCTGTCCAGGCACCTTCCGGGGCAACACCATCGTTCACCAGTACCGATACATTGAGCTTACGAATGCGAGCTTCGGCATTGCGGGTGTGGGTGACGGCGCGCCCGGTATCGTAACGGCGATTGACTTCTTCCCGACGGTTAACCGCCTGTTCGGCTTCCTCGCCTTCCTCAGCGGCAACCGGTGGCTGGTTTGCCAGCGCCCCCGGAATGCCAAGGGCCAGTTGCCCGGCGGCGTTATCCAGTAACGAGGTCTCGCTGATCAATACCGGCTCATCAGCCAGCACTTCCCGGGTTTCCTCGACTTCAGAGAAGTCGACATCGGCAGACACACGCACCCGGAAGTTACGGGTGCCCAATAACGGCTCGAGCATGTCGCCGGTGTTGTCCGCAATTTTCTTTTCAAGACGAGAAACATAATCCAGCTGCTTGTTGCTGAGCCGCCCTGGAGTATCCTCGCCAATACCGGCGGACAGGAGATTACCCTGCTGGTCAACAACAGACACCGAACCCGGCTTCATACCCGTCACACTGGCCGCAACCAGATTGACGATGGATTCAACCTGATCCGGCTGGAGATCGCTGGCCAGATCAACGATTACCGAAGCCGTCGGCACCTGTTCATCCCGCCCCACAAACAGAGTCCTGTCTGGAATGGCAAGATGAACCCGGGCGCTTCGAACGCTGGTAAGGGTCATGATGCTTCGGGCCAGCTCCCCCTCCACCGCGTAGGTGTACCGGGAGTTTTCCATAAACTGGCTGGTACTGAGTGATGACAGTTCCTGCAGGCTTTCCATGCCAGCCGGCATTTTGGCAGTAACCCCCTGAGCCGCCAGTTTCATTCTTGCAGAAGCGACCTTATCTGCAGGCACCAGAACGTTTCCGGTACGGCTGTCCAGCTCGAAAGCAATGCCTTCGCTCTCAAGCACATTCACGATCTCGGAAGTGTCGTAGTTTTCCTGCTGGCCATACAAAGGCACCATTCGGTCATTGCTTGTCCAGAGAACAACCACGATGGCTGCGGCAATCAGGACGGCCAGCAACGCCCCTGCCACCACCAGGCGGGAATCACCGGAAAGTCTGCGCCAACCCTGACCAAATGCCTGCATCCGGGTTGCAACTGATGGCGACTGCTCGTTCCGGGCGATCGGAGAAGGCAGGGAAGCTCGTGTCTCAGCCATGATTACCCCCGTTAAACCGGCATACGCATGATTTCATCAAATCCGGAAACCAGACGATTCCGAACCTGGACGAGGGCCGAGAAACTGAGCCCGGCCTTCTGACTGGCCACCATGGCACCAACCAGATCATCACTCTGGCCCGTTTCAACCGCCGTCTGCATGGCAGCGGCTTTATGTTGCTGCTGATCAATGGCGTTGAGGGCCGATGACATCACGTCTGTGAAGTTAACGCGATCCGTCCGGAGGTTATCTATGGCAGGATTTGATGCCGGCGCAATGACCTCGGCTTTCATGTCCTGAAGCGAGTTGAGCAGGGCTGCCTGGCTGCTGATAGGTTCAATCGCCATGAATTCGCTCCTGGTTTATCCGTTGTAGGCGTAGTGATTAATATCGAAACCCTGCTCCCGCATGGCAGCAAGCTTGTATCGGAGGGCACGGGTGGTAACCCCCAGAGCTTCCGCTGTGGCCTTCCGCTGGCCTTTGAACTCCCTGAGCGTTTCCAACACATGCTGGAATTCCGCATAGCGGCGGGAATTCTTCAAAGTGGACGGGGTAGGTACCGTGTTGGCAACAGGCTGGACGCCCGGCAGCATCAGGTCGTCTTTGCGAATCACCAGACCCCGGGTCAGGATCAGTGCTCGCTGGATGGTATTCTCAAGTTCCCGGACATTGCCGGGCCAGTCGTAAGAGAGCAACGCGCGAATCGCCTCCGGATGAAAATCAAAGCCGGATTCCGGTGCATGCCGGTTCAGGAAGTGCCTTGCCAGGGGAATAATGTCCTCCGGGCGTTGGCGCAGCGCCGGCCAGCTCAGGGGCAGCACATCCAGCCGGTAAAACAGATCTTCCCGGAACCGCCCGGCAGCGGCTTCTTCGCGCAGATCCCGGTTACTGGCCGCGATAATGCGCACATCCAGCTTGATCTTACGGTTGGAGCCGAGCTTCTCCAGTTCCCGTTCCTGGATCACCCGCAACAGCTTGGCCTGCAGGCTCAGTGACATTTCCGAGATCTCGTCCAGCAGTAAGGTGCCTCCATTAGCCAGTTCAAACTTACCGGTTTGAGCCTGCTGAGCCCCCGTGAAGGCACCTTTGTTGTAACCGAAAAGGGTAGCCTCAAGCATGGTTTCCGGAATGGCTGCGCAGTTAACGGCAACGTATGGGCCATCCGAGCGGGGCGACTGATCGTGAATATAACGGGCCAGGCACTCCTTACCGGTGCCCGATTCACCACCAATAAGAATGGAGGCATTGGTCTGCGCCGCTTTCTTTGCCAACAGCAGCACCTGCTGACTGGCCGGGGAGGCGACCACCATATTCGGTATTGGCTTTCTCAGACTCAAGGCATGCTCGATAGCCGCCAGAAACTGATCGTTCGTGTAGGGCTTGAGCAGGTAGTCAACAGCCCCCAAACCCATGGCCTCACTGGCCTGGGCACTCTGACTGGCATCCACCAACGTCAGGATCGGACATGCAGCATAGGCCTGGATGAGCTGACGGACGGTCAGACCCGGTTTCGCACAAACGGACAAGTCCAATACCAGAATGTCCGGGCGATAATCTCCCAGTTCCGTCAGCGCCGTTTCCGGCCCTGCCAGGCGCACCTCGACACCAGCACACGTTAGCTGCTGCTGGAGACTTGCGGGCACGGTTCCGCTCTGGACGATCAATAACTGAGTGTTCATGACTTATCCTGTCCGTCTTTTCTGAGAACCCGAATGGTCACGCGGCGATTCTGGTCGCGACCCTCCGGGGTTTTGTTGTCTGACACGGGGTAACGGTCTCCATGAGCCCGAACTTCCAGCAAACTATCCTTGACCCCGGCACTAACAAGGGCCGCCGCCACGTCGTTAGCGCGTTGCCTGGCGAGCTGGAGATTGGCAATGCGGCCACCAAGGTCATCGGTGTGGCCATCAATCAGAATCTTTGAAATCCGGGAGTCAAACCGGGCATACCGGGAAAGCCTGTCCAGGAACTCCTGCTGGCCAATAGTCAGCCCGGTTTGCCCCCGGGCATAGCGCAGGACATTGTCTCTGGCCTGTGCTACCGACATTGGCGAAAGTTCGGTTTCACATTGCTGATAACGCTCCCGCACAGCCTGCCAGTGAATCGTGGGAATGATAATTTCTGTGTTTCCCGCGCGAAGACTGGTCCATAACCCGGAGTCCATGGCATTGATCAGCGAAGCGGTTTGTTCCACAGAAAGTTGGAACGAGCGCTGATCCTGCGCCAGTTCCACCCACTCACTTTGCGCCGAAGGTAACCAGGGAGCGGTAATGGAAGCCAACCGCACAGCCTCAACTGACTGATACTTCGAAAGATAATGGAATTTTCCGGGGGATCCCGCCGCGTGGATAAACGCCACCTGCCCATTTTTTTCGAGATCGAGTTCAAGTTTGCAAATAAACCGGTCGCTCTTGCTCTTCCAGGACACTTGATCCATTGCCACGGTCACCACATTGATTGGCTGCACAGCCATGACCGGCATGCTTAGCAGCCATGCGAGCAATGCACAGCAAAATCGCGGGCCTTGAAAACAGCGCTTAGCCTTCCAGTGCGTCACAGATGTCACCTGTGGATATCCCGTTTGTTAACAGTGGTTAATACAAAAAACTGATGATGCGATAGCCGGCCCAGCAAACGAGCTGGTTAATCAGGTTGTGTCAGGGAAAAGAAATTCCGGACGTGCTGTATGGGGCAGCACAGGAGAGGAATCTGAATCTTTTCCGGCAACCCCGCTATCCTGGATACCCTTTAAGGGAACCTTTAGACCGGAGGCTTTGCGTCCCAGACTTTCGTTCTGGTTTGCCTTTTTCGAAATCCAGTTTTATTTCTGAGATACAGTTAACAGCATTTCACCGTTAATTCACAGTCGTATACTGTGGGCAATCCGAAAACAGATGTACTGTTTTGCTACGTTTCGTAACCAAAGGTGGCAGAAACCGACATGCTGTGCATGTTCATTTTACGCCTTTCTAATGAATCACTTACCCCAAAGTCCCGACAACATCGATATGCATGGTTTCCGGTACCTCGTTGTAGGACACAACAGCCAACCCCCGGGCAAACGTTCTTGCGTAACGGGCCAGTAAAGGCCGCAACTGTGGCACAACAAGCAGAATAGCCGGGAGCCCCTGGCGCTTCATTTCGTCCTGCAGGCGGGGCATGGCCTGCTGGATTCTGCCTAGCAGGTTTGGATCCACCGGAAAACTGTCCAGAGAGACCTTACCTCCTTGCTGCGCCTGTTGGAGGGACTTGCTCAGTGTCTGCTCCAGTTCGTCTGCCAGAGTAACCACATTCAGACTTTCTCGATCGCCGTTGATCTGCCGGATCAACGCCCGTTTAAGCGCACACCGCACATCGGCCGCCAGCAGCACAGGGTCTTGGGTAATCTCGGCACTGTCGATCAACGTGGTTGCAATGGTCCGAATATCTGCAAGGCTCACCTGATCGGCTAAAAGCTGTCGATAGACTCTCAGTTGCTGCACCGGGGTCAGCTTGTTATCCAGAGATTCCGCCAGCTTTTCAGACAACCCTTTCAAACGTTCATTCACGGCCAGAACATCATCATGGGTGAACAGTTCATCCAGATGCTGTTTCATCACTTTGCCAATGTGAGTACCAATTACCGTTGCACAGTCAACCACTGAATAGCCCAGGTTCAAGGCCCGGGATTTCTGTTCTGGAGTAATCGCCACCGCGCTCATACCGTACGCGGGTTCGGTAACCAGCTCACCATCAATCTTGCCGTACAGTTCACCGCTCTCGATGGCCAGGAGCTTGTCCGGATCCACGTCGCCCGACGCAATCGGCGCTCCATCCAGTTTGATCTGATACTGGGTAGGCTTCAGTTGCAGGTTGTCCCGTATCCGAACCTCTGGCAGTAATACGCCCAGTTGTTCAGACAGCGTTTTCCGGGTACCGCGAATACGGGCTGGTAACTCTGCTTTTCGCTCGCGGTCGGCCAAAGGCACCAGGCGATATCCCAGCTCAATCCGCATCTTGTCAACGTAGGGCAGCTCCCGCCAACTCAGCGGTGGTTCCTTTTGCAGATGCTCGGTAATCTGCTCCTCGGCCTCGGTTTCTTGCTCTACTGGCTGAAGCCGCGACAACTGCCAGGCGGCCAGACCTAGAACACCGGCAAAGATCAGGAACGCCATCATCGGCATGCCCGGAATAAGTCCGAGTATGGCCATCACCAGTGCTGCGGTTGACACAACCCGAGGCGACGCCAAAAGCTGCTGCCGGACCTGATCCGACATCTCTGCTTCATCATTAACGCGGGTAACAATGATGGCGGCTGCGGTGGCCAGTAACAGTGAAGGAATCTGGGCTACCAGGCCGTCACCAATGGTCAGCAAGGCGTAGATCTGGAACGCCTCCTGGCCACTGAGTTCGCGCTGGAACACGCCAATGGCCATGCCGCCGAGCAGGTTGATAACCAGAATCATCAAACCGGCGACCGCATCTCCCCGGACAAATTTGGAGGCGCCGTCCATCGAACCATAGAAATCGGCTTCACTTGCGATCTCCTGACGCCGCTGACGTGCCTGATTCTGATCAATCACGCCGGCGTTGAGGTCGGCATCAATGGCCATCTGTTTACCCGGCAGAGCATCAAGGGTAAATCGTGCCGACACCTCGGAGATCCGTTCGCCACCTTTGGTAACCACCACGAAGTTGATGATCATCAGGATGATGAACACAACCAGACCCACCACATAGTTGCCGCCAATGACCACTTCACCGAAGGACTGAATAACCTGCCCGGCAGCACCAGGGCCGGTGTGGCCATCAAGCAATACAATTCTGGTGGACGCGACGTTCAGGGTAAGGCGCAACAGCGTCGCTATCAGAAGCACCGTGGGAAAGACCGAGAACTCCAGCGGACGGCGGGCGGAAACCGCCACCAGCAGCACGATAACGGAGAGCACAATGTTGAACGTGAACAGGGTGTCGATCAGCCACGGCGGCAGCGGCAGTACCAGCATTGCCAGTACAGCCATGAGAAGAATCGGTATTGCGGTGTAGGATTGGGTCAGATTGAATTTCAAAACGATTCACCTGTTATTTTTTCAACGATTCCGGGATCCGGAATTTCGGTAAAGGTGCGGGTTTGGCGGCCCGGTTCTGCTTCCAGGCACTCAACTGCATCACATACATCAGTACATGGGCCACGGCGTTGTAGAGCCCCGCGGGGATTTCCTGATCGATGCGGGTCGAGTGGTACACCGCCCGTGCCAGTTCGGGTACCTCAAGAACCGTTTTCTGGTTGGCTGCAGCCACCTCTCGGATCCGGTGGGCCAGTTCATCCACACCCTTGGCGATAACATAGGGAGCCTCTGAGGTATCCGGGGCGTAGCGGATAGCCACCGCATAATGCGTCGGGTTGGTAATGACAACGTCCGCCTCTGGCACCCGCTGGTCAATTCGCTGCCGGGACATCTGCGTCTGAAGTTCCCGGATTCGGCGCTTTATCTCCGGGCGACCCTCGGTATTCTTGTGCTCGTCCTTCACTTCCCGCTTGGTCATTCTAAGTTTTTTCGTCATCGACCAGCGTTGGAAAGGAATGTCGATAACGGCAATCAGGAGCAATGCAACACCCATCACCGTAACGGTGAACGCCAACTGCCCGACGCCGCTGCTGATGGCAGAGCCCAACGGCATTCGGCTGAACGACAGTATCTGTTCAACGCCGCTCCAGAGTAGCCACACCATAATCCCCGCAAGCAGCATGACTTTAAGTGACGATTTACCCAACTCCACCAGACTCTGGGCGGAGAACATCCGCTTCAACCCCGACAACGGGTTCATCCTTTTCGCCTGCGGTTTGACCGCCTTGAATGACAACAACGGCCCTCCCGGTATCATTCCCGAGAGAGCGCCAGCCATCCAAAGCACCAGGAAAAAGGGCAGGAAAGTACCGATGGCGAGTTTCATCGCAGAGACCAGATAACCGGCCATCAGGGAGTGATCCATTGCGGCGTGCCGGTCAAACTCGAAACCAAGATTCATCAGATTTTCTGCAAATCCGGTCAGAAATCCCGAAGCCAGAATCATCATGCCTCCCATGATCACCAGGGCTGCACTTTGCAGCTCTCGGGAGCGAGCAATCTGACCTTCCTCCCGGGCTTTGCGGAGCCGTTGTTCCGTCGGCTGCTCCGATTTGTCCTGGCTGCTGTTTTCACTCATGGTACCGGCACCGTGACCATCAAACGCATTTCATCCAGCACATAGGCCGTGAATTCCGAATAACGACCAGGGATGCCGGCAACCGTCAGAAACAGACTCACCAGCCCCATGATCATGCTCAGGGGAAAACCCAGTGCAAAGATATTGAGAGAGGGCGCAGAACGGTTCATTACCCCAAAGGTAAGATTGACCGTGAGCATTGCGATCACAGCAGGCATCGCCAGAATCAGCGCACCACCGAACATCCAGCCAAACAAGTCCAGAATGCGTCTGAGATCCAGGGCAAAGACCGAGGAGCCGGGAGGCCAGGTAAAAAAGCTCTCAACCAGCACATCCAGTGCTACCAGGTGTCCGTCGAATACGAAGAACAGAAAGCTGCCCAGGATGATCAGCATCTGTCCCATTAGTGGCACAGCCTGACCATTTGCGGGGTCATTCATAATGCCCATGGCCAGCCCCATCTGCAGAGACAGAATCTGCCCCAGCAACGACATCAGGGTAAACAGGATCTGCAACATGAGTCCCAGGAAAAATCCCAACAGGATCTGCTCAGCCGCCATCACAATCGCGGTAATCGAGAGAGGGTCAACTGTAGGCATGGCTGGCAGCATGGGAGCCATGACTACCGACAGGGCAACCGCCAGCAATATGCGTACTCGAACTGCGGTCAGGCGGTCCCCGAACATGGGCATGGTCCAGAGCAGGGCGCCAATACGCAGAAAGGGCCACCAGAGATGACCCAGTAACGAGGTTATGTCCGCGCCGGTGAGCTCGAACAGACTCATCCGATTGCCCCGGGAATGGTCATGAAGATCTGCTCGAACAGCCTGAGTATCCGTTCAAGAATCCAGGGGCCCGCAAACACTATCATGGCAAGTGTTGCGATCAATCGTGGTAAAAAACTCAGGGTTTGCTCGTTAATCTGGGTAGCGGCCTGAAAAACGCTGACAACGAGGCCAACGACCATACCCGGGCCAATCAGCACCACCACGATCAGGGTGATCAGGAATACTGCTTCAGAAACGAGACTAACCGCCATTTCCGCCGTCATAGCATCACCCGAAGCTCGCCGTCAGACTACCCACCGTCATGCTCCAACCATCAGCCAGAACAAAGATCATTAATTTGAAGGGCAGGGAAATGATCAACGGAGACAACATCATCATCCCCATTGCCATCAGGATACTGGCCACTACCAGGTCGATGACCAGAAACGGAATGAACAACATGAACCCGATCTGAAATGCAGTTTTGAGTTCTGACAGAACGAATGCAGGCAGCAGAGCCGAGAATGGCACCTCATCCTGTTCCAGAACCAGGGGCTCATCGGCGATCCTCAACATCTGCTCAAGATCGGCTTCGTGGGTTTGCGCAAACATGAACTGCCTTAACGGCTGTTCAGCCCGCCCAAACGCCTCCCTCAGGGTAATCTCTTCTTGTTCATAGGGGACAAACGCGTTGTCGTATATGTCCGTCCATACCGGGCGCATAATCAGAATGGTCAGAACCAGCGCAATGCCTACCAGCACCCGGTTTGGTGGGCTCTGCTGAAGTCCCAGTGCCTGACGCAACACCGCCAGAACCACAATGATCCTGGTAAAACTGGTGAGCATGAGCAGCATGGCCGGCAAAAAGGACAATACCGTCAGCAACAGCAGAATCTGAATCTTTACACTGTAATCCTGGGTGGTCTCGCCGTCAGTCACAGAGAACAGCGGAAGTTCCTGTGCCACCCCGATAGCCGGTAGCAGGAAAAGCGCCAGGGTGGAGATGACCAGTTTCACGTTCAGCCCTGCCCGGTTACCTTCGGATTGTCCACAATCTCGAGCAGTCGGAGCCCGTAACGTCCGTCCACCACAACAACCTCTGCCGTTGCCAGCAGTTGGCCATTCACTTTTACATCCAGAGGTTGTCCCGTTTTTTTATCCAGCGGAAGTACTTCACCGGGCTCGAGATCCAGAAGATCCCCCAACATGACTTCCACGGTATCCACTTCCAGCGAGAGGCTGACCGGAATCTTGCTGAACATGGCAATGTCCCGGGTCGGGTTCGACCGGGGCGGCTCAGGATTTTCTCCCTGTTGGTTTTCTTCTTCGGCAAAGAGCGCCTCAAGGCTCTGATCCGCACTGCCCAGGTCTGACAGTTCCTGATCCAGTGTCGCTTTGTCGTCCGCGTTATTACTCATTCCGTACTCCAACGTGTCTGGTTATCCGGAGTGCCAACTGGTCTCCGTTTTCACAAATGGTGCCTTTAATGCAGTCGGTATCACCGGATCGAGCAGAGACCTCAGCTGCGAGGTCCATCGGCAGAATATCCCCGGCCTTGAGACTGGATAGTTCACCCAGCGGCAATTCCATGGAGGCCACTTTTACGGTCAGACGTGTTTTTACCGTCCTGAGCGCACGCCGTAACCCGGATTTCAGGGCATCTCGATCAATATCAGGTTTTTCTGAGGACTGCCGCGAGAGTGCTATCGGCCAGGCCAGATGGATCGTCAGTTTCCAGTTTTCAGCCGTTGCAGTTACCTCTGACCAACAGGCATGCTCAGAAATGGTGGCTGTCTCTGCATCCATCCAGTCGCTTTGCCAGGAGTCCAGTGAATACCCCAGTGCGGGACACAGGGTTCGCAGAACCATTTCAAATAGCCGGTTGGTAAGGCGACGTTCAGTATCAGCCAGATGCCGTTTCTCGATCTGTTTGTCCGTTAACTTTTGGGGTTCTCCTCCGAAGAACAGTTCAGACAGACTGAACATACTTCGTCTATCCATCCCCAGGAGAACAGCATTGGCCTCCTCATTTGCAGGGAAAGCCTTCAGCCAGAACGAGGCCTGGTCGGGCCCGGCCATAGTCCATGGACCGACAGACACCTGCAGAGAATCGTGATTCAAGAGCCGTCGAAGGTCTGTCGTTAACGATTGTTCCAGGATTGAGCTCTGCTGATTCAGGCATTCATAGAGCTCGCGTGTTCTCTGCTGTTGCCCGGACAAATCATAGCTCGCATACTCGGCACCCTTTTCGGCCGAAATAAACGAACGTCCAGCCCGTGCAGGTTTCTTTGACGGCATAACTGATAAGCTCTTTTATGCGAGGTGTATCAAGGCGAATGGCTCAAGATTGTGTCACAGGCGGTCGCTTATCTCTGTATATTTACTGTTTCAAGGTTTTACATAGCTATGCCTCTGACTACCAAGCGTCGCAGAGAAGTTCGTTATCACCTTAAGGAGCCCATTGAGATCAAGGTGCTGCTGCGCAGCCTTCGACGGGGAACGTCCCGGGGAGTAGACGCGGTTCTCACGGACGTGAGTAAAGGGGGTCTCGGAATTCTCGTACAGGAGCACGTCGCGCTGGAAACCCGTTGCTATGTGGAAGTACCCGCAGGTGGTCGGATAAGACGGTTCAAGGGTGAAGTGTGTTACGGGCAACGCAGGGAAGAGGGTATCAAGCTCGGCATTATGTTAGTGCCTGATAGCCCTATGTCAGTGCTTGAGTTCCTGGAAAAGCATGAAGTCGAACTCACGCCTGGTGGGTAGCTCGATTATCCCGTCCTATCTCCACCTGCCAGAGGGTGCCGCTGGAACCGCTTGACCTTTATACTGTCCCGATACGGACGGAACAGAATTTCCGTCATTGAATTCAACGCGTATCGGGTCACGCCATGACAAGCTCTCAACCGCCGAAATCCACCACTCCCGACCACCAACCCAGACCCTGGATCGATCTGCTGGTCAGTATCATCATTCCCTCGGTGATTCTGATGAAGTTCAGTGGTGACGAACACCTGGGCAGCGTCAATGCACTGATCATCGGCCTGGCGTTTCCCCTCGGCTGGGGGCTGTTCGAGCTGGTGCGCTACCACAAGAAAAACTTTATCGCCTTGCTGGGTCTGATCAGTGTCGGCCTCACCGGCGGTATTGGCTTGCTGGAGCTGGATGCCGGCTGGCTCGCCATCAAGGAAGCGGCCGTGCCGGCGGTCATTGGCCTGGCCGTACTGGTGTCAACGCGCACCAGGTACCCGTTGGTTAGGACTCTGCTGTACAACCCGAATGTGCTGGATGTGGACAAGATTCATGCCTCACTGGAAGAAAAGGACTGTGTGGCGGAGTTTGAAGGCCGGTTGCTGAAGGCCAGCTATTTCTTTGCCGGCACCTTCCTGTTCTCGTCCATCATGAACTATGTGCTGGCAAAATGGATTGTGGTCAGCCCCTCAGGTACTCAGGCCTTCAATGAGGAACTCGGGCGGATGACCCTGGTGAGCTATCCGATGATTGCCATTCCCTCCATGGTGATGATGCTGCTGATCTTCTATTACCTCTGGCGCACCATCCGGCGCCTGACCGGATACACCCTGGAAGAAGTGATGGCGCCACACCTGGTTGAAAAGGAAAAAGAAAAGGAGCGGAAGAGGGCAGAGTCCGGCTCCTCAAAATAGGTTCATCACGACACCGGGCTCCGGGCTTCCCGGACCCCCATAAAAAAACGGTGGCATCCGCAAGGAGCCACCGTTTTTATTGCCAACAGGGTTTGTCTGATCAGATATCCAGGTTGGTCACTTCCAGCGCGTTGCTCTGGATGAAGTCCCGACGCGGCTCCACATCATCGCCCATCAACGTGGTGAAGATCTGGTCGGCGGCAATCGCATCCTCGATGGTGACCTTCATCATCCGGCGGGTTTCCGGATCCATGGTGGTTTCCCACAACTGATCCGGGTTCATTTCACCCAGACCCTTGTATCGCTGGATGTTCAGGCCACGCTGGGCTTCCTTCATCAGCCACTCCAGGGCGCCCTCGAAGGACAGCACAGACTGCTTGCGCTCGCCACGCTGGATGTAGGCGCCATCCTCAATCAGCCCCTCCAGGGTCTCGCCCAGGCGCGCAATGGCACCGTACGAAGAAGACTCAAAGAAGTCATGACTGAATACATGTTCACGGGGAATACCATGAACAAAGATCGTGACCTTGGGCAGGTACAGGCCCCGTTCCTCATCGCGGGTAACGGAGAAGGTGTACTTGGTGCCGGTGCGGGTATCCAGATCCAGGCCTTCACCCAGGCGCGCCACCCAACGGGCCACTTCAGCCTCTTCCTTCAGGTGTTCCGGCTTGAGCGTACTGTTGTAGACCATCTGTTGCAGTACCTTGGCCGGATAGGCCCGGGACAGGCGATCGATCATCGCCATCACTGCCTGATAGTCCTTCACCATGGTTTCCAGGGCGGAATCCTTGATGGCCGGTGCTTCCGGGTTTACATATAGCTGGGCGCCTTCCAGGGCCGTCTGGGTCAGATAGGCTTCCTTCGCCTTCTCGTCCTTCAGGTATTGCTCCTGTTTGCCGCGCTTGACCTTGTACAGCGGCGGCATGGCAATGAACACGTGGCCGCGCTCGATGATTTCCCGCATCTGGCGGAACAGGAAGGTCAGCAGCAGGGTACGGATGTGTGAACCATCCACATCAGCATCGGTCATGATGATGATGGAGTGATAACGGAGTTTGTCCGGGTTGAACTCTTCCCGGCCGATGCCACAACCCAGCGCCGTGATCAGGGTGCCAACTTCCGCGGAAGACAGCATCTTGTCAAAACGGGCTTTCTCGACGTTCAGGATCTTACCTTTCAGGGGCAGGATGGCCTGGGTCTTACGATCACGGCCCTGCTTGGCGCTACCGCCCGCAGAATCACCCTCCACAATGAACAGTTCGGAGAGGGCAGGGTCTTTTTCCTGACAGTCCGCCAGCTTGCCGGGCAGGCCGGCAATGTCCAGGGCGCCCTTACGGCGGGTCATGTCCCGGGCCTTGCGGGCTGCTTCCCGGGCACGGGCCGCTTCGATCATCTTGTTGACGATCTGCTTGGCTTCGTTGGGTTGCTCCTGCAGATACTCCGCAAAGCTCTGATACAGCTCCTGTTCCACCGCCGTCTTCACTTCCGAGGACACCAGCTTGTCCTTGGTCTGGGAGGAGAACTTGGGATCGGGCACTTTCACACTGATGATAGCCGTCAGACCTTCCCGGGCATCATCACCGGAGGTCGCAACCTTGGCTTTCTTGCCCAGGCCTTCATGATCAATGTAGTTGTTCAGAGAGCGGGTCAGTGCTGCCCGGAAACCCGCCAGATGAGTACCACCATCACGCTGGGGAATATTGTTGGTGAAGCAGTAGATGTTTTCCTGGAAGGCATCGTTCCACTGCATGGCCACTTCCACCGCAATGCCATCTTCCCGCTCACGGTTGAAATGGAAGACACGGTTGATGGCATTCTTGTTGGTATTCAGGTGTTCAACAAAGGCACGCAGACCACCTTCATACTCGAAGATCTCTTCCTTGCCTGAGCGCTCATCCGTCAGGCGGATACGCACACCACTGTTCAGGAACGCGAGTTCGCGCAGGCGCTTGGCCAGGATGTCGTAATGGAACTGGATGTGCGTGAAGGTTTCCGGCGAGGGAATAAAGTGAACCTTGGTACCGGAGGCATCGGTTTCACCGACTTCGCTAAGGGGCGCATTGGGCACGCCGTGGGTGTAGCTCTGCTCGTAGACCTTGCCATCCCGGCGGATGGTGAGGGTCAGCGAGGAAGACAGGGCGTTGACCACAGACACACCTACGCCGTGCAGACCGCCGGAGACCTTGTAGGAGTTGTCGTCGAACTTACCACCGGCGTGCAACACAGTCATGATGACCTCGGCGGCCGAAACACCTTCCTCTTCATGAATATCGACAGGAATACCGCGACCGTTGTCCTTTACGGTAATGGATTCGTCGGGGTGGATGATGATGCCGATTTCAGAACAGTAACCAGCCAGAGCCTCATCGATGGAGTTATCCACCAACTCAAAGACCATGTGATGCAGGCCGGTGCCATCGTCGGTATCACCGATGTACATACCGGGCCGTTTGCGCACCGCGTCGAGTCCTTTGAGGACTTTGATACTGGAGGAATTGTAGTTCGATTCACTCATTAAAAGAGACTCCTGGAGGTGAGCCCAGCCCTGGCGACACGATCATTCGCGAACCCGCCTGGCTCAGCTATTCTTCCGTCAATTGTCCATGTTCCACGTGGAACATTCTGTATTCAGGTGTATCCCCATCGTGCCACAACGTGTCCGGTTCCGGATGCTCGATGGAGGTAATAAACACCTGACAACGCAGTTCCTGTAAGTTGCGAGCCAGCATAACGCGATGACGAACGTCCAACTCGGCGTTGATATCGTCCAACAGAAACGTCACCTGTTTGCCAAGATCACTCAACACCTTGCCCTGAGCAATCTTCATCAGGATCACCAGTGTCTTTTGCTGACCCCGCGAGAAGGTTTCCGCCACCGGACGACCCCCAAACTTCAGGCGGATATCCGCCCGGTTCGGGCCGTACAAGGTGTGACCCATCCGGCGTTCCTGCTCGCGATGGTTGACCAATACTTCGGTCAACGCAATGCTTCGATCCCAGCCCGGATAGAAGTCCATCTTGAGACCTTCCACCCAGGGCGCATCCAGCTCCGCCAACACCGATTCAAAAGCGATCTTGAAGCGTTGGAAGACGGTTTCCCGGATGTCACTCAAGGACTCCGCCAAGGCGCCGTAC
>Ga0079224_100001353_pt1 | contig 27941 bp, 22 predicted proteins | sample Stecom2015_FD_80414 | JGI IMG/M metagenome (GOLD analysis project Ga0079224, IMG submission 80414) | Agricultural soil microbial communities from Utah to study Nitrogen management - Steer compost 2015 | ecosystem: Environmental > Terrestrial > Soil > Agricultural land | place: USA: Utah... | reverse complement strand
TCCGAAACCCTATCCGTGGCTGAAAGTGCCTCGGGCTGAAGCTCACCGACAGATACGAACCCATGGCCATCTGCTATGCGCTTAACTAAGCGCCATTGCCGCTAACCGCTAACCGCTAACCGCCAACCGCTAGCCGCTTCTCGCCTGCTTCTCCGCGAACGCATTGCACACCTTGCAGAACAGCTCCGCCGTCTTGAGCGCGTCGTACGCTGCGGAGTGCGCCTGGCTCGAGTCCCATTCGACGCCCGCGGCCTGCAGCGCCCGTCCCAGCACAGTCTGACCGTAGGCCACGCCGGCCAGCGTGGCCGTGTCGAAGCTCGAGAAAGGATGGAAGGGGCTGCGCTTGATCTGCGTGCGGGCGATCGCCGCATTCAGAAAGTTCAGGTCGAAGCTGGCGTTGTGACCGACCAGCACGGCGCGCGTGCAATCGTTCTCCTTCATGGCGCGGCGCACGTCCTTGAACAGCCGGCCGAGCGCATCCTTCTCCGGAATCGCCGGCCGCAGCGGATGCCAGGGGTCGATGCCGTTCACGGCAAGCGAAGCCGCCTCGATGTTCGCGCCCGGAAACGCCTGCACGTGATAGCGCCAGCCCTCGCCGGGGCGTAGCGATCCGTCCTCCTGGATTTCGATGAGCACGGCCGCGATCTCGAGCAGGGCGTCCGTGTTCGGGTTGAAGCCGCCGCATTCCACGTCGACTACTACGGGCAGAAAGCCGCGGAATCGCGCCGCCATGGGAAGTCTTCGGCTCAAAGCGACGTCCTCTGTACAAGGCGCCAGGCGATCGGTTCGCCGGCGCGAAACGGGACGAGCTCATCGTCGCCGAATTGATAGGACGCCGGCGGCGTCCAGGTCGAGCGTTCCAGCGTGATCTGACCACTGTTGCGGGGCAGACCGTAGAAGTCGGGGCCCCGCTCGGATGCGAACGCCTGCAGTCGCTCCAGACGACCCGCCTCCTCGAATGCTTCGGCGTACAGCTCGATGGCGGCGTGCGCGGAGAAGACGCCAGCGCAACCGCAGGCGTGCTCCTTCGTGCTGCGCGCGTGCGGCGCGCTGTCCGTACCCAGAAAGAAGCGTTCGTCTTCGACGGCTGCTTCGAGCAGCGCCCGCCGATCGCGCTCGCGCTTGAGCACCGGCAGGCAGTAGTGGTGCGGGCGCACACCGCCCTGGAAAAGCGCATTGCGGTTGAGCAGCAGGTGCTGCGGCGTGACCGTGGCGCCCACGCCCGCCCGCGAGCTCTGCACGAACTGCACGGCCTCACGGGTCGTTACATGTTCGAACACCACACGAAGCTCCGGGAAGTCCGCGACGATGTGAGCCAGGACGCGATCGATGAACACTGCTTCGCGATCGAAGATATCGACCTGCGGATCGGTCGTCTCGCCGTGCACTTGCAGCGTCAGCCCGCATTCCTGCATCGCCTCGAGCGCCGAATAGATCGTTTCCACATCCTTCACACCAGCGTCCGAGTGCGTCGTCGCGCCGGCCGGATAGAGCTTTGCGCCGATCACGAAGCCGCTCGCTCTGGCGGCGCGAATCTCGGCTGCCGAGGTGGTCTGCGTCAGGTACAGGGTCATCAGCGGCTCGAAGGAGAGTCCCGCAGGCAGCGCGCGCAGAATGCGTTCGCGATACGCGCCGGCCATCGCCACGCTGGTCACCGGCGGCTTGAGATTGGGCATGATTACCGCGCGCGCGAACTGCCTTGCGGCGAACGGCGCAACACTCGCGAGTTGTGCGCCGTCGCGCAGGTGCAGGTGCCAGTCGTCGGGGCGGGTGATCGTCAGCGTGGACATGATGGCGAGGCGGTCGAAGGGGCTCACAGGTTACACACAGCTCGCGGTCCCGTCAGCGGCGCGCGCGGCGCTTTCGCCGCTGTGCGGCGTCGCTCCATCAGCTGCTGCTCGAGCAGGAGCTGCAGCGTGTAGCGCACGCCAAATCCGGTGATGTCCGTCGGCACGTGCGCCAGTCCGCCGCTGCGATTGCCCGCCGCGAGGTCGATGTGGATCCAGGGAGTCTCGCTGGGCACGAAGCGATTGAGGAAGCGCGCCGCCAGGATATGATCGGCTTTGCTGTCGGGCGTGCATTGCAGGATGTCGGCGAGCGGGGACTCTAGATCGGAGTCGTAATCCTCGTCCATCGGGAATGGCCAGACGCGTTCGCCGCTGCTACGCCCAGCGAGCTCGAGCGCCGCGCGCCAGTCGCTGCGGTTGGTGAACGCGCCGCTGTAGCGATCGCCCAGCGCCACGACGCAGGAGCCGGTCAGCGTCGCGAAATCAATCATGAGATCAGGTCGCTCGCGCGCGGCGATCGCGAGCGCGTCGGCGAGCACCATGCGCCCCTCGGCGTCGCTGTGCGCCACCTGGATGGTCACGCCGTTCGAGGCGCGTACGACTTCCTGAGGCCGGAACGCCCCCGGTCCGATCTGGTTCTCGGTGATCGCCAGCCAGCAGTCGATCTCGAAGGGCGCATCGAGGCGGCTGAGTGCGAGCAGCGCGCCGACCGCGACTGCGCTGCCCTGCATGTCCTCGTGCATTTGGTACATGCCCTTGTGCGTCTTCAGGTTGACGCCGCCCGTATCGAAGCAGACGCCCTTGCCGACCAGAGCGACGCGAGGATTCGCGCGAGGAGCGCGTCGCGTGCTGCGATAACGCAGCCGCACGATTCCGGCGTCGCGGCGCTCGTTGGCGCGCGCAACGGCGAGGAACGCCCCGGCGCCGCGTCGACGCAGCGCCGCTTCGTCGAGAAACGAATACGACCATCCTTCGCGACGCGCCAATTCACGCAGCGCGCGACGATAACCGGTCGTGTTCAGCACGTTCGGCGGCAGCGCTGTGAGCCACCGGGCGAGATGATTGCCGGCGTCGGCCGCGATGCTGCGCGACAGGTCCGGCCGGCCGCCCTGGTGCAGGATCGTGAATGCGGCGGGAGACGCGTCGCGCGGCTTGTTCGCCTTCATTGCGGGCATTGGCGCGCTGGCCGCCAGGCCGGCCGCGAGCAATGCTTCCACGGCGTGGTCGCTTTGCGCTGCGTCCAGGCCGAGCGTGGCGAGCAGCACGCGTGCGCGAGGCGGCGCGTTCAACTCTTTCCACAAGCGGGCGCCGAGCGTCAGCCTCTCGAAAGCCGAAGCGTTCGCCTCGAGCAGGCCGATGGCGACGGGCAGCGCATTGCTCCCGATGCGCGCGGCGATGCTCGTGGCCGCGCCGCGCGCCCGAGCCTGGTCGTACAGACGGCGCCAGGTCTGTGCGTGCGGCAGGCGCCTGAGCAAATCGGGCGCGCGTTTGCGCTCGCAAAAAATTACACATGCATCGTGGGCGTCGAACGAGTCCTGATCGAGCGAGGCGCGCTTGTAAGAAATCCGTATGTCGCGCTGTGCAGGAAACAATTCCACTACGAGATCCTCTGCATGAACGACGGTCAGGGCGAATGCGCCGCGCAAGTGTTTTCGTAGCGGAAATTACAGCGCCCGCGCGCGATTGCACGTCATGACGGTGCGCGTATGCTCGCTCGCCGTCATCGTGTTTGCGCCTTCCTTGACCGGCAAAATTCAAACTCCGATGATACGCGGCCTGTTCTCTCGGCGCTGGCCAACATGTCTGAATCTTCACGCTTCGACGATCTCGATCCGCAGGAAACTACGGAATGGCTCGAATCGATGGATGCAGTGCTGAAGACGCACGGCGCAGAGCGTGCGCACTTCCTGCTTGAACGTCTCATCGATTTCACGCGCCGTTCCGGCAAGTATCTGCCGTTCCGGCCGAACACCGCCTACCTGAATACGATCTCGCCCGGGCAGGAGAAGGAATATCCGGGTGATCGCACGATCGAGCGGCGCATCGAGGCGTATCTGCGCTGGAACGCCATGGCGATGGTGGTGCAGGTCAACCGGCAGAGCTCGGAGTACGGCGGACACATCGCCAGCTACGCCTCGGCCGCCACTTTGTACGAAGTAGGCTTCAACCATTTCTGGCGCGCCCAGTCCGAGCAGCATCCAGGCGACATGATCTATTTCCAGGGTCATGCCTCGCCCGGCATCTACGCGCGGGCGTTTCTCGAAGGCAGGCTGACCGAGGATCACCTCGCGCATTTCCGTGAGGAAGTCGCCAGTCCGAACGGGCTGAGCTCCTATCCGCACCCTTGGTTGATGCCGAATTTCTGGCAGTACCCCACCGTGTCCATGGGGCTCGGGCCCATGATGGCGATCTACCAGGCGCGTTTTCAGCGCTATCTCGAGCACCGCGGCATCGTTCCGCCGTCGGACCGCAAAGTGTGGGCGTTCCTCGGCGACGGCGAGATGGACGAGCCGGAGGCGATGGGTGCGATCACCATGCCGGTGCGCGAGCAGCTCGACAATTTGATCTTCGTCATCAATTGCAACCTGCAGCGACTCGATGGTCCGGTGCGCGGCAACGGCAAGATCATCCAGGAGCTCGAGGCCGCGTTCCTGGGCGCCGGTTGGAACGTCATCAAGGTCGTCTGGGGCTCGCGCTGGGATCCGCTGCTGGCGCGCGACACCAAGGGCCTGCTGCGCCGGGTCATGGAGGAGTGCGTCGACGGCGAGTACCAGAACTTCAAGGCGAAGGGCGGGGCGTACACGCGCGAGCATTTCTTCGGCAGACACCCCGAGCTCAAGGAGATGGTCGCGCACATGTCGGACAACGACATCTGGCGGCTGAACCGCGGCGGTCACGACTATAAGAAGGTCTGGAACGCCTACGACGCGGCGGTGAGACACAAGGGCCAGCCGACGGTGATCCTGGCGAAGACCGTCAAGGGCTTCCTCATGGGTCGCTGGGGCGAGAGCCAGAACATCACTCACCAGCAGAAGAAGCTCGACGACGAGGCGCTCAAGGAGTTCCGCAACCGCATCTTCATCGAGATCTCCGACGAGGAGATCAAGGACGCGCCGTTCAAGAAGCCGCCGCCAGACAGCGAGGAGATGAAATACCTGCACGAGCGGCGCAAGATGCTGGGCGGCTATCTGCCGCAACGCGTGTGCAAGGCGCCGCCGCTCGAGACGCCGCCGCTCGAAGCGTTCGAATCGCTTCTGCAGAGCTCCGGCGAGCGCGAGTTCTCCACCACGATGGCGCTGGTGCGCATCATGCAGACGCTTCTCAAGGACAAGAAGCTGGGCAAGTACGTCACCCCCATCGTTGCGGACGAGGCGCGCACGTTCGGCATGGAGGGGCTGTTCCGACAGATCGGCATCTACTCCTCCATGGGGCAGCTCTACACCCCTCAGGACGCCGATCAGCTCATGTTCTACAAGGAAGACAAGAAAGGGCAGATCCTGCAGGAGGGCATCAACGAGGCAGGCGCCCTGTGCTCATGGATCGCTGCGGGCACGGCTTACGCGAACCATGGCGTGAACATGGTGCCGTTTTACATCTACTACTCGATGTTCGGCTTCCAGCGCGTGGGCGACTTCATCTGGGCGGCCGGCGACAGCCAGGTGCGCGGCTTCCTCATCGGCGCCACCGCCGGACGCACTACGCTCGCCGGCGAAGGCCTGCAACATCAGGACGGCCACAGCCAGCTCGTCTCCTCGACGATTCCAAACTGCATCTCCTACGATCCCACGTTCGCATATGAGCTCGCGGTGATCGTGCAGGACGGCTTGCGTCGCATGTACGCCGAGCAGGAGAGAGTCTTCTACTACATCACCTGCATGAACGAGAACTACGCGCATCCGGCGATGCCCGAGGGCGTGCAGCAGGGCATCCTCAAGGGCATGTACCTGCTGCAAAGCGGCGGGCCTGGCAAGACGCGCGTCACGTTGCTCGGATCGGGAACGATCCTGCGGGAGGTGCTCGAGGCGGCGCGGATTCTCGAAAGTGATTACGGCGTGGCGGCGGACGTGTTCAGTGCGCCCAGCTTCTCGGAACTGCGTCGCGAAGCGCTCGACGTCGAACGGCGCAATCTGCTCGACCCGGACAAGGCGCCCGAGACTCCGTATGTGCGCGCCTGCTTCGGCGAGCGCACCGGTCCGTTCGTCGCGGCCACCGATTACATGAAGATCGTGCCCGACCAGATACGCCAATGGGTGCCTGGCCGCTACATCGTGCTCGGCGCCGACGGCTACGGCCGCAGCGACTCACGCCAGCAATTGCGCAAGCACTTCGAAGTGAGCGCGGCGCATGTCGTCGTGGTCTCGCTGCGCGCGCTGGCTGACGAAGGCAAGCTCGACATGGCGACCGTGCGCAGCGCCATGAAGAAATACGAGATCGATCCGCAGCGTCCCAATCCGGTGACGCTGTGAAGAAGAAGCGGATAGCGGATAGCGGATGGCGGATAGGCGGCATGCCGCCATCTTCCATTGGTGCGCGCGCCGGGAAGATCAGCCGACCGCTTCGGACTATCCGCTATCCGCTATCCGCTATCCGCTTCTAAAGCTCGCGTATGCCTACCGAAATTACCGTCCCCGACATCGGCGATTTCAAAGACGTCGAAGTGATCGACGTGCTCGTCAAGCCCGGCGACCGAATCGAAGTCGATGCGCCGCTGATAACGCTGGAAACGGAAAAGGCCACCATGGACGTGCCATCTCCCGAAGCCGGCCTGGTCAAGGACGTCCTGGTGAAGAAGGGCGATCGCGTATCCAAGGGCAGCCTGATTCTCAATGTCGAGAGCGAGGGCGCGGCTCAGGAATCGCAAGAACCGCAGCCGCGCGAGGAAGCGGGGCGGCCGGCGCCGGAAAGCGAGAAGGCGCCCGAGAGCGCTGCGCCGACGCCGCAGGTCGAGGAGCGCGTTGCAGCCCGACCCGCGGCGCCGGCCGAGACGCCGCCAGGTGGGCCTACCGAGTCGCCGACAGCGCCCGCTCCCTGGGAGACTCAGCGCCCCGCAGGAGCGCTGCCGCCGATCGACGAAGTTGGATTTTCACGCGCTCATGCGAGTCCCTCGGTCCGCAAGTTCGCGCGTGAGATGGGCGTGGATCTCACGCAGGTGAAAGGCTCGGCGCTGAAGGGGCGCATCACCGCCGAAGATGTAAAAGCGTGGGTCAAGGCGAGGCTCGCCAAGGGCGAGCCCGGCGCTGCGGGCGGCGGCGCCTTGCCGAGCGTCCCCGAGGTGGATTTCGCCAAGTTCGGCGCAGTGGAAGTCCGGCCGCTCGGACGCATCCAGAAGATCTCCGGTCCGCGTCTGCAGGCGAGCTGGCTCAATATCCCGCACGTGTGGCAGATGGACGAGGCCGACATCACCGAGTTGGAGGAGACGCGCGCCAAGTTGAAGGACCAGGCCGCCGAACGCGGCGTCAAGCTGACGCCGCTGGCGTTCATCCTGCGCGCCTGCGTCAAGGCGCTGCGGGAGTTCCCCGTCGTCAACAGCTCGCTCGATCCGTCCGGGCAGGCTTTGGTGATGAAGAAGTACATCCACCTCGGCTTCGCGGCGGATACGCCGAACGGGCTGGTCGTGCCGGTCATACGCGACGCCGATCGCAAGGACGTCTACGAGCTCGCCTCCGAGCTTGCAGCGCTCTCGGAAAAGGCGCGCGCCGGCAAGCTGTCCGCCGCAGAGATGCAGGGCGCGAGCTTCACGATCTCGAGCCTGGGCGGCATCGGTGGAACGGCGTTCACGCCGATCATCAATGCGCCGGAAGTGGCGATCCTCGGCGTGGCGCGCTCGAGCATGAAGCCGGTGTGGCGCGACGGCGAGTTCACGCCGCGCCTCATCCTGCCGTTCACCTTCGCGTACGACCATCGCGTCATCGACGGCGCCGCCGGCGTGCGCTTCACCACCTTCCTCGCCGCGCAGCTCGGCGATGTGCGCGGCTTGCTGGAGGCGGTTCCGTGACAGAGATCACCGTCCCGGATATCGGCGATTTCAAAGACGTCGAAGTCATCGACGTACTGGTGAAGCCCGGCGAGCGGATCGAACTCGAGACGCCGCTCATCACACTTGAAACCGAGAAGGCGACCATGGACGTGCCCGCCTCGGCGGCGGGCGTCGTCAAGAGCGTCGCTGTGAAGAAGGGCGATCGGGTTTCCAAAGGCAGCCTCATCCTGTCGCTCGAGGAGGCGGGCGCCGAGCAAGCGGCGCCGGCTGAACCCTCCGTGCAAGAGACGCCGCAGGAAGCGCCGCGCCTTGAGTCCGGCTCCGCTGAACCCGCGCCGGCGCGCGAGGCCGCCGCAGCCGCCGCGACGCAAGCGCCTGCTGCTGCGACCGCGCCGCAGGTCGGGTCTTACGACTACGACCTGGTGGTGCTCGGCGCCGGACCGGGCGGCTATACGGCGGCGTTCCGCGCCGCCGATCTCGGCATGAAGGTCGCGCTCATCGAACGCTGGCCGCAGCTCGGCGGCGTTTGCCTGAACGTCGGCTGCATCCCTTCGAAGGCCTTGCTGCATGCAGCGCGGGTCATCGAGGAAGTCGAAGAGATGAAAGCCGCCGGCCTGAGCTTCGGCAAAGCGAAGATCGATGCGGCGAAGCTGCGCGAGTGGAAGGATTCGGTGGTCAAGCGGCTCACCGGCGGGCTGAGCACGCTCGCGAGGCAGCGCAAGGTGGACGTGCTCCACGGCGTCGGCGTGTTCGTATCGCCTCACGCAATCGAGGTGACCAGCGACGCCGACTCGGACGCGTCGCGCGCCGTACGCAAGGTTTCCTTCGCCCAGTGCATCATCGCCGCCGGCTCGGAGTCGGCGCGCTTGCCGGGCGCGCCGGACGATCCGCGCATCATCGATTCCACCGGCGCGCTGGAGCTCGAGCTGCCGAAGCGCCTGCTGGTGGTCGGCGGCGGCGTCATCGGACTGGAGATGGCTTGCGTGCACCACGCGCTCGGCGCGAAGGTGAGCGTCGTCGAATTGACCGAAGGGCTGTTGCCCGGTTGCGATCGCGACCTCGTCAGGCCGCTCGAGAGACGCATCGCCAAGCGCTACGAGAGCATTCTGGTTGGGACCAAGGTCGCCAAGATCCAGGCGCGCAAGAATGGCCTGCAGGTCACTTTCGAGGGCGATGCGGTTCCCGAGCCGCAGACCTACGACAAGGTGCTGATCGCCGTAGGCCGCTCTCCCAACGGCAAGCGCATCGGCGCCGAGGCCGCCGGAGTGCTGGTCAACGAGCGCGGCTTCATTCCCGTCGATCGACAGATGCGCACCAACGTGCCTCACATATACGCCATCGGCGACATCGCCGGCGCCCCGATGCTGGCGCACAAGGCGTCGCACGAAGGCAAGCTCGCGGCCGAGGTCGCGCACGGCGAGAAGCGTGCGTTCGACGCGCGGGTCATTCCGTCGGTCGCGTACACCGATCCGGAAATCGCATGGGTCGGCCTGACGGAAACGGAAGCGAAGGCGCGGGGCGTCGCCTACGAAAAGGCCAGCTTCCCATGGGCGGCGAGCGGTCGCGCGCTCTCGCTCGGGCGCGACGAGGGGCTCACCAAACTGCTGTTCGATCCGACGACCCGCCGCGTCATCGGCGGCGGCGTGGTCGGACCGAACGCCGGCGACCTGATTTCGGAGATCGCTCTCGCCATCGAGATGGGCTGCGATGCGGCGGACATTGGGCTCACCATCCACCCGCATCCGACGTTGTCCGAGACGATCATGTTCGCCGCCGAGGCGTACGAAGGGACGCTGACCGACCTGTACACGCCGAAGAAGAAGTAGGCGCGGCGGCCAGCGACCAGCTTGCCGCTGCGGTCTCGACGCGCTCGAAAGCCCAGGCGTCGCGCGCGCTGCTTCGAGCCGCGTCGCCAGGGAGTCATCGCCAGTGAACAGGTGATCAGCGCTTTCCCGGGCGACGCGTCTACAATCATCGGCCGCAACAATAACTCTAGTAACTCTAGGGAGGCTGATCGATGGACTTCAACAAGTTGGTCGCGCGCGTGAAAGGGATGCTGCTCGCGCCCCGGCAGGAGTGGCCGGCGGCGGCGAGCGAGCCGGCGACGCCCGCCGACCTGTACAAGAACTACATCGTGCTGCTCGCGGCCCTTCCGGTCGTGTTCGGGTTCATCAAGATGAGCCTGATCGGCGTGAGCACGCCGTTCACCGGGACGTTGCGCACCGCGGTCGGCGCGGGGATCGGCGCCATGCTGCTCAGCTACGTGCTGGCGCTCGCCGGGGTGTACGTGATCGCTTTGATCGTCGACGCCTTGGCGCCGACCTTCGGCGGCCAGAAGGACCGCACGCAGGCGCTGAAGACCGTGGCCTACGCTTACACGGCGAGCTGGGTCGCCGGCGTCGCCCAGATCGTGCCGGGGATCGGCTTGCTCATCGCGTTCGCCGGCGGCGTGTACAGCATCTACTTGCTGTACCTCGGGCTGCCCCACACGATGAAATGCCCGCAGGAGAAGGCCGCCGGTTACACGGCGGTGACGATCATCGTCGCTCTCGTCCTGAGCTTTCTGTTCGCGGCGGTCGTCGGCGCCGTCGTGGGCGTGGGCTCCGCCATGCGCGGGGCTTCGATCGGCGCATCGAGCGATAAAGGGCAGTTCGATCCGGACAGCCCGCTCGGGCAGATGGAGCGCTGGGGCAAGCAGGTCGAACAAGCCGGCAAGCGGCTCGAAGAGGCGCAGCGCTCGGGCGACGAGCAGGCGCAGGCCGATGCGCTTCGGCAGATGATGGGCGCTGCGTTCGGCGGCGACGGATCGGTCGAGTCGCTGCCGCCCGAGCGTCTGAGGGCGTTCGCACCCGCATCCCTCGCCGGGCTTGAGCGCAGCGATCTGACCGTTCAGCGCAACAGCGCGCTGGGCATGCAGATCAGTGAAGTGCGCGCCGTTTACGGGGACGCAGACGGGCGCACGCTCGAACTCGAGATCACCGATACGGGAACCGCCCAGGCCCTGCTCGCATTCGCTGGATGGGCGGGCATGGAGAGCGAGAGCGAGAGTTCGAGCGGCTACGAGAAGACCTATCGCGACGGCGGACGCCTGGTGCACGAGCAATGGGACCGCGACGCGTCCTGGGGCGAGTATTCAGTGGTGGTGGGCGAACGATTCACCGTAAAGGTGAGCGGCGCTGCGAGCGGCGCCGCACAGCTCAGGCGTGCGGCGAACGAAGTGGATCTGCGCGGCCTCGAAGCGCTGCGCGACCATGGCGTAAAGCGCCAGTGACTCAAGGACGCGGCGGCTTCGCGGCCGCTTGGCCTGCAGGCTTGACCAGCGATTTACTCGCTGAATTGAGGTGAGCCAATGAGCGAGCTGCCCGAGACGATGAAGGCGATCGACGTCGCTCGCGCAGGCGGCCCGGAAGTGCTCGAGATCGTGCGGCGTCCGACGCCAACCCCGGCGGATGAGGAAGTGCTGATCGAAGTGGCCGCCGCCGGACTCAACCGCGCAGACATCCTGCAGCGGCGCGGCCACTATCCTTCACCGCCGGGCGCGCCGTCCAACCCCGGTCTGGAAGTCGCCGGTACGGTTGTTGCGATGGGCGGCGCCGTGCGCGAGTTTCAAATCGGCGACAAGGTCTGCGCGCTGCTGCAGGGCGGGGGCTACTCGCAGTTCACCGCCGTGAACGCCGGGCAGGTGCTGCCGATTCCGGACGGGCTCAGCGTGGTGGAGGCCGCAGCGCTCCCTGAAGCCTGTTTCACGGTGTGGAGCAATGTCTTCGAATTCGGGCGCCTGGCGCCTGGTGAGACGCTGCTCGTGCATGGCGGCGCCAGCGGCATCGGCGTTTGTGCCATCCAGCTCGCCGCCGCGCGAGGGCACACCGTGTTCGCTACCGCGGGTTCGGAGGACAAGCGCCGCTTCTGCGAGCAGCTGGGCGCCAAGCGCGCGATCAACTATCGAGAAGAGGACTTCGTCGCAGTGCTGGCGGAGCAGACGAACGGGGCGGGAGTGGACGTCGTGCTGGACATGGTGGGCGGCTCTTATCTGGCGCGCAACCTGCAGTCGCTCGCCGTGCAGGGCCGCCTCGTGATGATAGCGGCTCAGGGCGGCGCCAAAGGCGAGGTCGACGTGCTGCGCATCATGCAGCGCCGGCTGGTGGTCACGGGTTCGACGCTGCGGGCGCGCTCATCGCAGTTCAAGCGCGAGATTCGCGCCAAGTTGCTGCAACATGTCTGGCCCTTGTTTGCGGACGGGACGATCCGCCCCGTGGTGGACAAAGTGCTGCCGTTCGAGCGCGCCGCCGAGGCGCACGCGTACATGGAAAGCGGCGCGCACAAAGGCAAGATCATTCTGCAGCTCTAGCGAACCTGTGATTCACGCCGTATGCAGCGCGTAGCGAAGCTTGATCAGCTGGTGATGCTCATGCGAGAGGGCAACTCGCGCAGCCGGGCCGGGTACTCGAGGAGATCGACCGCCTCGCCTTCGCCGGCCGCCCGCGCGTAAGCAGCATCCCATGGCAGCACGATCAGTTGGTCGTCGCCTTCGCTGATGATTTTCGGCTGCACGGGAGGAACTCGTCGCTGCGCCTCGCCCGCCAACATGGCCTGCAGCGATCCGTGGCGCCGCCACGTCGCGTCGAGCTCCATGAGGTTGTACAGCGTGGGCGGCGAGACGCTCATACGCCGCTCGCGGATGGCTTCTATCAGCGCACCCGGAGTTATCCAGACGTGCTCGACCGCCTCTGTTGCGTCGATGATCGCGTCTTGTCGCTGCGGCATGGCGGCCACGAAGAAGCGCGTGTCGAAGCGCCTGGGGGCGGGCGAAGGCGTGATCCAGTGCGCCCAGTAAACGAGGCGATCCACTTCCAGCTGCAGGCTCTCCTGCGCCAGCAGCTCGGCGAAGCGCTCAGGTTGCGAAGCGATCGCGGACCGCTGCGCCTGGAGGCGGAGCAACAGGTCGCCCTCGCAGTGGCTTCCGTCGGCGTGCGTGGCGAGCAGCAATCCGGTTTCCTCGAAGGTCTCGCGGCAGGCCGCCGCCATCAGTGCGAGTCGCTGCTCGACTTCGAGCGGCCGGCCACGATCGTCGCTGAGCCGGGCGCATCTCATGCGCGAATGCTGCGGAATGCGCGCCAGCGTCTCGGGCGAGCTGTCCGCCGGCGCCAGCGCTCCGCCTGGGAACACCCACATGCCGCCCAGGAACGCGAGGTCCTTGTGGCGACGAATGACCAGCACTTCCACGCCGCAGCTCGCTTCGCGCAGCAGTATGACGGTGGCTGCCTGGCGCGGAGTTGCGGGCGGACGTTGGCGAGCATCATTCATTCGTACAGACCTCGATCATGAGAAGAGTCAGCGCCTTCGCGGGCGCAGCAATCCTCATTCTGCTGCTCGGCGTCGTGTTCGCGCCAGCCCCCGGCGGCAGACTTTGGCTGAGCCGACTGTACGATTTCGTGCATGGCCCGATCTTCGGGGCGGCGGCCGTGTTGTCTTTGCTCGCGTTGCGGCGCAGTTCCGCATTCGTGCGGTTGGCCCCCGCACGTCAGTACGCGCTCGCCTTGGCGATCTCGACGCTGCTCGGACTGCTGACTGAGATCGCGCAGATCCCGGTCGGCCGTGATGCGTCCTGGGCCGACGTACGCAGCGATGTCCTGGGCGCAGTCGCCTTCCTTGCGCTGTTCAGCCTGTTCGATCCGGCGCCCAGCGCGCGGCCCGTGAGGACGGCGCGGAGAGTCGCGCTGGCCGCGCTCGGCGCGATCCTGATCGGCTATCTCGTTGCGCCGTTCGCTCGCGCAGTGATCGAGTATCAGCATCGTCGCTCGATCTTTCCGGTGATCGCCGATTTCTCGGAACGATTCGACGACTATTTCGTGTGGCGTCTGGGCGTGTTGCTCGAGGCTGCTCCCGCGCCGCAGGCTCTGCGCGGCGCGCCGCAGGAGCGCGCCGCGCGGGTGCGCTTTCTCACCGGGCGTTACCCGGGGCTCAATTTCCATGAGCCGTGGGCCGATTGGCGCGGCTACCAGACGCTGGCGGTCGATGTCGGCAATCCTGGCGAACAGCCGTTGCGAGTCGTGGTGCGCGTTCACGACGCGGCCCACGATCAGTCCTACGACGATCGATTCAACCGAGCCTTCATCCTGCCGCCGGCGACCAGGCAGACCCTGCGCGTCGCGCTGAGCGACGTGCGCACCGCGCCCGGCTCGCGCGAGATGGACATGTCGCGAGTGGCTGGCGTGGTCGTGTTCCGCGATCTGGAGCCGGGCGAGGCGCCCCATGCGCAGGAGATGTACTTGTGGCGCGTCTGGTTGGAGTGAGATGAGAGGTCTTGGGATGGCTTGAGGTCATGGCGGAGCCCCAGCCGGATTCGCAGCGTTCGTCGCCTGCTGATGCAACGCCCGCCGCATGTACAGGTTCCGCGCCCAGCCGATGCGCGCTCGTGATCTGTCGGGGCCCTGTCTCAGCGGATTCGAATCAGCAGCGCATCGGCGCCACATCAGAGGTCAGGACCCGAGCCCCGCGCGCTGCGCCAGCCAGCTCGCCGCCTGCGCCGGCGTACGCTTTTCGGCGTCGCGATCCACGCTCAAGCTGGCCTCGCGCATGATGTCCACATTGATGGCGCCCTCCAGCGGCCCGAGCGCGCGACGCAGCAGCGGGTCGTTCACACGGCGGGGAGAAACCAGGATGATCGCGTCGTAAGGCAGGATGACCTGCAATGGATCGTCCAAAACGATCAGATCATGGGCCGCGATGCGTCCGTCGCTGGAGAACGCCGAGATGACGTCCACTTCGCCGCCGGCGACGGCTTTGTACATGAAGGTGGACTGATATTGGCGCCGCTCGGCGAACCTGAGGCCATAGCCCTCCTGCAGGGCGCGCCACTCGGGGCGCGCGAAGAACTCGAAGTCGCCGCCGATGCGCAGCTCGGATCCGCGCGCCGCCAGATCGGCGATGCTGCGCACGCCGAGTTTCTCGGCCTGCGAGCGACGCATCGCGAGCGCATAGGCGTTTTCGAAGCCGAGCGTCCCAAGCAGCAGCACGCCATGGGTCTGCTGCAGCCACTCGCGCACCTCACGCAGCACGACTTCTCGCGCGGGCGTGTGTGTGCGTCCCATGAAATTCGCCCAGACCGTGCCGGAGTAGTCGACGTAAACGTCGATCTCGTCGTTCGCCAGGGCGCGAAATGCGACGGCCGAGCCGAGCCCGGCGCGCCGTGCTGCACTGGCGCCCTCGCGCTCTATACGTTCTGCGAGCAGCGCCGCGAGGATGTACTGCTCGGTGAAGCTCTTCGCGCCGATCACGTACGCGCTGCTCCGCTGCTGCAGCAGAGGCGTAGCCGCCGCTGCGGCTATCCCGGCGAACAGCAACGTCAGGGCTGCTGCGATGCTGCGGCGGTCGCGTCGTGCAGCTCCGCGCTCGATGACGCCGAGAAGTTGATCCGTGACCAGCGCCAATCCCGCCGCAGCCACGCAGCCGAACAGCACCGAGACCCAATTCTCGATCTGCAGGCCGGAGAAGATGTAATTGCCGAGGCTCGTCTGCCCGACGGGCGTGGACAACGTCGCTGCGCCAATCACCCACACAGCCGAGGTGCGCACGCCCGCCATCAGCATCGGCGTCGCAAGCGGCAGCTCGATGCGCCATAACCGCTCACGATCCGTCATGCCGACGCCGCGCGCTGCTTCGATGACTGCGGGATCCAGATTGAGCACGCCGGTGACGCCGTTGCGGATGATCGGCAGCATCGAATAGAGCGTCAGAGCCAGCAGCGAAGGCAGGAAGCCGAGCGCCGAGAAGCCCTGCCCGAAGGTGCGCAGCGAAACCGCCGAGAGCGCGAGCAACAGCGGATAAAACAGTGCGAGCAGCGCCAGGCCAGGGATGGTCTGCACGAGGCTCGCGAACGCCAGCACCGGCCAGCGCAGGCGCTCGCTACGGATTGCGCCTATTGTGAGCGGCAGGCTGATCAGCAATCCGAGCGCCAGCGAGGCTGCGCTCAGCACCACGTGCTGACTCAGGTAATCCGGCAGGACGCGCCACGCCGCTGCAATACGCTCATCCATGTGCAGCGGCGTTCTCGATCAGCGAGCGGACGCGCTCGGCCTGGCGACGCGGCGTATCGATCAGCTCGCGCACCGCCGCATCGGCGTGCTCGTTCATGAGTTCGTGTGGCGCGCCGCGCGCAATGATTTCGCCGGCGCGCATTACCAAGATCGTATCGGCCAGCAGCATCGCCTCGAGCACGTCGTGCGTGACCATTACCGTGGTGAGCTGCAGACGCTCGTGCAGGCGCCGATATTCGCGTCCGAGCGCATCGCGCGTCAGCGGATCGAGCGCGCCGAACGGTTCGTCCATGAGCATGATGGCGGGTCTGGCCGCGAGCGCGCGCGCCACGCCGACGCGCTGGCGCTGACCGCCGGAGAGCATCGAGGGAAAGCGCTGCGCGTAGTCCTGGGGCAGATCGACCAGTTCGAGCAGCTCGGCGACGCGCTGCGTGATGCGCTCTTCATCCCAGCGCAGCAGGCGCGGCGTGACTGCGATGTTCTCGCCGACCGTCATATGCGGAAACAGCCCCACACCCTGGAATACATAGCCGATGCGTCGACGCAGCAGGTGCGGCGGCGAGGCGTGCACGGGCTCGCCCTCGAGCAGGATCTCGCCGCTGTCCGGCTCGACGAGCCGATTGATGGTCTTCAGCGTGGTCGTCTTGCCGCTGCCAGATGCGCCGATGATCGCGATGAATGCGCCGTGCGGCGCGGTGAGATTCACGGAGCGCACGGCCGGCGCGCCTGAGAAGGACTTGGATACGCCGCGCAGCTCGATGGCCGGCGCAGCGGCGCTGTGCATGTTCATCGTTGCTGCTTTGTCGTTCGGATCCCTTGTCATGCGATCCCGAAAGGAGCTTCGATCGATATGGTCTTGCGGGCGTCATGCCGAAAAGAGTTTCGATCGGCATGGTCTTGCGGGCGTCATGTGCTTGAAGGTCAGGGGAGTCGAGCTGCTCAGCCCCAATTTGTCGTCTTAGGGTTCAAGTGCAATCTCCACACCTCGGTCCGTTTCGACCTGTACATAGCGCGGCCCCACGGGGCGATGCCGCCCGCTCGTGATCGTGATGAGCTCGTCGAGAGACGCCGCGCGTGCGTCTTCTTCGGGGCGCGACACGTAGAGCTCGGCATGCAGCATGCCTTCCGTTTCGAAGCCGTTGGGGTCCACGCCGCGCTCGGCGAGCGTGGCGAGCGTCGAGGTGAACTCTTGCACATCGGCGAAGCGGCGCTGCACGAAGGTGGCGCCGGAGAGCTTCTCGGTCACCAGTCCATGGCCTTCGAGGGCGCGCGCCAGCGGCTCGAACGGAAACATGCGCAGGACGAATGACGCCACCCACGGGGGGCGAGGCGTGGCTTTGAGCAGCTGGTGATAGGTCTTCTCGGTGACGTATCCGACAGCGCCCGTCGAGAGGATCAGGTCGGCTTGGCCTGCAATGCGCGCCTGCTGCGGCGTGATCTCGTTGCGCTCCAGATCTGCGACCAGGCCCTCGTCGATCAATCCGACCCGCAGCGCGTACTCGACCGCCGGAGCCGAGACGTCGAGGCCGATGAAGCGGGCGAGTCCGACATCGGGCCAGCTGCTGTAGAAATTGCGGTCAAGTTGCGCCATGCGCTCGCTGTCGAGCGCGGTCATCTCGTGGCGTGCATAGCGCGCTTGCAGCGCGCTGAAGCTCAGCGGGAAGCGATGCAAGGCCGCGTTGACGCCGTATGAGCTGCCGACGTCGAGCACCGTTTGCTGGGGGCCGTAGCGTTGGGCGCGCACTGCAAGCAGTTGGCGCAGAATCGGCGCGGCGAGGTCCGGGATCATGTAATCGAGCGAGCCGAGTACGGAGAAGTAGGCGCGCGGATCCTGGCGCGCATAGATTTCGTCAAAGTTCGCCTTCGACGTATTGATGGCCGCGAAGCTGTCGTTCACTGCGGTGCGCCTCCGTGGCGTTTGAGGATGCGTCGACGACGCGATTCCACAGCGCTGGCGAACTGTGGGGCGGTGCGCATGGCGCGAGCCGGCGGTTAGTTCGGAGCGCCGACGCGGACTGGCGCACGGCGTCTCAGCGCAATTCCAGCTACCGGCCGGCTGGTGGCCGGAAATTTTAGCACACGCTGTCTGCCGGACCGGCCTGATGCGCAATGCGCGCGGAACATTCGTGCGCGTCCCACGATATGGACGCAGGCGAAACAAAAAGCCGACGCCGGAGTCGCACAGATGACTACAGCCCGCGCCGAGCGCAGCGTTCTTCTGTCGGCTGCTCTTGCGTTGTCGGCCGCGTGCTCGAACGGGACAGGCAGCGTCGATCGTCAGAGCGGTGAGCAGGTCGAGCCGCCGCCTGCAGCCGCGCAGTTCACCGTCAGCGCTGCCGTGAGCGGTTTGCGAGGCGCGGGCCTCGTGCTGCAGCTCAATTCGGCGAACGATCTATCGGTGGAGGCCGACGGCCTGGCGACGTTCGACGCGCAGCTGACCGATGGCGCCAACTACGCCGTGAGCGTCGCCGCACAGCCGCAAAGTCAGACTTGCAACGTAACCAACGGTTCGGGCGTGATCGCCGGCGCCGACGTCGTGGACGTGCTTGTAGAGTGTTCGGTCGTGCAGAGCCCGCAATACGCCGTGGGAGGCGTCGTGAACGGCCTGCAAGGCTCCGGTCTGGTGCTTCGCAACAACGGGGCCGACGACTTGGCGGTCGCTCTCGACGGGCCATTTGCTTTCGCCATACGTCTGGCGGAAGGTTCTTCGTACAGCGTTACCGTGGCGATCCAGCCTAGCGCCCCCGCGCAGACCTGCACGGTGGCGAACGCCGCCGGCGTAGTCGGCGCAGCGGATGTCGCCGACATCGAGGTGGCCTGTTCCACGAACCAGTACACCATCGGCGGCTCGGTCTCAGGATTGCGCGGCTCGGGTCTCGTTCTGCAGCTCGAAGTCGAAGGCGAACGCTCGCAGCGTGAGATCACGGCGAACGGGAGTTTCGATTTCCCGCTCGCCGCGCGCAGCGGCGCCAGTTACGTTGTGAGCGTTCGCGCGCAGCCGCGCAATCCCGCGCAGACCTGCTCGGTAGAGAACGCCGCCGGCGTGCTGGAGCTCGAGAACGTCCGCAACGTGCGGGTGCACTGCGAAACGCGGTCGTTCACCATCGGTGGAAGGGTCTCTGGCCTGGAGAACGGCGGACTAGTGTTGCGCAACGACTCCGAATCGCTGGCGATCGCTTCCAACGGCGCATTCACATTCGCTACGCCGCTGCCGAGCGGGTCGGCGTATGACGTGACGGCGACTGCGCAGCCGAGCGGTCAGTCGTGCACGGTGGCGAATGGGAGCGGAACCGTGGGCGCCGCAGACGTCCGCAACATCACCGTTTCCTGCGCCAATGAAACATATTCGATCGGCGGCGCCGTCGCGGGACTGCTGGGAAGCGGGTTGGTGGTGCAGAACAACAGGAGCGACGCGGTGGAGATCGAATCCAACGGCGCGTTCGTCTTCGCACGTCGAGTCGCCGACGGCGCCGGCTACGACGTCACTGTGCGCGATCAGCCGTCCGACCCCGATCAGACATGCACAGTCTCCAACGGCTCCGGGCTAGTGCAGTCCGCCGATGTATCGAACGTCGCTGTGAACTGCACGACCAGCGACTTCACGATCGGCGGCGTCGTCGCCGGTCTGCAAGGGCGTGGACTCGTGCTGCGCAACAACGACACGGACGAGCTCGCGATCTCCGTGGACGGTCCATTCACGTTCGCGACCGCCCTGCCGACCGGCGCCGCGTACGAGCTCGCGATCGCGGCGCAACCGAGCGATCCCGCGCAGGTGTGCACGCTCGAGAACTCGAACGGCGTGGTGAGCGGCGCCAACGTAACCAACGTGCGCGTGTCCTGCACGAGCACTCAGTTCCGCGTCGGCGGGAGTGTGTCGGGCCTGGAAGGCTCGGGGCTCACGCTGCAGAACAACGGTGAAGCAGGTTTCGAGATCGCGGCCAACGGACCGTTCACGGCGCCGGGCTCGCTGCCGGACGGCTCGTCGTACGACGTCGCGGTGCTCTCCCAGCCGCGCAATCCAACGCAGACTTGCGTGGTCGCCAACGGCGCCGGAACGATCGCGGGCGCTGATATCGCCGATGTGACGGTTACCTGCTCCACGGATGCGTTCAGCATTGGCGGTCGGGTCGTTGGCCTGACCGGCTTCGGACTGGCGCTCGAGAACAACGGCGACGATCGCATCTCCATTTCCTCGAATGGCCCGTTCACGTTCCCGACGCGTCTGCAAAGCGGCGCCAGCTACCAGGTCGCCGTGGCGCAGCAGCCGGCTTTCTCGCGGCGTACTTGCCGGGTGATCAACGGTTCAGGGGTCGTTCAAGGCGGCGATGTGACTGGCGTGCTCGTCGAATGCCGACGCGATGACGAAGACAACGATGAGGACAACGAAGAATCGGGCCCGAGCGGTGATGAATGACGGCTCAGGCGCGTCCATCCGCCGCGACCAGGATGGGCGGCAGTACTGAGACGGCGAATCGCCGGCGCCGTGTGCGTCCGGCGCCGGCGAACTCGCGCCTGCCTTGACCTGTTGCAAGAATCGGGGAACACGACGGCTGGACGCCAGTTCTTGGTGGGTCCTGGGGTCTACCAGCCCGCACGGCCCCGGTCCGTGGAGCGATTCGCCATGAAAGACATTCAGAGCGGCGTTTCCTACGTGCGCGCCCCGCAGGCGCCTGCTGATCCTGGCGCCCCCGGAGAAGAGCAGATGGTGCTGCGCTCGCTGCAAAGCGATGCGACGCCGGCGGACGCCCTGGCGCGCATCTGGGAGCTGCTCGAGACGCCGCAAACCGTCGAGACGATCTGCCGCGTACTGACCAACGAATTCGACCTGCCTCCCGCCTCATCGACCGAGGGCGTCCGCATAGTGCTCTCGCGCTTGTATCGGGAGGATCTGATCCAGGCATCGCCCGACGCCTGAGGTCCCTCCGGACGCTCTCGCCTGACGCTGCACGCTGCGCGAGGCCGCAGCGCCCGCACCGAGCTGCGTCGTGTCTGGCGATTCGCTTCGCAGGCAGAGGGCGGCGGACGCGCGGAATCGGGGCCGCTGGGCGGTTCTACGCCTTGCGCTGCGCTGAACCGTCCCCATCACTGTCCCCCGGCGGCGAGCGACGGCGGTCCCGGAATGGCGATCGCAGCGTCTCGGCGGAGGCGCGTCGTCGGACTCGCGACAGGTTTTCCCCCAAAGACGCCTCGGTCGGTAGCCAATTCGCCGCGACGACTCGGCGCGCGGCCCCGTTCTGGACTACAATCCGCGGCCCGCTCAATCAGGCCAACCAAGAGGATCGACGTGGATCAACAGGATTTCGAGCTCCAGTTGAAAGTGTGGAAAGAGCTTGCGATCAGCAAGCAGGTGCTGCTGCGATCGGTGACCGACGCGCTGAAGCTGGACCCGTCCTGTACACAGGATCAGCTCAAGGAAGCGATCGAAGTCTTCCTCAAGAAGATCGCCCAAGCCGACGCCGAGGTGAAGAGCGCGCAGGAGCAGGCGCGCACCGCCATCGCGGAGGCCGAGAAGAGGATCACGGCGGCCGAGAAGGCCAGCGCCGCCGCGCAGGCGACCGCCGCGCAGCTCACGGCCTCGCAGGAGCGCATGCAGCGCGACATCGAAGCCGAGCGCAGCGGCATGGCCACCGAATTGCAGAAGCTCAAGGACCGGGTGAACGAGAAAGAGAAGGCGCTCAAGGCGATCAATACGGCGCTCGCGGACACGCCGGAAAACGTCCTGAAGAAGATGAACGCCTTCAAGAAGCAGAAGCAGGACGAAGCTGATGCGCGTCGGCAGGTGGAGGCGAGCTTCACCGCGCTGCGCAAGGAGAAGCAGCAGCAGGACCAGAAGCTCGCGACTCTCCAGGAGAACGTCGCCAAGCTCAGCAAGCAGCACCGCGAACTGCATGATTTCGCCGCCAAGCTGCACGAGCAGCTCAAGTCCGATGGCGCGAACGACGCGGAGGCGAAGGGTCCGGATGCGAAGATGCTGGCGGCGCCGCCGGCTCTCGATGAAGATCTGCTGCAGGCGATCGAGAACCCGGACGCCAAGCCGGACGCCAAGAACAAGAACGACAAGAACAAGAAGAAGTAAGTGCACGCGGCCGGCGCATCGCCGGCCGCTCGAGTCTCGGGCGAGCAGCCCAGGCCCGCAGGGTCGTTCACGGAACTTCCAGGCGCCGACCTCGGCGCCGTCGTTGCGCGCGACAGCCGCTGCGGGACGACGATGACATTCCAGCCCTCGCAGGCGTCGCGCCGTTGTTCGGGGAGTCGCGGCCCTGAAGCCGATCGTCCCGTGAGTCGTGGGCTCGAATCTGTCAGGATGGGCTCGCCGCCAGGCCGCTCGGCGCTTGCCTGCATGTCGGCGGCATAATCGGTGCTTGCATGACTGATTCCTCGCTCACCGCTTCGTCCATGCCGACGCCGTTGAAGAAGGACGCCCGCACCATCGCCCTGGTGGGCTTGGCGCACGGCCTGTCGCACTTCTTCCACATGCTGCTGCCGCCGCTGTTCCCGCTGTTCATCCAGGACTTCGGCTTCAGCTATTCGCAGCTGGGCTTGCTGGTGACGATTTTCTTCGTGGTGTCCGGCGTGGGGCAGGCGGCGGCCGGCTTTGTCGTCGACCGTATCGGCGCGCGTCCGGTGTTGTTCGCAGGCTTGTCGTGCTTCGTGCTTGCGGCGCTCGTGACGGCGACGGCCGGAGGCTACACCGCGCTGATGCTGGCCGCCGCCCTGGCTGGCCTGGGGAATTCGCCGTTCCACCCGGTCGATTTCACGATCCTGAACAAACGCGTCTCCCCGCCCAATCTCGGCCATGCGTATTCCGTGCACGGCGTCAGCGGGAACATCGGCTGGGGCGCCGCGCCCGTGGTGCTTGCGGGCCTCTCCATCGCGCTGGGCTCCTGGCGCTACGCTGCGGCGAGCGCCGCGCTGCTCGCGTTGCTGGCGCTTGGGCTCATCTGGGTCAATCGCGACGCCCTGGACGATCGAGCGCAGGCGAGAGCGGCCGGGCGCGAATCCGGCGCGACGCAGGCCGCTGCGGGTCCTGAGCATCCGCTGGCGTTTCTGAGGTTGCCCTCGGTCTGGCTGTGCTTCCTGTTCTTTTTCTTCTCCACATGTGCGTTGAGCGCGATCCAGAGCTTCGCGAGCCCGGCGTTGCAGCAGATGTATGGACTGCCGCTCTCCGTGACTGCGTTCGTAGTCACGGGCTACATGCTGTTCGGCGCCGTGGGGATGGTGCTCGGCGGGTTCCTGGCGGCGCGTGCAGCGCGTCTCGAGCTGATCATCGGTGTGTGCCTGATGGCGGCGGCCGCCCTGCTGGCGCTGGCCGCAACTGGAGTGCTGCCCGGCATGCTGGCCGCATTCGTCGCCGCCGCCGCCGGCTTCGGCGCCGGGTTCGCCGGGCCATCCCGCGACATGCTCATCCGGCGTGCAGCGCCGCCCGGCGCCATCGGCCGAGTGTACGGCACGGTGTACTCGGGCCTGGATCTGGGCTTTGCGCTCGCCGCGCCCATTTTCGGGGCGGTGCTCGACCACGGCTCGCCCGCGGGAGTGTTCTATGGCGCAGCGCTCATGCTGTGCGTAGGCGTCGCTTCGGCTGCGCTGGTCGGCGCGAGCGTCAGCCGCAGCGCGCGCGCCGTCGCGCCGGCCTGACATAAGAACCTGCCGCGCGTCACATCTTTCTCCGTATTGCGCCACTAACCTCGGCGGCGTGTGCGAGAGATTCGTCATCCCCGATCCGACGGAAGTCGAGCGCGAGTTTCGCGTCGCTGATGCGTGGTGGAAATTCACCGCCTGTTTCAACGTAGCCCCGGGGCGCCCGACCCCAATCGTGCGGTTGTACGAAGGGCGTAGTGAGGGGGTGATGCTGCGGTGGGGTCTGGTGCCTGATTGGGCGGAAGGCGATGAGCGCAAGGGTTGCGCCAGGCAGGGGCGAGTCGAGGATCTGACGCATTGTCCGCTGCTCAGCGGCGCCTGGGCGCGTGGACGGCGCTGCATCCTTCCCGTTCGGGGCTTCTACGCGTGGCGTCTGACCGCGCAGCGCTACCGTCAGCCCTATTACGTGCGCCTCGCTCACCGGCCCGTATTCGGCGTGGCGGCGCTGTGGGATCGCACCGTGCTCGAGGATGACGATGACGTGATCGAAACCTGCGCCATCGTCACCGTCCCCGCCAATGCGCTCATCTGCGAACTGGACGCGCCGAGGTCGCGCATGCCCGCCATTCTGTCTCGCGACGATTACGAAGCCTGGCTCGGCGCGCCGCCGGCCGAGGCGGCGGCGCTGCTGCGCACCTGCGCTCCGGAAGCGATGCTCGCACATGCGGTCAGTCCGCGTGTGAACTCGCTGAAATATGACGACCCCGCGCTCACCGCGCCGGTGACTCCCTACGGCGAGGACGTTCTTGCGGCTCCTCGCTGGGGTCAACACGCCGCCGCCTGAGCAGGCGCGTCGCGAACCCCGTGTGCGCGGGGCTGCAGCGAATGAAGCAGCGGAGCGCTGCGCGCATCGCAAGCGCCGGAGCTTCGCCCGGCGAGCCTCAACCCGTGGCGTCCGGCTCGCTCTCGGCGGACCGGTCGATGCGCCCCACGTCCAGCACCGGCGAGGCGTCCAGCGACGCGGCATCGAGCAGGTGCGCCACGCGCTGCAAGGCCGCGAGAATGAAGGACTGTTCCCAGGGCTGCAGTGCGCGCAAGTGGCTCACGAAGCGTTCTTGCAACGATTCAGGGGTTCGGGCGAGCTGACGTTCTCCTTCCTCCGTGAGGCGCACATGCACGCGCCGGCGATCCTCTCGGCCGCGTTGACGCGCAATCCAGCGGCGGTCCTGTAACCGATCGAGCAGCGACGTCACCGTCGCCTGAGTCAAGTTCATCGCGTCGGCGATCTGCCGTGCGGTCATCTCGCCTTGCGCTTTCAGCAGCTGCAGCACGATGAGCTGCGATGTCGTCATACCGCTCTCGCGAGCAAGTGTGCGAGCGCTGAGTTGAGTGGCGCGAATGATGCGCCGTAGCTCCGTGATCACCTCGTCTTCGATGTGGGTCTTGGCGGACGGCGGCGGAGAGGACCCTGGACGCGCTGGCGGGTGTTGCATGTCATTGTGTCCTAAGTACTTCGAGCATCGAATAAATGTTGATTCTTTGTATCACTACTTAACTAACTGAATTAAAAGATTATACCGCAATGTCTGGTTGATATCTTACAAGTGCATCCCTACCATCCCAGCCAGATTACTTTGATTATCAAAATATGTAATGCTTTCAAATGTCGAAGACATCGCCGTTCGACGCGGAGCAGCGGCGGACGAGTTCACGCTGCGCCGTCCGCAGGCTGAGGACGGCAGATCAGTAAACGCGTTGATCGCCGCCTGCCCGCCGCTGGATAGAAACTCACTGTATCTCAACCTTCTGCAGTGCACGCATTTCGCCGAGACGTGCGTGCTCGCCGAGTTCACCGATGATTCATCGCGGCCGGGCGGCCGCTCCCAGCCCGCAGGGTTCATCTCCGGATATCTCACGCCCGCTCGCCCCACCACGCTGTTCATCTGGCAAGTCGCCGTGTCCGAGCGCGCTCGCGGGCGAGGTCTCGGCAAGTGCATGTTGCTCGCGCTGCTGCAGCGGCCTGCCTGCCAGCACGTCACCCACATCGAAACCACGGTCACGCCATCCAACGCAGTCTCCTGGGCGATGTTCAACTCGCTCGCCCGGGAACTCGAGTGTCGGCTCGAGCGGCGCGTACTGTTCGAGCGCGATACGCATCTGGACGGCGTTCATGAATCCGAAGTGCTGGCCACGATCGGACCTTTCGCTCCGCGCGCCGCCTCGTTCGCGGCGAAACACAGGAGGACGCTATGAATCCACCCCCGGAAGATACGCCGGCTGTGCGGCCGCTGAGCGCGCGCAAGGACCTTTTCCAGCGGCAGGAATCCCGGGTGCGCAGTTACGCGCGCAACTTCCCATCGCTGTTCTCGCGCGCGGCAGGCTCCTATCTGTACGACGAGCAAGGCCGTGGCTATCTCGATTTCCTTGCAGGCGCCGGCAGCCTCAACTACGGACACAACCACCCGGTGCTGCGCGCGGCGCTCATCGACTACATCGAGCGGCAGGGCGTGGCCCACAGCCTCGACCTGCACACCACTGCGAAGGCGAGCTTCCTCGAGAGTCTGGAGAACGTAGTTCTGCGGCCGCGCGGGCTGCCGTACCTGGCGCAGTTCACCGGGCCGACGGGCGCCAATGCGGTCGAAGCCGCAGTGAAGCTCGCGCGCAAGTACACCTCGCGGCGCGGCGTCGTCGCCTTCACCAATGGGTTTCACGGCGTCACGCTCGGCGCCCTGGCGCTCACGGGCAACTCGCATCATCGCGGCGGCGCCGGTGTCGAACTGAACGGCGCGATTCGCATGCCGTACGAGGGGTACCTCGGCGAGAACGTCGATACGCTCGAGTATTTCGAGAAAACGCTGGGCGATCCCAGCAGCGGCGTCGATCTTCCGGCGGCCGTCATCGTAGAGACGGTGCAGGGCGAGGGCGGCCTGAACACGGCGAGCGCAGCATGGCTGCGCCGGCTGCAGACCCTGTGCCGCAAACACGGCATGTTGCTGATCGTGGACGACATCCAGGCGGGCTGCGGGCGCACTGGCCGCTTCTTCAGCTTCGAAGAGGCGGGGATCACGCCTGACATTGTCACTCTGTCGAAATCGCTGAGCGGCATGGGTCTACCGTTCGCCATCACGCTGCTGCGTCGCGAACTCGACGTGTGGAAGCCCGGCGAGCACAACGGCACGTTCCGCGGCAACAACCATGCGTTTGTCACCGCCGCGGCGGCGCTCGAGCACTTCTGGTCGAACGACGAGTTCGCCTCCGAGGTGCGCCGCAAGGCGGACGTAATGAAGGAGCGCCTGGAGCGCATCGCGGCGCTCGCGCCCGGCGAAATGCACGTCAAGGGGCGTGGATTCATGCAGGGCCTGTCATTTTCCGACCCGGCGGACGCGACCAGCGTGAGCCGCGACGCCTATCGCCGCGGCATGATCATCGAAACGAGCGGACCGCACGATGAGGTCGTCAAGTGCCTGTGCCCGCTCACCATTACCGACGCCGAGCTCGATCGCGGGCTGAAGCTGCTCGAACAGAGCGTGCGCGCTGCGCTCGCCGGACGTCAGCGCGCTGCGCCGAGCGCCGGCGCGGCATGATGCTCAAGGAACGGGGCAGGCGGAAAGGCGGGAGAACGATCGCTCTGACGACTTGGCGCCTTGCCGTCATTCCGTCCTCTCTTCCTTCTATCTTGACTCGGAGAAAGCATGATCGTCCGCAACCTGAAAGAAGCGCGCAATACGCCGCGCAGAGTAGTCGCCAAAACATGGGAGAGCACCCGGCTACTGCTCAAGAACGACAACATGGGTTTCTCGTTCCACGTCACCACGATCTACGCAGGGACTTCGACACCCATGTGCTATCGCAACCATCTGGAATCGGTGTATTGCATCAGCGGCGAGGGTGAGATCGAGGACATCGCGAGCGGCCAGCGCCACGCCATCGAGCCGGGGACCATCTACATCCTCGACAAGCACGATGAGCACGTGCTGCACGCCAGGACCGAGCTGACGCTCGCCTGTGTGTTCAACCCGGCGCTTCATGGGCTGGAGGTGCACGACGAAAGCGGCGCCTACCCGCTCGAGGCGCAAGCCGTGGAGTCTTGATATGTCGGCTGTACATTCCCCCGCCGCGCCCGTCGCCGGGCGCGATCCGTACCGATCCCGAGTGGGGCGCGAGCCGGAAGTGGCCAATCGCCTCGATCCGGTGGTGTACGCGCGTCCTGGCGCGCCCGGTCCGCTCACGCGCGAGCAGATCACGCAGTACGATCACACCGGGTTTCTGGAGTTGGAATGCCTGTTCAGCGCGGCCGAGATCGGCACGCTCAAGGCGGAGCTCGACAGCCTGCGTGAGGACGCCTCGAAGGTTGATCCGGCAACGCTGATCGTAGAGCCCGATGGTCGCGAGCTGCGCTCGATCTTCTGCATTCACGAGCAGAGCAAACTGTTCGCACGGCTGGCGAGCGATGAGCGCCTCGCCGGGGCGGCGCGCTACCTGCTGGGCGATGATGTCTACATCCATCAGTCTCGCCTGAACTACAAGCCGGGGTTCTTCGGCAAGGAGTTCTATTGGCACTCG
>Ga0079224_100001351_pt1 | contig 27956 bp, 24 predicted proteins | sample Stecom2015_FD_80414 | JGI IMG/M metagenome (GOLD analysis project Ga0079224, IMG submission 80414) | Agricultural soil microbial communities from Utah to study Nitrogen management - Steer compost 2015 | ecosystem: Environmental > Terrestrial > Soil > Agricultural land | place: USA: Utah... | reverse complement strand
TACTATTACTACCCGGGCTGGCAGGAACCAACCGGAACTTTGGAGCTGCTTATAAACAAAAAAGCATTTGAACAACTGAGTGATGATTTAAAAGCAATAGTTAGAACAGCAGCTACGGCAGCTAACACAATTATGCTTTCAGAATTTGAAAAGATGAACAGCGAATATTATCAAAAAATGCTTTCAGAAGGAGTAAAGTTCAGAGAATATCCGCAGGGGGTACTTTTGCTGCTTAAAAAATATACTGATGAAGTTTTAAATGAACTTACATCCGCAGATAAGCAGGCAAAGAAGATTTATGATTCATATTTGAATTTTAAAAAGCAAATGAATCCTTATACTGCTATTATTGAACGAAATTATATATAACGCAAAATGAGCCTGTTAAATCTGATTGAGCTCTGTGGAAATCATCCAAGATATTTTGGAAGCCACAAGGCCAGATCAGGGAAAAATATTATAAGTAATAAGGCAATCAACTGTAATATTACAAAAGGGATTATTCCATTATATAGATGACGGGTTGTAACTTCAGGCGGAGCCACTCCTTTTAAATAAAAGATTGAAAAACCAAATGGCGGTGTTAAAAATGAAGTTTGTAAATTCATTGCAATGAGGATGCCAATCCATAATAAATCAATATTGAGATGAATAAAAATCGGAGCAACTACAGGCACGATAATAAAAATGATCTCAATAAAATCGATAAAAAATCCGCACACAAAAATTATTATTAGTACAAGAGCAAGAAAATGGTGAGGTTCCATATTAGAGGATAAAATCAATTCGGCAAGGTAGCGATCACCGTGCATTCCCCTGAAAACCAATCCGAAAACAGAAGCACCAACCAATATCAAAAAAGCCATGCTTGTAAGAGAGGTTGTTCTAAGCATTACCGATTTTAAATTTTCAATAGTAAGCTGTCCGCGGATAATTGTTAAAACAACAGCACCAAGAGCGCCAACTGCTGCCGCTTCGGTTGGTGAAGCAATTCCTAAAAATATTGAACCAAGAACAGATACAATTAATATTGAAGGAAATAGAAATGCAGTTATAATTTTTTTTATCCGATTAGTACCAACAAATTTTTTAATTTCATCCTCAGGCATTGATGGTACAGTGTGAGGTTTTATAAAAGTAAGGATAACAATCCAAATGAAATACAATCCTACCAGAACCAACCCTGGAATTAATGCTCCAACAAAAAGATCACCCACGGGAACATTGAGAACACTTCCGAGAAGAATAAGGATGATGCTTGGTGGAATAATTTGTCCGAGAGTTCCGGATGCCATAATAATTCCGGATGCAGTTGGAGGAGGATAACCGCGCTTGAGCATAACCGGCAAACTAAGCACACCCATTGTTACAACAGTTGCTCCAACAATTCCGGTTGAGGCGCCAAGCATTGCACCAACAGCCAAAACAGAAAAAGCTAATCCACCTTTTAATCTGCCGAACAGAAGCGCCATTGTTTCAAGGAGTTCTTCAGCAATGCCGGATTTTTCAAGCATTACTCCCATAAAAATAAAAAGTGGAACAGCAATGAGAACATAATTAGACATGATTCCCCAAATCCGTAACGGAAGCAGGTTAAAGAAATCAAATCCAAATGTTAAAATGCCGAATATGAATGATACTCCTCCTAATGTAAAAGCAACAGGAAAACCAAAAAGAAGGCAAAGAAGAACGGTTATGAAAAAAATAATCGGAAGAGTTTCCATTAATTTTTATCCGCTTTTTGATAATGGTAATTCATAATCTTTATAAATGATTTTACTGCAAGTGATATTGCTTCAATGATGAGTAACAAAAATGAAAAAGGTACGATGGTCTTTAGAATGTATCGTGCAGGAAGTCCGCCGGCATCGGGAGACATTTCCTTAAATTTCCATGAAGCTTCAACAAAATCAAGTGAAGATAAAATTACAAATACACAAAACGGAATAAGTAATAAAATTGTGCCCAGCAGATTTATCCACGCTTTTTTATAATCTGGTAATCTTGAATAAAAAACATCAACGCGGACATGATCATCAATCTTTAAAGTATAAGCTGAACCAACTAAAAAAATAACTGCAAATAAATGCCACTCAAGTTCCTGTGCTGCAACGCTGCTATGATTTAATAAATACCTTGCTATCACATCATAACAAGTTACAAGAACAAGCAGGAGCGTTAACCAGGAGATAACAATTCCTGTTTTTGAAGAAAGTTTATCCGCAAATCTTATATATCCGGCAAGAAATTTCATTCTAATCAAATGCATTCATATAATGATTTATTTCAATTGGTTTTCCATGGATTTTTAAAATTGCAACTACATCAAAACGGCATTCAACTTCATAAATCTCTTTATCATAAAGATATGTATATGCCATCTTTTTTAACTGCGCAGCTTTCTTTTTTGTTATTGCATATTCGGGCTCGCCGAATTCCAGATTTTTTCTCATCTTTACTTCAATAAATACTGTAAAATCACTTTCAGGATCTCTGGCAATAATATCTATCTCTCCGGTTTTTCCATACCGGTAATTACGTTCAATTATTTCATATCCTATTGAAGCGAGATATTCAGCTGCTATTTGTTCGCCCTCATCCCCCTGTTCTCTTTTATTTGTTATCTCCATAATTCAAGAAATTATGTGAGAGAAAAATCCACTGAAGAATTAAGCCCTATTCTTCCGGTGGAGACATTTCAAATTCAAATTGCACATCAATTTCACCGGAAAGAATTTTTCTTAAAAATGTTTTCCGGTGAATGCAGGTTGAGCCGTATAATTTTATTGCCTGAATGTGTTCAGTTGTTGCATAACCTTTATTCTTTGACCAAAGATAATTGGGAAATTTCGGGCAAAGCCGTTTCATAATTCTGTCCCGTGTAACCTTTGCAATAATTGATGCTGCAGCAATTGCAAAAGATTTTGAATCTCCCTTTACAATTGGTATAGCAGGAACAGAATAATTAAAAGCCTTGTTGCCGTCAATCAGAATTAAATTCGGCTGAACAGATAATCTCTGTACAGAAGTTTTAAGTGCAAGCAATGAAGCCTGAAGAATATTTATCCTGTCAATTTGTCCCTGAGAAACAGAGCAAACAGCAAATGCCAATGCCTTATTAATGATTTCAGGAAATAATTCTTCTCTTTCTTGTTCAGTTAATTGTTTTGAATCATTAACACCTTCGATAAAAGTATCAGGATGGAAGATTACAGATGCAGCAACCACGGGCCCTGCCAGCGGTCCTCTGCCCGCTTCATCAGCACCGGCAATAAATTTTATATTTTCTTTTAAGAAGGAATTATCAAAACTTTTCATGAGCCTGCATAGATTGCCGCTAATCCTAAAAACATATTAAGTTTTAAAATGGTACTTAGATGGTTTAAATTTTTTTGTGATTGATCATAATAAAGTGATTTTAAAAAATAAACCAGTATTGGATTAACCAGCACCATTACGATTATAAAAAACTCAATATTATAGATTTTAAAAATGAATGGTTGAAATGTAAATAAAATTAAAATAAGTGTTAGGAAAAAAATTAAAACCTTCGTTATTGTCATTCCATTAACTATCGGAAAAGTTTTTAATCCAGCTGCTGAATCACCTTTAACATCCTCTGCATCTTTTATAATTTCTCTTATAAGATTAATAAGAAATGCAAATAAAGCCGGAATGATAAGTTTAGAAACATTTCCGGCAGCGGCACCGCCAAAGATGAATACCAACCCGGTTAGCAAAGCCACAACTAAATTTCCCGCAAGAGGAATATTTTTTAATTTGTAAGAATAAAAGAAAAGAAGTACCTGTGTAGACACAGTAATTAGAAACACATCAAAATTTAATTGAATCGCAGCAAATAATGCGGCAGCATTTAATAATCCATAAAAAATCAAAGCAGATTTTTTTGAAATATATCCTGCTGCAAGCGGACGGCCTGGTTTATTTATTTTATCAATCTCAATATCGAAATAATCATTAATGATATTTCCGGCAGCCGCAGTAAATGCAGCAGCAATGGCGGCATAGAAAAAAATTGCTGCAGGGAAGTCCGTTTTATCTGAAAGCAAAATGGCAACTATAACAGAAAGAATTGTTATAAAAATATTTACAGGACGGCAGAGAAGTATGAAATTAAAGATGAGCATAATTGGTTAAAGCTATCAGGATAAAATTTTTGAAACTATATTAACACCATAAAAACTTTAAATCAATTACGAGAAATAAATACTTCAAAAACTTACATTTGATTAATGTATTACCCCTGCTTAAAATTCATTTATCAATCCGAAATGAATTTTACCTTCCGAGAATGAATCACCTTCAGCGAGAGCAAAACTAACACCAAGTACGCCGAGACCGGATTCAAGATTTAAGCCTAAGCCGTAGCCTGATTTAAAGTCTTCCTGCTTTAAGATTTTTCTTTCTTCATCGGCCGGGCGTAAAAAATAACCGGTATCAAAAAATACAAATGCATAAGTCCTGCGAGATAATAAAAAACGATACTCAAGATTTGACCAGAAAGTGCGCGCTCCTAAAAATTGGTCTTCCCTGTATCCTCTTAAAGTATTTGTTCCTCCCAATCTGTAAAGATCACTTACTTCCAAAAAACTTCCACGCAGTTCTCGCCCGTGCAATCCAAGCGATACAACCTGCCGTTGAAATAATTCATAAAAGATTTCAATATCGAGAGTTATCCGCTGAAGATTGATATTTGTTTCTGTTTCCGGAAGAATAAATTCCGCAGGACCATAAATTTTTTTTCTGCTGAATGAATATGAATTAATAAAATATACACCGCCCAATGGTGCGTATGGATCATCCCTTGTATCTATCTTTAAATTTAATCCCGTTGTAAACGAAGAAGAATTATAAACAGTAAACATGTTATCGCCTCTGTCAACAGGGATAACAGATTCAGTTGAAACAGAAACTCCCGCAGATATACTACCTGAAGCAAGATACTCAAGTGATGCTTCGAGGTTACGCTGAACATATATTGTATCCTGCTTCCGCTGGAATAAACCACCACTGATATTAAACGGATAATCGAACATCCATGGTTCAAGATATCTTAACTCAAGCTCCTGTGAATTACGATCAAACTGCTGCCAGCGGATTGCTGCCGCTCTGCCGGTTCCAAACAAATTGCGCAGACTAACATTCACCAGGCCGGTGAGATAACCTTTTTCATTTTCATTCCGTGCAGGAATGTAACCGACGATTCCATCAAAATTATTGGTTTGTTTTTCTTTAACTTTTATAAGAAGCACACCTTCATTTGCAGAGTTGATATAAAATTCCGGAACAGAAGCCGGCTCAAAAAATCTTAACCTGTTCAGCCGTTCAGGCAGTTCATTTATTTGCTGCTGGGAATATTTTTCAGAAGCGTTTAAACGAAGCTCACGTATTATTACATAATCCTTTGTTGATGTATTCCCTTCAATTTCAATTCTATCAATTGTACTTTTTACTTCAGGATTAAGCTGGAAGGTTATATCAGCATAATAATTTTCATCAAGTGAATCATAATAAAAGTAAATTGATGGAATGATCATTCTTGCAAAAGGATATGCATTATTTTCCAGATAATTCAATGCCTCGTTTATTGTCTGCTCAATCAAAAATTTATTAAATATCTTCCCTTCCAGGTAAGAGAATAAATGCAGAATATTCTCAGTAAGAATTGAATCAGCCTCTTCTACCTTAACAAGCCTGATGTACGAAGGTTCTCCTTCATTAATAATAAAAAATAATTCAACCCGTGATGAATCATTATTAAAATTAAAATTGCTTACAGAGATATTTGAATGGAGATAACCTCTCGCATTCAATTGGCCGGATATTCTTGATTTTATTGAATCAACAATTGTTGGAAAATAATTTGCACCGGAAAATCCGCTCCACTCAACAAGCTGGCTTCTGCTGAAGTTTTTATTGCCGGAAAAATAAATATCAGAAATTACCTGAGCAGCAGAAGGAATATTGACTAAAATCAGAATTAAAGTAATTAATTTAATGCGGACTGACATCGATCAATTTCATTTTTTTGCCGACTGGACTGAGATGAATTTCACTGCGGAAATTATTTATTTCATCCAACTGAACTTTACATGTATCATAGGAAGCAGCATTTGCCATACCGCAGGCAGAAGCAAAAGTAACGGTTTCTTCAAACGTAAAATCTTTCTGCCATGAATAAACAACTCCTGCAACAAACGCATCTCCGCTTCCTACAGCATCCTTAAATTCAATTTCAGGAATGATTACTTTAAAATGATAATCAAAATTTGAACAGTAAAATTGATGTTTACCGTTGGTTAGATATACCTGTTTAATTTTCTTTAAATAAAGGGAATTCAAAAATTCAGTTGTTACTTTCTCATCTGTAAGATTAACGCCTAAGGATGTTCTTATCTCATCGATATTATTGTGCAGAATGGTTGGGCCGGCGTTAATACAATCCTGCAAATGTTCTCCGTACGTATCACACACAGAAATTTTATCAAGCTTATTTGCAATTTCAATTGCAGCAGGAAAAATATGATTGGAGGTTTTTCCCGGTAAACTTCCGGAAAGTACAATCATTTCACAATTATTGATTGTCTTCTCCAGCTTTGATAAAAAAACATCTGCTTCTGATTCAGAAATTTCCGGTGAAGGTTCAAAATAAGTAGTTAATTCATCCTTAGAAGAATCAAAAATTACATAAGCATTACGTGTTTCATTCTTTGAACGCACAGTCAACAGTTTAATATTTTCAGCGTGCAGAATTTCATTTAAAGATCTTCCTGTATTTCCGCCGATAAAAGTGAGAGCAAGATTATCAACCTTAAATTGGTTAAGCTGCCTGCTCACGTTTATTCCTTTTCCGCCGGCTCTTAATTCAAGTGTACCGTTTCTATTTTCATTCCCACGAATAATTTTTTGAAAAGTTAACCTTCTTTCAAGAAGCGGATTAAGAGTGACAGTTAAGATCATAAGTATTTCAATATAATTTTAAAAAAATTAAGCCTGCTGAGATTATAGAATCATCATGCAGGCTGTTAATGTAATGTATTTTAGAAAACAGAAAAAGATAATTTACCTGAACCTGTAAAAATCACCATAGAGCGGGGTAATCAACCTGTAATCACCAAACCCTGTTTCATCAACAAATACAAATTCCTTATTTAATTCATAGTATTCCCAAACTTCATAAGGCTTTGAATCATAATCAAAAGGATGACGATCAACATTATTTGGAGCACCAAGGATAATAAACACCATTCCCCTGTCTGTCCGCCAGCCATCTATATAATGAGAGAAACTTTCATTTGCGTAAGCTATTCTTCTGTAGTATTCATCAAAAATTTCATTCTCTTCTGTCCCAGGAGTTGGGTCTTTCTTTTTCCAGAATTCCATGTACTCTTTTACTTTATCAACCTGAGTTTCAGCATCTTTTATTTTACTTATCTCATCACCACTTGCAATGTAGATAAGCTGATCAATTGCTTTATCAAGATCATTAATAACTGAAGGAACACCAATCCATCTTGAAACAAAATGTTTTGAAACAGATGAAGCAGGATTTAGTTCATCATTATCCAGATAAACATTTATAAGGTATGTTCCTAATCCAAGTTCCAATCCGCTAATTGTATGAAAGATTTGCGTTTTGCCTGTATCAAGATATTGAACTGTATCTTTTCTGAAAACTTCTTTTTGTTCCTGATCAAGTATTCTATAATTAATTTTTACTGAACGCGCACTATCAGAATAAATTTCAAAAAAGAGCGGAATGCCATCTCTTAACGAAGCAATATTTCGTGAAATGTTTGGAAGTATCTTGTTTGTTTTTTCTGTGGATGTTTGTTTTGAGATAAGCATTATATCACTGATTGACGGCTTTGTGCGTAAATCCCGCACTACAAAAATATTTTCTGATGCGTATGTTTTTTTAGATTCTTTATCCTCAACAGAACTGCGGATAAAATATTTACCGGGTTTTAAATAAAAATTACGGAGGCTAAGGTTATAATTATTTTTTGAGATTGTCTGATCAAAATCTATTGCATCAACTTTTTCTGTCCATATTTTTTCCACAATTATTTTTTCTTTTGATTCATCAAAAACAGAAAGTGTAACTGTGTAGCTTGCGCTAAAACCGGCATCAGATTTAATGAAAAGAATTTCTGTGTAAGGAACCTGGATAAAAACATCAACGCGTGTTTCATCCGGATTGCCGGAATTAAAATTCAAAAAATCCTGGTAAAATTTGGCTTTAACAGGAACCCGATTCCGCTTTCCTTCAGTTTCAATCTGTGCATTTAACTGTGTGCTAAAAAACAGCACAGCAAAAAATACAATCAGCAACTGAAAAAATTTAATATTTATTCTTTTCATTAATGCCTCCGCATTTTTCAAGCCGGGTTGCCATAGAGATCGTATTCATCACAATCATAAATCTCTATGTTATAAAAATTACCGGTAAGAAGGTCGTTACCTTTAAACGGAATCAAAATTTCACCATCAACTTCAGGTGCATCTCTGTAAGATCTGCCGATATAAAATTCACCTTCAGTATCTTCAACAAGAACTTTAAGTTTTTTGCCGATAAATTGCCTGTTCATCTCATGTGAAATATTTTTTTGTATTTCCATTATAATATTTTTTCTTTCCTCTTTCACCTTTTGTGAAATTGGATCTCCCAAAATATAACTTGCTGTATTTTCTTCCACAGAAAATGTAAACACTCCCAGCCTGTCAAATCGTACATCGCGTATAAAATCACAAAGTTCATTAAAATCTTTTTCTGTTTCATTTGGATAACCGGTAATAAATGTTGTTCTCAAAGTTATTTCTGGAATTCTATCACGGAGCCGGCTTAAAAGTTCCCTTGTTCTTTTTGCAGTTACACCGCGTCTCATTGATTTCAAAACATCATCAGAAATATGCTGAAGAGGAATATCAACATAATTACAAATTTTGGGATTCTCTGCAATCACATTAATCAATTCATCCGGAAAACGTGAAGGATACGCATACATCAGCCTTATCCATTCAATTCCATTTATCTCACTTAAATTATTCAGCAGATCCCCGATAATTCTTTTTCCGTATAGATCAATTCCGTAATCAGTGGTATCCTGTGCAATAATAACAAGTTCCTTTGTATTATTTCCAGCTAAAAATTCGGCTTCTCTAATCAGTTCTTCCCTTGGTTTTGATTTATGTTTTCCACGCATCAATGGAATTGCACAAAATGAACATGGATGATCACATCCTTCAGAAATTTTTAAATATGCTGTATGTGAAGGAGTTGTAAGCAGCCTTTCACCCAGAAGCTCATATTTTAATTCACCGCCGAGTTCTTTTAAGATGCCTTCATAATTTTCAGTTCCAAAATAAATATCTACTTCGGGAATTTCTTTTTCAAGTTCATTTTTGTAGCGGGCAGAAAGGCAGCCGGCAACAATTACTTTTTGAAGTTTACCTTCCTGCTTTAAAGAAACAGCTTTAAGGATTGTATCAACCGATTCCTGTTTAGCTGCTTCAATAAATCCGCATGTATTAATTATTACGGTATCTGCACTGTTCGGATCATCAACAAGTTTGCATTCGTTTAATCTAAGTTGATTCATTAATCTTTCTGAATCAACTGTATTTTTTGAACAGCCTAATGTTATTACGCTAACTTTATTTTTGATTTTCATATCTGTTATAATTCAATTTTAAGGGATAAAAATTAAGGAAGTATAGATGATTAACGGCTCATGTAATTTAGATATAACAATATCATTGGCGCTGTAAAAAGAATTGAATCAAATCTGTCAAATATTCCGCCGTGTCCCGGAATTATGTTTGAAGAATCTTTCACTCCGGCATCACGTTTTATTAAAGATTCCACAAGATCACCAACCTGTCCGAAAATTCCAATGATAATGCCCATCACTATTGCATTCTTTAAACTTATGAACTGTAAAATAATATAATGAGCAGCAATAAAAGTTATGATTGCAAATACAAACCCTGCAATGGCGCCTTCCCAGCTTTTTTTAGGGCTTACACGGGGAAACAATTTATGCTTGCCGAATGCAGTTCCGATATAATATGCAGCGGAATCACAAATCCATATTGCAGCAAATATTGTGATTATTAATAATCCGCCCTGTCTGTAAATATCATCTATCCGCGGATAAAATTCTCTAATTCCTATCAAAGAACTTGAAAAAATTCCTAAATAAAAAATACCGAGTAATGTTGCGCCAATATTGTAGATGGCTGAGCCATCTTTCCTGAACAGTTCAACTAATCCAAGTAAAAGCATTAGGATAATTAGAAAGGAATACAAATCAAAAATGTAATTGAATCGTGCATAAAGAAGATAAACCACTGCAAGTAATCCAATTGTAAGATTTGCATTCATTCCTTTTTTAAGTGCAAGAAGATAAAGCTCAACACAGGATATTAAAGCAACAGCAAGTACAAAAAAGAAAAAGAACCAGCCGCCGAAATAGCATGCAGCTAATATTAATGGAATAGTAACCAGGGATACAATTACACGTTGAGCATTATTGCTTAAAGCCATTATTGCTCTTCATCTCCTGTATTTTTTTCCTGCTGATATCTTTCAATGAATTCCTTTGCTGCTTCAACATCTTCTTTTTTTACAAGAAGTTTTACAACAGAAAAATCTCCCGGTGCGGGAAAATTCCTATCCTTCTGGTCTAAAATTGTTGAGGCAATTCCTGCTCCATCAAGATTATCTTTCAGCATATCTATCTCATACGTTTGGTTAGAAGTATAAACAACTTCCCAATCATCTTCATTATATTCTACAACTTCATTAACAAGGTTTATTCCGCAATCCGGACAAACTTTTACACCTTCAACATATTCGTATCCGCAATTTGGACATACAGGCATGATACCTCCTAATTGTTTCTAACTTTTAAATAATATCGTTTGATCATAACGATTACACCGGCAAATATAGTTAACAAAATGCCAAATGTAATCAGTGAGTTAACCAGGTCAATATCTTCTGTGGCTGCTGAATTGATTAAATCTTCATTCCCAATTATAAAATACATCATCACTGCAGTAAAATTATTAATGAAATGAAGCACAATCGGCACTACAATAGAATTACTCATGTAAGCAGCAAAACCAAAATAAAATCCAAGTGTAATTAAAGGAAGAAGTCCGTAAGGATTGAAATGATACAATCCAAAAAACACTGAGGTAATGAGTGCAGCGTAAACAGGTTTTATTTTATGTTCAAAACTTTTTTGGATAAATCCTCTGAACATTACTTCTTCACAAACTGCGGGTACAACTGCAATAACAATCACTACAAAAAATCCTTCTATAACATTCCCGGCATTTAATAAGTTGCCGTAGGATTTTTCTACAAGTTCATTCAGAGAATCAAAAAAAGATTTTAACTGCTGAACAAATTCAGAATTAAGTGCCCATTGTTCGATCAGATGATTTTGGATGTAAAGATAATTCTGAAGCAGTGGTGTAAGCACAATTATTCCCAATGTAAACAAACCAAGTTCTTTAAAATCAGGAATTTTAGCGCGGATCATCTTACCAACATCTTCAAAAAATACTTTTGATAAAACCAGCGCGGGCAAAAGTATAAAAAGGATTTGCCCGGCAGCGGTCATCAATCTTACGCTGTTCACCGGAGCGTGTTCAAAATCCATCCCGAAAACAACGAGAGTAAGCAATCCACCCACAACCTGATAAAGAAAAAATCCGCCGATCAATCCGATAAAAGCGGCAGTGATAGGTGAGATTACAGGAGAATAAAAATTCTTAGTGGTTTTTTTAAGATTATCCTCTGTTTCTATCTGATGCTGATCAGTATTTTCTTCATGGTTCTCGTTTTGATCAGATTTTTTATTTTCATCCATTAAAAATTATTATCTGGTTCTTTAAAATATTAAGTAGAAGAAAGCACTCTTGCCGAAATATAACCAAAAAAGTGTGTAATTAAATCTTAAAGATTAAAGATTGGTAAAGCTATTTTTTAGATTTTGGTTTTGCTACCAGACCCTCATAAGAAGTAAGATCTGCATCAATTGATCCAACAACAACCTTGGTTTTAACTCTAACAGGTATTTTTGATTGATCATTGGAAAGCCAGATCATTATATTTCCTTCACTTTTAAATAATCCGCCTTCCTGCACAAGAGGTTCAACAATTATGCAGTCAAATTTTCCGGCTGGTACTTCAATAGTTTCTCTTCCGTGATAAACAACATCAAGATCATATACTTTATCTTTGTAGAAATTTTTAAGATGAATCCTGTCTTTCGGTTTCATATCTGAATAATCAAAAGTTCTTGCAAGATAAAAAGCTGATACAATATCATTTACATATTGGGGAATATCATATTCCCCTTCACTTGTTTTAGCTTTTCCACGCCGCTGATCAAAAAAAGCTGAGAAATCACGTGAGAAACCGCCTTCCCTGATGTGCTGTTCAAATCTCCACGGAAAAATTCCTTCAACATCAATAAACGTTTCATAACGATCGCGTACTTTGTAGATCCAATCAAAACTTGGAACTGTATTAACTTCAAATGTTACATGATAGGCATCCCGCCCGGAAATTCTTCTGATTTTGGGAATTTGAAAAGTTGCTACTCCGGCAGTAACAAATCCATATTTAACATCAAACGTTAATTTTTCACCAACTTTAAAAGCATTATTCTCAATTTTTCTTAAATCATCGGGTGGATTTGCGGAAGCCGTGAATAAAGGAATGATAACTGCTAAAAGGATAAAGAAAATTCTTTTACCCATTAAATTTCTCCATAATTAAGATTTTTAAGAATGTCTGTTATTCTAACCGAGACTTCTTTAATATTTATGGTACTCATACACTGCTGGCTGCTGCACTGTTCCATCTTACATTCGCTGCAATCAGAATCTGGTGAAAAAATTATTGCTTTCTCTGAGTATGGACCCCATCGTTTTGAAGAACATGCCTTCAAATTAGGATAAAAGCCAATTGTATATTTATTTAATGCTGCAGCAATATGTATTGGTCCGGTTGAATTGCTTACAAAAATATCGGATTCATTTATTAAAGCAATGAGCCCGAATAAATTAAATTTGCCTGCAAAGTTAAAGGTGTTCTCTCTTGATTTAATTCTTTCACATAAATCATATTCAGATTTGCTTCCTGTAAGAATAATTTGAGCCGTGGAATTTTCATTCAACAGATCAATAAGTTCTTTAAATTTTTCCTCAGGAAGATCAACCGCGCTGCCGCCGCTTCCGGGATGAATGATAATAATTGGTTTATCAACTGAAATTTTATTTTCAGTCAAAATCCATTTTACTTTTTCTTTTTCAGATTGATCAACAGCCAGGCCATATTTAACATTCCGCTTATTGATATTTTCATTAATTCCTATCTCCTTCAATAATTCAACATTAAACTCAAGTTCATGTTTCTCGCCGTATTTTCTGTGCACAAAAACTTTCCGGTTAAATAAAGATGAGTACCACCTGTAACCGGTTCCTATTCTTATTTTAATTCTGCTTAAGAAAATTATAAGGGCGGTTACAAATGTAGGATAAACAACTACACACGCATCAAACTTTTTTCCTTTTATCTGGGAAACATTTGACAAGAGAGGAATTTTATCTCCATCTTCCCGCAGAATAATTATTTCATCAACATCACGATTATGTTCTGCCAGCGGTTTAGTGTAGTTCCGTAAAAGAAATGTTACCCTGCAATCAGGAAAATGTTTTTTAATAATGCCAGCCAGCGGAAGAGATAAAACAACATCACCAATCCGGTCTGTTCTAACAATCAGCAGATTTTTGGGATGATTTGTTTTATTCATCTGTTATTTTTTTGAAACATATGGATTATCTTTTATATAAAAGCGCCATAAAAGATCTACTGATTTTTTAATTCCTATTCTCTTACTTCTTACAATATCGGATTTACTAACCGGCGGCTGATCAAGAATATAAATTTTATCTCCGGTTAAATCTTCAGCATAATGGCTGCGGTTAATATTTAATGCGCTGCATACCCTGCCCGGTCCGCTGGTTAAATTATACTTTTCCTTTTCATTTTTCAAATCTCTGCCAAACCTGTTTTGGATCATGTGTTCAATTCCTTCAACAGGTTCAAGTGCACGAATTAAAACCGCAGTGCCGTGTCCTTCAACTCCTGTTACAACATTGCAGCAGAAATGCGCTCCGTAAGTGAAGTAAACATAAAAATATCCGCCTTCACCAAACATGATGTAATTTCTTTTTGTCTTACCAATGAAAGTATGAGCAGCTTCATCAATATTTCCATCATACGCTTCAACTTCAACAATTTTGCCTGCGTATTTTATCCCATCTTCTTCCTTCACAAGAATTTTGCCCAGCAGATCAACAGCAACAATTAAAAGTTCACGTGTATAAAATTCCCGCGGTAATTTTTTAAATGAATTCATTTTAAAGAAAAGATTTGATATAAAAGAATGGCTGAATGAAATATAACGATCAGTATTCTGATTCTCTCTTTAATTCTTCAATTTTCTGATCAAAATAAGATGATCTGTCCGGCTCTTTAATTTTTAATTTTTCATAAACACGCATTGCTTCAAGATATTCGCCCTGAGCAATATAAATTTTTGCAAGTGTTTCAGAAACAATAAGATGATCACCGGAATATGAATCAAACATGCTTTCAGATGGTGAAAACTCTTCCTTTTCCTGAATCTTTGCCTGATTTATTTTATTTGCAATTTGATTCAACCTGTCTTCAAGTGAAGTTTCTTTTGTTTCAGGTTTTAATTCAGCAGGCTTAACTGTTTTTTCTTTTTCTGATTGGAAAAGATCAGGTTCATCTTTAACAACTTCTGTTTCATCATTATAAAAAGCAGTTCTTCTTGTTGTCTGGAACAATGAACGCTGCTTTTTAACTAATTCAATTTCTTTCAGGTAATGTTCATAAGTTTTTTTTGAGCTGATAAGTTCACTGCCGGTTTGAACTGATTTTAAAGCCTTGCTGTAATTGCCTGTAAGCATTAACGCTCTGCCAAGCAGCAAATGTGCGGTTGCATAATCAGGAAAGTATTTTAATCCTTCATCAAGAATTTCAATTGCACGTTCTAGATTATTATTTTCAATCTCCGTGTTTGCCATTCTTACAAACAACGGAGATTTTTTATTGTACTCGTAAATTAAGCCAACTTTTTCGTTAAATATTTGAGTTGATGTCTTTGCCAAAATATCCAATCACGCTTTTGAATAAGCGTGCTTAATTGATGTTAATGAAACAAATGAAAATCCAAGAAAAAATAAAATCTGGAATGGTAAAGCAGCAATCTCCAAAAAATAAACAGATGAAGCTATACCAACAAGGCAGTAAATTGCCATTATTAATTCAACATAAACAGATAAACCAATTTTTCTGCTTGCGTATTTTTTTCCAACCCAGGAATCATTATTTCCCACAACTTTAAATTTGGGAGTCCGCACAAACTCGCTTTTTCTGCTGAGTAAACCTTCAATTACAGCGCGGGAATTATTTACTGCAAATCCCATACTTCCTGCCATAAATAACGGGAATAAAACTATTTTTTTACGCCAATCTGTTCTTATATCTTTCTGTGAATAAAGATAAAACAAAAATGAACTGATAAATGCAAGTACAAATAAAGACATGATTGCAAAGTATGCTTCATGTGATCCGCTGTTCTTTATAAAAATAAGAGGAACATTTAAAATTGCAGCAAGAAGTATGAATGGAAAAACCAGATTATTAGTTAAATGAAAAGTTGATTGCAGTTTTACGCGCAGGGGGATTTTGGATTTCCAAACCTGGGGCAGAATTTTTTTAGCTGTTTCTACCGCACCTTTTGTCCATCTGAACTGCTGAGCTTTTAATGCGTTAATTTCAGAAGGAAGTTCTGCTGGTGAAGTAAAATCTTTTAGGAAAACAAAACGCCAACCGTTTAATTGTGCACGGTAGCTTAAATCAAGATCTTCGGTCAATGTATCATCATGCCAGTTGCCGGCATCTTCTATACAAGCTTTTTTCCAGACACCGCCGGTGCCGTTAAAGTTTATAAAGAAGCCTGCTTTATTTCTTACTGTTTGTTCAATTACAAAATGTCCGTCTAAAGCCAGCGCCTGAGCTTTCGTTAAAATTGAGTAATCTCCATTTATATGTTCCCATCTTGTTTGAACCATTCCAACCTTACTATCACTAAAGAAGGAAAGAGTTTTTTTAAGAAAATCTTTATGAGGAATAAAGTCAGCATCAAAGATAGCTATGTATTCCCCCTTTGCGGTTTTCAATCCTTCTTTTAAAGCGCCTGCTTTAAATCCTTTTCTGCTTCCTCTTCTTATATGAGAAATATCAAATCCTTCCGCTTTTTTCTTTGCAACAATATTTGCTACAATATCAACAGTTTCGTCCGTTGAATCATCAAGCACCTGTATTTCCATTTTGTCTTTGGGATAATCGATCTCACAGGTAGCGTTAATCAATCTCTCCACAACATAAAGTTCATTATAAAGCGGTAGTTGAATAGTAACAAGAGGATTATCCAATTCTTTTTTCTGTTTTGGATTTACATCCCGGTATTTATAATGATAATAAAGCATTACAAAACCATGCAAACCAAATACAAAAAGAATTGAAAGAGAAATGAAATATGATATTAAAACTATATCATCCATTTTTTATTTATTAACCTTTTAATTTTTAAAAATCTTTTACCAGCCGGAAACTGTTTCGAGTAAAATATCATCTGTTATACGATCAAGGGCAAGCTGAATTGCTTCCTGGCGCTGTGCAATTGAAGCGTTTGCCGGATAATCCCCATAGTTTGAAAAGCTTTTTTCATATATCGCTATTCTCTTCACCAGATCTCTATACACAGCCTGTACAGTAATCGTGATCCGTCTTGTTTCAATTTGTTCTCCGGCAGAAACAATTGCAGGAGCGTCTGAAAGTGATGTAATAACCGTTTCAAGCACAGCATCGGCGTTTACTCTTTCAGTTACTGCCAGTGAATTATCATCAACAAACTTTTGTGTTAGTAAATTTGTGAATTCTTCTCTAAGTCCTGATTCACCTGATCCGCTGCGGTCATCTGCAACAGGAATTGAAATTGAGTTCAGATGTTCCGGTACAGATGATCCTGTAAAAGAGTATGCACAACACCCGCCAAAATTAATCAGCGCTGTAATTATAAACAACATTATAAAGAGGTATAACATCTGCTTAACAAATTGCTTAAGCAAATTGGCAGATTTCCTTACAATAAACAGATTTTTACAAGCTTTTTCTTCTTTGTTACAAATCATACTCTTTTATTTTTCTGTATAAAGTACGTTCGCTTATGTTTAGAAGTTTAGCAGCATTTCTTTTATTCCACATTGTGCGCTCAAGAGCTTTTTTAATTGCTTCTTTTTCAATTTTATCCAGTGGTTCAATTTTATTTGAGGGCGGCTGATTGTGCAGTTCAGCTATCTCATTATTTCTCTCGTTAATAAGATCTTTTAATTCGATAAGATCTTTTTTTATTTCAAATAATGCACGGTAAAGAAGTTCTCTGTCAAGTTCATCAGCAGATTTTTTAAGCTGAACCGGCAGGTTGCGCTGAACATCATCATCAATCTCAGTTTTTAGTAATGGATAGAATGTTACAGGATCAATTATTCCCGATCTGTTTAAAGCAATTGCTGTTTCAATTGTGTTCTTTAATTCACGGATATTGCCGGGCCAGTTGTATTCCATCAAAACCTTATATGCATCTTCAGTAAACACAGGCATCTTCATTCCGTTTGCTTCACAATAATTTTCAGCAAAATAATTTGTAAGGAGAACAATATCATTTCTTCTTTTGCGGAGCGGGGGAATGTTAAGTGTTACAGCCTTCAGTCTGAAGAATAAATCTTCTCTGAATCTTCCCTTATCAACTTCATGCTGAAGATCTTTATTTGTTGCAGCAATGATGCGTACATCAACACGTGTAACTGTTTCAGCGCCAAGCCGCATAAATTCTTTTGACTCAATTGCGCGCAGAAGTTTTACCTGCGTGGTTAAAGGCATTTCGGCAATTTCATCGAGAAATAAAGTTCCACCGTCTGCAATTTCAAAATATCCTTTGCGGTTTTCTAAAGCCCCGGTGAAAGATCCTTTCTTATGACCGAACAACTCGCTCTCAAGAATACCCTCCGGAATTGCACCGCAGTTAACACTAATCATTGGCTGATTGGCTCTGCTGCTGTAGCCATGAATTGCTTTTGCAATTATTTCCTTGCCTGTTCCGCTTTCACCGTAAATCAAAACAGTTATATCTGATTTGGCAACCTGCATCGAAATATCAACCAGGTCATTCAGTTCTTTCGATCTGCCAATGATTCCGAATTCTTTTTTAAATTGTTCGATTGTCATAACAGGAATAAACTCTAATTTTTCGCATTTGCGTACTGATGGAAAAAAAATTATAATCAAACATTTACAAGCATTCCATCTGCTGCAATTATAATTTTATCCTTTAATTGTTCAGGCAGATTTTCACCAAGCTTTCTGCAATCAGCTTCATCTTCTTCTGAAATATGAGTGAAGAACAATTTTTCCGGGTTCAGAAATTTCAGAGTTTCAAATACTTCATCAAATTTTACATGGGTAATTTCACTGATCATTACATTTATGCTAAAATCATTAAACAGATAAAGATCTTCTTTATCACCAATATCACCGGAGTAATATAAAGTTTTATTATCTATATTGAACAAAAAACTGCTGCACGAAATACTTAATCCCGCATTACCGGCATAGGTTATATTGCTTTTAAGATGTGTATTCTCTCTTGCCATGAACGAAAAATTTTCCTGCACATCTTTGAATTCATCATAATTAAATTTTTCAATGTTGATTTCAAATCCCAGCTTTTCTTCAAAAAGGTAGGATTGATGAATAAATTTTTCTACGTGCTGCGCCAGACTGCTGTGAACAAAAATCTTTAACGGATGTTCACGTTTATTCAGCTTCATCTGAACTAAAAGAGAACCAATTCCGGAATAATGATCGGGATGAAGATGAGAAATTAAAATTCCGTGGATTGAATTAAATGATATCTGCTGTTTGAGAAGTGCTCTTGATACTCCATCTCCCGCATCAACAAGAAGATTGAAACTTCCGCATGAAATTATGAACGCAGAATGATATCTCTTTAAAGATGATTTACCAGAACCTGTGCCAATAAATTTTATTTTCATGATTACTTATTCAACTCGCTTAACAGGATTACTCTTCCGTCCAGATTATATTTTGAATTAATGTTAACCAGAAATTCTTTTGCTTCATCATCGCTTGTAAATTTTCCTACGTAAACCACATGAAATTCTGTTCCGCCAACAATTTTATTCTTTACCTGAACTTCATATCCCGAATTTTCAAAATTTATTTTTAATGCTTCAGCGTTGCTGCCATTGCTGAACGCGCCTGCCTGAATTGTATACTTATATTGTTTAACAATTTCTTCTTTTGGTTCTTCAATCTTCTGCGGTTCGTTATCAATTTTAATTTCTTCATCTATAGAAGGAATAGATTTATCAGCAATTTTTATGTAAGGAGAATTGGGATAATCTTTTTTTAATTTGCTGAGATAACTTTTTGCAGTGTTATAAGACCCCAAAGCGTAATAATAAGAATAAAGCCTGTACACAGATGCATCAGCATATTTGCTGCCGGGATGTTTTTGAATTATTTCCCTGTAAAGGTTAACTGCATCTGCGCCGTTTTCTGTAAGAACAGCTTTAAGAAATTTTACGGAAGGATCATTCGGTGATTCCTTAATTAACTGTGCCAGTCTGTTCTCGGATTCTTCTCTTTCACCATTTTCAATTTGTTTAAGAAAAGGAATGATATTTACTTCCTGAGGTAAAACTGATGAGTTGATCAGAATGAAGAAAAAAATTACTGCTGAAGCTTTAATTTTATTTAACATTTATATCAGCTTTATTGTTTAATTAATTTCTTCTGAACATTGCCTATGCATAACGGAACCGGCAGAAATAATCGAGATTATGCAGTAAGTGCAAGGCTCTCTTCCCCGGGATCAACTGATTCAAGGTATTCGCCGAAAAGCGTAGCGTGCGTAGCTCTGTTAATTTTTACTTTTACGTAATCGCCCGATTTAATTTTTTCATCGAAAGGAATTATAACAACTTTGTTCGTATCTGTTCTTCCCGAAAGAAACTTATCGGATTTTCTGCTAAAACCTTCAACAAGTATTACTTCTTCTTTATCAATCAACTGCTGATTTTTTTCAAAAGATATTTGCTGCTGAAGTTCAATTATTTCCTGCAGGCGTTTTGTTTTTACTTCATCGGGAACATCATCCTGCATTTTATATGCCTTTGTTCCTTCCCGCGGAGAATATTTAAACATATAAGCGCCGTCATATTTTACAGTCCGCATAACATCAAGCGTCATCACATGATCTTCACAAGTTTCTGTTGGAAAACCTGAAATTATATCTGTAGAAAAACTTACACCGGGAATTATTTTTTTTGCTTTTTCGATTAGCTGCAGATAATGTTCAATTGTATAAGTTCTGTTCATAAGTTCCAGAATTCTGTTGGAACCGGATTGAACAGGAAGATGAATGTAGTTGCACAAATTAGAATGCTCGGCAATTGTGTAAAGGAGCTTATCAGAAAGATCCTGCGGATGAGAAGTTGTAAACCTGATTCTCATTCTTCTATCCACAATAGCACATGAAGCAAGGAGATCGGCAAAATCATTTTCATTATCATTATAAGAATTAACATTCTGCCCGAGCAATGTTACTTCTTTAAATCCTCTTTGAGAAAGCTGCCTTATTTCATCTACAACTGATTCTAACGAACGGCTTCTTTCTCTTCCGCGTGTAAACGGAACAACACAGAATGTGCAGAATTTATCACAGCCGCGCATAACAGAAATCCATGCTGATAATCCATCTTCACGGTAAGGAATTATATCATCATATGTTTCTGTTCGTGATAATCTTACCCCAATTCCTTTTTCCCCGTTGAATGCAACATCAATAAATTCCGGCAGTCTGCGGTATTCATCCGGACCAACAACTATATCAACTATTTTCTTTTCTTCAATAAGATCTTTTCTTAAACGCTCAGCCATGCAGCCGAGAATGCCAACGACGAGATTGGGTTTTTCTGTTTTTAATGTTTTGAAGTTCCCGAGTCTGCCGTAAATTCTTTGTTCAGCGTTTTCTCTAACACTGCAGGTGTTTAAAAGAACAACATCTGCCTGAGTAATTTCATTTGTAATACCGTAGCCATGGTTTCCCAAAATACCCATAACTAATTCCGAATCGGCAACGTTCATCTGGCAGCCGTAAGTTTCTATGTATACCTTGCTTTTATTCATATCCTGGTCAAAAATTGAACTTCAAATATAGCTTAATTTTAGCTTGCGTTCAATTAATAAATGAAGGGATGATAATGTTGAATCTCTGACCAGACGGGAAATTTTTAAGCATTGTATGAGTATCTTCACATAAAAATCTGTTCTATTAATTTTTTCTTTTTTTGATTTTCCCTTTTAATAATTTACCAGAACATTTCTCTTACTTTATTACACTTCACTGCTTATGAACTATCATTAAAAGGTGAAAATGAAAACTTTAAAATATCTGCTGCCTGTTTTTCTCCTTTGCAATTTAACATTTGCGCAAAACGGATATGAACTTGATCCGGAGAGCGTAGTTTTACCGGATGCTTCAATAACACTTGAAGCAACCGCGCTGCCTATTCCTTCATTGCGTGAAGATACAAAAGCAATTGGAATGGGAAAGACACAAATTGCCAACGGAAAATTTTTTAATGCAATGTTGTACAATCCTGCGCTGCTAAGCCGTTCAAGGTTTTCAATTGATGCAATCAGTTTCAGCATTGGTTTGCCGCCGGAAACTTATGATGCGGCAAATTATCTTAAAAATCATTTTGAGGAATTTAAAGATGCATATTCACTCCGTGAAGTCTGGAGCGGCATTTCAGATTTTAATAATTCGCAAAATATTCAGCAGCAGCTTGAAGCTGTAAAAAAGATACAAAAAGGCATCCGCTTTTATAAAGATTTGTTTGATGATGTAATCGGTTCAACAGAAGATCCGCAGACACATGGCATCCGCACAATTCCGGCTTTTGCTTTGCAGGTAGGAAATTTCGGTTTCAGCCTTTACGGCATAACTCAATCAGCATTTGAAGTTGAACAAAGTCCGATTATTGACGCACTTCTTGCTGTAAAAATTCCTGATGATATGAACAATCCGGATGAAGTTGCAAATGCAATTTTAAGTTTGCAGGGATTGCTTCAGCCGCTTGAACAGCTTAACAGTTTTGATGAAGCTCTGCCTGTTACATATTCAATTTCATATATTGATCTTGTTGGTGCTGCCGGTTATGCGTATGATATTTCTCCAGCCATCAGTGTTGGTGCAAATTTAAAAGTGATACACAGAAGATTTTCCGCAAAGAGAATTTTATTTGATGAGTACAGTAATATTCTCAATATTTTGAAACGTGACCTCAATAATCACATTACGGGATTTACTTTTGATATTGGTGCATTGTATAAATTTCCCACAGGAACAGAAGTGGGATTTTCGCTGCAAAACATTATTCCTGTAAAGAAAATAAGCTCAACACTAACGGCAAATTTTGCATTCAATTATCTTGATTATAAACGTGATCAGTTTGGAAACAAGCAATTGAACGAACGCGGTGATACAATTATTCAATCTGTAAATCAATCATACATTGTTGGCTTACCGTTTGATCTTGAACTTCCGATGATTTTAAATATTGGCGCAGTTCATCCGATTACTGAAAACTGGGATGCCGCACTGGATATTGTTGATCTTACGGAAAAAGATATAAGATTCGAGAATTACCTGGAAAGAATAAGAATCGGAAGTGAATACAGGCTTGATGCAATTAAGGATAAACTTGGTATAGCATTCAGAATCGGAATGGCTGATAAAAGATTTACGGGAGGAATCGGGTTGAACTTCTATAAAGCACTGCAGGTTGATGGCGCTTATGCATATGATAATTACATTGCTGCAAATGCTTATTATGTGCAGGTAAAAATTGGCTGGTAAAAAATTCTAATAATAAAAAGGCTCCTGCACAGGAGCCTTTTATATCTTAACAGTTTATCTTTTTTCCTATTTTATTAAAGTCATCTTTCTTGTAAATACTTTATCAACTGCCTGCATACGGTAGAAGTAAACGCCGCTTCTCAGATTATCAGCATTAAAATCAATCTTATGAACGCCGGCTTTTACATATTCGTTTAGAATTGTACCGATATTTTCACCAAGTATATTATACACAGAAATGTTCACCATTGCATCAACAGGAACTGCAAATTCAATTACGGTATTTGGATTGAAAGGATTCGGGTAATTCTGCGCAAGTGAAAATTCTTTCGGCACTGATACATCTACATTTACAATTTGAGAATAACTGAATGTACCGTTGAAATCAATCTGCTTTAACCTGTATGAATATTTACCCGGCGTTATAACCTGATCAGCATAAGAGTAATCTCTTGCAGAAGTTGAGTTTCCTGCACCTTCTACAAACGAGATTTTTATCCATTGTCCGCTGAATTCTTCTCTCCGCTGAATTTCGAATCCTGAATTATTTGTTTCAGTTGCGGTAGTCCATTTCAGCAGCACTTTATTGTTTTCAACTGAAGCAGCGAATGAAACCAATTCAACCGGTACTTCCTGTGAAGGATTAAAGCTTCCTGGTGAAGGATTAGGATTAATAACCCAGCTAAAGCTGTTATATTCTGTTCCTGAACCTGTTAATGCAATTGAATTTCCCGGAGTTGGAGTTATGCCGATATCAACACTTGTTAATCCAAGATAATCTCCGTTAACAGCAGTTATTGTTCCGCCCCAGCTATAAAATGATCCGGTGATTGGTGAACCGCTGTATGAAATTGCTGCTCCGCCTTTCACATCAGGAATTACATCTCCGTTAAACTCATAAGAATATACTTTGAAACTATCCTGTTCAGCACCGGCGGTAAAATCATTCAGTTCAACTTCTGAAATTATCATACCTGAACCATCATAAATGCTTAATCTGTAATTCTGAAGATCAACAACGTTTTGATTGATGATTACCTCAACAAATTCATTTACAGCAGAAGCGGGAGATGTGATTTTAAGCGAACCGCCATTAGCAAATAATTCATTAAGCCAGGCTGCTGTTTCCCTTCCTTCCGGAACTATTGGGCTTTCAACAATGACTTCTCTTATAAAATTTTCGTTATGTGCACCAAAGCGGAGCCATCCATTAGCTTCAACCACCTGATGTACCTCTTCTATTAAGCCACCTGTGGAACTCTGTCTTGCATCATGTTTAAAGGTTATTTTTTTTACACCACTTTCGGATTCCTCAATTCCTGTTACATTTACGCTGTGAGCATACCATTCGTTATCTGAAGGATCTTTCCATGTATAATTCATTTCCACATCTTCACCATCCTTCATCATCTTTTTAAGAAATTCCCAGGTAGGTTTTTTATCTGACGTATTAAAATTTCTTGCAAGTGAGTTACCGCTTGTGCTTGCTATATTTCCATCAACATAGAATGCCTGAAATTTTACTTCTACAGGAAGCTTAAACTGCTCCATGAAATCAAGTTTTCCCTGTATCATATTTTCAGTAGGTGTGCCCTTATTTCTTTCGCGCTTCATTAATCCGCTTAACGTTTCCATTGTTTTTCTTAAATCCATATCAGCGGGCAGATTGAAATCGGTATAGGTCTGTTCCATCCACTTCAGACTGTTTGCAGTTGCAGTGGGAACGCATGCATTCAAATCACCTGCAAATGTTTCAGTATCACCATGCTGTGAATCATCAAGATCAAGGTTTGGCGCAGTTGACCTGTAGCGGTAATTAATTTGCGGATCACCAATGGTATAACCATTACGTGAAACAGGAGTAATTTCAAAGTTCTGAGTTTCCGGAACCTCAACTCCAATTGCATCAATAAAAAATTCATTTACTGTTGCTGTTCTCGTATCAGTTAATGTAGAAGGTGGGAAAGGATATACTACAGGTCCATCTGATGTATAAATTGTAATTACCGTATTAAACGGTGTTGAATACGGAGGCGGAGCCAAAGTTGTGAAATCAAAGTTAGTTGATAACTCAGTGGGTGTATTTGCATCAGTAGAAGGCGGCAGAAACAAGTTATCTATTATCTGAGAAGACATATCGCTGTTAAGATTATGAGCAAAAACATTTATGTATGTACCTTGCTCACCCGGATTGAAAGTTGTGGTTATTATACCAATCGGATCTGACGTGTAATGCTCATTATTTACTTTATTTATCTCAAACTGGAAACCAAATGGGCTTGGCGGAAGAGGGTCTGAAGTAAAAAAATCGAAAGGACCACTTATAGTTGTACCTGATGGATTTGTCTGTGCAAGATACCATTCATAATGAGATGAAGGCAATAAATCATTTGGGGGGATAAAGGATGTTGCATCAAACGGGATTGTTTGACTGACAATAAAATTATCTCCCAATTTTATTTCCATAGCTTGTTCGGTTATGGGAGTATCACCATTCTCCCATGTAATAGCAGGAGGAGGACTGTATGGAATATCTGTTGCACCATTGCCGGGGAAAAAATTTTCAATAATTGGTGGTTTAGAGAATACAATAATCTCCTGCGTCTTCAGATTATTATCGAAATCCGCATCATTAAATCCTAAATTCCTAATAAGAAAATAGATCCCTGAAATTTGTGTTACCGGCCATATAGCAGGTGCAGTCCATTCAATTGTACTGTTTGCAGGTATAGTTACATTTCCTGGTATTTCAAAATCTCCCGGAAGAGTATACCAGAGGTCCCAATCGAGTATAATTTCGTCACCAATAGTAAAATCAATTTTAATGTTCCATTGTTCAGGAGATACATCTACATCTCCATTATTTGCTAAAATTAATTTGAATTGAATAGAACTGCTGTTTTCATAATAAATATCTTCCAATGTTGGAACAAGTACCTGCTGAATTGCTATATCCATAAAAGGAGGTTCAACGGTAAAGGTTCCGGCGTAAGTATCGTTCTCAGAATTAATTTCCTGATCATAATGAACCGTAATAATAAGATTGTACGTTCCAGGATGTGGTGGAATAAAGGCTTCCGCATCATTGATTGGAAAACAAGCGGGTCCGTTTGCACCAAAACCTGCAATCGTTTGCTGATGAATTTCCTTTGATCCATCAGTAATTGAAATATCTACATACCATTCGAACCCAAATGCCGGGAAATTGTGCGCAAGACAAATACTAAACATAATCGGGATTGGTGAACCCATTTCAAAAACGGCACCATTTGCCGGAATAACATTGGACGGATAAAAATCATTTGCCAGGAGTGTAGAAGAGAAAACAAAAATTAATAGAATAGTGCAGTATAACTTTTTGATCATAGTCTTCCCTTTTAATTTATTTATGATAAAACTAAATCTGAATCGAGTTTGGCTGCTGCACTTTTTATGCAGTCACTTATCTGAGAAAATGAAATTCCTTAATCAATCAGATTTGGAGAAGAGTTTGAAAGCAGTTTTTAATGATTAAGGTGGTTAGAAAATAATCTTTGGATTAACAAAACACAATAGATTCCGGAAAATGTGATCTATCTCAAAAGCGTCATCTTCTTAACTGTTGTTAATCCGTTTGATTCAAGTTTATAGAAGTACAAACCGCTGCTTAAACCTTTTGCATCAAATACGGCAGTATATTCTCCGGCTGTTTTGTATTCATCAATAAGAACATCAGCCTGCTGGCCGAGCAGATTAAATATGGTAAGTTTTACTCTGCCATCTGTTGGAATTGAGTAATCAATATTTGTGGTTGGATTGAATGGATTGGGAAAATTTTGTTCAAGTGAAAATTTAAGCGGAGCAGAAACTACAGCCTCAACTTTTGCGGAATATTCAAAATTGCCGTCTGTATCAAGCTGCTTCAGCCTGTAAAAATATTTCCCTGATTTCATGTTTTCATCCGTGTATGAATAATTTTTCGGTGAATTTGAATTTCCGTTTCCTTTTACAAAACCAATTTTCTGCCAGTTATTTTTATCTGCCAGAGTTCTTTCAATTTCAAAACCGTAATTGCTTACTTCAGTCTGTGTTTTCCAGTTTAACTTAACTGAGTTATTCATTGTAGAAGCGGTGAAGGATGATAGTTCTACCGGGAGAGGAGATTCTGACCAGGAAGTTGAGACTCGAATGCCATCTATTTTAACAATATTTGTTGTAATATTCTGTCTTAGAGCAACAACTGAAATATTTGAAGGATCATTTGTTAATTCGGATGGATGTAAGATAGTTGGAACTGGTTCAGTTTCCGGAATATTAGAATCAAATATAAATAGAACAACGTCATCATTCTGGGAGCCAGAATTAATTATATACTTGATTACAATCAAATATGTTGTATCAAATGCATAATTGAAGTCTGTGAATGAAGTTGTCCCGGTCAATTTACTAATACCAAAAGCAAAATTACTTCCGCTCTTTTTTATATATAAACGACCAGCCAATGTACCTGGATTTGAGGAGCTTAATCCAAAGAAATAATCACCATTATCGCTAATAGTTGCATTTAAAACATTAACTAACAATGATGTATATATAATTCCGGAAGTTTGAGTAGAAGATAAATTTGCATATAAATCCTCACCATTGTCATCAACCAGAATATGATTACCGATATCAGAAGAAGGATAACCCGGAAAACTAAGACTGGACGATTCTATGACGATTGGGTTATTATCAGCACCTGAATAACTAGTCCATCCATTTTCACTTAATTTTGTACCGATTTCATAATCAAAATTTTCTTCAAATAAGAGTTGTGCAAAATTAATTGTG
>Ga0079224_100001350_pt1 | contig 27962 bp, 26 predicted proteins | sample Stecom2015_FD_80414 | JGI IMG/M metagenome (GOLD analysis project Ga0079224, IMG submission 80414) | Agricultural soil microbial communities from Utah to study Nitrogen management - Steer compost 2015 | ecosystem: Environmental > Terrestrial > Soil > Agricultural land | place: USA: Utah... | reverse complement strand
TTCGATACCTTCGGTGAGTTCTTTAAACGAATGTTCATGCTAACCCGTAAGAAGAAAGAAGAGGAAGAAGAAAATCCGAAACCAATTCAGGAAAAAGAGGAAAGTACTTCGGTTAAAGGTTCAAAAGTAAACTAGAACAAAAAAGTCAGCTCATTTATTCCAGTTTACTTTTGGCGATAATTCGCTCTATTAGGTATTTTTCATAATCGTATGGCCCATTTTATCTCTTTTAGTACGGAGATAAAGCTCGTTATGCTTATTAGATTGTATTTCTAATGCCACATTTTCAACAACCTCGAGGCCGTAACCAACCAAACCGGCCCGTTTTGTGGGATTGTTTGACATAAGCCGCATTTTAGTGACTCCTAAGTTGCGAAGGATTTGTGCTCCGATGCCATAATCCCTTAAGTCTGGGCTGAAACCAAGTTTAATATTTGCATCGACTGTGTCAAGTCCATTTTCTTGGAGATTGTAAGCATGCAGCTTATTGATCAAGCCGATGCCGCGTCCCTCTTGGTTCATATATACAATAACCCCTTTGCCTTCTTGCTCAATCATTTCCATGGCTTTATGTAACTGGGGCCCGCAATCACAACGACACGATCCGAAAATATCACCTGTTAGACAAGAGCTATGTACTCTAACAAGAATGGGTTCGTCAGGTTCCCAAGAACCTTTAACAAGGGCTAAATGTTGTTCACCTGTATTTTTTTGTTTGTAGGCTACTAAGTTAAAATCCCCCCACTCAGTGGGAAGCTTAACAGATACCTCTTTGTTAATTAAAGAGTCTTTTGTTAAGCGATACTCGATCAAATCTTCTATGGAAATGATCTTTAAATCAAATTTTTTGGCAACTTCTATCAGATCCGGAAGTCTAGCCATCTCGCCATCTTCTTTTAGGATTTCAACCAAGACACCGGCAGGCTCAAGGCCAGCCAATCGGGCCAGATCAACAGCTGCTTCCGTGTGGCCTGTTCTTCGCAAAACGCCACCGTCTTTTGCTATCAATGGAAAGATGTGTCCAGGACGCCCTAATTCTTCCGGTTTAATGTCAGGATTGATTAAAGCTTGAATTGTTTTCGAACGATCAGACGCTGAAATTCCTGTTGTACATCCATATCCCTGAAGGTCGACTGATACGGTAAAATTAGTTTCGTATACCGCCGTGTTTTGCCCTACCATTGGTTTTAATTCAAGCTCTTGACACCGCTGCTCAGTTAAGGGGACGCAGACCAAGCCCCTTCCGTGTGTAATCATAAAGTTGATAACTTCGGGTGTTGCTTTACTTGCCGCGGCTATAAAATCGCCTTCATTCTCGCGGTCTTCGTCGTCTACAACAATGATGACCTTACCGGCTTTAATATCTTCAATCGCTTCTTCGATTGTGTTTAGATGAAAATCCATTCGTGTATTGTAATGTTACGTAATGCAAAGATAAGTGTGTTCATGTACACCTCTATAATTATAGCGTCATGTCTTTTAAGAATGCTGTTTTCGGCCAAATCTTTTTTTGAATAGCTCGCCCATTTTTCCGAAAAATCTGTTGATCGCTAATTTATAGCTTTCTATGTCAAAAATAGATGAGTCGGTTGCCGCTTTGTAGGTTAAAAATATGCCAAGCGGTGTTAAAGCAATAATTGCGGTCCAAGTTCCTAAAACCGGATCGATATTTCCTTCTTTGGCTGATTTTTCTGCAACGGTTGAAATAATGTGATAGATAAGAAAAAATATTATAGCCATTACTACAGGGAGACCTAATCCGCCTTTTCTGATAATTGCTCCAAGTGGGGCGCCGATCGAAAACAAAAGTAGACAAGAAACCGCTAAGGTAAATTTTTTATGATATTCCAGGATGTATCGAACGATGGAAAGGTCAAAATCCTTGTCAGACTTTGCCTTCATATCCAGTACCTCTTTGATATACCGAATATCATTGAGGGAATTATTAACCGCTACAACACGTTTATCAACAGGAATTATCTCTTCAAACGATTTGTTATAATTTTTTAAAGCTCCAGCGGCCTCAACCGGTTTGTTTTGAGCTGCTTGATAACTATTGAATATTTTATAATTCGACTTGATCTCATTGAAAATCTTGCCTCGTATGCTGTCGAGGATCTTCGTCGTTGAATCGGTATAATAACGAAGCTGCTTTAGATTAAGCATCATCGAGTGGCTTTTGAAGAGATCTTCATCGGTCCTTTTCATCTGAAAGGTGGACATATCAAACTTTTGTTCTGTTTGATCAAAATAGTAGCGGGTAAACTGTTGTCTTGGATTATAAGAGCGATCACCTGCAGTTGTTTCTTCATACCGAACGCCATCTTTTAATTTCAGAATCATATAGTTATTATCGCGGGAATTGTACATGACACCTTCCTTCGCTAACAATACGTTCGTTCCTCGGGAAATATTACCGTGCTGGTATATAATTAAATTATATAATACGGTACCGTCCTTGCTTTTATTTTTTGCACGTATGGAATAGCCCGGTATGCTGTTGTTAAAAATTCCATCCTTAATTAGAAAGTCAGCTTTTTTATTTCTTACGTCATACAAAAGCGAACCCATTTTCAGGTTCGTTACAGGGAGGATATAATCACTAAAGAAGAAGGATCCGATGCTGATAAGACTGACCAGAATAATGAGGGGCATCATTGCTTTACGTAAGGAGATACCTGCCGCCTTTATGGCCACTAATTCGTAGCTTTCACCGAGATTTCCAAAGGTCATAATGGAGGATAAAAGCATAGCCAAGGGCATGGCCATTGAAATTTGAGCGGCTGAAGCATACCATAAAAGCTCTAATATTACATACCACTCAAAGCCTTTACCAATCAGGTCGTCAATGTACTTAAATAGAAATAACATTAACAACACAAACATCACAATGAAAAATGTAACTATAAAAGGTTTAAAAAAAGCCTTTAACACCAGTACATGAACTTTTTTCATTGAACAAAATAGTTTTCCGGCTTTATCATCTCCAAACAACATTCCTTTCAATTAAGGTGTTTGTTGAATGAGTTAAAAGCCAATAATCTTTCTCCATCTATGCTCGCTCTCGTTAGATTGAAGCGAAACCTTTCACAAAGGTACGAAATTTATGCGCCAAGCACACTTAAAAGATATTTAATCTGATTGTTCCAGATTAGTTTTCTTTCAGCTTCATTCTCCTCGGCAGCGAAGTCGGTAATGGCGAGCGCCACATCGTTTGTTAATTCATCCTGTAAAATCTCTAATTCAAGGTAATAGGGGGAGTCATCCAACCAGGCGAATTTTACGCTTTTGTTTTCGCGAGCCGCCAACAGCTTGGCCGGGTGCGTTTCGTCATCCCATACAAAATGATATTTGTTATCTCGATATATAACGTCGTCGGCAAACCATTGCGCTAATCCATTTGGCTCACTTATAAATGAGTATAATATTTTAGGAGAAGACTTTATTTCATACTCTAACTGCATTTTCCTTTTTTCTGCCATAATGGTTTAGGATAATAATTGTGTTCCAAAATACTTTTTTAACTTTTTTTCTAAAGAAAAGGAAAATAAACTATATTTGCAAACCCAAACGAGAAAGGGTAAAAATGGCGGGGTAGCTCAGATGGTTAGAGCGCAGGATTCATAACCCTGAGGTCGGCAGTTCGATCCTGCTCCCCGCTACTGAAGGAAACACCGTAATGTGGTCGTTTCCTTTTTTTATGTCATTTACGCCTGCATACCGATAGATGGTTGCCCTTTATCTGGTAAATACAATTTGCAGGATCGTTTAAATGTAAGGGTGTTGCCAGGGGCTTCGGTACGGTCTTCTCAGCAATTTTGTCGCTTCCGGATCGTTAACACATATCCTCTTTTGTGGATCGTATGTCAATGGCCGATTCAAATGCATGGAAAGATTAGCTAATATGCAACTGGCGGTTGATATGTGCCCTTCTTCAATATCTGCAACCGGCAGATGGTCGTTTTCAATAGCCGATAGGAGATTCAGCATGTGCCGTCTGGTAGCTGGCGCTGTGTGCAATTCAATGCGAGGCTCATTTAAGTCTGCCGGAAACTCTTCCTTTTCGTAAACCACGTCTTTTACAATGCGATCGCCCGTACCGGTTGGAATAAACTCATACTTCATAACGCTTCCTTTGAGGGTGCCTTTGTCACCATAAATAACAAATGCCCAAGGATATTCGGGGTCAGCTGGATTTCCCCAGGTGCGATGTTGCCATATACAGTTCAATTCATCGTATTCAAAAATAGCCGTTTGCGTATCTGCAATGTTTGACTTTCCCTCTTTTTGAACGTAAATTCCCCCTGTTGCACTGATGCGTTTCGGCCACCTAAGTTGTAATAGCCAACGAACCGTATCAAACATATGAACGCACATATCTCCTGTAATTCCATTTCCATACTCCATAAAGGTTCTCCACCAGCTTCCATGCGGCAAACCGTCATATGGACGTAAAGGAGCCGGGCCCGTCCACATTTCGTAATCGAGGAAATCGGGAACGGGCTCTAACGGCGGATTCCCGTTCTTTCGCATATGATAATAGCAACACATCTCTACGTGAGATATCTTGCCAAGCAAGCCCTTATTGATTACATTCTCTTTCGCATCAATCAAATGAGGAGTGCTTCTTCGCTGTGTGCCTATCTGTACTTTTCTGTTATATTTTCTTGCGGCACTCAGTATTGCCTCCCCTTCAAGTACATCAACGCTAACAGGCTTTTGTAAATAGAGATGCGCGCCTGACATCATCGCATCAATAGCTTGTCGGGCATGCCAGTGATCAGGTGAACCAATAAGAACTAAATCCAATTTATGATCTGCTAACATCTTCCTATAATCGCGGTACAATGCAGGAACCTTCTTAGAAGTCTGCCTTAAACTGATCAATTTACCGGCTTCTTTTAAATGATTGCTGTCCACATCGCATATTGCAACAACGTTAATGTCGCTTACTTGAATGAGTCTGAAGAGATCACTTTTTCCATACCAACCTGCTCCAATTAAACCAACCTGCATCTTATTGGCAGTACCTGCAAAAGTTAGCCCTTTAGCTTGTAATGCAGACAATGTTAAAACAGCGCCAGCGCCTTGAATGAATTCTCTACGATTCAGATTCGAATTAGCCATAATCTTCGGTTTATTGTTTCTAATGAGGAAAGGAGTGAAGTTAATGTTTTTTAACTAGTTCTCATCAAAGAATTGGTAAAATGTGTGTATCGTAATAGGACGTTTATCATCAGGAGCTTCAGACAACTGTTCCGGAAAGAAACATCAATGCGCCCGATATTTGTTTGTTTAGGCGTATTCTGATTTGAATTTTTCGTTATTGCAGACGAGAAGTACAGCATCAGTTATAAGTTGAACCTCTACCTGTTTAACCTTCCCAATATATTCGCCGTCTACCTGTAGAGACGTATTTTCTCTTATAGTTAAATTCGCATAGTTGGTAGGTATAATTTCGGTTTTAAAAGGATTAAATTGAGTCTTGAAGCTAAAGCACATTTTTAGTAGTTCCAAAACGGAAAACCACTTGACAATAACAATCTCGAATTGGTCGTCAAATAGGGAACCGGTTTTGTTTATTTTTACACCTGTTCCATAGCTCGTGCCGTTTGCTATTACCACCATTTCGGCTTTTCGCGATTTACTTTTTCCTTGAGCGTTAACGGTAACATGCATTTTTTTGTGTCTTTTGATAGCCTGCCATGCAGCCTTGGCATAGCCTATCATGCCTCGTTCATCCAAGTATTGGAATTTTTTGACAATGCGTGCATTAATGCCTATATCCGCCAAGTGAATGCTAAATTCCCCATTGACCCTTAAAGCATGAATAAGTTTTGGAGTACCGTTTACGGCTAATTCGAGTGCTGCTTTGAGGTTGTTTTTGAGGTTGATCTCTTTAGCCATGCCATTCGCGGAGCCGGTTGGTATAATGGCGAGCGGAATATCTGTTTCGAGCAGACATTCGGCTGCCAACTTAACCGTTCCATCACCACCTACTGCAAGAACCCGATGAGGGCCAAACGCAATTATATCTTGACGAATCTCTTCCACGGAAGATGTTTTTGAAAGCGTGAAGAAATGTAGTACATGCGTACCGCGGTAGAAATCCCGAATAACTTCCTCGAAGTCGTTTTGCTGATTACCGGATCCTCTATTGATAAGGACATATAGTTTTAAGGAAGCAGTTATGTTCATTCATATTTGTGTTGACAACTATAAAACCAATAACTGTTTTATATGTTTGATGGATGATGGGTACATCAGTTGAAATAAAAATATACAATGGATATGGCCATAGTAAAAACTTAGTGGTTTATGGACATGTCCTTAAGCGTAAACCAAAAAAGGCGAGTGATTTTTCAAAGGATGGTTGGAAGCATACCCTTAGTTTATTGAAGCTGTTTTTCGTACGCCCGGTAGGTAGTGTTCGTTTAAGATTGCATTTTTATGATCAGGTAATCGAAACGATAGCGGAACCGGATGGCTTTTTTAAGTTTAAATGGGCCTCAGACATCCATTTAGATCCCGGACTACATGACCTGAAAATTGGATTAGTCGGTAAGGAGGAATTGCATGGCTTTACACAGGGCAAGGTTTATGTGCCGCATTCGACACAGTACGTATTTGTTTCGGATATCGATGATACCGTACTCATATCGCATTCGGCGACTGTGTTAAGGCGTCTTCGTGAACTACTGATTAAGAATGCCCATCGAAGAAAACTCTTTTCAGATCATGTCCTTTGGTACAATTTATTGTCTCGATCAGGAACTGAAATGCGTCACTTAAATCCTTTTTTTTATGTATCAAGCAGTGAATGGAATTTATATGATTATCTCCAAAGTATTTTTGCTCACAATAAACTGCCACATGGCTCCTTTTTGCTAAGCCATTTTAAGCGTTGGTTCGATTTTTTTAAAACAGGAAAAACAGGGCATGATGATAAATACAGAAGAATCAGTAGGCTGCTTCGCGTTTTTCCTAAGCAGAAATTTGTATTAATCGGCGACAATTCACAAAGAGATCCAATCATATATGCCGCACTGGCTAAAGATCATCCTGATCGAATAGCCGCTATTTATATAAGGAACATAAAACCTAAAAAAGCCGCAATAACATTGCAGCTTTTTAAAAATCTTCAAGAAACAGAAATTCAAACCTGTCTATTTAATACCAATCGAGAGGCTATAAAACATGCTGTTTCCATCGGTTTAATATGCCAGACCGATATGGAAGAATTAACCGGTTTTTAACGCCACCTCCGATGTTGATATCATCTTGCGGAGGTTGTTTAACGCATAACGCATGCGCCCTAATGCCGTGTTTATACTAACATCCGTTACTTCTGCAATCTCTTTAAAACTCATATCTCCGTAATGGCGCATAATCAGCACCTCTTTTTGATCATCAGGCAATAATTGGATCATCTTCCTAAGATCCTTATGTGTTTGCTGTCTGATAATACGCTCTTCAGTACTTTCATCGTAGAACGGCAATACGTCGAATATATCAAATCCATCACTATTGGCGATAAGGGGCGTACGCTTCTCTTTACGATAATAGTCAATCACCAAGTTATGCGCGATTCGCATGGCCCAGGGGAGAAATTTGCCTTCATCATTATATCTCCCAGCTTGCAGCGTACTGATAACTTTGATGAAAGTATCCTGAAAAAGGTCCTCCGCTAAATAAGGATCTTTTACCAATAAGTAAATGGAAGTGTAAATTTTTGATTTATATCGATGTACTAACTCTTCAATTGCAGCCTCATTTCCGGCTAAATACAAATGAATTAGTTGTCGGTCAGTTTTCTTTTGCAGTGTCATGCTATGCTACTTCGTCTTTTTTTTGTTATAAAAAAGTATGTTAAGTAGTTTTTTCCTCTATAGCAGTCCTCCTAAATTTAAGTAAGCCATTGGTTTAACCCAATCGATACATTAATAAATTTTTTCAAAGCAAAACATTTTTTTTAGAAAAACAAAGAAAAAATATGAAAATCGTTTGTTGTTTCTTTATTCTGTATTTTTGTACGCTCGATTTACGTAGGTAACGAAGAGGCGGAAATCGTTTAAAAAAAGCAAATTACGAGGTATACATGGCACAAAAGGTTGATTCAAACGCAAAATCTCATATACTTATCAAAGGCGCACGCGTCCATAATTTAAAAAACATTGATGTAACCATACCGAAAAACAGGTTGGTAGTTATCACAGGTATGTCGGGCTCAGGAAAATCATCCCTGGCTTTTGATACACTTTATGCAGAGGGACAACGCCGGTATGTAGAAAGCTTATCTTCCTACGCTAGACAGTTTATGGGGCGTATGAATAAACCGGAGGTAGATTACATCAAAGGAATTGCCCCGGCAATTGCCATTGAGCAAAAAGTAATTACAAGTAATCCGAGGTCTACAGTGGGAACATCAACAGAAATTTATGACTATTTGAAGTTATTGTTTGCCCGTATAGGAAAGACCATCTCGCCCATATCAGGAAAAGAAGTGCGAAAAGACAGCGTTACAGATGTAGTAAATTTTGTGTCCTCACTGCCTAGTGATACACAAATAACGATTTTAAGCCCCCTTCATCCTCATAATCAGCGGAAACTAAAAGAAGAATTAGCCGTCTTGCTTCAAAAGGGTTTTGTTCGAGTGGAGTACTTAGGCCGAATTGAGAAAATCGAGTCCCTAATCGAAGATAAAAAGGTTGCTAATAGCAGTGTCAACTTAGGTGATTTACGAATCGTTATTGACCGTATTCGTGTGAATCAAGAAGACGAAACTTTAAGTAGAATTGCTGATTCAGTCCAGACGGCCTTCTTTGAGGGAAAGGGGGACTGTTATATTGATGATGGAGAAAAGGAACATTTTTTCTGTGATCGATTTGAGTTAGACGGTATGGCATTTGAAGAACCGACTCCTAACTTTTTCAGCTTTAATAATCCCTATGGAGCTTGTAGCAGGTGTGAAGGGTATGGGAAAGTGATCGGGATAGATCCCGACTTAGTAGTGCCCGATAAGAGCAAATCGGTATACGATGGAGCAATCGCTCCCTGGAGAGGAGAGAAAATGGGAGAATGGTTGAACCGATTTGTTAAAGTGGCCATAAAATTTGACTTTCCGGTGCATAGAGCCTATAAAGATTTATCGCCCGAACAAAGGCAAGTCTTGTGGAGCGGGAATCAATATTTTAGAGGTTTGGATGATTTCTTTAAAGAATTGGAAGAGCAGACCTATAAAATTCAATACCGAGTTATGTTATCACGTTATCGGGGGAAGACGGATTGTCCGGATTGTAAGGGAACCCGACTACGTAAAGATGCAGCCTATGTTAAAGTAGGAGGGAAATCAATTACCGATATGGTGCTTATGCCTCTTGATGATTTATTAGATTTCTTCAACAATCTATCATTAGATAAGCACGAGGAGACAATTGCAAAAAGGTTATTGATAGAAGTAAAGAACCGCGTGCGTTTTTTAACGGAAGTGGGGTTAGGATATTTAACATTGAATCGCCTTTCAAACACACTTTCGGGCGGCGAATCACAGCGGATTAACTTAGCAACCTCTTTAGGAAGTTCTTTGGTGGGTTCCATATATGTCTTAGACGAACCGAGTATCGGTTTACATCCACGCGATACCCAACGTCTAATCGGGGTGCTTAAATCTTTACGTGATGTTGGCAATACTGTTTTGGTGGTAGAACATGAAGAAGAAATGATGCAGGCTGCGGATTACCTTATTGATATTGGTCCGGAAGCGGGTGTACATGGTGGGCAGCTAGTTTTTTCGGGAACATATCAAGAGATTCTTAAGGACGAGCAGAGTTTGACCGGAAAATACCTAAACGGAATCGAGGCCATTGGTATACCGAGTAGTAGAAGGAAGTGGCAACACTTTGTAGAGATAAAAGGTGCTCGGGAGAACAATCTGAAAGGGATTGACGTGAAATTTCCGTTGTATACCTTTACGGTAGTATCCGGTGTGTCTGGTTCGGGGAAAACTTCCTTGGTGAAGCGTATATTGTATCCTGCTTTGCAGAAAGCGACCGGTAATTATTCCGGCGAGCAAACCGGTGTTTTTGATGGTTTGGATGGAGATCTTCAGCTTGTTGAACGTGTCGAGATGGTAGATCAGAATCCGATAGGGCGGTCTTCGAGATCGAATCCTGTAACCTACGTAAAAGCGTGGGACGATATACGAGCGCTGTATAGTAGTCAGCCAGCTGCAAAAGCTGCGGGGTTAAAGCCAGCGGCTTTCTCTTTTAACGTAGAAGGAGGACGATGTGATGTTTGCCAAGGAGAAGGGGAAGTGAAAATTGAAATGCAGTTTATGGCCGATATTTATCTTACCTGTGAGGCTTGTGGAGGTAAACGGTTTAAACAACAGGTGCTGGATATAACGTGGCAAGATAAGAATGTTTATGATGTACTGGAATTAACGGTAGAGGAAGCTTTGACTTTTTTCGGCAAACAAGCGAAGATACTCAATAAAATCCAACCGCTGGCGGATGTAGGGTTAGGTTATGTGAAGCTCGGTCAATCGTCGAATACCTTGTCGGGAGGGGAAGCACAACGTATTAAGTTAGCTTCGTTTCTGGTGAAGGGAAACAACAGTAAGAATACACTTTTTATTTTTGATGAACCTACTACCGGGCTTCATTTTCACGATATTCGAAAGTTATTGAAGTCATTTGATGCATTGATTGCTCAGGGTAATACCATCTTAGTCATTGAGCATAACATGGATGTCATCAAATGTGCCGACTGGGTGATAGATATCGGGCCGGAGGGTGGAGAGAAGGGTGGAGAGCTTGTATTTGAAGGAACACCGGAGGATCTTGTCAAACATTCGCAGTCTTATACCGGTCAGTTCCTCAAAGCACATATGTGATTGCATAGAGGATTGTTGACCTTTATTACTAAAGGAAAATTCGTAATTTTACAAAAAGCAAAGGAATAATATGCTGTCGAAAAAATCAAAATATGCCATTAAAGCTCTTATTGTACTGGGAAAGAACTACGGGAAAGAGCCGATGCAGATTTTAAAAATTGCTGAAGAGGAAAACATTCCGAAGAAATTTCTTGAGCAAATATTACTGGAAATGCGAAATGCGGGTATATTGTATAGCAAAAAGGGAGCGGGCGGAGGATATAGTTTAAACAAAGACCCGGAAGACATTCGCTTATCGCAAGTTATCAGACTCACCGACGGCCCTATAGCCTTGCTACCCTGCGTAAGCTTGAATTTTTATAGGCGATGTGACGAATGCAAAACCGAAGAAACTTGTGGTATCAGAGATACTTTCGTAGATGTTAGAAATGCGATGTTACAGATTTTGAATGATACCAGCATTGCCGATATTATTAAGCGTGAAGAGAATCTAGCTTTAGGTTTGTAATTAATGGACTGATAACCAGTAGTTTAACTGGAAAATAAATATTTTAATAAAAAAAGACTACTAAATTGGTATATTTTATATATATTTGTCTCGTTGATTTTAATTTTGAAAATATGAAACGCTCCATCTGTAAAAATATGAATAATATGTGTTATTTATTAACAAGTTAGGAGAGGGCGTGTAGATTTCCAAGAGGCCTCTTCAGTAACCTGCGGAGGCTTTTTTTTTAATTTGATATAAATAGGAGGCAATATATGGAAAGGCAGCAACATCCCGAATTTGAGAAGGTATATGTCGAACCAAAAATCACCTTGGTAGGCGCAGGCCCGGGAGATCCCGATTTGATTAGCATAAAAGGTGTTAAAGCACTTAAAACAGCGGATGTCGTAATATACGATGCGTTAGTGGACGAAGCATTATTAAGCTACGCTCCCAAAGAGGCAACCCGCGTTTATGTTGGTAATCCATCAGGAGACGAAAACTTTTCGCAAACAACAGTCAATCGCTTAATGGTTGATTATGCGCTAAATTTTGGACATGTGGTCCGATTGAAAGGAGGCGACCTTTTCGTTTTCGGAAGGGGCTATGAAGAGTTGGAATATGCGGCATCGTACAGCGTGGAAACGGAAATTATACCCGGAATAAGCAGTGCCATTTCTGTGCCCGGTTTGCAGGGGATCCCTGTTACCCATAAGGGAAGCAGTGATAGTTTGTGGATTTTAAGCGCCACCGACAGTAATGGTTCGTTTAATTGGGAGATTGAGGAAGCTGCGCGAAGCAGAGCGACTGTTGTCGTGTTATTGGGCTTTGCGCAATTGCCTGAAATCGTATCGATTTATAAAAAACTTGGTAAGGGGCGGTTGCCGGCGGCCGTTATACAGAACGGCTCAATGAAAAATGAAAGACTGGCCATTGGTGTCGTTAATACAATAGAGGAAGTTGCAGAAGAAGTATCCATTGATAACACAGGGCCGGTCCTATTAGTATTTGGTCAGGCAGTTGCTTTGCATAAAGATTTCTCACGGATATTAAATTTCCTGGAACAAGATTTAAATTTGTATTAAGTTTTTTATATTTCCCTATAGATTTGGTTGTTTTTTATGAGGCGTTGGTTCATATACGGATCAACGCTTTTTTGATGCGTTCCGACTTTGTTTATTACAAAACAATTAAAATAAAAGTTTCTAACTAAGTGAATTTTATGGTAGGTTTGAGTCGACAATAGAAATAGAATGGAAGAACAAAGTAAATTAATTCGTAGTCAAACTCAACGTTCACAGAATCGCGAGCATTCTGTACCTTTATATTTAACCTCAAGTTTTATTTTTGATGATGCCGAGCAAGGGCGCGCTGTATTTGCCGGCGAGGAAGAAGGTATTGTATATTCTAGGTATTCTAATCCAAATACAAACGAATTTATACAAAAAGTTTGTGAGCTGGAAGGAGCAGAGGCCGGTTTAGCCTTTTCTTCCGGAATGGCGGCGGTTTTTGCCTCTTTCGCTGCACTGCTGAAAAACGGCGACCATATTGTGGCCTGTAGATCGGTTTTCGGTTCTACTCATCAACTGTTTACGACTTTATTTCCACGATGGGGCATTACCACCTCTTATGTAGATGCGAAGAATCCAGCTGATTGGGAGAAAGCCATTCAGCCTAATACGAAGATGATTTTTTTGGAAACGCCATCAAATCCAGGCTTGGAATTGGTAGACCTGGAGTGGTTAGGAACCTTCAAAAAAAAATATCCAAATATTATATTAAATGTAGATAACTGTTTTGCGACGCCCTATCTGCAAAAGCCGATACAGTATGGTTTTGATTTAGTAAGCCATTCTGCCACGAAATACATGGACGGACAAGGACGTGTTTTAGGCGGGATTGTTGTAGGTAAACAGGAGTTGATCGACGAGATGATGTTTTTTATTCGGCACACCGGGCCGTCTATGTCACCCTTCAATGCTTGGATTATATCAAAAAGTCTTGAAACCCTGGCGCTTCGTATGGACCGCCATTGTGATAATGCGTTGGCAGTAGCGGGCATGTTAGAGTCGCATAATGAGGTCGACCTTGTTCGCTATCCTTTCTTGCCCTCACATCCGCAATATGAGTTGGCCAAAAAACAAATGAAGGCTGGAGGTGGCATTGTTACCTTTGTCATTAAAGGTGGCTTTGAACGTGCTAAACGTTTTCTCGATAATTTGAAGATGATCTTGATCACTTCTAACTTGGGCGATTCACGTACGATCGCAACGCATCCGGCGTCTACTACACATTCAAAATTAACAGATGCGGAGCGTGAACAAATCGGTATCTATCCAGGAACCGTTCGTATTTCGGTCGGATTGGAGGATGTCAACGATATTTTGGTCGATTTGAAGCAGGCTTTGGACGGTAGCAAATAATTATCGGCTTTCGAAAAGGTCGGAGCTCGACCTTAAACGAGGAATGGAATACCGTTTAAAGCTTAGAGCAAAATTTTGTATGCATTGCTTGATACTGAAAGTATCATTAATTAACAGGAATAATAACGAAATAAAGCTGGCAGCTGATGGCTGAAAGCTAAGAGCTAAGAAAATGAAAGTAACACTAAACAGGCTAAACCAGGCGGTGCATTTTGAAGGTGAAAGTGCATCCACCGATGTAAAAGTCCATATTGACGGCTCTCCGGAAATTGGTGGTGAGGCATTAGGTGCACGCCCTATGGAGCTGGTGTTAATGGCTTTGGGTTCTTGTAGTGCACTCGACCTTATAAATATCCTGAAAAAACAAAAGCAGGAAATAGAGGATGTAAAAATTGAGGTTGATGGAAAACGAAAAGATGCGATTCCGGCCGTTTTTACCGATATTCATCTACTATTCAAGTTAAAAGGGCGTATTGACATCGAGAAGGCCAAGAAAGCGGCAGAGTTAGCAGTAAAGAAATATTGTTCGGTACACGATATGTTGGCAGCAGGTGGCGTACAAATTACATATGAGATTGTAACTGAGGCTGTATAGTGTTAGTTGAACCTAAACATTTTACGGTGTTTATTGTTTTCTGTGATAAAAACACATATTATGGCTTCTATATGGAAAGTTGATCCGGCGCATTCAGAAGTGCAATTTAAGGTAAAGCATTTGGTTATTTCCACGGTTGCGGGTAACTTTAATAAGTTTGATGGACAAATTGAGGCAACGAACGAGGATTTTTCTGATGCAACGATTAGATTTATGATTGATGCTGATAGCATTGATACGAATATGAAGGATCGTGATGAACATCTCAGATCAGCCGATTTTTTTGATACGGCGAATTACCCTGAGTTGACCTTTCAGTCAAGCTCGTTTGAAAAAAAAGGAGGCCGCGAATACTTGTTAAGAGGCGATTTAACGATCAAAGGACATACCCAGGCTGTGCAGTTTGAAGTAGAGTTTGGCGGTACTGCTAAAGATTCGTACGGTAATCAAAAAGCGGGCTTTGAAGCAACCGCTAAGATCAGCCGACAGGTTTTTGGGCTGAAATGGAATGATTTGACGGAGGCTGGATCCGTAGTGGTTGGAGATGAAGTGAAAATCGTATTGAATCTGCAATTTATTAAACAATCATAATTTGGGTGGGAAGTCCTTCTTTTTTAGGAAGCTTCCACTCCAAATTTTTTCGGCTTTTCGTCCGATAAGCCAAAAGGATAAGGCGAGCAAAGAGAAGAAAATCGCTCGATTTATATTGTCCCATAGATATTCGAAGAATCGCGTATAAAGATTAATTAGAAGGAAGATGATGCCGAATTCACGGGCGATAATATCATTCTTTTTGAGACCATACCAAGCAAATGCTAAACAAACGACCGTTGAGAGTACCCCCCAATAAAATATATGATATTGCTTGGTAGCTGCCCATTTGTCTAAATCGCTATAGTTTCCGAAAATTGATAGTAACCATAAGGAAATAAGGAGATATAATACTCCCATGATGTAACTTAATTGTTTAAAGCCTCTAATAGCTGCCCATTTATTATGCAGAACCAAGGTGAAAACTGTTAGTAGTATTCCAAATATGGTAAAGCGCAATGGATAATTCATTCCCCAAAATTTAAATCCCCAATTGCTGTGGTAAGCAGTTTCGGTGGCAAACCATATACCTAGTGCGATCAACATAAAAGCCCAAATAGTTTTTGAAGAAAGCTGTATAGCAAGAACGGTATAAATGACTATAGACAATAAAAATAAGAATGAATACATCCCGTCACCTTTGTCGATAACCTTGCCGAGATAGCCAATGAAAGTAGCCGTAGAAAATACACCCAACACAATTAAGCTTTCATTGGTAAATAATTTCTCTGGATGTCGTTTTTTGTTGAAATAACCCAGGTAATAAAATAAAAATGAAAGCAAAGCGCAAAACACGCAAATAATGATATTGGGTGTTTCGTATAGCGTTGACAAAAGTTGAAGAATCTCCTGATCGACAAATAAGGACAGGAAGGCCAGTACAATACAAGAGAGTGCAATCCAAAATGAATATTGTGCTAGACGTCTCCAGTCGAAGCCCTTCACCTCGTACGAGTGCCTAAGTCTGTCCGCCGTTTCTTTGTCAATCAGGCTGTTCTCTTCCCAATGTGCAATGGCGTTTTCAATAGCTTCTTGTTCGTTCTTATCGATATGAAGTTTCATCCGGAAATTTAATATTGGAGAAATTAAGCAAGCAGCTCTTTTATTTTCTTCTCGTCTTCTGCCAATTGCGCCGTCATTGCCTCAATACTATCAAATTTATGATCGTGACGCACAAAGTGTAAAAATTGTATTTGAAGCGTTTTGCCATATAAATCTTCGTTAAGATCAAAAAAATTGATCTCTATACTTCGGTTGACACCTCTTACAGTGGGTCGTGTTCCGATATATCCCATACCTTTTAACGTAGGGCCTTTTTTTGCCGGTATATATTCTCCCGTAGTCATCTCCGCATGTTCAATGAGGGTTGCCTGTACTGCGTAAATACCATAAGCAGGAATTAATTTGTAGCTTTCCGGAACTTCGATATTAGCGGTGGGGTATCCAATGGTTCTGCCTAGCTGCTGTCCTTTAACCACTTTTCCTGTAATGTGGAAAGGATAACCTAAGTACTTGTTGGCCGTGGCAATTTCGCCAATAATGAGTGCTTCGCGTATTTTCGTCGATGAGACAGCCACATCATTGATGTCTTGCTCCGGTATCTCTTGTACCGAATAATGGTACTGTTCTGCATATTTTAGCAAATCGACCAGTGATCCTTTGCGGTCCTTCCCAAAATGATGATCATAACCGATAATGATCCGTTTAGTGCCGATTTTACTGACCAGAATTTCGCGAATATATTCTTCTGCCGATTGATTGGAAAAATCCCGTGTAAACGGCGTGATAATCAGGTGATCGATTCCACTTTCGGCTAGTCGATCGGCTTTTTCCTCAATGGTGTTTATAAGACGCAAGCTATCATCATCCGGATGCAAGATCATCCTTGGATGAGGAAAAAAGGTAAGAAGTACCGTTTCTCCGTTTATCTTTTGCGCATATTCTCTTAAACTGCTTATAATTTTCTGATGTCCTATATGAACGCCATCAAAGGTTCCAATCGTCACCACTGCATTGTCCAATGGTATAAAATCTTCAATGTTTCTATATATTTTCATCCGCAATAAATTGTTTTTTTATCATGAATCTGCTGTTTACCTCATAAGCATTCTACTTTAGCAGCAAATAATCATACTAATCTTTGTTCCAAAGCCATTCCTAAACCCTTATTTGCAATATATCACGCTTTGTGCTCTCCACTGTTTCTGCCTATAGAAAATCTTAAGAGATAATTTTATGTACCTTTCTTCCAAGATACGTATTTATTCTAAACGTGATAATGTATTGAGGTTAAGGTTTTTTATGAATGTTCTCCTTCGTCATTTATTAATAGACCTTGTTCTTTCAAAGACCGAATATGATCGGACAGCTCCAAAACATTCCAGGCATCTCTGATATGAAAATTACCGCTGCGAGTTCTTCTCAATTCACTCAGATAGGCACCGGCGCCCACTGCTTTTCCAAAGTCATGTGCCAACGATCGAATGTAAGTTCCTTTGCTGCAAACGACTCTGAAGTTAACTTCCGGAAGAGCAATACGGGTTAATTCGAACTCATAGATCGTTACACGACGAGGTTTTAGCTCAACGGACTCGCCTCGTCTGGCTTTTTCGTATAATCTTTCGCCTTGCATTTTTACAGCCGAATGTACCGGCGGATATTGTTCAATAGCACCGACGAATGTTAGTGAGGCGCGAAGTAGATCTTGTTCCGTAAGATTTGTGATATCAAAAAAGCTATCTGGAATTGTCTCTAAGTCATAAGACGGTGTTGTTGCTCCGAGTGTGAAGGTTCCTATGTATTCTTTTTCCTGCGCTTGAAGCTCATCAATAGTTTTAGTGCGTTTGCCGGTACAAACAATAAGTAAACCTGTAGCCAGTGGATCTAGTGTGCCTGCATGGCCTACTTTCAGTTTCAAAGGCTTTAAAGCATTACGGATCTTTCCCACTACGTCAAAACTGGTCCATTTGTAAGGCTTATCGATCAGTAAAACCTCACCGGCGGTGAAATCGAAACGAGGGAAAATCGGCTTTTCTTTTTCGTCTTCCATTAAAGCACCGATAAGCTGTGACCGCTTAAAAGCATCACGATAATAATCCCACCTACTATAATTCTATACCATCCAAAAGCTTTGAATCCGTATTTCGTAACGTAACCAATGAAGCTTTTAATGGCTATGATGGCTACGATGAAACCCACCAAGTTACCTATAAAAAGGATATTATATTGGTCTGCGGTAAACTGGTTGCCATCTTTGTAGAAGTCGAGCAGTTTTTTTGCCGTCGCGCCAAACATAGTCGGCACGGCTAAAAAGAAAGAAAATTCAGCTGCGGCTTTCCTTGAAAGTTTCTGCGCCATACCGCCAACAATGGTTGCTCCCGAGCGAGAAGTGCCTGGTATCATTGCTAGACACTGAAAAAAGCCAATTTTCAGGGCGGTAGCGTAAGAAATGTTGTCTGAGTTATCAATGCGAGGTGCATTAAACCATTTATCGACGAATAGGAGCACAATGCCGCCTAAAACTAAGGTGATTGCCACCGTCATTGGGCTCTCTAGCATATTGTCTATTTCGTCGCTAAATAATAAGCCAAAAATGGCTGCCGGAATAAAAGCAACAAATAGTTTTAAATAAAAAGACCACGAACGAAAAAATCGCTTAAAATAAAGAATCACAACCGAGAGGATGGTGCCTAGTTGAATAGCTACTGTAAACAGTTTAACGAAGGCAGATGGTTCGATGCCCATTAAGGCGGTTGCGATGATTAGGTGGCCGGTGGATGAAACAGGTAAGAATTCGGTTAGCCCTTCTACGATGGCTAAAATAATCGCTTCTATTAAAGTCATCTATTGGTGTTATTTAGTAGGGTTCTTTAATATTGCTACAATGCCAAGAGCAAAGCCTGCGACAACCACAATCGGCGCTAAAGTTATTTTAGTGAAACTGTAAATATCTGTTTTACCGGCCATCAAAATAAAGCCAATGATAACAATGGCAATACTTAATAACATTAATTGGTAGTTCAATTTACCGAAAACAAAGTTTGACTTTTGTTCGCCTTGAGCTACTTTCTTTTTTTCTTGCGGCATAATGCTAAATTTAATTAAGTGAATGTATATTACCGATAGAGATCATTTATTCGGAGACGTAAATACTTGCTTACTGCAAAATAAGTGCTGGCCCCCGAGATCAGAATGCCTAAACAGATTACACCTATGAAAATGAGGGCAAATTCAAAATAGTTACGTAAAATAACAATTTCAGGAATTTGCTCTTGCGCAAAATACAATGTCAGCAATAGTAGAATGATTGCAATCAGAGCACCCAAAAGGCCATGAAGAATACCATAGCCTAAAAATGGACGGCGAATGAAGCCCTTTGTTGCTCCCACCATTTGCATACTTTTTATTAAAAAGCGTTGTGAATAGATTGCCAGCCTTATGGTGTTATTGATTAATGCGACGGCAATAATCAATAAGATAGCTGCGAAGGCAAGTATGATAAGACCAATGACACGAATGTTTTTGTTGACCATATCGATCAGCGAGTCTTGATAAACAACCTCTTTGACCATGCTGTTGCTAGATACCTGCTTTGTAAAGGTCTCTACACCTGCTTTATTTGCATAATCTGCTTTGAGATAGACGTCAATGGACGATAACAGTGGGTTATAACCCAGAAACTTAACAAAATCTTCGCCCAAGTCATTTTGAAGATTTCTAGCTGCTAATTCTTTGCTAACATATTGTGTGCGAAGCACCGCAGGATTTCCATCCAGCTCTTTTTGTAGACTAAGAATATCGGCTTCTGTTACCCCGTCATTAACAATGATGTTAAGTACGATATTTCCTTAACATAATTGGAAAGATTTTTAGCATGAACGAGGATCAACCCTAATAGTCCGGTCATGAGTAATACCAGAGCAATACTAATAACCGTGGATATGTAGACGGATTTTGTTTTTCTGGATGACGCACTTACTTCAAATTCTTCCATATGCTACTATTTGAAATGCGAAATTAATAATTAGATATGAGATATAGGACATGAGATGTGAGATTTTTCGTACTTTCGCAAGTCATACTGTAATGTGTTATAATGGACTATCAATTTAAGACTATAGAGAAAAAGTGGCAGCAGTTTTGGGCTTCCAATCAAACATTTAAAGTTAATAATACGTCAGATAAGCCAAAATATTATGTGTTAGACATGTTTCCTTATCCTTCAGGAGCCGGGCTTCATGTTGGTCATCCACTCGGATACATAGCCTCCGACGTTTTTTCGCGATATAAGAGATTACGTGGATATAACGTGTTACATCCCATGGGATATGATTCATTTGGGTTGCCGGCTGAACAATACGCTATTCAAACCGGTCAGCATCCCGCAATAACCACTGAAACCAACATAAAGCGTTATAGGGAGCAGTTAGATAACATTGGTTTTTCATTTGATTGGAGCAGGGAGATACGAACCAGCGATCCATCTTATTATAAATGGACACAATGGATTTTTATGCAGCTCTTCAACTCATTCTATAACACGGATAGCGATAAGGCTGAATCTGTTGACCAATTGATCCGGATTTTTGAAACCAAAGGGAGCAAGGGGATAGAAGCAGTATGTGATGAAGATGTCCTCGAATTTACAGCCGAGGAATGGCACCATTTTTCTGAAGAGCAAAAGGAGACCGAGTTGTTAAAATATCGTCTAGCTTATTTGCGCGAGAGCACCGTCAATTGGTGCCCGGCCTTAGGTACTGTCTTGGCAAACGATGAAGTGAAAGATGGGGTATCAGAGCGTGGTGGTTATCCGGTGATTCAGAAGAAGATGATGCAGTGGAGTATGCGAATTACTGCTTATGCAGAACGATTACTGCAGGGGCTGGACACCGTTGATTGGCCCGAGCCGTTAGTAGAGATGCAGCGCAATTGGATAGGAAAAAGTATAGGAGCAAGTGTAAAATTTGCCTTAGCGGATGGGAGCGATTCCATTGAAGTGTTTACCACACGAGTTGATACGATATATGGCGTAAGTTTTCTGGTATTAGCGCCCGAGCATGATTTAGTTCCGATCATTACAACGAACGTACAGCGGGCACAGGTCGAAAATTATATAGAACAGACCAAAAAGAAATCCGAGCGTGACAGAATGGCCGATACCAAAACCGTTACCGGTGCATTCACAGGTAGTTATGCGATGCATCCTTTGACAGGCAAGCAGGTGCCGATTTGGATTGCTGATTATGTGTTAGCTGGTTATGGTACCGGTGCCGTCATGGCAGTGCCTTCGGGGGATCAACGTGATTACCTGTTCGCAAAGCAATTTCATTTACCTATTATCAAAATTCTTGATATACAAGAAATAGATGAGGAGGCCGATAGTCGGAAGGAGGGTGTTTATATTAACTCGGAATTAATTAATGGTTTATCTTATCAAGAAGCGGTTTCGAAGCTAGTATCTGTACTCGAAGAACGTGGTATCGGAAAAGCCAAAGTCAATTATAGAATGCGCGATGCGATTTTTGGTAGACAACGTTACTGGGGTGAACCGGTGCCTGTTTATTTTAAAGATGGATTGCCTAAACTAATCAAAGAAAACGAGCTCCCGTTGTTATTGCCGGAAGTGGATAAATATCTGCCTACAGAAAGCGGCGAACCGCCTTTGGGACGTGCAACGAATTGGAAATATCAGGGGGGATATGAGTACGAACTTAGTACAATGCCCGGATGGGCAGGATCTAGCTGGTACTGGTATCGTTATATGGATTCGCACAATTCGGAAGCGTTTGCCTCAAAAGAGGCTATTGATTATTGGCAGGCCGTTGATCTATATATTGGCGGTTCAGAGCATGCTACCGGACATTTGCTATACAGCCGCTTCTGGAATAAGTTTTTGAAAGACATTGGAAAGGTAAAGGAAGAAGAACCCTTCAAAAAACTGATCAATCAGGGGATGATACAAGGACGCTCCAATTTTGTGTACCGTGTATTGGATGAGCATGGAGCGGGCACTAATACTTTCGTTTCTTTAGGCCTGAAAGATCAATACAAAACGACTGCACTTCACGTTGACGTTAATATCGTGAACAACGATATTCTACATCTAGAAAAGTTCAGGCTATCCAGACCCGAATATGCAGAAGCCAAGTTTATTTTAGAGGACGGCAAATATGTCTGTGGGCATGAGGTAGAAAAGATGTCCAAGTCCAAGTTTAACGTCGTTAATCCGGATGATATAATAGAGCAATATGGCGCTGATACCTTACGCATGTATGAGATGTTTTTGGGCCCTTTAGAGCAAAGTAAACCTTGGAACACAAACGGTATTGAAGGCGTTCACAAATTTCTTCGTAAATTTTGGCGCTTGTTCCATGACGCATCTTCAAATTTTTCCGTATCGGATGAAATACCGACAAAGGCAGAGCTTAAGTCCTTACATAAGATTATCCGTAAGGTGGAGGATGATATCGAACGATTCTCTTTTAATACTTCGGTTTCGAGTTTCATGATTTGCGTAAATGAGTTGACTGATTTGAGGTGTAATAAGCGAGCCATTCTGCGGGATTTGGTAATTGTGTTATCACCCTACGCACCCCATATCTGCGAAGAACTATGGGTGCTTCTTGGAAATGAACCGGGCTCCTTGTCTTACACTTCTTACCCTGTTTTCAACCCGGATTATTTAATAGAGGATGAGTTTGAATACCCTATATCGTTTAACGGTAAAATGCGACTAAAACTCAATCTATCGCTGAGCCTTGAGGGGATCGAGATCGAACAAGTTGTATTAGCGAACGAAGATGTGCAGCGTTACCTTGATGGTAAAACACCTAAGAAGGTGATCGTTGTCAAGGGGAAGATCGTAAATATCGTTGTTTAAGTCACTTTTGGTTGTCGGAAATCGGCTTTCTGCTTTATTCATTATCGCTGAAAGCCGATTTTCAAAAGCTAATCTTAATCGCCTTTTGTTTGGGAACTATAGGTGCTTTCAAATATTTTATCTGCGTTATTGGCTTCAAAACCGTCTCGACGATGCTGCCTTTTTATTTGTTCTTTTGCTAGGTGAACGTAAGCAGGCAATACCTTTCTTTCCGCAAATTCGACATAAGAACCCGATATATGTTGTTTTTCTCCATCGGCAAAAGTGGCCTCAATCATTTCGGCCACGGTAGCACTTTGAAGTAAGCCTCCATCAGGACTTACCTTAATTTTACCACCGGAGGTATTTAACTTGAAACCATGTTTTTCTAGAAAGTTATTGAAAAGCGCGATATCATTAAATCCTTCTTTCAGATTGTGAATACTGATTGTAAAGTGATTTAAATAATAGCGGTTGTAAATAACCCATGAAGCATATTCACTTTCTTCGGCCAAAATATTGTAATCTTCCAGCGATGGTATTCTCCATAAGGGGCTGTGAAGAAAACGGTCGACTTCCATCGCATTATCAAGATCCAGTTTGTCCACCGGATCGGATGTTACTTCATCGGTATAGCTTTTGATAATATCTTGGGCTTTTTGAGAAAGATCGCTCACGCGAAGCTCACTCACAAAAATTCGGGGATATCGGTCGGCAGGAGGTGCATACCAATAAGCATCTAACTTCTTTCCAGGGAAATTATAATAATCGCGCTTTTCATAACCATAATGCAGAAAGATTTTCTCAAAAGATTTTATACCTAATTGGGATACTCCCATGGTCCTAAAAGCGATATGGTCATTTTCGATCTCATCTGGATGTTGAATAATGCCATCTTGCAGCATCGCTTGGATAATGGCACCGACATCCGGAACACGTTGTTTATAACGGGTCATTAAACCGTCCAAAACGTTGTTTAATGTTTCTATGCGGCTCATAATAGTAGCTTTATCTACAGTAAAGATACAAAAAACACCGGAATTTGTTAGTTGGCGGCAAGCACCAGCTCTTTTACCATCCATACATTACAGGCATAATGCCCGGAATTGCCAAGTGCGTGAGGCAATGAAGAGAAACCCATTTTTTTGTACATGCTTATTGCTGTTTCAAATTGAGGGAAAGACTCCAAGTAGAGATGGGTATAACCTAAGTCGACAGCTTTCTCCAAGCACCGATTAATGAGTGTTTTGCCCAAACCTTTACCTCTACTTTTATTAGACAGATACAGTTTGACAAGCTCTGCGTAGCCTGTTGGTAAATTGGCTGTCGGATAAATACCACAACCACCTAAAACCTCCCCATCTTCTTCTACTACATAATAAATACTTCTTGGTTGCTGGAAAAGTGTATACAGGTTGTCGGTTGTCGGATCTGTATATACGGTTCCTTCTTTTGGGATATGGTGTTCTTCTAAGGAAGTTCTCAGAATCTGCGCTAAAATCTGATTATCGTTCTGACGGATTGTTCTAATTACAATACTCATAAATTATTTGCTCTTGTTTTCTTTGATTAATTCGGCTCTTTGATAGAAACCTTGTAGTTTTAGTTGGTACTCAACTTCGTCAATAGCTTTCATTAGGTTGTTAGACGTATTAGTAAGTTGTTCTAGGGCTTTAACCATTACATCCCAAATGGGCTGCATCTTTTCGACTAACGTTTCTCCTTCTCTGGTTAGGTATAAAAGCCTCTTCCTTTCATCATCTTTATCTTTCTTTGATTTTATCAGTTTTTTTTTCTCTAATTCTTTGAGAAGGCTGATGGTAGAGGGATGGGTATACCCAATTTCGTTGGCTATTTCCACTACGCTCAATATGGGCTTTTTATGGAGTGTGTAAATCACCGGAAACCATTTCGGTTCGAATTGGATACCATAGGATTCGTAAATTTTTAGTCCGTCTTTTCGCAGCTGATCACTTAAGCGTTGTAGGCGTGTTGATATCGCTAAGAGGCCCGACTCGTCAATCACATTTGTCATCGTTATTCAGAATTAGGTGAAAAAATACATCGTCTACTTCCATAATTGGAAAATGGGAAGGGAGTTGCACTTTTTCAATTTGCATGAAACCGTTCCGTTCATAAAAACGTAAGGCGGCTTTTAATGTATGAAAGGTACCTAAGTATAAATGGCTCATACCTGCCTTTTTGGCATAGCATATCAAATGTTCCAGTAATTTCTGCGCTAACCCTAGTTCTCTTCCTCTATACTCCTTGCGGACAAACATTTTTCGTATCACTCCGCCCTGTTCTGCTTCCATCTTTATTAAAGCGATAGTTCCCAAGAGCGTTCCTTGGTGTTTAATTCCCCAAAAAGCGCCACCCTTTTGTTGGTAATGTTTTTCTATATCCAATAAGTCTGGCTGATCTTCAATGGTTACAGGAACTTGATGTTCTTGCTGTTGTATCGGCAAGATAAGCCCGATGATTTCCGGGACATCGGCATTGTTTAAAAGTTCAATTTCAAAAGCCATTTCTTTTTTTAGCAAAACTACGTAGTTAGCTACATATTTGCAAATGCTAAAATTTATCGGATAGAATATTTAGAAGTAATATCGGCCTAAATGTTTTAAAATCATCTTTTTCATTTCAAGAGGATCTATTTCCCCTTGTTTACTATAAAGAATTTTTCCGCCCGGAGCTACTAATAGGGTATAAGGAAGCGCGCCTTGCCACGCTTTGTCAATAGCCTCAATCAGGTCGTATTTATTTTTACTTTCGAACAAAAAATTCTGGTTCGCGGCTCCTTTGCTTTTAAGGAAATCTAAAACCGGCTGTGGTTTCTCCGGGTTGTCGGCACTAATACTGATAAATTCAAAAGGCCTATTTCGATACATTCGGTTGATTATAACGAAATCAGGAAATTCTGCAACGCACGGTCCGCACCAGGTAGCCCAGACATTGATTAAGCGAAGTTTATCAGAATTATTTTGTAGTAGGGAGTCGATTTGTGTGATTTGAATGGGGTTAATAGTAACAGGTTCTTTTGCCCATTGTTCGTCAGACTTTTTTACCGCATCTTCTTTGGTTGACCATTTTACACTACATCCAAAAGTTTTTGTCTCTTTTACAGGGATGTCTTTTTTTGCTAGAAGTGCTTCAATTGCTTGAATAGCATTGTGCTCTTTCGTTTCTTTAGGATTTTCGTTGTCATCGAATCGTCCTTTATAACGAAGCTTTCTATTGTTATCGAAAATAAAAATATGAGGTGTCGCAACTGCGCCATATCGTTTTGATGTCAACTGTGTCTCACCATCATATAAGTAGGGGAAATTAAAATTTTTATCGGAAGCCCGTAATTTCATTTCTTCAGGAGAGTCGTTATATTCTGTATAGCCAAGTTCGTCCAAACGTACAGCGTAGGGATTGTTTGGTGATATGGCAATTAGAGCTACTCCTTGCTCACCATATGTTGCCTTTAAATTAATGAGGCGATCTTCGTAGGCCTGTGCAGTTGGGCAATGATTACAAGTAAATGCCACCACTAAAATTGGAAACCTCTCAAAATCCCGGAGTGAATATTGTTTGCCATCTGTCGCAGGCAATGTAAAATCCGGAGCCTGGTCATTGATCTTAAGGCCATTTTGCTTATCTTGGGATAAGGGAGAAATAAAGCTGCTGAGTAGTATTATTATCAAAATACTAAATAGCGAGTAGGAATACTTCGACTGTTGCATTTTGCCATAATTTAGATAATCGGGACTGTTCAGCAATTAATTTGAGTTGATTGTTAATCAATTCATTTTTGCTTTCATAGTGTTTATCAAACTTAGGCAAAATGCATGAAACAGAAAAGATATTTTATTAAGATTAGGATTCTATTTCTCGTTGCGTTGTTATTCCTACACGGTTCCATGCATTCATAGCAATAATGCCCATCATAACCTCCGTTGTATATTGCTGTCCCAAAAGCTCAACGGCTTGGTTATAAACCGCATCAGATACGCCATGTGCAGCAATATTGGTCATTTCCTCTGCTAAAGCCAGTATAGCCCGTTCCTCAGGTGAATAGAAGGGAACTTCGCGCCAGGCGCTTAGCAAATAGATGCGTTGTTCGCTTTCACCTGCTTCACGCGCCTCTTTTGTGTGTTTATTAATACAATAGCTACAGCCGTTTATTTGTGATACGCGAATTTTTATAAGCTCTGCATGTGTTTTACTTAGGGAACTTTCGGATAGGTATTTTTCGAAAGCAAGCATCGTTTGGAACGCTTTAGGATCAGCTTCTTGAAGTGTTTTTCTTTTTGCCATTGTCTTATAAATAAATTTTCTTCTCAAAGATATTGTATATTTGGACTCTGTAAGTCGTCCAGTTTGCATAAAATAGGTAGTCCACATGCTTCCGTTTCCCAGCCTTCTAATCATAGATAGAACCTCTTCAACCGCGTTATATTTACAGGTGTCTAAGCAAATTATTGCATTGATTCGCAAGGGAATATTGAAGCCGGGAATGCGACTACCTAGTACGCGCGAACTTGCCCAATCGTTGATGCTTCATCGTAAGACAGTTGTGGCTGCGTATAATGATATGCTTTTGCAAGGATGGGCAACCACAGTGCCTAAAAAAGGTGTTTTTGTATCCTCGGTTTTACCGGAATTAAATCCGAAAATTTGGGAGCAAAATTTAAAGAAAGTGCCGGACTCCAATACTACTCCTTTTTTTTATCGTAACTCGTTTAGTGTGATCACTGATCTCGGATCTGACGTTGCCGGATATGATATTGTTATTGATGACGGTTTGCCTGATTCCCGTATAGCCCCTTTAGCTTTATTGGCTCGCGAATATAGAGCGCGATTAAGAAGGAATTTTCAATTGAAAGGAAGAACGGATTCATTGTCTGTCGGCTCCATCTTACTGAGGGAAGCATTAACCGATTATTTATTTGAAACACGTGGTATACGGGCGAGTGTACACAACCTTCTTACCACCCAGGGTGCGCAAATGGGAGTTTACATAGCCGCACAGTTATTACTTAGAGCGGGCGACGCAGTTATTGTTGGCGAGCCGAATTACTTTATGGCTAACAATGCCTTTTCTTATCAAAACGCACGAATTTTTC
>Ga0079224_100001349_pt1 | contig 27964 bp, 49 predicted proteins | sample Stecom2015_FD_80414 | JGI IMG/M metagenome (GOLD analysis project Ga0079224, IMG submission 80414) | Agricultural soil microbial communities from Utah to study Nitrogen management - Steer compost 2015 | ecosystem: Environmental > Terrestrial > Soil > Agricultural land | place: USA: Utah... | reverse complement strand
GTCGTTGTCAGTGATGGGACTACTAGGAAACCTTTGCCTTATGCTCATCCAACCGCAGCAAATGCAGCAGCAGTGGATGTAACAGCTACAAATATTGTGATTACCGCAGGGGCTTCCTTTGGCGCAAATTTCAATGGATATGCTATAATCCAATACACTAAAATTTAAGGTATATATGCCAAAATTTAACGAATTCTTCTTTGGTAAACGTGACAAAGCTAAAAGGTTTAACAACTTTACTCCTCAGCAAATGGATTTATTTCAGCAGTTTATGCAAGGGCTAGCAGGCCAAGGAGGTTCTTTTGGAGATACATTTGGTGAGTTTGACCCTCAGCAAACATCAGATGTCTTTCAAAGAGGGGTAGCTGATCCAGCCATGCGGAATTTTAGGCAAAGAGTTATTCCAAGCATCCAGCAATCTTTTGCCGATCAAGGGGCTAGCAGTGGATTAAACAACTCACTTGCTACAGCTGGCCGTGATCTAGAGGAAAATCTAAGCTCGCAACTAGCTCGGTTTATCTACGACTCTCAGATGCAGAACAGACAAAACAGAATGCAGGGGCTTAATACAGCTTTGGGGACACGGCAATTTATTCCATATGTTCAGCAAGGATCGAAAGGCTTAGTGCCAGGGATGCTGGAAGGGTTTTCCCAAGGGGCAGGAAGTGGTCTAGGTTCTGCTTTTGGGTCATATTTATTTTAAGAGGTTTTATGGGGTTTACATTACGCGATCCTAGAATGGAAGCTATTTCAGGGGCTGGAGTTGGATTCGGGCAAGGCTTTGGAAATAGTTTAGGCGATCAGCTAGTTAGATATATTGAAGGAAGGCAGTTAAATAAAGCTTTAGAGGGAGTAGATGCAAACACCCCCGTCCTAGATGTTTTAAAGAGTTTTCAAACTAATCGGGTGTCTCCTACGCTTCAAGAGCAATATTTATCTCAGCCTGTCCAGGGTCGGCTAGCTCAAGAAAGAGCGGCTCAGTCTTTTGGTGAATTTGCAAACATGTCTGATGAGCAATTCAACAATATGTCCGTGCCTCAAATCATCGCTAAGGTTTCGCAGGCTTTTGCCAATGTCCCAGGAGGAGCGCAAACAGCTGGAGATTTAATAAATTCCGTCTTGTCTCGAAGAAGAACCAGCAATTTAGGAAATGCATTTAGCCGAAAAGGGGGAGAAACTAAACCAGCTCAAGCCAAAATCAACCCCTCCCCTAGAGAAGATCAAGCAAATCCTCAACAAGATGAGACTTTTACTATCCAAGATTTGTTAAGTGGAATGCAGGACAGGGGGTTTCAATCGCAAGGACAATCTAATCAGATTCCTTTTGCTCCTTTCCAGAATGAAAATTTTGTTTCTCCTGTAACCCCTAGAACAAGTGCTGTCTCAACTAGTCTTCCAGAAAGTAGGACTGAACCGCCATCAGCTGTGAATATTCGTCCTATGCGAGCAACCGATGTGGCGGGATTGATTAGTCAGATAGCTAGAGAAAACCCTGATATGTCTTATGAGGATGTGGTTAATGCTGTAAGAATTCAATCAGGGGCAAATGAAGCTGAATTCAACGCTGGGATCAAGCTTTATGATCAGAAAGTTAAGGAAAATGAACAGAAAAAGCTAGAAGATGCAAATATTGCCGAGGCTGTAGATGCTAAGATTAATAAGGACTTCCCTCAAGGAATAGATTCTTACTATAAAGGAATGCTAGAAGAACTAACTAGATACTATCCAGGATCAAGCATTAACTCTAGGTATACAAAAGCTAAGCAAGTTGTTGATAGGCAGATAAATAGGCTAAGAAGTCTTGCAAAGGCAGAGGCTCGTCCTTTATTTGGAGCGTACCGGCCAGGGGCTGTTAAGTCTCATCTAGATAAGATAGCTGGATTAGCTCGAGCAGCTTGGAGAGATAAAGAGATTCCTAATTATATGCGTCCTAACCAGATCGATAAAATCAGAGAAACGATAGCGTCTAGAGGAATGGAAGGGCCAGTAGAACAGGAATATATTGTGAATAAAACAATAAATCCTGAGTTTAAGAAAGATATAGCAAAAATGGACAAGCTTTCCGAAGCCCCAAAAGCACCAGAAACTAAGCAAGCTTATTCTAGATATGGATTTGGCCCCCCTATAGTCACTCAACCTACAGAAAAAGAGAGAGCGGATTATCAAGAGAAAGTGCGGGAAGGCATTGCCAAGATTGCAGATTTCGTAAGTGAAAATGCAGGGGGGTATATGTCTCCTCTTTTAGTTAGATCAGCTTTGCTAAAAAAGGGGTGGACAGATAGCCAAATTAAGGAGGCTTACGATTTAGCAGCAGAAAATAATGCTAACTTTTCGACTTACCAAGATGATCAAATTGTAAAACTAGGGACGCCGCAAAAGCCTTCTTTGAGTAGCATTTTTAGTGGTATAACAGGTGATCGATCAGAGCAAGACCTATGGGACGTATTTATTTCAGGAAGGGAGTGAGATGAATCCAGTATTTACCGCTTTGAACACAGGCTATTCAGCTAAAGAGATTATCGACTTCTTAGTAAAGAGCAATAAGAAACTCGCCCCTAAGATTAAACAAGCTGAGAAGCAAGGTTATACTCCTGAGCAAATAGTTGAGTTTTTAGGCGGACAGGAAAGAGGGAATAGGAGTACTAAATCTAATGCCCCTTATTCTGCTAGATCAGCTTTACAGCCTGGATATACCTCTCAAGAAAAGACAGATATAGCCAATCAGTACCGCCCTTCTTTGCAAAGAAATTTAGGGTCTATCTTGGGAACAGTCGCTGAGAATGCTCCAATGCTAGCAGGTTTAGGCGGACTTGCTTATGGATTTGGAAGGGCAGCCCAGCCAGTTGGTCAAGTCATTGGTAATTATCTTTCATCTAAATTTTCTCAGAAAGGGCCGTCAAGTACAGCGGTTCCCCCTCCTTCCCCTCAAATAACACCACCTATTCAGCCCGCTCCTCAAGTCTCTCCTCAAACTCCTATTCCTACACCAGGACAAGGAGGAAAGACAGCATCGTTTATGTCAGGGATCATCCAAAATGTTGCCTCTCTTTTTGGATTTAGGAATAAGCCCCTAGCTAAAGCGGTAGCTAATATCGTTGAAAAGACAGGGAGAGAAGTCGCTGACGTATACAATGAGTTATCTAACCGCTATGATGTGTCTACCCCTGAAAAAGCCACACAAGCGGCATTAAACAAGTTAAAAGAGATCGGCGAGCCTCAGACCACTACAGTTAAAGAGGTACAGGATCGAAAGCAAAAAGATAAAGAAACCTTAGATAGAATCAAGCCCGCTAAAGAAGTTCAAGAAAGACTAGATAAAGATTTAACCTCATCTGTGATTAGAAAGACAGAGTATGACCCAGGAAAAGGCTCGCTAAAGGTGGTATTCAATAATAACCACACCTATTCATACGAGGATGTCCCTGAAGATGTCTATAATCAACTTACCGAGGGTGCAGTTGCTGCCAAGACTAAAGGTGAAAATCAATTTGGCAGGTGGTGGATTGGTAAAAAGCCTTCAACTGGCGCAGCTTTCAATAAGCTTATCAAGCAAGGGGGCTATAATTTTACTAAAGGCCCTGATTCTCCTCTAAGCGAGGAAGAAGAAGCTGAATATAAAAGTATCGCCTCATCGGCAAAAGAAAAACAAAAAGAGTTCTCCTCAGGGGTAGAAAAATCTCAGAAAGCTAGTGAGAAAATATCTAGAGATATTATTGATCCTGAAAAAGTTAAATTTAGATCAATGGCCTATAGAAAAACACTAGAAGAATTAAGAAAGAAATCTCCAGAAGAAAGAAACGAAAAACTCATCGATACGATCGAAGAAAGATTGAAAACTTTAAGCAATTTGGATAAGCTCAGAAATTCCAAGAAATCAAAAGTACTCACTGAAGAAGTTATTAGATTTGAGAAGGCACAAGGCAAGTCGCTCCTCAAGAAACTTTTAATCTTACTTCCCGCATCTATTGTAAAAGTTCTCAGGGATAAAGTCGAGAATACCGACGAAGAGGACATTTTAAAGTTTGTGAGGAATTATCTAAGTAAAGGGAAATGAATCAAAAGGTAATACCTTATAATTTTAAGAATAAGATTTATACTATAAATAATAAAATATGGTATTCATTTGATAATGAACCTCCCCCTAGTGACTTACTTTGTGTCTTCTATAATAAATTTTTAGATAGCTACCGCGTTTGTACCTACCATGAACTTGAAGAAGAATACAGATTCATTAGGAACAATTTCGGGAACATCATGGATGAAACCACAGAAGATGCCTACACCGATTACTATCTAGCTCATTGCTTTCATCCAACCCATTGGACTTTTGCGCCCATACCTCCTACAGATTAGCAATTCAGCGCAATCTCTCTTTTTTTAGAGGATGCCGACAATTTGCTTGGTTTAAAGTAAAGTTTATAATAATATGACATCGAGTTTTCCAAAACTTCCATGTTGTGTTTTTGTTGTTCCTTTGCCTCAACTTCGCCCACTATCCTGGTATCGAAGTTGAGGTTTTTTTGTTTTATGTTGTAAAGTAAATTTTTTGTTTGATATTGTCGATGTATAAGCGTATACCCACAAAATGCTTATATTCTAAACATTTAAAAAATTCGGGGTTATCATGACCGCATTCGGTACTTTCTCATCAGACTACCCGGCAATTCAGCGGGCAAATCGCAAGCAAATCATCTCAGGCGCAAGTAATAGCAGTTTAGTCACTGCTAGAAAGCTTTCAGACCGAGTTAATTTTGATCGGGGATATATTCGAGAGTCTTTCCAAATTCAGCCTATAGCTACAGCAGATGATGGCGGAGGGGCAACAACTGGGGCTACGGGAGATGTTAACCTACTGCTTTTCCCCCATTCCATGTTTGAGTATGCGATTTTAGGGGCTGGTCAAACGATCAAGACACCAGTATTTACTTCAGCAGGTTTGAATATTGCAGGAGATCAGGTTGCGACTGAAGGATTTGAGTTAACTAATGGGATTACTACTCGATGCGCTCAAAAATGCGTTATTGGAACGAATGTAGCTCGAATTGTTGTTCGGTTTAACATTGCTGACGCAAGTGGAACTAGCCCATTTTTCTTAGGATATAGAAAGGTTCAAGCTTACGCTACAGCTTTAGCTACCTATACAGACTTCGCAGGATTCAATTTAGTTAGCGGAACGCTTAACGTTTCAAGACAAACAGCTACAGGTGGAGTTGTTTCAACAGATTCAGGGGTGACAGTCGCAGATAACGATTACGTACAGATTCAAGTAGATATCGGAAAGGGGGGCATTTGCCAATTTAGGGCAATTGCTAGCGCGGTTCAGCCAACAGCTACTGATTTAACAAAAGTTGTAGCCCCTTTAAATATTGGATATACATTCACATCAGGTTTAGAGGTTATCCCTTCTATATTCATGCTACAAGGTGCTGATCTTTCAGGTGATATTAACATGACTTATTACGAAGCTGGAAATCTAGTTTAAGGAGGTTGCTCATGGCTCAGACCAAAAATAGAACAAAGATTACCTATGAGGTATTGCGTTCTAGGGCAGCAACAACTTTTAACGGAACCTACCAAACGTTAGGGGCCGTCTTAGCTTTTCCTGCTAGAATTGTAAAAATAAAGAATTTGACAAATCAGACGGTTACTTTAAGTACTGATGGAACCAACCCCCATGACATCTTTCTAGCCAATACAGGGGATGTAATGGATTTAACTGCAAACGGCAATACGGACGAGCCGCCTTGCTTTGCAGCTGGGACGCAATTTTATGTGAATGCGCCCGTTGGAACAGGAACCATTTACCTAGTGGCAATTTATACAGCATGAGTCAATCACAAACATATTCTACTTCTAATGCTACAGGTGATGTAGTAGGCCCAGCTAGTTCAACTGATGGAAATATAGCTGTATTTAGCGGAACAACAGGAAAGATTTTAGCTGATAGTGGAATTCAAACCTCATCAGGTTCTATAAGAGCGGTCAACGGTTCCGTTACCTCTCCTTCCTATACTTTTGCGAATAGCAATAACATGGGATTCTATAGGGCTAATGCTGGAATTATAGGGATAGCATTTGGAGGTGTTCAGTTCTCTAACTGGTCAGCATCTGGATTATTTTCTTCTACACCAGGAAGGTACTTCATCCAAGAAAACTTAACGGCTACGAATCCAACTTATAGCTTTGTTGGAGATGCTAATACAGGAATGTATAGATCAGCAGCCGATACGTTAGCCCTTGTCACATCTGGAGCAAACGCGTTAGTGATCAACCCGGCAGGTGAGATTAACCAGCCTTTGCAGCCTTCCTTTTTGGCAAGCAATAACACCACTAGGCCGAACGTTACAGGAAACGGTACATCTTATACGGTTCCTTGTGAGCAATTAATTTATGACAATGGAAATGACTTTAACACAACGACAGGGACGTTTACCGCTCCAGTAGCTGGAAGGTATGCCTTTTTTGCTCAGTGTTTAGTAGCAAATTGTACGGTTGCTACTCAGATTATTGTTAGGATTGTTACCTCGGATAGAAATCTATCTATGTCTTTCAATAGACCAGCTGATTCTATCTCGATTACTCAATCTGTGAGCGTTGTAACTCCAATGGATGCAGGCGATACATTCAACATGCAAGTTCAAGTTTCTGGAGAAGCTGCCGACACATGCTCTGTACAAGCAAGTAATACTAGAATGTCAGGATACTTACAAAGTTAGGAAGGACATGAAAATTAAATTCGATGATGAAGAAATCCTTGAGCTAGATGAAACGACATTAAAGCTTTTCGGAAAAGAGTTAATAGAATGCCCATTTGAAGATATTAAGAGACGGTTAAAATGGGTCATTACTCATAAGCTCGATCAAAACTATAAGAAATTAGAAGATGAGTGGCTTCCTAAACTTAGACAAGATGATAGCGTGGCCTCAATTCCTAAGAGTAGAAAAGAGTTTTGTGAGCTTGTTTTTGCAAGGGATGATTATAAATGCCGAGCGGATATTGAAGGGATAGAGATTGAGGGAATTAATAAACCTATAGCTGCGCCTGAAGAAAAAACCTCAAAGAAGAAAGAATAAATGACGTCTCCTTTTGACCCAAATTTAGCCCCTACATATCCACAGGGGCCAAGAACGGTTGTTTATTTGGAAGCTTCTCGCGATCCTTTCATTGCACCCGATACCAACCTTACTTCTAAAGACACCAAGTATAGAGACGGCTCATTTTATAAGCCTAATACTGAGTGGCGTAACACTTCAGTGAGTCCACCTAGAATTTGGAAACTTGCAGCTATCGTTAACAAAACGACGGCTCAATGGCAATTAATTGGGGGTGGTGGGGGATCAGTTACAAGTTTAAGGGGAGATGATGCAGGAATAGCCTCGCCTAGCTTAGGGGTTATTGATGTTATTGGCCAAGTTGTTTTAAATAGCTCGAATCCTAAAGCTGTCTATACAGATAATACAACAGTCCCTAGTACATCACGTATTGAAGTTCAGGTCGCGGCTGCTATTGCAGCGTCTGATATTACAAAAGTTGGTTTAGCCGCCTTTAACTCAGATCAGTTTAGTGTAGATGCCAACGGCTTTGTTTCTTTAGGGGGTGGAGGCCTTGCAATCGATCAAATATTAGTACAGGCAACAAGGGGAACTGGAACAAACCCTGTCTTACCAACCACTCAAGGACAAATCGGCGTCTCTGCCACAGTTGTGGCTCAAAGTGGAATTCCTGCACAAACGGTTTCTACGCTCCCTAATACTTTTATCAGCGAGATTCAAACCTCTACTCAAAACAGTACGTCTGATATAACTAAGAATGGGTTAGCTCATTTTTCTAGCATGGACTTTAGTGTTGATGCTAACGGATTTGTACAGTCTAAAGCCTCATTCGCGATGGCTGGAGTGACAAACATAGGGTTTAGCTATAACGGAGCCACTGGAGTTTTTACCGTTCAGGGGCAAAATGGCGCTGCTCTTTCAGCTTCTAATCCTGGATATGTTACCTTGCAATCTAAAACAGTGCCAGGGCAGTTAATGACTATTCCAGTCACGGCCAACCAGGATTTTATAGACGATAATGGAGCTAGCCAGATTATAGGAAACCTTTTCGGTTTAACTTCCGCAGTTGCGACAACAGGGGTTGATCTCCCTTTCTTTTTATATGCAGTATCAGACGATACAGAGACCGCAATTGCTTTCATGATATCTAGATTTCCTAATGCTCCTTTTTCGCCTGTGAGTGGTAAAATAGGGACACCCTCAAGCGCAGTGGCTAATACTCAAGGGAGTTTTTTCAGCTTAGAAAATATCACTACAACAGACTATGATCAAAACCCTTGCTTGGCAATTGGGTCTTTTAGAATGACAATGTCCGCTGCAAATGATTGGACAGTTCAAACAATCACAGCTTTTGAGGGTATTGGCAAGTTTTATGGTGGTTTCCAATTTTCTTTCCCCAGAGGGCAATTTGGCGCGGCTACAGGGAAAATATTCAAGAACAATGGGGGGATCGCTCCAGATGACGCAGACGGTGGCTATACTTACTACGTCGATCAAAGAAACTCTAGAATTTTCTTTCAACTGGCATTTCCTAGCTTAGATACGGCAGGAGTTGGCGCGGTTACAGCTCAATTAGCTTTACCTTTTATTCGGGCTGATGGAGCAACACTTGGAGGGGGATATTTAAACGCTGGAGCGGCTTATAGCTTATTGACGCCCTTTACCATACCTTCTACTAATACAGTGCAAATACCAGCCGTCAATGATACGGCTACAGGCTTAGCAACTAACGCGGCTTTTGGATTAGGGGCGGCGGTTTCTATGAACGGTACTTTTTCGGTAGAGTTTACCTAGTTAAGGGGGCTTTATGACTAGAGATCAATTTATTGCTGTATTGAATTCAACTTACTTTAGCCAGGTGTTTAATAATAACTTTGACTGTTTCGAAGCGTTATTTACTAATAGTCGGAACAAATCAGACGCCATATTGACTAGGTATCAAAGGGCTAAGCTTAAGATCGCTTCCTATTTAGCTTTATGGGACGCGGCCCCTGATCAAGCCGCGAAAGATGCAATTGTTGGATCAGTTGATGGAATTTTAGGGAACGACCCTGTAAATCCAGCAGATGCTAGAAACTGGCCGCCAACAGATGGCGTATGGGGCAATATTTATAATGCGTCTCCAGTTCAAGATGGAGGAGCAGTTCAATGGGACGGAACGACAGGCCAGTTAATTAAGCAAGGGGATCCAATCGTTAACCTGTTAAGGTTTAACGCTTTAATTGATGGAAAAACAATTGGAAATACTCCCATCTTTACAACGCCAGCAGGAAAAAGGTTTATTCCAACCTCTTGTAATATAAGACTTGTCACTGTTTCAGGTCTAACTCTTGTCTCAACCATCAGCATTGGAACTAATCCCCCTAATTACAATAACATTTTAGGGGCAACGTTGCTAACTGAACTCTCATCAGTTAATCAGGTTATTACAAATGTCTTATCAGGGGCTTACTCTTCAATTGCTCCTTCTACTACCGTATATTGTCGTGTTTCTATTCCTTCTACAGCGACTACTTATAATCTTATGGCTTCTATCGTAGGATATTATATAGAGGAGTAGGGCTATGGATAAAACAATTAAATTCCAACCTCCCACGTCGTCCCAACTCGCGATGATTTTAATTGCGTTCGCGACGGCGTATTTAATCTTTATATTTACTTGAAACATGTTGATTAAAAAAAATATTTTTCATATTTTTTATTCAATGACTAAAAACTAGGTTTAAGATGCCACTAGTAAAAGGGCCGAAAGCCAAAACACGGACGGGGATTAGTGATAACATTAAGAAACTCAAAACGGAAGGTTATCCCCCTAAACAAAGAGTGGCTATCGCTTTATCAGAAGCACGTGAAGCTGGAGCGAAAATTCCAAAAAAGAACCGCAACAGCTCATCTAAAACTAAAAATGTTTAGGGATAAAATGAAAAAGAGTATGCAAAAAGCTAAAGATAAGGTGTTTAAAGAATTGAAGGCCAAAAAGCCCCTTCATGCACTTTCTAAGTTAGCTGATGAGAAGAAGATAGAAAAAGAGAAAGTTAAGCCCGCGAAGAGATAATAGCCTCATCCCTAGTGTTGGCTAGCCCATTGACAAAAATTTCAATGGGCTTTTTGTTTAAATATCGTACAATTGCGTGCAACCTTTGACTAATTCAACCGTTAGGATGCCTTTAAATAGCTTATTTCCATGTATTCATGCTTTTCTAACTGTCCAAAATTCAGTGGGTTTCTTTCTGTAACTTTCTAGATTGATGGATTGCAGTTCAGGAATTTGATTGTAATCTATATTTCCTTTTCTAAACGTCCGAAACACGGACAAACCATGACCCTTCGCGTTTGATGACCCAGCTAGTTTGATAAGTTTTTCTTTCAAGTCCTTCTCTTTTTCTTCTAAGGCTTTCAGGGAGTTGTATACTGAATTGTATTCTTCCACTACATTTATCCATTCCTGATCTTCTCTTTGTAAGTAATCTTTCTCTGTTAGAGGTGGTAATGTTTGATTCCTTATCCATTCATAGAATTCCTTTTCTTTTGTTATGAGGATAGCAATATATTCGTTATCTCTTTGTACTTCAATTAGTGCCCCCTCTTTTCCATCGAAACTTAGATAGAACATCTTTTCTAGTTTAAGAACAATCATTTGATGCTGTAATTGCGGATAATACTTTTCAGGAACCATCCCCATTAAAGCTAATGCATGATCATCCCCTTCAGGATCAGGGCATTTTATCTCTAGTGCACATTCCTTTGTAGAGTCTAATCCATCAAGGCTTGCCATCATAAAGTCATGTTCATCAGAGAATACGACTTCGGGCAAGACTAATATTCCTGTTTCTTTATAAAACCATTGTCTTGCTGCATCTTCTAAAGCTAATCCTCTTTGCATTCTAGTGGTTTTCTTTACTTCAGGATCAAGCGAAAGTTTTTGCCTTCCTAGTTTATAAGGGGTCATCCAAGGAGAAACTCCCATAATAATAGGCGCATCACTTGCGCCTACAAATTTCTTTCTCATTTCTAGCCATTCAGGAGTATTTTGCTTCATGAAGCCCTCATTTCTTTCTCAGAATTAGCCTCTTTTCTTTTAGAAGCAGCTTTATAGATTTCCTCAAATCGTCTAGCTGGAATATCTTTTAAGCTTTTTGCGCCCATCCTTTCGCCGAAGTAGGTTAGCAATTCCTTTTTATACTCAGGAGTTATAACCTGCTCAATTTGAGCTACTTGCGCATCACTCATCCTAGGAATTGGAGGCGGAGGGGGCAGCGGTTCAGATTGTGCCACGGCAGGCTCAGGTTTCTTAGGTATAGATACTTGGTAAGGTTGACCTTCCATTTGGTTCCCATCGTCGTCTTCTTCATCGTCAGGGCAAACACATACTATGCAAGAAATAGCGTATCTTCTTAAGTAAGTTAGGCATGAGCCCATTTTCTGTAGGGGGTTTGCTTTTACCTCTTTCCCATACTTATTTAGTTCGGTTAGGCTTTCATCAAATTTAATCGGTAAGTAGGAGTCTCGCCATTGGCCGCTAGAGTGTAAAAGGGAAGTCACTAGGCATAATTGCCCATGCTCATTGAAACGCATCGTTTGCGATACGGATAATTCATAATTTGTTAGGGCTTTCTTACAAGCCTTCCATGTACTAGGCAGGTTAGCATACTTAGAATTATAATAAGGGTTTTGGCTATCCTTAATGACTGATTCCATTTCGGCTTGGGCTTTTGATAAAGCTAACGCTAGGTCTTTGATTTCGTTTGATTGGTATTGCATATTTACCGTCCTTTCGTTCGTTTTTATTGTTTATGCTATTTTTAACTTGGTTGAATTATATATCTTATCGAATATCGCTTCTTCTTCATCCATAAGCTGCTCTTCTAACTCATGAATCATATCTGCTATTTCTTCTACTGAAGATTGGAGCATTCTTAAATGCTTACGGAGTACCAATACCTTCTTTCTTACTTCATCAATGCTTTCTTCGTTCATATATTTCTCTTTATTACTTGAAAGTTTTATCCAAATCGGTTAAATTTGGCTTGCTTAAAGTCTAACAAATTAAGTCAAATAGTTCAACATTTCATAACATAAAACATCAAAAAAAGAGAAAGAAAATGAAGCTTCAAGAATATATGGCAGAAAATTGCGTAAATATCCGCCTCTTCGCTAAGAAGGTAGGAATATCAGTTGCCACAATTTATGGTATCTTTAATGGTTGCGACGTTTTATTAAGTACCGCTCTCAAAATCGAGGATATTACTAAAAAAAAGGTCACTTGCAGGGATATGATACCAATCACAAATCACCGCGACCGAGCACGCAAGCGCAAAGAAGAAAAAGAAAAGGAAAATAAAAAATAAAATTCTAAATGCTTCCGTTTCCTTTAAAATGCCTTTATAAAGTTCTTTGAATACTTCTCTCATGTGGAAAACCCCCAAAAAGTGCTAGTATACAAAATTTTTTAATACAAAAAAATAGGCGAGTTGTTATAAAAAGGTGGAATGTAAAAATGTGAGGGGTATGCAGCCCCTCACTAATAACGAACGAAAACGTGCCAGAACAGGCAATCTCATTTTAGACTTGCCGCACGTTTTTTTTCAACCATAAGGAGTTTTATGCGTGCACAAATCTGGGATTACCCCCCTTATCCGTATTTAGCCCAAGTCTTAAATCATTGCTGCAAAGCGGCAGGAACTTACCTTGATCTTTGGAAGGTTCGAGATAAAGAAAATAAGATTTTGGTAGAGAAAGATGACATCCGTATGCGGTTTTTAACTTCTACTCACCATTTTAACCACAATGTATTACTTTTGGCACGTGAAGGATTGGCCTCTATCCAAGAAACACCCACACATTTGTCTATTGAGCTAACAGATTGGGATGACGGGGAATTTGATGACTAAATGCCAAATTGAATTCTGCAAGAAATGCCATGAGGCTTTAGCTGAATTAGGAGAAATCCCTTTGCATTACTATGTAAATATTTGCATTTACTACTCAGCTGGGCTTCCTGTTTTTTCAGGAAGCGGATCATTTGGAAAAGGAAATACCTTAACTCACTTATTAGAAAAAGTGGGTTATATTGTTACAACAGAAGTGAGCGAGGATTCTTTGATTATTGTCCCTACTGGACATGAGAAGTTAGATGAGGTTTCACATAAGTTCTCACCGTGTTTAGGGGATCATGAGAAACAGAACTTCTAGACTTATAATGAGTAAAAAGGTATGCTTATTAAAGTGAATAACCCACTTTTGCGAGTGGGTTATTCGAAGGTTGTTCTATTTGTAGGGCGAACATACTTTATTTGCGTTGCCTTGCACAAAGCACAAATTACTTGACTTGCACAAAGTACAAATTACTTGACTTGCACAAAGTACGTTTCCAATCTTATTAGATTCTGTATTTTTGTGCAAGTTGAACAACCTTCGTTCTTAAATAAACACAAAAAAAGGAATCTATCATGTCAACTTATCCATCAGGGCAACATTTTTCGGTAGATGTATCATTAGCTACCGTATACGGACTTAATGCAGCATTTCTTATTCACTTACTTCAAAAACTCCTAAGATTTGAAAGAGATTTTAGAGGTTACGGTAGCGAGGATTCTAGAACATGGATTCGCATAACCTATGATGAACTAGCTTCCCACTTATCATTTTTGAGTTATGACCAAGTTAGGTACGCAATAGATAAACTTGTGGATGAAGGGGTTTTACTTCGTGAAAATCGCAATTCCAACAAAGCTGACAAAGTTTTATCTTATGCTTTTTCAGAAGAAGCTCACTTTCTTCCAGTTATTTCTTATAACGGAGGTAAATAATGTTAGAAGCTTATCCATCAGGCCAACATTTTTCAGTAGACGTAACATTAGCTGATGTTTACGGACTTAATTGCGCTTTTCTTATTCATCACTTTCAGCATTGGATTCGATTTAACCGAGATAGGGCAAGGAACCGAAGAGATGGACGAACTTGGACTTATCAAACCTATGATGAAATAGCTTCTCACTTCCCATTTTTGAATTATGACCAAGTTAGGTACGCAATAGATAAACTTGTAGAGCGTGGCGTTATACTTAAGGCAAATTATAACAAACGTCATATGGATAAAACTTGCTGGTTCGCTTTTAGTGAAGAAGAGAATTTTGTCCCTTTTATGAAGGGAAAATCAAAAGATGTTTACGAAAGGGAAAATTACGACCCAGATGAAAATCTAGTAGAAAATACTAGAGAAAATAAAAAAATGTTTACGAAAGGGAAAATTTCCGAATCAGAGGAAAAATTCCCTGACATACCAGATACTAAACCTACAGATATAATAAAACCACCAACCCCTACCCCTTCAGCTAAGGAAAAACCAAAGCCTAAATTGGTTGGTGGTTTTTCTGAATCTAAGAAAAAAGAAGATCAAAAACCTGATGAGCCGATTAAACCTTATGCGATCCTCGACTCGGTTTTAATATCAGACGTTGATAAAGCTCGATTGACTAAATCTTTTGATGAGCCTCTTGTTACCAAAGCCTTAGCCTACGTCACTCGGCCTAGCTTCAAGATCAAGGGAACTCTAGACTCAGCTTTGTTTTACTTTTGCCGAAACCCTGACCACATGAAAGAAACACAAGATGACCTAGCCAGAAAGAAGTCAAAAGAAATAGAGCAACAAGCTGAGAAAATCGCATCTAATAGATTATTCGCTATGGAAAAACAGAAGCTTTTATGGGATTCCATCAAGTCTTTTAGAATTTGGTGGAGCGAAACGCAAGGCGATGATGGGTACTTAGAAATTACAAGTGATGATGGCAGACATGCATCGAAAATCTACTATAAAAGTGCACTTTTTGAGCGAGAGTTTGAACATATATTCAGAAAGATAGGGCTAGATATCCATAAACCGCATTTAAAGGCTCAAGAATGAAAGAAAAATAAAGGGGTGCTATGTCGGGTCATCTCAAGTCGAGATCGTTGAAAATAGACTGGTTTCTGCCAATCACAACAAAAAGCGAAGATAACTTAAGGGAACACTGGGCTACTAAAAATCGAAGGTCTAGAATCCAAAGAGGGATTATCTCGCTAAAATGGAATTCGTCAGCCCCTGAAATTAATTTACCCTGCGAGGTCACGTTAATTCGCTGTGCAAACAAGGAGTTGGACGAAGATAACCTAGCTATTGCATTCAAGGGAATTCGGGATCATGTGGCTGATTTCTTGATACCTGGGCTAAATAAAGGCCAAGCAGATGGAGACCCAAGAATTACCTGGGTCTATGGGCAAGAGTTTAGTAAAATTCGAGGCGTAAGGATTCGGATTAAAGAGACTAATAAGTTGAGAAAGAGTAATTCAGTAGGATTTAATTAAACCATCCTTCTTTTTTAGCTATTTCTTCTTTTTTAAACTGCATTAATACGCTTACAGTAAGCAAAGCATCGTAGTCTTTTTTCAACTCTTCATGCTTTTCTTTTAGGTCTTCCATGTCCGCAATAGAATTGTAAAGTTTACTTTTCAGTTGGCTTACGTATTTCTCTAATTCTTTTTGTTCTTGCTCTATTTGCTCATAAGACTTCTCTCTCTCTGCCGTTTTATCTTCTTTCATTCTCAAAATTCCTATTTATTGGCATATTCACTCTAAAACTTCAGACACTTTGATTCAACAAATAAAGTTCGTAACGTGAAAAATACCATTGACTTTATCAATATTATTTTTTAATAATATAAGGAAAAGTGAGGAAATATGCTAGAAACGACTAGGGTGGATATAAAAAAGCTTACTCTATTAGAAAATAACCCTAGGAAAATCGACCGTAATCAGTTCGAAAAGTTATGCGCTAATATAGAGAACGATCCTGATTATTTCGAACAGAGGCCCTGTTTAGTTAATTCGGTTAATGGGAAGTTAACAGTATACGCTGGAAATCAAAGGCTTAGAGCGGCAAAGAAACTTGGATGGAAGCAAGTGCCTTGTATCGTTCAGCTTGATTTACCAGAGGAACTTATGAGAATGCGTATTGTTTTAGATAACGTGCATCATGGGGAATTCGATTGGGATATTCTAACCTCGCTGTATGAAGTTGATGAACTTTTAAATTTAGGTTTATTAGAAAGTCAGCTACAAATTGACAAAGAAATAATTGAATCATCAGAGGAAACAGATGGGGAAGTGTTGGAGCCTGGGAAAGATTGCGAAGCTTTTACTAAGTTAGGTGATCTATATGAACTCAATGGGCATCGATTGATTTGCGGAGATAGCACCCATCCTGACGTTGTATCTGCGTTATTGAAAGAAGGTGTGCCTATTCTTATGGTAACGGATCCACCTTACGGAGTTGAATATGATGCTTCATGGCGTAAAGACATAAAAAGAAAGAAAGGAGAGGCTAAGGCACTAGGAAAAGTACAAAACGATGATCGAGTAAACTGGGCTTTAGCTTGGAGTCTTTTCCCTGGATCAGTAACTTATGTCTGGCATGCAGCTGAATATTGCTCAGAGGTTCAAAAAAGCTTAGAGCAAGCTGAATTTGAGATAATTAGCCAAATCATTTGGGTTAAACAGCATTTTGCTTTATCGCGAGGAGATTACCATTGGCAACATGAGCCATGCTGGTATGCTGTAAAAAAGGGGCAGCCTCATAATTGGCAGGGAAGCAGAAAAGAAGCTACTATCTGGGAAATTGATAATCTTAATGCTTTTGGTAAATCAAGTAATGAAAGCGATGAAAGGACAACCCATAGTACGCAAAAACCTATCGAATGCATGGAAAAACCTATAAGAAATAATTCAAAAAAAGGCGATATTGTTTACGATCCCTTTTTAGGTTCTGGAACTACTCTAATTGCTGCTGAGAAATTAAAAAGAAAATGTTATGGAATTGAACTATCTCCAGCTTATTGCGATATTATCGTAAATCGTTGGGTAAATCAAATGGTAAAAAATGGAAAAGGATACAAAATTAAAAAGAACGGCAAAGAAATTGAATGGCCAGCCCAAAAAGCTATCGAAAAAGACTAATTTACCCACTAGAGCAGGCAGACCCCCAATCGAGCTTGACCCTGAAGCGGTAGGAAAATTAGCGGCACTATTATGCACAATGGAGGAGATAGCAGGTCACTTTAATTGCTCTGTAGATATGCTAGAGAGAAATTTTTCGGAAGTTATAAAAAGAGGCAGGGAAAGAGGAAAAGAGTCTCTTCGTCGCTTGCAATGGAAGTCTGCAATGGAGGGCAACGTGTCTATGCAAATCTGGCTAGGAAAGCAGATACTCAAGCAAAGAGAACCAAAAGACATTGCTCTATCTATCGATTCTAAAGACATAGAAGAATTATTTGATAATACAAGGGATCCACTCAATTCATGTACGAAGCCTTTAGAGTTGACGAATCAATTAAGCGGAACCTAAAGAACCGTTTTTGGAGAATCAACAATCTATACTATATCAAGAATAAAGAGGGGCATAGAGTTAAGTTTACCTTGAATTGGGCTCAGCTAGACCTGTTCTATGGGATGCATAACTTCAATGTGATATTAAAGGCACGGGCTTGTGCCCCTACTTTAGCCGGTGGGGGCACAAGCCACTAATTGACAACTTGGAATCACAACCTTTTTTGCTATCTACTTCTTGGATATGTGTTTATGGAATAAGAATATCAACGCAGCGATCCTAGCTGATCGAGCCTTTAGCTCACGTGAAATCTTCAGAGATAAGGTAAAGTTCGCCTACGACAACCTCAATCCCTTGGTCAAGTCGATGTGCCCAGCATCTAGGGATAACGCTAATGAGCTACGATTTGCAAACGGTTCAGTATACCGCGTGTCAACTTCACTACGCAGTGGCACGATTCAGCTTTTACATATATCTGAATTTGGCAAGATATGTAGAGAATACCCGAACAAAGCGCAAGAGATCATTGCCGGTGCGCTCAATACTGTCCAGGCTGGTCAATTCATCACAATTGAATCAACGGCCGAGGGCCGTGAGGGGCACTTCTATAATATGGTTAAGAAAGCTCAAGATGCTCAAGACCGTGGCGACCCATTAGGGCTTCTAGATTTTAAGCTGTTCTTTTTCCCTTGGTGGAAGCACCCTGAATATAGGCTTTCCCCTGCTGTTCATTAAAAATAATTTTGTGTAAAATCAGTTCTTTAATATAAATTAAAGATTATTAAGTATTTGAACGGTCGACGATGTACATTGATGAAAAAGGCCAATATTCATTTGTAGAACCTAATTTGTCATACTCGAAAGACACTAGATTATGGAGAGAGTTTCTAGAATTCCATAACAGACATCCTGAAGTGTATGACGTGTTTGAAGAAGAGGTTTTAAAGGCTTCCAATTCAGGAAGGCAAAAGTACTCTATCTATATTATTCGGGAAGAAGTGAGATGGAAGCTTAGGAAGAAGTTTAAGTTTAACAATAACTTTGCTCCTTATTACGCGAGGGTTTTCGTTGAGAAGCATCCTAAATTGAAAGAATTATTCAATTTTCGTCCAATTAAGAAATTCTAATGCTTTACTTTTTGTATAAAGACATGTGCATTTACCAAGGGATGTTGATGAGTCAGAAAGAGGCGCAGGGACAATATCGTAATAAGAAGGCTAATTTGCTAATGCAATATGAGGCTCAATGCTTGGAAAGGGTAGATTTCAAAGAAAAGATAATATTTGAAAGTACACCCCCTTTAATTGCAATGCCTTTTCCAAAAGACCTACTAACTAAATATGTGACAAGGTTAAACTAATATTATGAGACTAATTATGAATGTAGGTGAAGAAATTAGAGATTACGTAACGATTATTCAATCTCAGCTAGAGCAAAGTAAAAAAGAAATGAACTATGGATTAACAAGCTTAGTCCGTTCAATGAAGGACTTCATAGAAACTTACGATAAGTTTCAATCTGTTTCTAGAAAGATAGACAACTTAAAGAATAAATTTGACTTAGAGGAAGAAGATGCCGAAAGCGAAGAGTGAAGAATACAATATGCTCAAAGAGTATATCGAAAGTTGCGAGGTAGGCACTGAGATTGAAGCAATTAGGTATCAAGTCCTCGATCTTATCAATTCTGTTAAGTCTTGTAGTGATCAGAATATACGCGCGCTTCTTTTTGATTTAGAGAGGTGCGAAAGTCTATGTGTAGAATTCTCGGCCTTTTGGCTGGTTAAGCGTAGAGCGATAGAAAAGCAAATGGCAAAGGATGAGATAGACTATAGCAATGACGAAGATAAAGAATCTAATCAAGAAGATACTCAATAAATTATGCTGTATATTTAAAAAGAGAGAGAAAGATGAAAAAACTATCAAAAAGAATAGCCTTGATTGTTATGACCCTTGTAATTGCTATGAGTGTCGCAGGATGCGAGTCAACAAATAGCCTATTTGGCTGGAAAGATTCGGATGGAGTTGATCAGCCTTTGCCGTCTAAAGAATTGGGCTCAAAGAAATGTTAGGGGATTACTTAACTCAAGCGAAAGAATTTAATACAGCTTTGCTTTTAATAGTTACAAATCCTCATATATCACAGTTTTCAGAATGGAAAAATGCAGCTAGTCGATTGATTGTCTCTATTGATGAAGCACTAGAAAAAGCGAAGGAAGCAAATGAAAAAGAGAATTAATATTTTCACTAAGGGCGGTCATCACTTCACTTTTGAATATTGTGAAAACGACGGACAAAACGATTTGAATAACTTGACAGATTCTCAAATATTTGAAGAACTCCTTACAGGAAAAGAGGAATTGGTACAGGTTAAACGTATGTGCTTCATTAGAAGAAACTTAACGGCGGTGGTAATAGAAGATGTCACAGAAGGACTTTCAGTTTTACCAGAATCTAACGGAAACGGTGGACAATCTGATAAACCAACTTCAAGAGAGCAACTTGGATGGGGACATGATTAAGCAAAGTATCCTTAAGCAAGCAATTGCAATGCGAGAAGTTATTTTGGACGAAGCATTCTTGTGTCAACAAATGATGGATAAATGTACGCAGCCTATTTTGCCTCATTAGAAGCACGGGGTATTTTCTTAGATGATCACCAAAAGAGTTGGTATATGAAGAAAGCTGAAGTATTAGGGGATGATATGAAGAAAGAATATCCATCAACGCCTGAAGAAGCTTTCGAAACAAATATCAATGGCCTTTATTATGCAGCGCATATATCGGCAGCTAGATCGGGAAATAGGATTTTAAATATCCCATTTGATCCGACAATAAAGGTGCATACGGTATGGGATTTGGGCTTTACAGATTCTAACTCAATCATCTGCTTTCAGATAGCTGGGAAAGAAATCCATATTATAGACTTTATAGAGGGAAGCGGATGGTCAATGACCGATTATATAACTAAACTAAAGAATAAAACTTATATTTATGGAACTCATCTCGCTCCTCATGACATTAAAGTTCACGAATACTCTACAGGGACAGCACGTTTTGACACAGCTGCTAAGCTTGGTATTCATTTTACTATTGTACCAGACATTTCAATTGCCGATGGGATCGACTCAGTTAGGAACCTTTTTCCTAGATTGTATTTTCATAATAGCGACAGCGTTCTATCTCTTGTTCGCCACCTTGAAAATTACACTCAGAAATGGGATAGACAATTAGGTTTGTGGTCAGGAAGACCAGAACATAACGAACATTCTCACGCTTCTGATGCTATGCGATATTTAGCAGTCGGCCTTAGCTTCTGCTTAGATGATTCGCAGAGTATGACACAACAAGAAGCTGATAGGTTATTTAGGCTGTATGGAAGAAGGTAGCCATATATTATATTTAGTATTTTATTAACTTTAATTGTTTTAATCTTCTTCTAGGTTTACCATTCTAGAAATAAGTACTAATTGTAAGTATATGTCTTTTATGGTAGAATGTAAGACATCAAGAGATGATGGATTTGAATAAAAGTTGGAAAAGTCTTTAGTACACGCTAGCAATTGGGCAGCCTCTAACGCTCGATCAACTTTGATTCTAATTTCATTTAAGTTCTTAATTCTCTGAATTATATTACTAGCACAGTCGCATTTTTTGTGGTGTAGAAATAATTCGTTCTGTTTAAGCATATAGAGTCTTGGTTTGAAAGACGACCTATTGCTAAGCCGTCTGTAATATTACTATCTTCCAGGAGGAGGGTTGCCTAACTCGGCTTCGCTTGGACGCATGGAGTTATATAATCTAGGTGCTGGCCTCGAGCTTCCTGTGGCTTTGCCTACATCGATTGATGTAACTACACCGTTGGAGTCCACTTGCATGGTTTCCGTGGCGGTATTGGCAAAGGTGAGTGAAGATGTTAGCAAGCATAAGGCGAGTAGTAGATTTTTCATAGTGATCCTATAGTGTTTTAAAGTTAGTTGATTTGCGTTTATTTTCCATATAGTTTTCATTAGGCGAGCTGCCAATGAATAAGACAAAAAGAATCCTGAAGAACTCCTTTAGTATTTTTTTCATATCGTACTCTTTGTGTGGTTTTGTACCATCAGTTGTCAAATCCCATAATCACGCGGACATTCCTTTCTTCTTCTATTGAAAGAGGAAGACTTGTAACCATTTTTGGAAGGACATGCATGCAAAAGGCGTAAAATTCACACTGATCTAGTTCATTTTCTTTCCAAGGAGCGGAAAGGATTTCATCTAAGTAAGCGTATGTAAAGCCAAAGTCTCCGATATAGAAATCTCCGTTCTTTTTGCTAGGCAAGCTAGTATCTAAAGGAATGCCTCTACCTGCAAATTGAGGTTCAACCTCATCATCTCTAATCCCGGCTAAAAAACCAAATACGGCATAGTTCCGATCATCAGGGATTAATCTAGGATCAATTTCTATGGCTTCCCATGTGTTATCTTCATTCTTTTTCTCAAAGTAAAGGTGAATGTCGCATCCCATTGTATTTCTTCCTATTTCTTCTTTTAAATACAGTATAGCTTTATTTAGATCGTTTTCTTTGTGTTGTTTATTAGCCGAGCTCAGGATTAATCTAATGGCATTGCCTAAGTTAAACCCTAGAGTTCCATCTAAGTTAAATATGATCATAGTTCAATTTCATAGGGATTATTCACAGGTTCATATTTGGCATTCAAATGGCTGCAATTGATAGATTTTACCATTGTATCGTTATGTCCTGCGTAAACTTCTTCTACTCCATAAGCTTCGTGAATATGTCCAAATACATGAAGTTTAGGGCGGCCTATATACTTTAAGTAAGCTTCAAGCGCGGTACTTCCTACGTTTTTACCCTCAAGGGTTCTATCTAGAATTCCTCTTGATGGCCCATGAGAAATTAAGATATCAATATCGCTTGGGATTTTAATGACCTTTTCGTCATAGAACCAAGTTTCATTGGAGTAGGTAAATGCCGTGGAGCAGGTAAATTCCGTGCACAAGGGGTTTATTCCTTGAAATGTAGGAGTCCAAGGAGTTCCCCATATCTTTAACCCTTCAAATTCTATCCCTGAATCACACAGATAAGAAAATTGTCTTATACAGGAATAATAAGAGAATAGAGATAATTTTTTATTTTGGATTAGATTATCGTGATTCCAGCTATCCATATCTTTTTTCTATAGTTTTGGTTGTCTAGCCATTCAAAGAATTGATCATATTCTTTTTTTCTATCTCTAGCCGTCAAATCACCAGCGACAATAAGCAAATCACCACCGTTAAGTTTTGGTTTAAAACCGTGTAAATCAGCTATGCATGTGATTTTCATTGTCTACTCTTTATATTTATAAGAGGGATATTCTCCCCAGTAACTTGAGGTAACTTTCGGGCCCACTTTTGCACGGATTGCCATTGGATAAGCTCAGGTGTAATGGGTTGAGCAAGCACCAAATTAGCTTTAGCCTCAGATTCCGATTTAAGTACAACGCATCTTGCTTGACCCTCAGCCTGTGCAACTTGCTTTTTATCTTCAGCATCGGCCTCTCTAAGTTTATTTTCCTTCTGCTGCGCTATTTGATTAGCTTCAACCTTAGCATTTAATGCCCAGTCGCGTATGAAGTTCCTAATAAAAACATGTGTAATCTCATACATTCCCCTTCTATATCGTTGAAATATAGTTGGAATAAAATCAGAACGTAAGTGATAGGAAATACCAATATCAGAGGAAACAGCCATACCCTCGGATGCCTGAAAATTAAAGCCTTCATGGTCATCTTCCCATGTATGATTTTACTCAAAAATGGGGAATTGATAAACAGCTTTCCAGGGAGGAACCTAGTGAATGCCGACGTATAACTCTTTGAGTTCTACTAACAACATTAGCCATAAGCGATAACACCATGCTACGCGTATAAACTTATCAGCATTAGATTACTGATTCAAGAAATTATTCATCAATTCCCCTAATAATTAGATGGGGTTTAATATTAGCTTTTCCCTTTTTCTGTTCCACAAACGGCGCATCTGTGGATTCCCTCATAATTATCATATCCACATCTTTTACATATCCAAGTATCTGGAAAGAATCTTCCAGGCATAGGATTAGAGGGATGGGAATGAATAAGGCTCATATGAGGAAAAGCAATTATAGCCATAAGAATTGCAAGAAATAATAGATACTTATTGCTAGGGGGATTAGGTTTTTTATTTCTAATCTCTCTAATCAATCTTTTTTCTTCTTCTTCTAACCAAGCCATAATGATCCCTTAAGATTAAAATTTAGAAGGGCAGCTAGAGTTTTGACAGGGTGTGCCCATTGGCCAATATTTATAACAATAAGGGCATTTCCACATCTTTTCCCACTCTGACGTATTAGGATTTCTCTTAATGTTGGATTCCATTATAAAAAGACCGCTGCTATCTCGATTCAGCTTATTTGTCTGAATCCACATATTATTTCCTTTATGCAAATAGAAGGCATCTTGTTTAGACTTAATTTCTTTTGCATCTACATACATCTTTTTATCGGCTTGAACGCTAGAAGCGCAGCAAAATACCATTAATGTGGTTAGGATTAGTTTTTTTATCATAACAACTCCTTTTGTTGTCTATTCTCTGTAATCACTCATACTTTTATCGTATGGACTAGGTTTGCATCTGTCTAATATATAAGGAGATGCATCCCAGAAAAGCTGATCGTTATTCATAAACTCTTGAAACTTTGCCAAAAACTCATAGTACTTATTTTCAGACTCGAAGATGTATTTTCTTCCGTACGTCTTTTGCTCTTTTGTCGCTTCATTATAGGAACCTTTTATTCCAAAGGTAACAATATGCTTCCCTGTAGAATAAGACGTTTCGTCTTCATAGTTTATATTCACAATGTCAGATAAGCTACGGACTTCTTTGCGTAATTGAATAAGCTTTTGCATTTTTCCCTTCTTTGTTGTCGGTATACTCGGTTTCGTTTCAGGATTTTCCAAATCTATTCAGCTGATTCTTTTTCTAAGTGTTCTTTAATTCCATATAGTATATTTTCAGATGTTCCCTTCAATTCATGCTCTAGAATGAATTTCATTAGCTTTATTTTACTTATGCATTCTAAAGGATAGAGGGAACACCATCCTCTTAAGTCGTTATTGCAAATATCTAATATTATTCTTAGATGGTCTTCTAGGTGATCGATTGAATTCATCAATCTTTTTAATGTTTCTAGATTCATGGGACTTCGTACTCAACAAAAACTTTATGAAATATTTCTTCTTTTCCAGCTTCTTTCAGTTGCTTGACAATTGTTTGTATGAGGGAATCTATATTACTGTTATCTTTTCCTTGAAGATATTCCTGGTATTTACCTACTATTCCTAATAGAAGGAACGCTTCTTCATCTGTAAATTCTATTTTCATGGAATATTTCCTTATGGATCGCTTAATGCCCTTAACAAAGGGACGCTTTCTAAAATATATCTAAATCCCCCTCTCATCTCCCATAACTCGCTAACTGTATCATCCTCATTCTCTTTCTCTTGAATGAGTTTCCAATTATCATTAACTAATCTAAGCAGGCCAGCGTTAACATGCTGATTTTTAGGGCGATTGACGCGCATGACTGCAAAAATTCCTCGAGGGGGACGGCAACTAAAAGATATAAGCTCGGCAGTTGTAGGAAAACCCTCAAAAATAGGGGCACAAACTGGATTTTCTAAAAGGATGTCTTTTAGGAATTGCAAAGAGTCCTGCGAAAACCATTGATGATTTTTTAAGATTCCTTCGGGGATCACAGGTTCTTTTACAGGGGGCAGCTCATCCTCTGAAGAACTTGAGCTATCGGAATCGCTTTGATAAGGGATGTATGTATTCATTTCGTTTGGCGGTGTTTTCATTCATTCTTGTATTCGTTAAGTAGTTATTCATTCGAGCCATACATGAATTTTTGGCATCTGAATGTAAAAGCATCTTTTCCAATAATAGATTCAGCAGCAGGATTTGCGCAACAACACATTATTTCATTTCCTTCAGCATCCACTAGTTTCGCTGAAAGGGGACTTAAAAATCTTACGTTATTAACAATTCCATACGTTTCTATTTTTACGTCTTTTTCCATCAATCCCCATTTTTCAAGGGCTGATAATCATTGTTATGTTGTAATTTAGCACATCTCCCACATACATATCCGAACTTTTACAGCAACAATCAAGATTTCCCTTACACTTGGAAGAAGGAGAGGCGTTAAGGTCTTACCCAACCTTTCGGCTTTTCATTCAATTCCTTCTTGCGCTTTGACTTCAAGAAGCGTAATCCTAAAAGGATTATATTCTCAGCTAACTCTAAATCTATCTCTTGCACTTTATGATCAAGCAAAATATCAATGGCGCTTCTCATCGAAGTTTCTGCAAAAGAGAACATAGAATTATCGTCTATCCCGCCACATCTAAGCGTCATAACTAACGTTTCTCTTATCTTCAAAGTATTGTATCGCAATATTTAAGTACCTAGCGCAAAAATTATGCGTTGCAGGATCGGCCGATTCATCAGATAAAAGATTTAAACAGTGATGAGAAAATTTTCTGACTAATTCAGAAGGGTCAGGGTTCATTAGCGTACTGACTTTTTCTTTAAGCATTTCAATCATCTTTTCAAAAGATTCGCTTAACGTTTCTTCTGCATTTTCTTCTACGCATTTTCCCATTCTAGTAATTCCCTTGCTTTTCTTTCAGCATACAATTTTTTAAAACTTCTAACATGGCAATCAGACCATATCTCAAACGCTGCATCCCAGTTAATCTTAAACTTACGCATCAGAAAAGCTGGACTAATACTTTGGTCGTTTTCGTACAAACTATACGCATCATTATAAATTTTGTCTAACAACTTAGAACCCTCTTGATTTTTTTAAAAAATTTTGACAAATTAAATATTTAACTATACATTCATTCTAATCACATCGCGCGTAGGTAAATGGACCCCAGCAAAGACCTGTTTTCCCCAAATCCGGCCACTCCTCAAGATAAGGTTAGGACGGCTTATAATCGGGCTTTCGTCAATTGGCAAAGTTATTGGGTAGAAGCTTATAGAGATCAAAGTTTCTATTTAAATAATCAATGGTCAAATGAGGAGCGTCGTTATCTCCAACAAGAGCAGCGTCCTGATTACGTTTATAACTTAGTTCGGGCATGCGTCAATATGGTGCAAGGCTATCAGCGTAAGCACCGTCTATCAATTATTGTTGAGCCAGTTGAAAACTCCTCTAATGCAACGGCGACACAATTCACTAAGTGCATGTACCACGCGATGAGACACGGAAGGGGACATTATGCCATATCTGATGCTTTTAAAGGGGCATTAGTTACAGGTCTAGGGTTTGTAGGTCTAGAAATGGATTATAGGTTTGATCCTTTGAATGGAGACATAAACTACAAGTTTTACCCTTGGAATTCAATTATCCTTGATCCCTTCACAACTGATCTTAGAGGACTTACAGATTGTGACTACTTAATTAGACGCGCTTATATGTCTAAAGAAGAGGCTATATCTAAGTGGCCTGATAAAGAAGGGATGATTCGGCAAATGCAAGGGAATTTAAGAGATGAGCTTTTCACTTTCTTACCTCAGCAAAGAATCTATCAAAGCCAGAACCTTTTAGCTTATACAGAGTACTGGGAACAACAGTACGAAGAAGTCAAGGTTGTTATCAATCCTTTGACGCTTCAAGAAATTGAGGTGACGAAGGAAAACGCCAAAATGTTAACTATGCTTATGAAATTGCCAGGGGTGAAAAGCTATAAAAAGCAAAAGCCCAAAATGCAGTTTTACGCTCTCTTAAACAATGAGGTAGTGCATGAGGATACTAACCCCTATAACCTAACGACCTACCCTTTCGTTGGATGTGTGGGAGTATATGAGGCTGAATACGATTTATATCAATACAAGCTGCAATCTCTCATTAGATGCATTCGCGATCCGCAAGTTGAGTTCAATAAACGCATTTCAAAAATGACCGATGCGCTTGATTCTCAAATTAATAATGGATGGATCATTAAGAAGTCTCGCTTTGATAACCCTATGGACTTCTATAAGACAGGACAGGGGCGAGTCATCTACGCGAAGAATGAAGCTGATGTTAACGCGGACGCAAGGCAAATTGCCGCTTCTCCGCTTCCAGCTGGCCTATTGGAAATGCAACAGATTTTCAATGACTTGATCATGCGTATTTGTGGAGTGAACGAAACTGCTATTGGTCAAGGGGATGGAACGGATGTCGGTGTTATCGAGATGATGAGAACAGGAGCAGCCCTTGTAAACCTACAAGACCTATTTGATGGTCTAAGGCAATCTCAAGAAATCATAGGGAACAAATCGATCACTCTTATTCAGAATAACTGGACGCCTGAAAAAGTGTTTATGGTTACGAAAGAGCAACCGACTAAAGAATTTTACCTTAAGCAATTTGGTAAGTACGACGCGGTTTGCGCTGAAGCACCTCTTACAGAAACTCAGCAGCAATTATTTTTCCGTCAGCTTATTCAATTCAAGCAAATGGATGCGCCTATTT
>Ga0079224_100001348_pt1 | contig 27970 bp, 29 predicted proteins | sample Stecom2015_FD_80414 | JGI IMG/M metagenome (GOLD analysis project Ga0079224, IMG submission 80414) | Agricultural soil microbial communities from Utah to study Nitrogen management - Steer compost 2015 | ecosystem: Environmental > Terrestrial > Soil > Agricultural land | place: USA: Utah... | reverse complement strand
CGGGTAAAGGTCTGCAACTCCGATTCTGGAATAATGGAATCGGTCAATACATCATGTACAATAGGCAAAACTGCCGGAAGATGCTTCGTCAAAATGTACATCGTTAATGCCGTTTGATCGTAGCTATATTCCGGGATGAGGTATCCTCCATAAAAATCGATTTCTTCGGCTATCTGTGCACTGGTACGCGTATTGGTCCCTTCCTTGAGCATACTGCTCAGACAGGTATTCAATAAAGGGTTTTCCGGTGAGGAAAAAACATTCTGAAATATAAATTCTGCTTTCAGCAGTTCTTGTTCTTCGGCATAAAAGACAAAAATCTTAAGCCCATTCTCCAATTGCAAGGATTTAGGCTCCACCAAATGTATATCCGCCACCGGGTGTTTTACGGGAGCTTCTTTTCTATTCAACATCTTGCTGTTCTTTAGCGTGATAGATTAAAGTGGACGAGTTCTCTTGACGGAATATCTCCTGAGCTATGCTTTGTATATGCGGAGCCGAAACCTGAAGATAACGGTCAACCTCTTGGTTATACAGGTCGGCATCTCCTAATGCTTCATAAAAGGCAAGATTCATCGCTTTGTCTAAATTTGAAAGTTCTGCAAACATCATGGTCGACTCGATTTTGTTTTTGACTTTTTGCAATTCCTTTTCAGCAACCAACTCTTTTTTCAGCAGTTCCAACTGTTGCCATAACGCTTTTTCTGCATCCGCCAAAGACACTTGTGGTAGAGGTTTTCCCTCAATGACAAAGAGATTATCATCTATAGAACCCATAACATAGGCATTGACTTCACTGAACAGGGGCTGCTCCTTCACCAAAGCCCGATACAGTCGTGAAGAGGATCCTCTGGATAGAATATCGGAAATCAAATCCACAACAGGATAATCCGTATGCAAGCGGTCGGGGCCATGAAACGCAATATAAATACTGTTTACAGGTACATCAGCCCATACTTCTTCCCTACGGGCTTCCGTTTGCTTAGGTTCCTTAGGCAGATTCCTGACGTAATCTTCACCCTTTGGAATATCGCCAAACCATTTCTGGCTAAGCTGTTTTACTTCTTCCAGATGCACATCCCCTGCTACTACCATGATGGCATGGTTTGGAGCGTAGTGCCTTTTGAAAAACGCTTTCACGTCTTCCATCGTCGCTTCTTCGATATGTTTTAGTTCCTTGCCAATGGTAGCCCAACGATAGGGATGCACTTTGTAGGCCAGAGGTCTTAACCGCAACCATACATCGCCGTAGGGTTGATTCAGGTAACGCTGCTTAAATTCCTCACACACAACCTGTCGCTGTATTTCTAAGCTCTGCTCGCTAAACGCCAAGTTCAGCATGCGGTCGCTCTCCAACCAAAAGGCTGTTTCCAAATTTGTAGAGGGCAGAGTAATATAATAATTCGTGATATCATTACTGGTGAAGGCATTATTTTCTCCTCCTACTTCCTGTAAAGGTGTATCATAGTTGGGGATATTGACAGATCCGCCAAACATCAGGTGCTCGAAGAGATGCGCAAACCCTGTTTTATCGGGTGACTCATCACGCGCTCCTACATCGTATAAGATGTTCAAGCAGGCCATGGCTGTGGTGTGGTCTTCATGCACAATCACCCGAAGGCCATTGTCCAGCGTAAACTTTTGGTAGTTAATCATGAATGTATAGTCAATAAATGCTTTAAACAGTCCACTGTATATCTTTCTTCAACAGCGAAAGGTTTTGTTCTTCCAGAGAACCTGCTTCGGGTTGAAAGTCATAAGCCCAATTGGCCTGTGTCGGCAAGCTCATCAGGATAGATTCAATACGCCCATTGGTTTCCAGACCGAATTTGGTCCCTGCATCATATACCAGGTTAAACTCCACGTACCGACCACGACGCAATAATTGCCAATCTTTCTCCCGTTGTGTAAAAGTCTTTTCACGGTTTCTATTGACCAGTTCGGTGTAAGTAGGTACAAAGGTTCGGCCCAAGTCACAGGAGAAATCAAAAATCTGTTCGTAACTTAATCCTGTTTTTTCGGGTGTTAGCCTGTCATAGAAGACCCCTCCGATACCTCTGGTTTCCTGACGATGCTTGATATAAAAATAGTTATCTGCCCAAGTTTTAAAATCGGTATAGAACGAGGAGTGATGCTTATCACAGACATTCTTCATCATGTGGTGAAAGAAACGTGCATCATCTTCTATGATATAATGTGGGGTTAAGTCTATACCGCCTCCGAACCATCGCATCTGCTCATTCAACTCAAAATAACGGATATTCATGTGGATGATGGGTACCCAAGGATTATTCGGATGGATGACAATGGATACTCCTGTCGCGAAAAAATCCTCTTCTTCCACTCCGAAAGCTTTCTTGATCGGTTCAGGTAGCTTACCATGTACTGCAGAAAAATTCACCCCTCCTTTTTCAAGGATGTTACCCTGCTGGATTATACGTGTGCGACCTCCACCACCGCCTTCTCGTTCCCAAAGTTCTTCTTGAAATGTTGCTTTGCCATCCAATGCTTCCAACCCTTGGGTTATCTCGTTCTGAATGGTTTTATAGGTTTCTGCTATATCGTGTCTTGTCATCGTTTATGATAATTTTTCGGCTAATTTTCTAACTTCCGTAGCTGCTGGTTGGCGATTGTATAATATCTGGTAGACCATATTGCAGATCGGCATATCCAAATCATAGCGTTGGATAATATTCTGGATACAGGCTGACGCATAATAACCTTCGGCTACCATGTTCATCTCCAACTGCGCCGACTGGACAGTATATCCCTTCCCTATCATATTACCAAAAGTACGGTTACGGCTAAATTGGGAATAGGCTGTTACCAATAGATCACCTAAATAAGCTGAGGCGTTGATGTCCCTGTCTTCTTCAGGATCGATGGCCAGCACACAGGTTTCCATTTCACGGATAGCATTGGATACTAAAACCGCCTGAAAATTGTCTCCAAAACCCAAACCATGACATATCCCTCCAGCCAATGCATATATGTTCTTTAGCACTGCGCCATATTCCACCCCTAACACATCGGAGGATAGGATGGTCTTGATATAACGGTTCTGCAACAATTGGCTTACACTATCCGCCTGTTTACTATCTTTGGCCGCTAACGTCAGATACGAGAGCTTCTCAGAAGAGACTTCCTCGGCATGGCATGGCCCACCGATAACGACGATACGCTCTAAAGGGATTCCATAGGTCTTCATCAGATATTCCCCTACAATAAGATTATCTTCGGGAATGATTCCTTTGATGGCTGATACAATGGTTTTACCTTCGAAATCATTAGGCCCTATACCTTTTAGAGCATCTTTTAAATATGCGGAGGGTGTATTCAAAATAACAACATCCGATTGTTGCACGACTGTTTTGGTATCTGAAAATAGATTTTCGGGGTTTATTTTAAGCTCCACAGCACTGAGATAAGTCGGATTATGTCTATACGTTTTCACATATTCCAAATCTTCCTCTTTCCTAATCCACCACAAAATTTCCTTTTCAGAGGCATTGTCACCCAGCATCTTAATCATTGCCGTTGCCCAACTGCCACTACCAATCACTCCAACCTTTTGTTTGGAACTCACCATAAGTTTATATTTCACTAAGCGACAAATATAGCGATTTATTAGGGGTTTCTCATCTTCTGTTCTTTAGGGAGTAGGTCAAAAGCATCTTATTTTTATATTTAAAATAAATGGAGTTTTTTTTTGTACATTTTATGTCCTCCGAAGCCGGACAGGCTTTTTCCACTTTTGACCGCAAAAGTGGAGCAAAACTCGTCGCTGAAAAGCTTTGACCAGAGAGATAGTGCTAAAAATAGCCTTCTACATGGTCAAAACTTTTGATGCGACATTTTCCAGTTAAGGAGTGGTTCGTGCGAGTAGAGTTTAGACTTCCGAAGTTTCTGAAACTTCGGAAGTCTTGAGTAGACGCGAAAGCGCTTCTCCGTCTCATCCAAGTGGCGGAAAGGCAAAGGAAATACCTAAGGATTGTGAGGAAGGGAAAGGCATGGAAACTATTGTCCGAAGCTATCCAAAAAGCTTCGGACAGTGGTTTCAGCCTTGTGAGGGATTTTCTTTGTGTGGGTTAGGATCGTGTGACAAGCCACCTTGGATGGGACAAAGGGTTTTGGTCACTTTTGCCCTTCAAAAGTGACGCCCTGTCCCGGCGAGGGACGGAAAGATTGTGCGATTGGAAAAAATCAACATATTGTAGAAACAAAACCTCCATTTTTATCATCAACAAAAAAATTATTATCTTTGTAGCATATCTTAAAAAAATAAGTATGTAATACCATTTCTTTCTATATAACTAAACAGCTTCCCTTTTTAGGATGAAGTTATCAGTTTACCTTTCAACGAAAGAAATCATGCTTATTGTACAAAACATATCCTATATACATCTGGACAAAACTTCGTTGTTTAACAACCTTAGTTTTACTTTGCCTACCCATTCTAAGACTGCATTGATTGGTCAAAATGGCTCGGGTAAGTCTACCTTATTAAAACTTATTGCAGGACTAAACCCCGTGACAACAGGTCAAATACACACCGTGGAAAACCCTTATTACATACCACAACATTTTGGTCAATATAATACATTAACCGTTGCAGAGGCATTGGGAATCGCCGATAAGCTTCACGCCTTCGAATGTATTTTATCGGGCGAAATGACCGAAGCATATCTGGAATTATTGGATGACGATTGGACGATTGAGGAACGATGCCAAGAAGCTTTGCAACATTGGCAACTAGAAGACATTTCCTTATCTTCCCCAATGGCACTGCTGAGTGGTGGACAGAAAACCAAAGTTTTCTTAGCCGGAATCGAGATCCATAAACCCAATTTCATCTTGTTGGATGAACCGAGCAATCACTTAGACCTCGCTGGTCGGGAACTCCTTTACGACTTCATCCTAACGACTTCTGCCACCCTATTTGTCGTGAGTCATGATCGTACGCTATTGAATCTATTAAACAATATTTATGAACTTACACCAACTGGTATAAAGACCTATGGGGGTAATTATGATTTTTATTGTGAGCAAAAAGAAATTGCTGTGAATGCTCTGCAGCACCGTATCGAATCACAGGAAAAAGAACTACGCAAAGCAAAACAGAAAGAGCGCGAAACCATGGAGCGTCAACAAAAACTGGATGCTCGAGCTAAAAAGAATGTGGGTAAAGCTGGCCTTCCGAAAATCGTGGCAAACACATGGCGCAACAGTGCAGAACGAAGTACCGCCAAGATAGTAGGTGTTCATTTGGAAAAAACCACAAATATTTCCCAAGAACTGCGTGCGCTACGCACCCAGCAAACTGAGCTGGACAAGATGAAATTCGCCTTTGACACCAGTAATCTACATTTTGGTAAAACATTATTCCAAGGAGAAGACTTGAATTATATGCATAATACCAAATGCTTATGGACCCCAGACCTTAATTTTTCAATAAAAAGTGGAGAGCGCACGGCTATTCAAGGAAAGAACGGATCCGGCAAAACAACCTTCATCCGCTTGCTCTTGGGTGAGTTGTTACCAACTAAGGGAAAACTGTATCACGCGACTGAACAGATTGTTTATATCGATCAAGAATATTCATTGATAAATGACCAACTGAATATATATGAACAGGCACAAACATTCAACCAAACAGCTTTACAGGAACATGAAGTTAAGATAAGGCTAAATCGCTTTCTATTTGACAAAGACGAATGGGATAAACCTTGTCACGCATTAAGTGGTGGAGAAAGAATGCGCTTGGCACTCTGCTGCCTCAACATTGGTCAGATTGCTCCTGATATGATTATCTTAGATGAGCCGACAAATAACTTGGATATACAGAATATTGATATTTTGACTTCAGCAATACGGGATTATACAGGAACCTTACTCGTTGTGTCACACGACAATATTTTTTTGGAAGAAATCGGTATACAACGGCATATAAATTTTTAGCCCTATGTAACGAAAGGAGAATTACTTTACATTCTTCCGATAGTCGGATGGTGATATCCCCACAATCTTTTTAAAGATACGTGCAAAATACGATGGATCGGTAAATTCCAGTTCATAAGCGATACTGGCGACACTCTTATTAGTCTCCAGCAGCAGTAATTGGCTATGGATAATAACTACTTCCAAAATAAGTTCTTTAGAAGATTTTTTGAATACGGATGAGACGCAGCGATTGAGGTAATTAACCGAAACGGCAAGCCTGTCAGCATAGAAATCTACTGTCTTATGTTTATTAAAATGCAGGTGAACCAATTGCTTAAAAGCAATGGCAATCTCCTGTCGCCGTTCCAATGATCTGTTGGTCTCGGACAATTTGATGATCTTCAGCACAGCCGTCTTGAAGATGCTTTCATACAGTTCCTTATAGGGTGTTTTGTTATAAATCTCCCGATATAATAAATCCAGCAAACCATTCAACTCTTCACTATCCGATGGAGTAAGGTTAAGCATCGGCGAAATCGTAAAGATATTCAGGATTTCCTGTTCCCGAAAAAGGGAGGTCATCGCCTGTTCCTTAATCAACACGCAATATCCCTGAGCCGATTTATCAACCGAATGTATTGCAGATATATGTCCATAGTTACAGATTACTACGGCGGGAGCTTCTACCATAAATGTCGTCGATTCAATCTGTTGGGTGAAATAGCCTTCCGTAATATGGATCAGCAAGTTATAACCAAAAAAAATAGGTGGAATGGGGATCATTAAATAGGGTGCTATATCCCGAAGTGGAAAGATTTTAATCGGTGTAGGAATATAGGTCAGGTGATTAAGACTCCCGTCCATAAACTTGGAGACAAATTCATCCGCATTGATTTTATTCTTTTCCATTACCTTTTAATATTTCTTCAAATTTCATCATTCTCCTCGAATTTGCAAAAAGGAATTGTACTGAGATTGCTTTCAATTATAAAACATCATTAAAGGTCTTCTCCTATTCCTCATTCAACGTAAGAATGGCACAAGTTTTTTAAATTATGATTTCAACCTGTTTATTTCTTGTCTTATGCAAAGTTGATTAAAGCGAAACTCTTTTAAATTTGTTAAACAAATAATCGAACACGCAATGGATAACAAGCAGAAAATAATTCCAAACCTATGGTTTGACGAAAATGCAGAAGAAGCAGCGCTGTACTATCTGTCCATTTTTCGTGATGGAAAACTCATCAATACCACGTATTATCCTATGACGGAAGCAGAGGGGCTGGCTGATTTTCAGAAAGATTTAGCCGGTAAAATACTTACGGTTGAATTTGAGATATTGAACACACGATTTATTGGTATCAATGCCGATTCAGAATTTAAGTTCAATGAATCTGTTTCCTTCATGATCCCATGCAAAGACCAGGCAGAGATTGATTATTACTGGGATTCGCTGACTGCTGAGGGAGGCGAAGAAAGCGTTTGTGGGTGGTTAAAAGATAAATATGGTTTGAGTTGGCAGGTCTGCCCTGCCAATTGGGACGATGTCTTAAGTAAAAAGCCTGACGCATTCCGAAAAATGATGGGTATGAAAAAATTCATTATTGCTGATTTTTAGGGCAAACTACAAACAAAAAGACTCGAAGTATGAAACTTACTGCAAAAGCAACTTTACAAATACAAAAAACGATCAACGAAGTTTTTGAAGCAATTGTGGATCATGAGAAAATGACGAAATATTTTATTTCAGAAAGTAGCGGACGCATGGAAGCGGGAAAAGAGCTCAGCTGGGAATTTGGGGATTTTCCCGGTAAATTTCCTGTGAAAGTCAAGGAAGTTCAGCCAGATAAATTTGTTTCCTTTGTTTGGGACGAAGACACGGTTGTGAACATTACTTTAGAAGAGCAACCCGACAAAAGCACCGTGGTAAAAGTGACCGAAGGTGAAAAAGAATTAAACGATAAAAACCTCGAATGGTGTATCGGGAATACTTTTGGCTGGGGAAATTTTCTGGATTGTATGAAAGCCTATTTGGAGTACGGCATCCACCTTCGTAAAGGGGCTTTTGATTATATGAAAAAGTAAAATTATTTAGTGATGACAACAAAAAAACCGAACAACGTCGATGAATACATCAATGCTGCACCCGATCAAGCAAAGGAAAAGCTGAATGAAATCCGTTCGTTACTGAAATCTGTTGTGCCCCATGCCTCAGAAGAATTAAAATGGGGCCAGCCTGTTTTTATAGAAAAGCGCATTTTATTTTCTTATTCTGCTTTCAAAAATCATTTGACGTTTATGCCTACAGGTCCGGCATTACAGCCCTTCAAAAATGAACTATCCTCGTTGAAAACAGGTAAGGACACGATACAGTTTCCCTATGATAAACCCTTGCCAAAAGAACTAATAAAAAAAATAGCATTATTCAGGTATAAAGACGTTATGGAGAATGATGCCAAATGGATGTATTAAAACAAATAACTATGAAAAAGCTACAATTCAAAACAAATATCCACGCGCCAGTTGCAAAAGTATATGATACGATGCTCGGATTAAAAGACAAAGCAACCTATGAAGCATGGGCAGCTGAATTTAACCCGACTTCCACTTTTGAGGGAAACTGGGAAAAGGGGACAAAAATCCTTTTTATCGGTACTGATGAAAACGGAGAAAAAGGCGGAATGGTTTCTGAAATCGCAGAGAATATCCCCCATAAATTTGTATCCATTCGTTCTTGCGGAATTTTAAAAGGAGACACCGAAATCACTGAAGGTGAAGAGGTCGAAGAATGGACAGGCGTGCTGGAAAATTATACATTTGAAGAACATGACGGACTGACTACTGTTACAGTGGACATGGACACGACAGAAGGTTATGCCGATTATTTTAATGAAACCTATCCAAAGGCATTAAGCAAATTAAAATCGATAATTGAAAGCTGAAAAATAAGGAAGCGCAAATTATATGTAACATCATTTTATTCAAACAGACTCAGCTGTCTGTTCTGCACTTTTTCCAAATCATTTTCATAAAAGTTGGACAGGGTGACGCCTAACAAGCGAACCTTTTTGTCCTGCATATCGACTTTGGACAACAGTTCCATAATCTGTGTTTTCATGTCTTCTGCAGTATTGGTATAAAAAGGAGACGTAAAACTGCGGGTAATCTGTGTAAAGTCTTCAAATTTTATTTTAAGGGTAATGGTTCTCCCTTGTTTGCTCTTAGTGAGCAGCCTTTTTTCCAATTTGTCGCATAAGGATTCCAATTCACGTTTCATGTCCTCTTCTTCTCTTAAATCCGTTTCAAAAGTATCCTCAATACCGATAGACTTACTGATACGATTAGGTTTAACCTCCCGATTATCTTCTCCCCGAACCATGTGATAGAAAAACTTGCCGGATTTGCCAAAACGACGAATCAAGTCGACTTCCGATAATTGCTTTAAATCTGTGCCACAATGTATCCCCATGCTCTTCATTTTCTGGGCAGTAACCTTACCCACACCGAAAAACTTTTCGATGGGCAATTGTTCCAAGAAAGGAATAACCTTAGAAGGTCCTATAAAGGTCAAACCGTCCGGTTTTTGATAATCAGAGGCAATCTTTGCAATAAATTTATTTACAGAAACCCCTGCCGATGCTGTAAGGTTCAATTCTTCTTTAATAGCGGATTTAATAGCTTTAGCGATCTCAATAGCCGAACCTACCCCCTGTTTATCTTCCGTTACGTCCAGATAGGCTTCGTCTAAGGACAGAGGTTCTATCAAATCCGTATATCGCCTGAAAATAGCCCGTATCTTATCCGATACCTCTTTATAAACATCAAAACGGGGACGTGTAAAAATCAAGTGCGGACAAAGTTGTAAGGCCTGACGCGATGGCATTGCTGAACGCACGCCATACTTACGTGCTTCGTAACTGGCCGTAGCAACCACACCTCGTCCATCCGGCGAACCGCCTACAGCAAGAGCCTTACCTCGCAATTCAGGAAAATCACGTTGCTCTACTGAAGCGTAAAACGCATCCATATCAATATGTATAATCTTCCGCTTAACTTCCATTATCCACCTTCTTGAATACAAAATAGCCAGCCTCAGATGGATGATCCTGTACAAGAGCCCCTTTATCTTCCTTAAGAATTAACCGTATAATCATGATATCTCCTATTGCTGCAACAGTAAAAAATATCCCAAAAGACAATAGAAACAGACTTCCTGTAAACCAAGACACTACACCCGGCAATATTCCCATCAGAATGCCCGGCATAGCTGCACCAATGGCATAAGCACGTACGGATAGCGGTTCTTTACAATGGCAATACGGCGCCATGTATTTCCACAGGACTCCAAATTTAATGGATTTCCATCCCTGTTTCGCATAGAGAGCCCATGTAACACCATGAATCAGCTCATGCAGAACAATACCAGCGACCAATACCAAAACAATAACAAAAGGTACAACGTAAAGAGGCAAATCGATAATAAAAAACTCATTCACTTTTGACCAAGAGAATTCTTCCCGCCAAATTATGTAATAAATGATGCCGAAAAAAGCAATCACCGGAAAATAAAAAAGACAGCCCGCGGCATTGGCCTTGGCTAAATCAATCGTCCGCTGTTCCTTTATGTATTGATTTTCTTCCATATCGTTTTAAAAATATTCAAAATCCTCCATTTACCCAAAAAGTCTTCGATTACAGTAGCGGTCCTGTATTTAAAATATTGAAAATAAACGGACCTTTTACCTCTCTCATAAACTCTTTAAAAAACATATTTAAGTGCATTTACCCTGAAATGCTTCGCAATTATATTGCATATAAAAGTGGATTTACGTAGGTTTGCTATCTATTTAGAAACATTTTTTTAAACACCGAATGAACATCAGGTTAGGATATTTAGCTGGCTTTTTAGGATGCCTCTGCTTCATTAACAGCGTGAACGCTCAAGAGCGGGACGATAGAGCGACCATTTTAAATTTCAAAGGCATTCAATACACCAGTAAGGATTCCTTATTCTATACAAACTTCAGGTTTCGGATGCAAAATCGCCTAAAATTCAACAATGTGTTGGACGGTGAAAGCAACAATTCCTTGGAAGCGCGAATTCGCCGATTGCGGATGCGGATGGATGGATATATCTATACGCCCAAAATATCATACTCTGTACAATTGGCTTTCACAAGGGGCGATCAGGATTTTGACGACTCAGGTGTGCCAAATATCATTCGTGATGCGGTCGTATTCTACAACTTTTCTGATGACTTCTATATCTCATTCGGGCAGAACAAATTACCCGGAAATAGACAACGTGTAACTTCATCTGGATCTCAACAGTTTGCGGAGCGTTCACTGGTCAATGCGAACTTTAATATTGATCGGGACTTCGGATTGACATTCCACCTGAACAAGAAAATTGCGCACATGCCCATACATGCTAAAGCAGCTATTTCTACAGGTGAAGGGCGTGCTGTTAACACGACCGATGATGGGTTGGCTTATACGGGACGACTTGAGTTTTTGCCTCTGGGTGAGTTTACCAATGATGGGGATTACTCCGAAGGCGATCTCGAGCGCGAAAAGAAACCAAAGCTTTCCTTAGGGCTAGGTTATAGCTACAACGACCGTACCACACGTGTAAATGGGCAGACTGGTAAATTTGTGGTCAATCCGTTTACTTTAAAGACTTCCTTTGCAGACGCCATGTTCAAATATGCTGGTTTTGCTTATCAAGCAGAATATATGCGTCGGGATGTGGACAACCCGTTTAACACCGTAGACGATCAGTTCAACCAGAATGACGGATCAGAACCCGAGGAGGTACATGCTTTTAAAGGTTGGGGAATAAACCAACAAGCATCCTATATCCTTCATGGCGGATATGAACTGGCGGGACGGTATACGTATGTTAAACCTCACGAGCAGATACGAAATGTAGAATCACAGATTGATGTCGTTGAACTTGGTTTTACCAAATATATCAAGGCTCACCGTCTAAAAGTACAGCTAAATGGTAATTATACCGTAAAAAATGGTGATTTTGGTAACAGTCACAGTAAGAATGCATGGGGTGGAACTTTTCAAATAGAATTAGGGATTTAAACAGGGGCTTATGAGATATTATCTTATTGCAGGAGAAACTTCGGGCGACCTTCATGGTGCTAATTTGATAAAAGCTTTAAGAAAGGAAGATGAGCAAGCGCAATTCTATATCGTAGGTGGCGACCTCATGAAAGAGGCCGCACAGGAGGTACCGCTTATCCACACTTCTGAAATGGCCTTTATGGGATTTGTAGAGGTTATTAAAAATCTCGGGAAAATACGGAAGAACCTGCAATTAGTCAAAGAAGATATCCGCAAACAACGTCCAGACACGGTGATACTTATCGACTTCCCGGGCTTTAACCTTAAAATCGCGGAGTTTGCTAAGAGCTTAGGTATAAAGGTTTGTTATTATATTTCTCCTAAAATATGGGCATGGAACCAAGGTCGCGTTCATAAAATCAAGAAGTTCGTAGACCACATGTTTTGTATCCTTCCCTTTGAAATTGATTTCTACAAACAGTTCCATTATTCGGTAGATTATGTCGGGAATCCCCTGTTGGACGCTATATCGGCTTATACCTTTAATCCTGATTTTAAGAAAACAAACCATCTTAACGAACGTCCTATTATTGCCTTATTGCCTGGGAGCCGCACGATGGAAATCGAAAAGTTGCTGCCTGAGATGGTTAATTTATATTATCTGTTTCCTGCCCATCAATTTGTGATTGCTGGTGCACCAAACTTTGACGAGACACATTATAAACGTTTCACCGGAGATCTTCCGATACCAGTTGTATTTAACCAAACATACGACTTGTTGAAAAATGCAGATGCAGCTGTTGTCACCAGTGGTACAGCAACACTGGAAACGGGTATCTTAAAAGTTCCACAAGTAGTCGTGTACAAGGCAAATAGCCTGACCGTTATGATTGCCCGCCTGTTGGTCAAAGTGAAATTTATTTCATTGGTAAACCTTATCAACAATTTCCTCTCCGTTCGCGAGCTGATCCAGAAAGACTGTACCACCCGCAATATAGCTGATGAACTGGACGAATTATTGAACAATAAGGAACACAGAGACAGTGTTTTGGAAAATTACGATATCCTAGAAGAAAAATTAGGAACACCGGGGGCTTCAGCCAAAGCAGCAAAATTGATTGTAGGTTATCTTTCTTAATTAAACTTTTTACTAAAAAGTTGGTTCTATAATAAATAAACAAGTAAAAAAAACGCAGATTGGTTTCCTTCGGAGCTGACTCGCGGTCGTCATACTTCCTCGTCCCGAATGCTTTCGGGAACGTGTTTTTATTATATTATTGATTTTTGTCATGTAAGACTAAATATTAAAAAAGATGAGCAAGTACCTATTTATTATCACGATATTATTCTGTTATTGCGTAAGCATCGCTTATGGGCAATCAAACGAACAACATATTCCCAAACTAGAGCTCAAGAAAAAGCAGAAAAAAGTCTTTCATGAGAAAGACAGAGACTCTACTACCTTACTCTATATTGACACCTTGATTATGAAGGATAGGTCTTCATTGCAGTTTTTCGGTAAGAAGTCTGTTAAGTTGGTCGTCAAATATGCAGAGATTGGTGACAGAGCCTTTATCAGCGGCATGGCGGGGCAAAACAATGCTTCGGACTTCGACATAGAAATGAATATACAAAAGCTGGGATCTTTATATATTATTGCACGTGGACAGGATGCCATGAATGGAACACGCACCCATCCCAATGGTGATGGTGGTCAGGTGAATTTCTTGTATTCAGCAGAAGGAGTCAATCCCCAGATGACGAACAAGAAAGAGAAAAACTACCTTTTTGCCGATGTGTCCGCAGGAGGACGTGCAATCAATCCGAATTCTGACCTCACCCAAATCTATTCCCGTATAGCCACATCAGCGCCAGGATTACGTGGAATACCGCAGGGACAAATCTATTCTGGTTCACCAGGCAACGAGGGTAAATTCACACTAAAACAAAACACGAACGAGAAATAATTGTATCTTTAAGTCATGATGACAAAAAGATTTTTCTTCGTATTGGCATTTCTACTACCTCTTCTTGGGCTTGCACAACAGCTTATCCCACTGACCCAAAAAGCAGGAATTAGTTTCCGTGGATTAGACAGTTATCAGGATTATTGCCTTTGGGTCAGTGGGTCAAAAGGTACAGTAGGTGTGTCTACTGATGCGGGCAAAAATTGGAATTGGGTTTCTCCTAAAGGTTATGCTGAATATGATTTTCGGGATATAGAAGCATTTAGTGAACGTGAAGCGGTTATTGTCAGTGCGGGAACACCGGCTGTTATTCTCAAAACCACGGATGGCGGAGAGAATTGGGCAGAGGTTTATAGGGACGAAAGACCGGAAATTTTTCTGGATGGGGCGGATTTTCATGGAGATGAGGGCTATATCGTCGGTGATCCTATTAACGGTAAGTTCCAAATACTGTACAGTAAGGATCGTGGACAAAACTGGACAGATATTTCTGCAGATATTGATGTAAAGGCTACTGAAGGAGAAGCTGCTTTCGCTGCGAGTGGTAGTTCCTTACGCTACATCCCTCCTTTCCTCTGGTTGGGTACAGGAGGAACTATAGCCAACATGCATCGCTTCTGTTTAAACAGCCGAACACTTACAAAAGTTCCCCTCAGTGCAATGCAACAGGGTGAGGCCAGCAGAGGTGTATTTTCGATAGATTTTTATAACGTCACTACGGGTATTGTCGTTGGTGGAAATTATATGCAGGATAAAGATCGTCAACAAACTGTACTGCTTACCGAAGATGAAGGAAAAAGCTGGGAAGCACCCCAGACTTCTTTAGGCGGGTATCGCTCCTGTGTCAAATATATTACGGCAAACACCTTATTAGCGACAGGAACTTCTGGTACAGATATTTCTCATAATGGCGGGCAGCATTGGACAACAATTTCAACAGATAGCTATAACACGATAGTTAAAAATGCATCTGGCACAAAGGTATTCTTTGCTGGGAGTTCTGGCCAGATTTCTGTTATTGAGCTTTAAGAATAGATATTCTCCTTATTCATACACCATAACATCTTCCATGTTCTCTTGTTGGAAATGCACCATTAACTTTTGAAACAGCTGGTCGAGACTATCTGGTTCTAAAAAAAGACACATAAAGAAAATACTTGTCATCACATCGCCTCTATTTTCCAATTCATGATACGCATTCAATTCACTGTCTTTATCAAAATTAACAGGAACTGTTAAACTAGCAATAAGATTATCCTCTTCAAAAACGTCTATTTTTAAAATTCCGTTTGGCTCTGAAATATGTAGTTGTACCGGACTTTGCATCTCCGTAACTATGAGCTGTCCATCACTTTTTGTAAAGGTTAACCTGTTAAAATAATGCATGGCGAAGAGATTAACATCAAAAGCATTGATTTCACCTTCTTCATAGTAAAACGTATTTAATCTTTCCCGACCAACAAGTTTATAATCCGGACCGTTAACAAAACGGCCGTCTTTATATGTAGTCTCTTTGTCGTAGATATAATGCATATAGCCTTCCAATTGCTCTAAAAGCTCAAAGGAGTAACGGTATTTTAACTGCCCTTCTTCATAATAATCTATAAGCTGGATATCATCAATCAATCTATACAGCTTAAAGTATCCAGAAAAAGGCGCCCCACCTTGATAGATACCTTCATAAGAGTCCTGCGGGTTATCCGCAATCGTGAAGTCGTAATAGACTACCGATTGGAGCTGATCGTCTACATAACGCTCCAACAGTTGAACCGTTTCCGGCTCAAATCTGGACATTACTTTCTTTTCAGCTATGCGACCATCATCATGATACGTATAAAGCGTGTCTTGTGCCATAATATGCAGGTAAAATGGTACGAACAAAAATAGAAATACCCATTTTTTCATACAGCTTATCCTTGTTTTGGTTTCCGATTGTATTGCTGTGGCTTCTTCTTACGAAACGGTTTTCTATTACCATTGTACCTTGACCCGGGCGCATATCGAGGACCTTCCGGAAAGCCTTCCGGCAGCGGACGTTTTTCAATTTCATATTCCACCAGTCTCTCGATTCGGGAAAAACGATTCTGATCCTTCTCATTGATAAAAGTAATTGCGGTTCCTGTCGTAGCAGCTCGTGCTGTACGTCCTACCCGATGCACATAATCCTCTGGATCTGGTGGAACATCATAATTCACGACCAGGCTTATGCCAACAATATCAATCCCCCGTGATATCACATCTGTTCCGATAAGGACGCGCAAACGACGTGAACGAAACTGGTTAATAATATTTTCACGCTGGCTCTGTTCCAAATCCGAGTGAAACCCTTCGGCTGCAATACCTTGTTTCGCCAGATCCCGCGCAAGCGTTTTGACAATACTTTTTTTGGAAGCAAAGATGATGACACTTTCATAATCCGGATTTTTCAGCAAATGATGAATAAGTGTATCCTTCTGCGGATCATAAACCATGTATGCATGCTGATCTATGCCTTCCGATGGTTTAGAAATCGCAATATTAACTTCTTCAGGCTCATGCAGGATTTTCTTCGCTAATGCTCTGATTTTAGGTGGCATGGTCGCTGAAAACAACAGGCTTTGTCTTTTTTTCGGCAGATAGCTGATGATACGGATGATATCATCATAAAATCCCATATCCAACATGGTATCAGCTTCATCCAATACCAAATGCTGCAGATGGCTGAAATCAAATTTACCCGAAGACATGTGACTGATAAGCCTTCCGGGAGTTGCCACAATGATATTTACACCTTCGCGCATGGCACGCTTTTGTTGCTCATACCCCATTCCATCACCGCCACCATATACGGCAATAGAAGTTGCACCTGTAAAGTATCCCAAGCCCATAATCTGTTGGTCTATCTGTAAGGCTAACTCTCTAGTAGGTGCTAAAATGAGGGTATTTATACGTTCTTGCGGATTTTCAGCAAGTTTGTGCAAAATGGGCAACAGGTATGCTGCTGTCTTTCCTGTACCTGTCTGTGCGCAGGCAATGATATCTTTATGCTGTAAAATAACCGGGATGGTCTGTTCTTGAATGGGGGTTGCATCGGCAAATCCCATGCTGTCTAAGCCTTCTTCCAATGTGGAAACAAAGCCAAATTCACTAAATTTCAATGTGCTTTATGCTTAATTTGTTAAAATTACACTAAGTTAAGGATTTTTATTGGAAGGCCAATAATCAAAAGGCAGCATATTGGATAATTTGGAATGCCAAGACCAATATCCCTGCAACATCCAGTCTACACCTGGGTAGAAATTCCCCTGCGGATCTATCCATATTTCCTGAACTGTAATAATAGAGAGTTCAGAGTGCCCCATCCCATCTCGATTTTGTTCAAAATAACCATTTTCCATCTCAAGGTTATTATGGGGTATATAAAGATAATCTGCGTACTGCACTTTTTTAATTACGCCCTCTTCACCAACAACAATATCTGATTCCTTCAACACAAGTCCAGCGACATTGATATAGGCGCTTTGCCGGGATAATGCTTGATACTTTTCTATATCTTGTTGGGAATAATCGCGTTGAGATGCATAGAACAGTTTCCAGTTCATATCATAAGATTCTTGTACGATCCTATTAACTACTTTCAAAATACTGTCAGCCTCAAATTTGTCTTCGTTTCTTAACTTCTTTAATGCTCTAACGGTATAACCATCTTGCGCCCAATGTGCATTGTATATACTGCGAACAAACTTCATAAATGAACTATTATAGGTCTTCTCCCTATTCCTTCTTATACTTCTCTTATCGCTCAGCACCGTATAATTCGCATAGCCTGAATACTGAATGGTACGTTCTGCAAAATCTGATTCATAATGCCCCAAATCATATTTGATATGGTAGCCCAGCGCTTTATTCTCGATTTGCAGTGTCTCAACTGCCCATACACGCAGCTTCTTTGCTGCTTTATTGTACCGGAAACGAAGCACATCAGGATTGAGAATTTTAGTCTTTTCAGCATTTTCCCCCAGACCTATAAAGGTTTCGGTAAAATACCTGCCCCATTGTTGCCAACCGTCTTTATCATAAGCCTGTACTACAACTTCCTCAATTTCGATAGATTTGGGTTGAAGGACAATTTGAAGAGATTGGTCGGTAGGCAACACCAAATTCACGGTTTGAGTTTGAAAACCGATACTACTTATCACCAGCTCGATATTGCCCTGCAAATTGGTGACAAGCCGAAAACGTCCATCCTTATCGGAGCTGCTACTCACCGTACTGTTATTTATATAAACAGATGCACCAGCTACCGGCACACCCCGCGCATCGATAACCTTACCTTCAAGCCCTTTTTGTGCAAACGAACTAGAATAAATCACTATCCCTAGAAATAAGATGAACCATCGGAGCATTTGCGCGCTAAAATAATCCCTCATCTCTAAAACTTAAATAAGCCGTATCGGTAAAAATAATATGGTCATTGACCCTTATGTCCATAAGCTGAGCAGCCTTAACTAATTTATCGGTAATATCCCTATCTGCGCGGCTTGCCCTCAACGTTCCAGAGGGGTGATTATGCACAAGAATCATCGAGTGTGCCTTGGCCATCAATGCATGCTGTAACACCATGCGTATATCTACAGGTGTAAAATCTGCTCCACCACGACCTATCAACCGACGGTCAACTAATTTACATCCAGCATTTAAATAAAGTACCCAAAATTCTTCATGGGGTAGGTCTTGCAACTGATCCCTAAAATATTCATACACGCGTTTGCTACTGTTAAGAACAGGCTCTTTCACTTCTTCTTCATCCCGCCTCCTACGCCCCAGCTCCAATGCTGCAACAATACTAATCGCTTTCGCTTCGCCTATCCCTTTGTACTGGCAAAGATGCTCCACATCAAATTTCGAAAGCACACTCAAATTATTACGAGCATCCGAAAGGATACGACGACACAATTCGACCGCAGTCTCATCCTTTGAACCGGAGCCAATCAGAATGGCTAGCAATTCTGCATTTGTAAGTGCTCTCCTGCCCTGTTCCATTAACTTTTCACGCGGACGGTCTGCTTCATCCCATTCTCGAATAATCAATTTACCTTGCATAGGCTCGAATCTTTGTCAGTCCTTCTAAGATACAAAGATTTGCCTAAAAACAAAAATCAAAGACCTGTACACAAACACCTTAACAATTCTTAACCTCTTGAGAACTCCCTTTTCGGCAAGAAATTTTATCTTTGCAGTTTCGTAGGTTAAAAATTAAAGATTATGAGCAAAGCAATTATCAAGACAGAAAAAGGCGACATGACTGTGCAGTTCTACACAGAAGACGCTCCAAATACAGTTGCTAATTTTATTAAATTGGCAAAATCAGGTTATTACGACGGATTGACTTTCCACCGTGTTATCCCAGATTTTGTGATTCAAGGCGGTTGCCTCAACTCACGTGAAGGTGCTACAGGCATTCCGGGAACAGGTGGTCCCGGTTATCATATAGACTGTGAGTTGACAGGGGAAAACCAATACCACGATCGCGGGGTGTTATCAATGGCGCACGCAGGTCGTAATACAGGTGGTTCTCAGTTTTTTATTTGCCATAGCCGCAATAATACTGCTCACTTAGATAGAAACCACACTTGTTTCGGTAAAGTTATCGAGAATGTTGACGTAGTAGACGATATCCGTCAAGGCGATCGTATTTTGAGCATTGAAGTTATTGAAGATTAAGAGCAAATACGATATGAATTTAAGAGCTTTAGTTTCTGTAACCGGAAAACCGGGATTGTTTAAGTTAGTAGGTCAAAATAAAGGCGGTTTTATCTTAGAATCGTTGGACGAGAAAAAAATCAAAACTTCTGTTAATTTGTCGACCACTAAAATGGCGACTTTGGAAGATATTACCATCTATGGTGATGAAGAAGAGATCCGTCTACTGGATATCTTTGAGGCTATCAAAACAAAAGGTGGAGAGACACCAGATGTAAAAGCTGATGGAAACACACTTCGCGAGTTTTTCCGTGAAGTTGCTCCGGGCCACGATGAATCGCGCGTGTACAGTTCGGATATCAAGAAAATTGTCACTTGGTATAACATCATCAAAGAATTACCTCTATTTGAAGAGGAAGCTCCGGCTCCCTTACAGTAAAAGAATAATGAGGATGTCCGAAAAGGTTGTTAATCATTAAAAAAACGCGTCATTGCGAGGAAAAATGACGAAGCAATCTGCGTTTTTACCGTCATCAGATTACTTCGTTCCTCGCAATGACGATGACGGCGGACTTTTCGGACACCCTCGTTTAAAACAACCTCAACTGCCCACCAGTAGAAGGCCGTTCAAAGATATCCGTACGGAGTACAGGCAAATCATCCTTTCCCATATATTTCTTAACGCCCATTTTAAAAAGCTGTCGAATACCCTCGGCTACATTACCATCTCCTCTAATCCTTCTTCCCCATTCGGAATCATTTAGTTTTCCGCCATGACAGGACATGATACCATTGAGTACTTTATCGGCTCGATCCGGATAATTCTTGTGTACCCAGTCTTTAAAAATATCGGCTATCGCCCCGTTTAACCGTACAATGGTATAACCAGCCCATTTTGCTCCGGCATCGGCCGCCTGCTGAATCAGATACGGCATTTCATCACTGTTAATCCCTGGCACTATAGGTGCAACCATCAGGTGTACCGGAATCCCGTTTTTACTCAATTGTTCTATCAGTTTCAGGCGTGCTTGTGCCGTGGCTGTCCGTGGTTCCATTTTTCGTCGTACTTCTTCACGCAGACTGTTGATAGTAACAGATATGGAAATCAACTGCAATCGAGCCAATTCGGTAAGTATATCCAAATCCCGTAACATTAGCACGTTTTTACTTATCATGGACACCGGATGTTTATAACGTAGCATAATTTCCAATAGGGATCGTGTCAGTCCTAATTTACGCTCAATGGGCTGATAACAATCAGTATTACCCGACAGGAAAATCACTTCAGGTTTATAGCTCTTCTTATTAAACGTTTCTTCTAACAATGTCGGCGCATTGTACTTAACCAAAATCTTTCGTTCAAAATCCAAACCTGCACTATACCCCCAGTATTCATGCGCATTGCGCGCATAGCAATATATGCAGCCGTGTTCACAACCTTGATAGGGATTTAAAGACTTGTAGAACCCAATATCCGGACTATCGACCTGACTTAATATCGACTTGGGATAAGTAGCAATAAGTTGGGTTTTCGTTGCTTCAAGAAAAGGTTCGTCCAACCCTTCTATATGCTCCTGCACATATTGGTTCGTAAAGAATTTGTTATTGGGATTGATCTGTGCTCCCCTACCTTTGAAATATTCCGACGATGTATCCATACTCAAAAATACTAAAATATTTAGTATTTTTGAGTATAATTATTTAATTCCCTTTACTGTATTGGAACATCCATTCGTATATATCATCTCTGTGGAAAAGCCGTTCGACACTACCGTGTGTTCCACCAGGGATGATGGTTAGTGTAGCGTCAGCTTTGGGATCAGCTTTTTTTATGGCATTGTATATTTTCTTTGACTCGGAAGCAGGAACAGCTCTATCGGCACTGCCATGTTGAATCCAAATAGGCACTTTTGCTAAGTTTTCAGCATATTTAAGTGTACCACCACCACAAATTGCAACCGCTGCAGCAACCGATTCAGGATATTTCCCCACGAAATCCATCGTGCCATATCCGCCCATACTCATACCACATACATACACTCGGTTAGGATCTACATTATAGTTTGCCAGAACATAATCCAACACGTTTTTCACCTTATCCGGATCCCAGCCATTAGAGGTCTGTGGTGCAATGATAACTGACGAGGGAATATCTAAACCTCTATTCTTGGCATATAATACACCATAGCGTTTGACACGGTTCAAATCATTGCCTGACAAACTCCGCCCATGCAGGAAAATCAATAAAGGTCCGGCTATATCTTCTTTATAATTATCTGTATCGATCAAGAAGTTGTATGCAGCTTTACCTTTTACAGCCTCTTGCTGTCCAAAAACCTGTCCTGCAGTCAAAAAAGCAAGTAGCAGTATATATTTAGATATAGCCGAAACTGATAATATATTAAACACAAATCGTAACATGATGTTAAAAGGTTATGTCTACTTTTTTTCGCTTGCGAAAATACGAAAGTTAAAGCATAAATTCTTCCCAAATAAAGATTACCTTTGTCGGCTTATTATCGTAGATACTATGAATAAAGGATTAATCGCCTTGGCATTCGGGGGCTTAGCTATAGGAATGACGGAATTTACCATGATGGGAATTCTTCCCGATGTCGCCAAAGACTTAGGTATCAGCATTCCCAAAGCCAGTAATCTAATCGCATTGTATGCTTTGGGTGTAGTTGTAGGCGCTCCAACATTGGTCGCTTTCACTTCGAAGTATTCCCCTAAGAAAGTCCTTCTGTTTTTGATGCTGTTGTTTTTTATCTTCAACGGATTGTTTACGCTTGCACCGAATAACTTGACTCTTTTTATCTCTCGTTTCATGTCTGGCTTACCACATGGCGCTTTTTTCGGTGTCGGGTCGGTGGTGGCTGCACGCCTGGCTAAGCCAGGGAAAGAAGCACAGGCCATCGCGATGATGTTTACCGGAATGACGATTGCCAATCTTGCCGGCGTACCATTGGGAACATATATCGGACACCATTATTCTTGGCGGTTTACCTATGCGGTTATTAGTTTCTTAGGGCTAATTACATTTCTGGCCATCTACCTTTGGATGCCTGATTTCGAAGCACGGAAAAACAATAATATCTTTCAGCAGATACGTTACTTTACCCGCTGGGATGCTTGGCTGATGGTAGCGGTAATCGCTATCGGTACAGGTGGTTTGTTTGCCTGGATGTCTTATATCGCTCCCTTGGTGACCACCGTATCTGGTCTTGCTGAAGATAGAGTTCCGCTCATTATGATATTGATTGGCTGCGGGATGTTCTTTGGGAATATTTTAGGCGGAAAAATGGCTGATACTTTTTCACCAAGCAAAGCCGCAATTGGTTGTTTTTCGGCTATGGCCATCTGCCTGTTAATCCTATTCTTTATATCGCCAATAAAAGCTTCGGCCTATCCTATGGCATTTATTACAGGGATGATATCATTTACTATTGGTTCACCATTGCAAATGATGCTTATCAACAATGCAAAAGGTGCAGAAACATTTGCTGCAGCTGCAGGGCAAGCTAGCTTTAATATCGGAAATACACTGGGGGCTTATTTTGGCTCTATTCCTATTACCTTGGGGTTTGCCTATAACTATCCTTCTTTGATTGGTGTAGGAATGGCCTCGACGGGTGCATTGCTTGCTTATGTGTTCTTGACAAAGGTTGTCCGTCCGCAAATGAATCGGTAGGGTATTACGGCTTCATTTCCCAAGCGACAACCAATCTGCTCATCATGGAATAACGGGCCATGCCTTCAGGCTGGTTGTTGTGTTTGAGGTAACCGCTATAAAAGAAATCGGAAACACGGTTGATCCATCCGGAATAGGATAACCATAATGCTCGTTCAGCCTCATAATCTGCTTTTACTTCATCGGATAATTTGCCATAATATGCTTGATACTTTTCCTTACCTCTAAAGTAAGGTGCGCGCAAAAGGTATTTTAGTGTTTCATAACTTACCGAATATGCATACCATGGGTTAGGATGATTCTTTAACTTTAGGAAGGCGATAAAATTACATTCATCTTCAAATCCTATGCCCATCTGATGGCTCAACTCGTGCACAACCGTAAACGGATAGGATGCTATATAGATTTTTTCGTTTACCTGCACATCATGGGTAAAGGGATTGAAATAACCGGCAACCGTAAAATGGGATACCAGTTCGCTGGAAAGCGGAGATTTCACCTTGACTTGGGTTTTGCTCAATGTACCGGCAAATGTACTGTCGGTTTTCATCGTATTGACCAATATTTCCTTCGCTTCTTCCTTGTTCAAATCTTCCAAAACAATTTGTGCTCTTAAATGATTTGCCTGTTGGATATATTTATCCACTACACGCAGGTAATCCTCTTCTTCGATATGTTCCGGAATATGTAATCCCATTTGCTGGTGTAAGGGATGTCTATAATAATTCATCCCCCAGCTTACATAGAAATAGGCATACAAAGAGGCCGAAATACACAGAATCAACAGCAGCTTATCCAGCCCTTTTTGCCAATGCTTTTTAAAGCAAGAAATCAGCAACATGAAAAAATGATAGCAAAGGAAGCCAACTATCACTCCATAAAAAAGGTCGCCCATGCTAAAAGGCAACCAACTAAATAACAGCTTAGGCAGATAAGAAAAATAAGGATAAAAGCCCCTGCTGTAGAAATTCTCTACGACAGAAGGAAATTGTTGCAGGACAAAAAGCAAGATAAACAATATGGCATTGCCGACTAATATCCAGCAATAAATTTGTCTCTTTCTGAAATTCTGTATCTGTACTTTAACTTTCGTTCTCAAAGTATAACTTATAGTAATTCATCCCTTTATCTTCATCAAAACCTGTTTCCAGATATTCTCGTTTTCCATGCACGTATATGTGGAAATTCTTATCCAGCTTGATTACGGATTTATACGCTGAAGACATTTTTTTGACAGCGGGAGAAGCGATTTCAAAATTAGTTTGGAAAGGGCTGTCAAATTCCTCTTCAAAGTTTTGTTGATAGCTTTTGAACAGCGATATGGCATCCGGATTACCAATCACTTCTTCTTCAAACTCCTTTTGATCGAATGTTTCCTTGGATTTAAAATAATCCATCGAGCGATTCAGCAAGTCGATTTTATCTGCTTTTTCCAATTCGAAGGTGTCATCTAGTTTTTCGGTCACAAAGTTTTTGTACACCTTCATGAAATTACCTGTTTGCTGGAAATTATCATTCCGCGTTTTAATCTTTAGGAAATCATCTTTCCAGTATACAGCTTCGGATTGATTGGTTTGGTCAACGACCAGCACCTTGTAACCTTCTTCTTCCTCCACATTAACAATTACAACACCTTTATCTAATTTGTTGATATTAATCGCTTCCTGCTCATAATCCAACTGGAAACCTCCCGCATTCGGGTAAACTTTTAGATATGCTTCTTTGTTCTCGGATTTGAAAACACCGATAGCATCATGCTCCTCACCTTCTATCTGCACATTTTTTAAAGCAACGACATATACCTCTCCAGCCTTAATCTTAGGATGCTCAGAGACTTCGTACAGGTGTTTGCTCAACTGCTGTGACATCTCATGAAAAGAAATCTTTGCATCAAAATATTGCTTGGCAAAATAGTAGACTTCATTCAATTGCAAATCATCATTAGGGTGGTAAAAACGGTAAACCTCATTGGCCTTCGCAAATGGCTTCATGAAGTACTGCATCAACAGATCAGGCAATACTTCATCATTGCTTAAATCAACAGGTTCATCCGATAGGATATAAAACTCGTCCTGGGCTTTATTACCTACCCGGTGTATAGAAAGTTGCTCAAAAGTGGCGTCTTGGTGAAAAAACATGGTTCAAAGTAAAACTTAAAAATTCAGTTATCCAAATGCTATTGTTAGATGTAGATATACAAAACAAGGAGTGCCCACAAAAACAGGGACATAAATTCAAAGAGATCACAAACTTAACGACAATCAAATTGTTATATATCCATAGCATTCTCATTCACGCAGACATATGAATAACGAGGTTTTCTCTCAAAAAGAACGGAATATTATCATCCTAATAATGATTATCGTATTAGGTGCTCTATTACTATATGCCACAAGAGGCCTATTTGGGGCTTTTTTGGGTACATTTTTGATGTATACCCTATTCCGGGACATGAATGTCTTCCTTATAGAACGTTGGAAATGGCCTCGCCCCATCGCCGCCGTAACCATTATTATTCTTTCTCTCCTCATTATTGTACTTCCTTTCTATGGAATAGGGAAAATGTTAGTCAGTAAGGCTATTGAAATACAGCAGAACCCAGCTTGGATTACAAACCTTGTCAGTAGCGTGAACGAATTTGTGGGCGATAAATTAGGTAGAACCGACCTCATTGAGAAACAATTAGAATCGAGCACTACTTATCTAGGTGGATTGCTGACCACCACTTTAGGAGGTGCTGCCAATCTTTTTCTGGAAATTACGGTGATGTATTTTATTCTCTATTTCCTTTTCGTAAATTACATATCCTTTGAGAAAGGATTGGTCTATTACATGCCGTTCGACGAGGAAAATGTCGCTGTATTTGCGCAAGAATTCAAAAATGTGACCTATGCCAACGTAGTTGGACAAACCATTATTGCCATCGTACAAGGAGCATCGCTGTCTTTAGGATTTTGGATTTTTGGTGCTAACGACCCGATATTTTGGGGTGTTATCACGGCCATATTAGCATTTATCCCACTTTTAGGGCCACCACTTGTTTTTGTACCAGCTGCGCTTATCTTGTTCTCACAGGGAATGACCTGGCAACCAATAGGCTTATTGATATGGGGATTTGGCTTAGTTATCAATATTGATAATGTCATGCGTTTTGTCATCGCCAAAAGACTAGGCGATATCCATCCTATCATCACCGTTGTTGGTGTGATTATTGGATTGCCCCTATTTGGACTGATTGGTTTGGTATTCGGACCGCTACTATTGGTCTATTTTTTGATAACCGTCAAGATATACAAAACTAACAAAAGACTCTCGCGAAAGCGGGAACTGGCAGAGCAAAAAGAGTAAAATTATAGGTAGTTTAAGAATTATAACTATATTTATACATCTTGAAAAAACAAATAGATAATATGAAAAAAACAATTCCAGCATTTTTATTTTCTGCGGCTACATTGTTGACCGTTGCGTGCAATAACAATGCAGCGACTACAAATGCGGGCGATAGCGTTACTCCCTCGGATAGCGTATATCCTCCTGTTGAGAAGAATAAAGCTAATACAGACTATAAACCTGCATTTGAAGGTCAGACCCGCATTGCAGGAGTCAAGACAACAACACCATACGGTCATACTGTTCTGACCGACAAACTAAAGTCACCTTGGGGCATCGCCGTACTGCCTGATGGTCGTGCTTTGGTTACGGAGAAAGAAGGTACTATGCGTATCGTGAGTGCCGACGGCACCGTTAGTGAAGCTATCACGGGTATCCCTAAAGTAGATTCACAGGGTCAAGGTGGCTTACTTGGGCTAACCTTAGATCCTAATTTTGCCAGCAACAGAATGGTGTATTGGGTATTTTCTGAACCGGTAAACGGTGGAAACCACACCGCTGTAGGAAAAGGTAAGCTGGCGGAAGACGAAAAATCAATCGAAGGTGCTACTGTGATTTATCAAGCACTTCCAACTTATGATGGCAAGCTGCACTATGGCGGACGTATTATTTTTGATAAATCAGGAAACTTATTAGTAAGTACAGGTGAACGTTCTGACTTGGCTACACGCCCGCAATCTCAGGACTTGAAATCTGCTTTAGGTAAAATCGTTCGCATTACGACCGATGGTAAACCTGCTGCAGGCAATCCTTTTGCAAGTGATGCTAACGCTTTACCGGAGATCTACAGCTACGGACACCGTAATGTACAAGGTATTGCCCTACATCCTGAAACAGGAGATTTATGGGAAACGGAATTTGGCCCGCGCGGAGGTGATGAGCTGAACCGTGTGGAAGCTGGTAAAAACTATGGCTGGCCAACAATTACGTACGGTCTGGAATATAGCGGTAAAGAAATAGGTACACCTCCAATACAGCAACAAGAAGGCATGGAGCAACCTGTTTACTATTGGGATCCGGTACTGTCTCCTTCAGGCTTAATGTTCTATACAGGAAATGCCATTCCTGAATGGAAAAACAACTTATTTATCGGTGGATTGAGCAGTACGCATATTGCACGTATTATCATCAAAGACAACAAAGTTGTTGGTGAAGAGCGTTTATTAGAGAAAGAAGGACAACGCTTCCGCGATGTGATCCAAGGAAAAGATGGTGAGATTTT
>Ga0079224_100001347_pt1 | contig 27985 bp, 20 predicted proteins | sample Stecom2015_FD_80414 | JGI IMG/M metagenome (GOLD analysis project Ga0079224, IMG submission 80414) | Agricultural soil microbial communities from Utah to study Nitrogen management - Steer compost 2015 | ecosystem: Environmental > Terrestrial > Soil > Agricultural land | place: USA: Utah... | reverse complement strand
GCGTGCAGCTGGATTCCCGAGTGCGCTCCTGACGCGAGCTGCGGCTGCCTGCGTCGGGTGCTCGGCGCCGCGTGCCGGTGCAACGAAAGCGGTCCGGCCCCCACGGTCTCTTGCCAATAGCGGCTCAAGCCACGAGGACCTTGTTCCGGGCGAGCGGTGAGACGCGTTCGTCGGGAGTGAGGATCCCGCGGAGGTTCAGCGGGTCGGCGGCAGAGACGTGCACGGGCTCGCCCGCGCCGCGCCGCCGCACCGCGCGCAAGGTCGCGACGCACTCGGGCAGCGCGTACTGCTCGCCGTCGAAGCCGGCGACGAAGCGCCCGCCGCGCACCTCGCCGCGCGCTTCGAGCGTGCGCAGAGCTCGGAGCAGCTCTCGGAACGGATACGGCTGCCGCTCGCGCGCGAGCGTCTTGCGAAAGACGATGCCCGTGCGCGCGAGGAGCTGGCGCGCGACGGCCTCGACGGAGAGCGGCTCGCCGCCCTCGTAGGAGAGCAGGCTGTAGCGGCCCGCGCTCGGACCGCGCCCGGCCTTCTTGCGCGCCGCCGAGAACACGAGCATGCGCAGCCCGGCGAACGAGTCGCACGTGACGAAGCCCCGCGCGACGAGCTCCGCGAGGCCGCGCTCGAGCGTCTCGGCGTCGAGCCCCGAGGCGCGAGCGAGCTCCTGCGCGAACAGCGCACCGCGGGAGGCGAGCAGGTCGTGGAGCGCGCGTGCGGGGGCGCCGAGCTCCGTGAGGTCGGGAGCCCGTGCGAGCGCCGTCCAACCCGCGAGCGCCTCCCGGGAGACGAGGCAAATCGGGGTGCTGCGCACCGTGCTCGCCGCGCTGCCCCACAAACGGCCCCACGCGACCTCACCCGAGAGGGTGAGCTGATCGAGCCACTCGCGCCGGTATCCCTTGACTCGCAGCGGCAGCACGCTCGCTTCCCAAGCGGCAGCCGGGATCTCGTACCCCGCGAGCTGTCGAACGACCTCGGCGACACCCGCGGGGCCCTCGAGCCGATGCTCGGGCTCGACGTGCTGGTGCACGAGCAAGAAGCGCAAGAAATCCGCCGCGCTCACTGGCTCGATCTCGCTGCGCAGCCGCTCCACCGTGTAGCGGTGGATCCGCGCAAGCAGGCGCCGGCTGCACCAGCCGGAGCGCCCCTCGAAGCGCCCGCGCAGCACGAAGCCTTCGCGCTCGAGCTCGAAGAGGAGCGGATCGTCGTCGAAGACCGGACCGAGCGCGTCCAGGCGCCCGCGCAACACCTCTTTCGGATCGCGCGTCGCCTCGACGGCGAACCAGCGCTCTCCCTCGCGCACGACGCGGCCCTTCTCGCGGAGCTCCGCGATGAACGCCTCCCACGGCCGCGCTTCGTCGACGGTCACGTAGCCCATCCAGAGCAGCGCCTCGTGGAGCTCCTCGGCGTTCGTCGGGGAGGGCCAGGCTTCCTCGCGCACGCGCCGGATCGCTTCGGGGTCGAGGGCGCCGAGCTCGTCCGCGGTGCGGACGTCGAGCGTGCGGCGCGTGAGGACGGCCTGCGTGCGCCGCTCCTCGAGCGGCGCGTCGTCGAGGAAGGAGTAGGGCTGCGCCGCGAGCACGCCGAGCGCGAAGCTCGACGGCTCGGGCGTGTCGACGGCGACGCGCTCGATGCTTCCATCGCGAATCCCGCGCACCACGGCGAGGAAGCCGTCGAGGTCGAGCGCCTCGCGCAGACAGTCATCGAGCGTCTGGCGCACGATGCGATCGTCGAGCGGGACCTCGATGTCGCCGGGCGGCAGGGTCTCACCGCACGCCGCCACGGCCGGGAAGCTCGCGGCGAGCAGATCGTCGGCGCGCATGCGCACGATCGGAGCCGGAACGCGCCGGCCGCCGCGGTGCCGCTCGACGAGGAGCGCGCGCGTCACGTTCCAGCGGAAACGCGTCGCGAACAAGGGCTGGGCGAGCACGGCCTGGACGAGCAAGCGCTCGGCGCTCGCCGGCGTGAGGTAGTCGAACACCTCTTCGAGCGGGAAGCTGTGCTGGAGCCCGAGCGAGAGCACGATCGCCTCGTCGTTCGCGGCCGCTTGCAGCTCGAAGCCGAACCCGCGACAGAACCGCTTGCGGAGCGCGAGGCCGAACGCGCGGTTGACGCGGCTGCCGAAGGGCGCGTGGACCACAAGCTGCATCCCGCCGCTCTCGTCGAAGAAGCGCTCGAGCACGATGCGCCGCTGGGTGGGCACGGTGCCGAGGACGCGGGCGCCGCGCTGGACGTACTCGACGATCGCGCGCGCGGCCTCCGCTTCGTGCGGCTCCGGGGCGAGCGCCTCCGGGGTCAGCGCCTGCTCGCGCACGCGGGCCACCTCGAGCGAGAGCTCCGGCGTGCGCCCGGGACCCTCCCCGAGCCAGAACGGGATCGTGGGCGGAGCCCCTCGAGCGTCTGCGACGCGGACCACGCCCGAGCCGACGCGCAGGATCCGCCACGACGCGGTGCCGAGCTGAAAGACGTCCCCGGCGTTCGATTCGATCGCGAAATCCTCGTTCAACGTGCCGACCGGGGTGCCCTCGGGCTCGAGCACGACCTGATAGTCGGCCGTGTCCGGGATCGCGCCGCCGCTCGTGATCGCGACGAGCCGCGCCCTGCGCGTCGCGTGCACGATGCCCTGCACGCCGTCTTCGTGGAGCAAGGACCAACGCCGCCCCGTGTGCGTCCGAATCACCGCGTCGAAGTCCTCGCGCGTGAGCTCGCGGTAGGGGTAAGCGCGGCGACACAGCGCGAACAGCGCGTCCTTCGACCACGAGGCGCCCGCGCACTCGGCGACGATCTGCTGGGCGAGGATGTCGAGCGGCGCGCTCGGCTCCGGCGTGCGATCGAGCATGCCGCCGCGCACCGCGCGCACGCCCGCGTACGCCTCGACCAGCTCGTCCTCGGTGAGCGGGAAGAGGCGTCCCTTCGGCAGCCGCGCGACGCCGTGCCCCGCGCGCCCGACCCGCTGGAGGAGGGTCGCGATCGAGCGGGTGGCGCCCACCTGGATCACGAGATCGACATCCCCGATGTCGATGCCGAGCTCGAGCGACGCCGTGGCGACGAGCACGGAGAGCTCGCCGCGCTTGAGGCGCCCCTCTGCTTCGCGTCGGAGCGCGGGCGAGAGACTGCCGTGGTGGCAACGCACGCGCTCGCTGCCGAGCCGGGGACCGAGCCGGGCCGCGACGCGCTCGGCGAGCTTGCGGGTGTTCACGAACACGAGCGTCGTCCGGTGCGCGCGCACGAGCTCGGCGATCCGCTCGTAGATCTCGTCCCACACCTCGTGCGAGCACACGGCCGAGAGCGGCGATGGGGGGAGCTCGATGCCGAGATCGATGGCGCGCAGGTGTCCCGCGTCCACCGTTTCGACCGAGCGCCCCACCCCGGCGAGGAAACGCGCGACGTTCTCGATCGGCTTCTGCGTCGCGGAGAGGCCAATCCGAAGGAGCGGACCGCGCGCCTGAGTCAGCGCCTCGAGGCGCTCGAGAGAGAGCGCGAGGTGGGCCCCGCGTTTGTCGCGGCAAAGCTGGTGGATCTCGTCCACGATCACCGTGCGCACGGTGCCGAGCACGCGGCGCCCCCCGTCGCTGGTGAGCAGGATGTAGAGCGACTCGGGCGTCGTCACCAGGATGTGCGGCGGCCGCTTCCTCATCGACGCGCGCACCTTCGCCTCGGTATCGCCGGTGCGCACGAGGACCCGGACGTCGGGCAAGCTCGGATCGAGCGCCCTGATCTCCGAGAGCGGCAGCTCGAGGTTCTTCTGGATGTCCGTCGCGAGCGCGCGGAGCGGGGAGACGTAGACGATGCGCGTCTCGTCCGGCAGCCCCGCGCCCTCGGCGAAGAGCTCGTCGAGCGCGCACAAGAAGGCGGCGAGTGTCTTGCCCGAGCCGGTCGGCGCCGCGATCAGCGTGTTTCGCCCGGCGCGGAGGTGCGGCCACCCCTCGCGCTGCGGACGCGTGGGCTCCCCCAGGTTCTCCTCGAACCAGCGACGCACCGCGGGATGAAAGGCTCCGAGCGCCACCGCGAAAGCATAAAGGGCCCGGCTCTCGACGCCAGCGGGCGAGCCGAGCGAGCCTGAATTTCGGGCTGACGCCGGAGGGGATGGCCGAGACCGAAGCGGATTCGGAAGACGAGCTCGCGCTCGGCTACGGTTTCTCCGCGACCACGATGATGCGCGACGAGTGATCGCCGAAGAACACGCCGGGCGTCGCGGGGTGGCCGCTCGCCTCCGCGACGCGGAAGCCGACGTCGTGGAGGAGCTTGCCGAGCTCGTGCAACGAGTACACGCGAATCGAATAGATGCATTCGCGCGTCCGCCCATCGTCGAGGATGACCGAGCGCTTCACGCGCAGTCGACTCGTGATGAAGTCGAGGCTCATGTCATCCATGCACACGCAGGAGTCGCCCTCGTACCAGTTCTGGCAGGGCGACTGCGACACCGCGAAATCGCGGTTGATGACGTCGATCAGGAACATGCCGCCGGGCTTCAGCGCGCGGAACACGCGCTCGAGCACCGCGAGGTTCTTCTCTTCCTCGAAGTAGCCGAAGCTGGTGTTCCAGCAGAACGCGCCGTCGAACACCTCGTCGAAGTCCATCTCGCGCATGTCGCCCTGCACGAACTCGAGCTTCTGCCCGCGCGCCTGCGCGAGCTCCTTGGCGAGCGCGAGCTGATAGAGCGACAGATCGAAGCCAACCATCTCGTAGCCACGGCTCGCGAGCTCCACCGCGTGGCGCCCCGCGCCGCAGGCGAGGTCGAGCACGGTCCCCCCTTGAGCCACGCCGAGCGAGCCTTCGATGAAGTCGACCTCGCGCCCGATCTGTTCCTCCGAGAACCGCGCGTCGGCGCGCGCGAACTCTTCGTCGAACAAATCTTCGAACCAGGCGCGCCGCTGCTTCTTCTTCGCCTGGGGCAGGACCTTACCCGTGGGCGGCTTGGACTTGCGGCGCGGGGGCGGCGGCGGTTTTGCCGACTCCTCGGGACGCACCGGCCCCTCGGGGAGCTCGGCTTCCACCTCGCCCGGCGGGATGGAAATCGCCTCTTCGCGGTATCCGTCCGCCGACGCAGCCTCGGCTTCTGCGGGGTCCGGCGCGACCTCGACGGGAATGTCGAGCGCCTCGTCGCCCGTGGCGTCCGCCGCCGCCTCGGCCGAGCGGCCTCCGCTTCGGGCGAGGGGCCGTCCACGTGCACCTCGACGTCCTGCTCGACATCGAGGGGCTCGGGCTCCGGCACCGCCGCGCCCACCGCGATGATCTTCATCACGAGGATGGCGGGCGACGCCGCGGGCGTCTCCGTGGCGGGTGCGGGCTCGCTCACGTTGGCCGCGGGCGGCGCCTCCCCAGCGGGCGGAGCCGGGCTGCGGGCGGGAGCCCCCGGGCTCGAGGAGCGGGTCCCGGTGGGCGACGGGAACGACGGGCGCCGCGCGGTCCCATCCAGCGGGGAGGGAGGAATGCTCGAGCGGCGACCGTTGTGCGTGCGCGTCGACACCTCCGAGCGCGGCGCCGGAAACCCGCTCGGCGTCCGCGATCGGTCGCTCGAGCTCCCTTCGCGGGACGGACCGTAGGCGCGCGGCAGCGGGGTCGATCGAATGCGCGGCGTCTCGATGCGCGCGCGGGGACGGGGCGGATCCGAGACCGGGCGCGGCGGCTCCGCGTCCTTCGTCGCCTCGGCCGCGCGGGCGGGATCGTTGCCGGGAATGCGCGGCACGCGCGGTGCGCTCGGGATGATCGGGTTGCGCTGCTCGCCGTCGCTCGCCTCGGCGGGCGTTTCGGGGAAGCGCGGGCTCACGCTCGATTCGCGTCGCGGCTTCGGCGGAGGCGTCGCGCGCTTCGCCGCGTCCGAAGGGCTCGCCGCGGCGGGAGGCACGGGGGACCCGGGCTGTCCGCTCTTCACCTCGTCGCGTTCGTCGGTGCTCATGCAGCTCTCAAGAGCGATTCGCCGTAGCGGATTTTCCCGAGCGGGCGATCGAGGCGCACGCCGGGCTCGAACAGCACCACCACCGTCGAACCAAGATGGAAGACACCGAGCTCGCTCCCGCGCTCCACGCGACGCGGCGGCTCGAACGGATGCAAGCCGACGGGCACGTTGGGGGCGTCGAGGCCCGTCACGGTGATGCGCCCGACGATGACCGCGCCCACCATGACGACCATGACCCGGCCATGCGCGTCGCTGTCGATCGCGATCGCGGCTCGGCTGTTGCGCACGAACAGCCCCGGGAAGTGGCGCTCGCCGATCTTGTTCACCGGAAAGAGGTCGCCGGCGATGCCGCGCACGGCGCGCACGACGCCGTCGACCGGGGAGTGAACCCGGTGGTAGTCCCCCGGCGCGAGGTAGACGACGGCGAAGTCGCCGCCGCGGTAGCGCTCGGCATCGGCGCTGTCGCCCGTGAGCTCGCCGACCTCGTAGGGCTGCCCCTTCACCCACAAGCGCGTCCCGGGATCGACGACGCCCGAGGCCGAGAGCAGCCCATCGGCGGGGCTCACCACCGGATCGTCGTCGATCCGCCGAGCGCCCTCGCGGAGCATCCGCGTGAAGAACGCGTCGAAGGTCGGGTAGCCGCCCGGTGGTGCCGCCGCCTCCGACAGATCGACTTTGTACGCGCGGCTGTAGACGCGAAGGAGCGGGCCCGCCACGCGGCGGGGCAACGGCTGCTCACAAAGCCGGCCCACGGCGCGACTGATCTGCACGCGCGGGAGCGCACGCAGAAGCTGGGCGGCGGCGAAGGTGCTGAGGCTCAACAGTCACTCCGGAGAACGCTGTGCGCTGTCCGCGACCAAGTCCCGCCGCAGTCGGTCTCGGCCGGCTGAATCTCGCGACACCGAACAGATCCGCGCGGGGTGCGATCTTGGAAAAGCCGAGGACAACACGCGAGCGTGATGGACGCGGACAAGCTGCGGCAACGTCGAGGGTTTCGGAGACCCATCGTAGGCGGCCGCACCCCTTCGGGTCAACGCCGCAACCGCTCCCGGGCCGCCTCGCAAAGTGCCCGCCGCTCGGGTGCGACGGGTAGGTCCGCATCCGAGCCTTTCGAGCCTTTCGCCCGGCGCTTGCCCTCGCACGCGGCCTCTTCGGCCAGCGGATCGACAGCGATGGCGATCTGGGCGGCCTGCTCGGCGCCCGCGAGGTCCCCATCCTCCCGCAGGAACCGACTCCGCACCCCGAACCAGGCCCCGTGCACTCCGTCGATCTCGGAGACGGTGCCGAGCGCCGTGCGCGCCGCCGGGGCGTCACCCGCCTCGAGGTGGGCCCGTGCTGCCCGAACGCGAATGGACGCCTCGCGCTGCTCCGGACGCAAACTCGGCGCGAGCACCTCGGCAGCGGAGCGCGCGTGCCCACGTTGGAGCAGAAGGTCCGAGAGGCGCGCCCGGCGCGCCGTATCGCGACTGATCGCGTGTCCCTCGTGCGCCGCCGCGGGCGGAGGCGGCTCGGCGAGCAACGTTCGTTGCCACTCCGCGTTCCACTCCTCGAGCCCCTTGCCCGTGACGCTGCGGAGCGCCGGCTCCGGGGAGCGCTCGGAGAGCCCGCGCAGATCGGCGAGCAGGAGCTTGAGCGCGGGCTCCCCGGCACGATCGAGGAAGTGCCCCATGAAGCTCGTCACTTCCGCGAACGCGATGGCGGCAGCGTCGGGCGTCGGCAGCATCGCGATCGACGGGCCCAGGCGATCGATGCCGACCGACCTTCCCTCGGTGAGCGCCTTGTAGGCGAGCGCGTCGCCCCACCCGGGCTCGTCGAACGGCCGCGGCTCGCGGAAGCTCGCTTCGAGGCGCTTCGCCATGCCCTCTTGGAGCCAGAGCGGCGCGTAGTCGCGGCTGGCTCGGGTGATGAGCAAATGAACGAGCTCGTGCGCCAGCGTGTCCTGCCATGGGTAGCCGAGCGCCGTCGCGCGCGGCGAGAGCAGGATCACGCGGCCCCAGCGCGCGACGGCGAGCGTGCCGGTGGTCTCGGCGGCGGTGAGCGGAAGCCCCGACACCGCTGAGAGCGAAAAGAGATCGCGCACGAGATCGATGCGCAGCGGACGCGGCAGGTCCGTCCCGAGCACGCGAGCGGCCGCATCACGCGCGTTCGCGGCCGCATCGAACAGGAACGGAGCGAGGGCGCGATCGGCGTCGTCTTGGAGACGGAGCCAGATCCCCCGCTCCCGATCTTCGATCACGAACCCGGCGACGGTAGCGCGCGCACAGCTCTCGGCGAGCGCCTTGAGCCCGGCGCCTTCTTTCGTTTCCCCGAGCTCCGGGCGCGAGAGCGTCGCTGCCGCGGCATCGCAATCGCCCCGATAAATCGAGAGCCGCGCGCGCTCGAAGGCGAGCGCCGGAGACTCGGTCTTCGTCTCGGCGAGCAACTGCTCGGCCCGCGCGAGATCGATCTCGGTGATCGCGTCGGCGACCTGCGCGGCGCGGCTCTTCTCCCGCGCGCGCGACGAGGCCGGAGCCGCGAGCAACGCGGGCACGAGCAGCGCCGCGAAGACGCAGAGCGATCTTCGGACACGAGCGATCATTCGAGCAAGCCCTCCGCGTAGCGTTCCACCGCCGGGCCGAGCCGCCCGCGGCGTTCTTTGGCGAGCCCTTCGAGCACGCGCTTTCTGAACTCGGCCGCGCGCTGGGCCTCGTCGGCCCGGGGAACGTCGCCCTCGGTGGCCATCCGACGGCCATTCTCGCCGCGTGAGCTCCGCTCCTCCGAAGTGCGGGCGTCGCCCTCGTCGAGCGTGCGCCCGGAGCTCGAGCGCTCGAGCAGGCGTTGCGCCTCGCGCTCGAGGTCCAGACCCGCTTGCCCGCGCCCCTCGGCGAGCTCCCGCGCCGCTTCGCGCATGATGCTCTCGGCGCGCTCGAGCGCGTCCTCCATTTCCTCCGGGAGCCGCGCCTCGCCGTGCGCGCCGCGTCCGGCGAGATTGCCCGCGCGCTCGGCGAAGCCCTTCTCGCGGGCGCCCGCTTCGGCGAGCTCCTGAGCGGCGCGTCCCGCCGCGCGCTCGCGCAGGCGTTCGAGCGCCGCTTCGGCCCACGCGAGCTGCTCGGCGAGCTCCTGCTCGGCCCGCGCCGTTCCCTCGTCGTCCAACCAATTCGAGGGACGGCTCGAGTCCTTCGCCAGAGCGCGCGCCTGCTCGAGCAGACCGCGCGCGCTGCTGCCCGTCTCCACGGCTCCGGACAGCGACAGGCGTTCGAGGTTCTGCGCCATGGCGCTCATGTGCTCGCGCGCGAGCGCGGCGGCAGCGCGCGCAGAACCGGGCTGCGCGCCGGGCTCCGGGAGATCGTCGAGCCGTTGCCGCAGGCGCGCGGCGCGCTCCGCGGCCTCGCGCGCGAAATCTTCGGCGTGCTCGGCGCGGTCCGCCTCGGCCAGCGTGCGCTCGACGCGGCGGATCTCTTCGGCGTGCTCGGCCGCGAGCTGCTCGAGCTCCTGAACGAGCTGATCGAAACGCTGATCCGCGTCGGAGGCGGGCCCCGGAGCTCCGCGACCGGGACCGGCTTCGACGGCGCCGCCGCCCCCGGCCGCGCTGAACGAAGGATTCGGACGACGAAGCCGCGCCGCGAGGTGGCGCGCCGCGAACTCGACGTGCAGCAGCGCCTCGCTCGCACGTGCCCGGCGAATGCGGCGGATCTCGCCCTGCGCGACGCTGCCGAGATCGGCCCCGAGCGTGCCGAGCCGCTCGAGGTGGGCGCTGCCCGTCTCGAGCACGCCGAGCGCGGCTTCGATGCGCTGCAACCCCTCGGTGCGTTTCTCCGTCCTGAGCGCCACCTTCGCGCCCTCCGCGACTTCCTCCGCGACGTCGCCGAGCCGCTTGGCGACGGTGGCCGCGTCGCGATCGCCGAGCGAGCGGATGCCGGCGTCCAGCGCGAGCAGCGCGTCCTCGATGCGCCGCCGCATCGCCGGGGGACCGCCCGAGGTGTTCTCGAGCGCCCGCGCCTGGCCCATCGCGAACGCGGAGAACCCGGACGAGATGCGCACGCCAGCGTACGTCTCCTCCAAGACCGAGCGGAGGCGCGCGAGGGCGGCACGGCGGAGCTCCGTCTCTTCCTTCGTGCGCGCCGCGCGCGCCTCTTTGTCGAGCGGCGTCGCGCTTCGATCCTCGAGCTCCGTCCGAAGCCGCCGATCCAGGAGATCCACGAGCAGGTCGCGCACCGACTCGAGCGCGGCGAGCCGGAGCGCCTCGGGCTCGCCGACCTCGGGCGGGACGATCGTGATCGCCGCGCTGCGTCCCCAGCCGGCGCCCGGCGCGTCGTTCGTGTCTCGCGCCTCGATCGTCGCGATGACGGGGAGGAACATGCGCCGCAAGAACGCGTCGCGGACGTCGAGCGCGTGCGCGCCGCGCTCGACCCGCGATTGGCCATCCAGGCGCGTGAGCACGCGCCGGTCTTCGCGAGCTCCCGAACGGAGCACGAGATCGATTTGCCGGAGGCCGTGATCGTCGGAGGCGAGATAGCGGAGCTCCAGGCGTTCGAGGTCGCGGAGCGAAATCGTCCGCGGAGCGCCCTCGAGCTCGATCTTGGGTACCGCGTCGGGTTGCGCGCGGAGCTCGAGCGCTTGCGGTTCGCGGATCAGAACGTCGCCGAAGCGAGCGCTCACGCGCAGGGTCGCCGAATCGCGCAGGGTCCAGCGCGCGACCGCGCCCCCCGCGCCGTCATCGACGAACTCCACCTCCGTCTTTCCGTCCTCGAGCACGAGCCTTCGACCACCGCGCTCGGGAACACCGCGCACCACGACGACGCTGCCCGCCGGCAAATCCGCCTCACCCCACGGCAACACGGAGAACTCCGAGGTCCGGAGGTAGGCAGGCGGCTGCACCGTGACGCGGACCGTTTCGAGCCAGGTCAGCGGAACGGGGGCAATTCCCCGGCGCGCGGCGAGCACGTCGAGGCCTTCCACGACGCGCATCGGCTCGAAGAACAGCGCCACGGCGGCGGCGCCTCCGAGCACGAGCGCCGTCCACGCGAGCAACCGTCCGCGCCGCGTCGCGGCCAGGGTGATCCGATCGCTCGAGGCGCGGGTCAGCACCCGCGTGAGGTGGAGCTCGGCGAGCTCGCGCGAGCCCACGGTGGAATCGTCGAGGGCGCGCTCCGCGAGCGCTTGGGCGCGGAGCGCGCGCGCGCCGAGCTCCGGATCGGCGGGGACCAGCACCCGCTGGATCACCCCGCGCGGAGAAGCGAGCGCTCGGCGGCTCCGAACGCGGAACACCACCATCGCCACGATGGCGAGGACAATCAGCCCTCCGGCGCTCGCTCGCGCCGGAACGGTGCCGGTGCGCGCGACGTGCGCCGCGAACACGATCGCGGCCAGGATGACGGCGCGCCGGAGAACCCGAGCCCACCTGCCCACGCGCTCGTGCCACAGGGCAACCCAGCGCAGAATCGGGCTCGGCTCAGCCACGCCGGAAGCCTACCGGAGGTCCCACGCGTGACAAGGCATGGGCTTCGCTTGGAGACGCCTAGCCCTCGTCTTCCTCTTCAGCGTCCCACGTCATCAGCGCGCCGAGCGTGACCTTCGACGCGCACGCCTCGCAGAGCGGCGGCTCTTCGTAGCGGACCTCGTCGCCACGCGTCCACACGAAGAGGCCGGAGCCCGCGGGCTCCCCTTCGAACTCGCCGCCACAAACGTCACACTCGTAGCGACGTGCGCCGCGCGCCTCCGAGCGGCGCGGCCCGGTGGCCTCGTCGCCGTCGAGACGATCGGCCGAAATCAGCGGGGGGGGGCGCATCTCCCCGAGTATAATGCCCCCCGCCCTGGCAAGCATCCGGAACGAGCGGCTGCTCTGAGCATCGGCCGGAAAATGTCGTGCCGACCGGATGCCGCGGCGCAGCTCGAACGCACCGCGGCGGAGCGCCGAGTGGCCGGCCCGAAGACGAAGGGTCGTCACGCGCGCTCGGAGCGTGCCGCGCGCACCCCCTCCTTCATGCCGAGCTCGAGGCTGGGGACGCCGCCTCGCTGTCCTCCGACCGGGCTCCGTCCGAGGGCGCCGAGCCCGAGATCCCCATCGCCATCGCGAGGACCTCGACGACGTCGTAGTTCTTGATCTCGTCTTCCTTCGACTGACTCTTGATGCCGTCGCGCACCATCGTCATGCAGAAGGGGCAGGCCGTCGCGAGCGTGGTCGCGCCCGTCTGGATGAGCTGCAGCGTGCGGCGCACGTTGACGCGATCGCTGTTCTGCTCCTCCATCCACATCTGCGCGCCGCCGGCGCCGCAACACAGGCCCTTTTCGCGAGTGAAGCGCTCGACCTCGACGAGCTCCACGCCCTCGATTCGACGCAGGATCTCGCGCGGCGAATCGTAGATGTCGTTGTAGCGACCGAGATAGCAGGAGTCGTGGAACACGACGCGCCCGCGCACGGGGTGTTTCGGCTCGAGCTTCCGCTCCGCGAGCAGCCCGAGCAGGTAGTCCGTGTGGTGCACCACCTCGAAGCGCCCGCCGAAGTCGGGATACTCGTTGGCGAGCGTGTTGAAGCAGTGCGGGCAGGTGGTGACGATCGTGCGGACGCCGCCCTGCTCCTTGTAGCCGTTCAGCGTCGCCACGTTCGTCTCGGCGAGCATGCTGAACAGGTACTCGTTGCCCGAGCGCCGCGCCGGGTCTCCCGTGCACGTCTCCTCGTCGCCGAGGATCGCGAAGTCCACCCCTGCTTCCTGGAGGAGGCGCGCCGTGGTGCGCGCGATCCGCTTGGCACGATCGTCGTAGCTCGCCGCACACCCGACCCAGAACAAGACCGGGGTCGTGGGCTTTTCGCGGAACAAAGGCACGTCGAGCCCGTCCGCCCACGTGCCGCGATCGAGACGCGAGAGGCTCCAGGGGTTGCCGTTGACCTCCATGCCCTCGAAGGGCTTCGCGAGCTCCGTCGGGAACTCGCCGCGCACCACGACGAGGTTTCGCCGCATCTGCACGATTTTGTCCACGTAGGTGATGTTCACCGGGCACTGCTCCTCGCAGGCGCGGCACGTGGTGCACGCCCAGAGCACGTCCGGGTGGATGACCCCGGGGACGAGATCGTCCGGCTTGCGTTCGCCCGCGATGAGCTCCTTCTGCCGCCCGTAGAGGTTGTTGCGCAGGTCGAGCGTGAAGTGCTTCGGGCTCAGCATCTTGCCCGTCATGAACGCCGGGCAGTTGTCCGAGCAGCGCCCGCACTCGGTGCACGTGTAGAAGTCGAGCAGGTCCTTCCAGGTGAAGTGCTCGATGCGGGCGTAGCCGATGCGCGCCGCGAGCAGGTCCTCGCCCTCCGTCGCCTTCTCCACCTTTTCCATGAGCGCCTCGGTGGTCGGCGCGAGCGGGCGGAGTCGGCCGCGCCGAGTGAGGTCGCCCAGGAAGACGTTCGGCACGGCCGTGATGATGTGGAAGTGCTTCGTGTACGGCAGGATGTTCAGGAACACGAGCACGAGCGAAGCGTGCGTCCAGTACCCCGCTCGAGCGACGACGGCGAGCACGCCGCTCGACAAGGGAGCGAGCAGCGCGGCGGCGATCGAGGCACCCGGCTCGAGCCAGCCTCGATGCGGCGGGCTCGCGAGCGGAGCGATGAGCTCCCCGAAGCCCTCGCACCCGGGCAGCGCCGCGTTGCCGCACTCTGTCGGGTAGCGCTCGGCGATGAGCGACGTCGCGCCGTCGTACGCGAGATCGGCCACCATCATCACGGCGATGATGCCGAGGATGGCGAGCCCCTCGGCCCCCAGCGTCATCCGCTTTTCTCGACGGATCACGCGGAAGTAGACGAAGATCGCGACGCCGATCAGCACCAGGAGCGCGAAGACGTCCTTGAGGAAGTTGTAGGCCGTCCCGAGCGGGAGCCCAAGCACGGGCTCGGGGCCGAGGATCCACAGGTTGAAGGTCGGATCGAAGCCGCGCCCCCAGAGCACCAGGGTGCGGAGCAGCAGGACCAGGAACCCGAAGAAGATCAGGTAGTGCCCCAGGGCCGCGACCCAGTAGTAGGGCATCTTCTTCTGCAAGAGCGCGAAGCGGATGACCGCTCTCACGCGCTCGCCGAGGCGATCGGTTCGGCTCTCCCAGGTGGGAGCGCCGACCTTCAGCAATCGGAAGCGGCGTACGGCGCTCACCGCGAACACTCCGACCAACCCGATCAGAAGGGTGGCCATCAGCACGGGATTCATGAATTGGAGTCCTTGAGGAACGAGCGGGCCCGGTCTGGGCCGAGCCAAACCCTGCTACCGAAAATTTCTGCTTTTAGCGGAGCGAAAGATAGAGCAGGAAGAAGGCCGCTGCGAGTGCAAGGGCCAGCGCGACCTGCAAGCGCTCGCGCGTCGAGAGCTGCGGACGCGCGTCATGCCCCTCCGGCGGGCGCACGCTCGGCACGACGCGCACGCTCGGATCGGGCTCGTCGCTCGGGGTCACCTTGAGCAGCAAGAGCCCGCGCACGCCGTCGCTTCCGGGCTCCGGGGGCCCGCCCTGACCCGGGATCCGCAGCACGATCGCCGGCCGCGCGCGAATGGACTCCGGCGTGAGTCGCGGCAGCGTCACCTCGAGCGACGGGGCGGACTCGCCCTTCGGCCGCAGCGTGATGGCCCCGGCTCGTCCGCACGCGTCGCAGCCCCCGCCGCCGCACGCCGCGCAGCGGAGGTTCCGAGGCAACTCGACGGAGAGCGTCTCCCCCTGCTCGAGCCAGCGCATGGGCACGCGAATGGTGTGGTCCACGTCCGCGCCACGCGGAACATCGGGGCTTCCGCCGGTGACACGTCCGAGAACCTCAGCCACCTCCGAGCGAGCCTACCACTTTCCTCGACGGGGCCGAAACTTCTGATAATCCTCCTGACCCGCCCATTCGGTGGGGCTCGCTCCCCGTTCGTCGGGGCCGGAACAAGAAGGAGCCGCCTTGCTCGAGCTTATCTTGCGTTTTTGGGATGTGATCACCCACCTGGATCAACACCTGGGTGAGTGGGCACAGGCACTCGGAGGCTGGCTCTACGGGGCGCTTTTTCTCATCATCTTTTGCGAGACGGGGCTCGTGGTGACCCCATTCTTGCCGGGTGATTCGCTGCTCTTCACCGTAGGTACGCTCTGTGCGCTCGAAAACACACCCGTCACGATCGGCTGGATGATTCCGGTCCTGGTCGTCGCGGCCGTGCTCGGCGACGCGGTCAACTACTCGATCGGGTACCGCCTCGGCCCGAAGGTGTTCACGAGCGAGACGTCGCGCCTCCTCAACAAGAAGCACCTCTACCGGACGCAGGCCTTCTACGAGAAGTACGGGGGCAAGACGATCATCATCGCGCGCTTCGTCCCCGTCGTGCGCACCTTTGCGCCCTTCGTCGCCGGCGTGGGCAAGATGCAGTACCGGCGCTTCTTCGTCTACAACCTCGTGGGCGCGCTGCTCTGGGTCTGCCTCTTCGTGCCCGCCGGGTACTGGTTCGGCAACCTCGACTTCGTGAAGCGGCAGTTCCACTACGTGATCTTCGCGATCATCATCCTCAGCGTGATGCCCGCCGTTTACGAGATCTGGCGCGAGCGCCGCGTCCGCCGCACGTCGGTCGCCGGCGTGTGACGGCCCCACGTCGAGGTCCCGCCCCCGGCTTCTGGGTCGGGGGCTCCTCGGCGCTCCGAAGGCTCTCCTCACACGCAAAATTCCGAAGCACCGCCGCCGCGAGGCACGTCGGCGTCGGCTTCACTGAGAACGCTGCCGTGCTCGAGGAAGCCTCGAAGCAAACGAGGGTCGGCACGCGGTCGGCGTTCGCCGCGCCGCACCGTCAGAGCGCTCGCGAGCGCGACGGGTGCGGCGGAAACGCGAAGGACCGGCGTCCTCGAAAACCCAGCTCGAGACTCAGCTCGCCTTGTTTTCCGGGAGCTGCTTCGACGCGTCGTCCTTGGTCTCGTCGGGATCCTCGCTGAGGCCCTTCTTGAACGATCGAATGCCCTCACCGAGCCCCTTGCCGACACCAGCAAGGCGCGCCGGGCCGAAAAGAAGGAGAACGACGACGAGGACGATGATCCAGTGGACGGGGCTGAGCGATCCCATGCGGAGACCTCCGGGCGTCGAGTAACGCAAGCCGGCGACTTCCGGAGGATAGCACGGTGAGAGAGGGGGGCACGTGTCGATTCGGGCTCGTACTCCGCCTCCCGGCTCGCTTGCGCCCGTCTCGAAGCGGGCCTTTCCTTTTCGGGTGCGGGCCAGCCAAGTCCTCGGAATTCAACCGGGCTCCCTCACGGAGCGCGCGCGTCACGGGCTCGCGGCGGCACTGAATGGCCTCTCGCGGGTCCTGTCGACGCCGCTCGACGACGCCGAGCTCGTGGCCAAGACGCTCGTGTTCGCCCCCCATCCGGACGACGAGACCCTGGGCTGCGGCGGCACCCTCCTCCTCAAACGGGCCCGCGGCGCCGAGGTGGGCGTCGCGTTCCTCCCGGACGGCTCGAAGTCGCACCCCGCGCTCGTCCCTGCCGAAACTCTGGCCAATCAGCGCCGCCTCGAGGCGCTCGAGGCCTGCCAGCGGCTCGGCATTTCCGAGGGCTCGGTGACGTGGATGGGCTTTCCCGACGGGGAGCTCTCGGCCCATGAAGACGCGGCGACGGCGCGCGTCGTCGAGCTTTTGACCGCGTGGCGCCCGCACCTCGTGTTCGCCCCCTATCCGGTGAGCGAGCACCCCGACCACGTCACGACGGAGCGCGTGGTGCGCGAAGCCCTCCGTCGCGCCGCGCTCGACGGCCCCGTCACCCTACTCGAATACCCGATCTGGTTTTGGCACCATTTTCCATGGGTGAGCCTGCGGGGGAGCGAGGGCCATGCTCTCCTCGCGAAGACGATCGCCGCGGGGTTCGGCCTTCGAGCGCTCACGGATTTGGATGCGCGAGTGGACGTGCGTGCGGTGCGCCAGGCGAAGCGCGCCGCGCTCGCGGCGCATCGTTCGCAGTTGGAGCGCCGCGACGGCGACCCGGGCTGGTGGACGCTGGGTGACGTATCGGACGGTGAGTTTCTCGAGCACCTCCTCGGCGACGAGGAGCGCTTCCGCCGGATCCGCGTCAGAGGCTGAAGTCCGCTTCGTAGGCGGCGTCGGGGCCGTCGAGGAGAAGCTCGAGAGAGTAGGAGCGCGGGCCGACGCGAGCCCCGAGCCGCACCCGGACCGGGGGCGTCTCTCCGCCGAGCTCCTCGAGCACGACGCGCACCCGGTAGGTGCCGCGCGGCGGATCGTTGCCGTCGAGGAACACGTTCTCGAGGTTCTGTCCGCGACACGACTCGTCGCGGCCCGGGCAGTCGCGCTGCTTGACGAGGCCGCTCGCGAGCGTGCGGCCGACCTCCGCCATCTCCCCGTTGGGATCGGTGACCCGCAAATCGACGTCGGCCGTCGCCGCGTCCCACGCGATCACGAACTGCACCGGGCCCGTCGGGATCCCGCAGCCCTCGTCGATGATGCCGTTGCAGTTGTCGTCGCGCGCGTCCAGGCACCGCTCGGGCCCGCTCGGGACGCAGGCCCGCGCGACGTCGAACACGATGCGTCCGTCTCGCTTCCCCTCACCGCCCGGCGCTCGGGCGGGCGATGTCGCGGTGCACGCGCCCGCGAGGGCGGCGAGCGCGAGGCTCGCCGCGACCACGCAGACAGCGCGCCTCACTTGGAGTCGTCGGGGATGTTCACGCCCACCACGATCTTCGGATGCATGAGCTCGAAGTACGCTTCTCGCGCGAGCTCTCCGGTCTTCCCCGGCTCGCTCCGCAGCGCGAGCAGCACGCCCTGCTCCTTCATGAACTTGAGCGTGCGGATCGCGCCGGCTCGCTTCGCGTCGTCGGAGCCCCGCGCCATCTCGTAGAGCTTGTGGCGGAGCACGACGCGCGTGAACGAGTGCGGGCCGTTGTCGAACACGAGGTTGTCGAGCTGGCGCATCAGCATCACCCGCGCCCACTCCTGCGGCGTCATGTTGATGCTCACGCGGCTGATCGCCTCGGCGTTGTCGACGTAGCGCGCGAGCAGCCCTGCCTCGAGATCCTCCATCGACCAGTAGCCGAAGCTCCGGTACCAGAGGTCCGCGAGCTCATCGAGCGCGGCCTTCGGCTTGTTCGCGTACATCGCCACGGTGCGCGCCGCGAGGTCTGCCGAGCCGCCCAGGATGAGCGCGAGCGCCGCGTCGTTCATGAGCGCCTCGTTGTTCATCATCTCCACGAGCTTCGCCTCGACGGTCTGGTCGAAGCCGCTCCGGGCGATGGCGCGCGCGACCTGGTGCCGCGTCTCCATCGACGACTGCTCGGTCATCAGCGGCAGGAGCGCCGGAGCGGTGCCCGGGACGGGCCGCTGAATCAGCGACTCGAGGAGGCACGCGCGCCGGAACTGGTCCGCCTTCTCGTGCCCGCCGAACTCCTGGATCTTCTTCGCAATCTCGAGGAAATCCTCGGGCTTTGCGACCCAGGCGAGGCCCGCGCAGGCGCTCATCCGGCTCTGCTCGTTGTTCTTGGGGTCGAGCACGTACTCGAACATCGGCTTGAAGGCCTTGTTGTCGCCCCACTCGGAGAAGCCGTCCGCCGCCCCGACACCCAGCGCGCGCAAGGACATGCCGAGGATCGCGAGGCCGCCCTGCATCAGGCCTTCCATCGTGACGTCGTACTCGGGAGGCTTGGCCTTGAGCGCCCGCTCGAGCACGCCCCAGGACTGCTTGTCTCGCATCCAGCCGACGTAGCGGAGCGCGCTCTGCGCGATCACGAACTCCTCCGGCATGGGCGGCTGCTGGCCCTCCTTCGGGAGCGGCACGTTCGGGTTCGCCCACTTGCGGAGCGCCGCGAGATCCTTCGTCGACTCCATCGCGGCGAGCGCGCGCAACCCGTTCGCGTGCGGCGAGGGCAGCTCGTGCACCCAGAAGATCACGGCGTCCTCTGCCTGCTCCGCGATCTGCGAGCGCTTGTCGGGATGCATCACCGCCAAGTCGGCGAGCATGCGAGCCGCGACGACGCGCTCGTTGTCGTCGCGCTTGAGCTCCATCTCCCAGTCGTACTGGTCGCTGTAGATCTTGAGCGGGTCCATGCGCAGGCGCGTGGCCAGCGTGGGCACCGCGCGCAGGTCACCGATCGCCGCGAGGGCGATGGCGGCGCGCCACTGGAAGTGAATGTGCGGCTTACTCTGGATGTAGGCGTAGAGCGCGTCGCCGCCCTTCGGGTCGTTCAGCCCCTGACCCCCGTTCTTGGGGTCGTGGATCATGTCGAAGATCTGCTTCGTCTGGTACCAGGCGAGCTTCTCGTCGTCCGCGGCCGACCCGATCGCCATGACGAGGCCCTCGGTGCCGATGCCGTCGCGCAGCGCTTCGAGGAACTTCTTTCGGCTGTCCTTGTCCGCCGTCTTCAGCGCCTCGACGAGCGGCTTACGCGCCGCGGGATCCACGATCTTGCCGAGCCCCGGCGCGGCCTGCCGAGCGACCTCCGCTTCTTTGTCCTGAACGAGCTGGATCAGGGTGTTCGTCCACTTCGGCTCCGCGTTGTCGGAGAGCACGGTCGCAACGAGCTGTCGAACGGCAGCGCTCTCGTCGCCCGCCATGCTCGCGAGCTTGTCGAGGCTCACGAGCGCCACCATCTTCTGCGGGTCGAACGCGACGCCGCCACCGAGTCGTTGCACCTGCGCGAGGTGACCGAGACGATAGAGCCGCATCACCTCGTCGAACGCCCGCGACTCGCCGAGCACCACGAGCGCCCACGCGATCTGCGGCTTCGCGCCCGGCCCCGCCTTCGGCAGCGCCAAGAGGAGCGGATCCTTCGCGCTGTCCGCGAGCGGGCGGCCGTACTCGGCGAGCGCCGTCGCGGCCATCGCCTGAATCGGCTCCTTCGGGTGGGAGAGCGCCTGAATCGCGAGCGGCACGCCCGCGGGATCCTTGGCCCACGCGAGCTGCTTCAACGCCTCCATGCGCAGCTCGTCGCTCGCCTCGCTCGCCGCCCACTCGCGCCACTTGGGCAGCTGCTCCTCTTTGGAGAGGATGAAGATCGTCTTCTTCTGCTGCTCCGCCTCTTCTACGGAGAGCTTCTTGGCATCTTGAGTCATGCCGATCGTCAGGCCCACCGCGAGGCCAGCGACGGCGAGAATGCCGACCAAGATGGCGACGGGCTTGAAGCGTCCGCGCTTGAAGTTGCCGTCGCCCATGTCGTACCCGCCTCCCGTCGGGAAGCCGCCCAGTGAGCTCGGCGGCACGCCAGGACCGTCGTCGTCCGGCGGCCATTTGGCGAGATCGGCTTGCGGGAGCTCCTCGAGCGGGGCATGAGCCGGACGCGGATTCGGCAGATTCGGGTCGAGCATGGGTCTTTCGATCTCTCTTCTGACGGCCTACGCACGCGAACGCGCGCGCGCTCGGCCGACACCGTGGGCGGCGACCTTAACCCAGGCGTTCCGCGAGGGGGAGAGGCGCATCGACGACCTTCTGCAGTTGCGGCACCGCGTTGAACGACCGCGCTTGGAGCTCTGCGCGAAAGTTCGATCCCGGGTGCAGCCGTGGCACCGTCACCCGTGATGCCGACAGAGCGGCCAAAAGGCCGGAGCAGCGCCGCGCGCGCGTTCGCCCTCGGTGACAGCGGCCTGGCCGGTCCCGTGTGTATCGGGCTGCTCATCACCGGCGTCGCCACGGCGCTCTCGTACGGGCTGCCCGAGGCACACGCCGCGACCGGGGTCGGCATCGCCTTCCTCGCCGCGACGTACGGGCTCGTTCTCCACTCTGGGAGCACCGAGACGGTGCGGCGGTTCGGGTTGTCGCTCGGAGGGCTGCTCGAGCCGGAGCCCCTCTCGCCGAAGCGCCTCGTTCGCGCGTTCGGCGGCGCGCTCGCGGTAGCGGCCGTCGCGGCGCTCGTCACCTTCCCGCCGTTTTTCGCGGGGTACGTGTTCTGGAACGCTCCGGAAGGGCCGTTCGTCCCGGCGCCGCTCCCCGGGCTCGAGACCGACGTGCTCGGACAGCTCCTCGGTGTCGCTCTGCCGGAGGAGGCGTTCTTCCGGGGGTACCTGCAGACGGCGTTCGATCGGGTCCTCCCGCCGAGGCGGCGCGTGCTCGGCGCTCCGCTCGGCGCGGGCCTCGTCCTGTCGAGCGCGCTGTTCGCCGTCGGGCACCTGCTCACCGCGCCGGACCCTGGCAGGCTCGCCGTGTTCTTCCCGTCGCTCGTGTTCGGGTTCCTGCGCGCGCGAACGGGCGGGATCGGCGCCGCGGTGCTGTTCCACGCGGCGTGCAACCTCTTTGCCTCGTATCTCGGGCAAAGCTACGGTCTGCTCCCGTGACCGCGCCCCTCGGTGCCCTGCTCGACGCGCTCATCACGCGCGCTCTGGAAGAAGACCTCGCCGGTGGCGACCTCAGCACGGACGCGGTCATCGGGCGCGATCAACGCGCGGTCGCGCGCGCCATCGCCAAAGCGCCGCTCGTCCTCTGCGGCGCGGACGTGTTCGCGCGGGTCTTCTACACCGTCGATCCCGGGCTGCGCGTGGAGCGGTTCGTCGACGATGGCGAGCGGTGCGCGCCGGGCACGCCGCTGCTCGCCGTGGAGGGGGCCGCGCGTTCGATCCTGCTCGGCGAGCGCACCGCGCTGAACTTCCTGCAGCGACTCTGCGGGATCGCGACCCTCACGCGCGCCTACGTGGACGCGATCCCCTCAGGGACGCGGCTGCGCATCACCGACACGCGCAAGACGACCCCCGGGCTGCGCGCGCTCGAGCGCTGGGCCGTGCGCGTCGGGGGCGCCCACAACCACCGCAACGATCTCGGCTCCGCGGTGCTGCTCAAGGACAACCACATCGCCGCCGCAGGGGGCGTGAAGCGCGCGATCGAGCTCGCCCGCGAGCGCGCGCCGCACACGAGCCGCATCGAAGTCGAGGTGGCGTCGCTCGCCATGCTCGACGCGGCGCTCGAGGCCGGCGCGGACATCGTCATGCTCGACAACCTGCAGGGCGACGCGCTCCGCGAGGGCGTGCGGCGCGCCTCCGGGCGCGCGCTCGTCGAGGTCTCCGGCGGCGTCACGCTCGATCGCATTCCGGAGCTCGCTCGGCTCGGCGTGGACGTGGTGAGTGTCGGGGCGCTCACGCACTCGGCACCGGCTGCGGACGTGAGCCTCGTGCTCGAGACGCTCGGCGGCTGATGACGCCTGCCAGCGGCTTCGACACGGCGCGCTTCGAGCGTCTGAGACGGGAGCGCTCGCTCGTGTTGGGCGCGCCGCTCACTCACTCGGCGACGACGGGCTCGACGAACGACGACGCGCTCGCGGCGGCGCGGGCCGGTGCCCCGCACGGCGCGACGTTCGTGGCCGACCATCAGAGCGCGGGCAGGGGGCGACGCGGCCGCACGTGGCTCGCCCCCGCCGGGGAATGCCTGCTGTTTTCGGTGGTTCTGAAGCTCCCGTTCGAGCTCGAGTCGCTCCCGATACTCTCGTTGGTGGCCGGCCTGTCCACGCGTGCCGCGCTCGCTCACCATCTCGAGTCGCAGCCCGGGCGCCCCGGTGCAATGGGGGCTCCCGGAGTCGGCGTCAAGTGGCCGAACGACGTCTGGGTTCGCGACGCGAAGATCGCCGGCGTGCTGGTCGAGGCACAGATGAACGGGGACACGCTGGCGTGCGTCGTCGTCGGCATCGGCGTGAACGTGGCCGTGCAACACTTCCCGAACACGCTCGGAACGCCGGCGACGTCTTTGTCCCTCGAGGGCGGCACCGCCGCACGCGAGGAGCTGCTCGCGGACGTGCTGCTCGGTCTCGAGCGCCGCGTTCATGCCCTCCTGCGAGGCGGCATGGCCGGGTTGCTCGAGGAGCTCCGCGCGCACGACGTGCTCGCGGGGCGCCGCGTGCGTATCGAAACGGTGACGGGAACCGCGACGGGCATCGACGAGGAAGGCCGCTTGTGCGTTCGGGTCGCCGACGGCACGGTCGTCCCGGTGCGCGCCGGAACGGTAGAGCTCCTCCCCTGACGTGCACGGTGGCATGGTGGGGGCGGGCCGGGAGGCCGAGAGTCCCCCACTGAATCCCTCGAGAATACCGAGGCTCCGGCGAACATGCGCTCTCGGGTTGCAGGCGGCCGCACCCCGAGGCAAAGTCTCGGACCCTGGCCGGGGGGTGAGCCGGGCCAATCCGATCATGGCTACCGAAGAAACCGTCTCCCACATCGCAAAGACGCTCGGAGAAGTCGAAGAGATCCCGCTGACGCAGATCGCTGGGGTGGTGCGTGCGCTGGGTGAGCAGGAGGCTCTCGGCCTGCTCAAGGAAACCCTCGATATCGAGGAGAAGGGGGGCATGATGCTCGCGGACGGAACGCGCCGACGCAGTCCGGGCGGCGTGTTCTTCCAGCTCGCCCGCAAGCGACTGCCGCCCGACGAGCGCAAGAACATCTTCCGCGAGCGGAAGAGCTCGGCGACGGGTTCCGTGGAGCCGCCGGCGCCGGCCGCGGCCTCGAATCAACAGTCGGCCGCGGATGCTTCACGCCTCACGCGGCGCCGCGTCGTCGAGGTCATCCCTGCCCGCGCGGGCGGCAAGAGCCGCGGTGCGTTCACGCCTCCGGAGCTGCCGAGCGCGCTGACCCGCGCGCGGATCCGCCAGCAGGTCAACCAGGCCATCGCACCGCTCCCGATCGAGGAGCAGTATCACTTGCTGCTCGATCTCTTGGCAGACATCCACGATCGCGTGCTCGGCGGCGCGCATCCGCCTCCGTCGGAGGCGACGGCCCAGCGCGCGTCCCGCGGCGCCGCACGGCGGCGCTGAGCGGCGCTGCGCGGTGCCATTGCGCGGACGGGCATTCGTCAGTCTGCTGCTGACTCGCGCTGAGCCGCACTGCGCGGCGCACGATGCCCGTCACGCGGACGGGTTCGTCCGTCTGCTGCTGACTCTTCCGTCTGGCGCTCAGCGGCGCTGCACCGCGCGCGATGCCGTCACGCGGACGGGCGCTCATCCGTCTGGCACCAAGGCACCACTACGCCGCGCAGGATGCCGTCGCGCTTTCAGACACTCGTCAGTCTGTCACTCGGCAGGTCCTCGAGGCGAGCGCGAGAGTCGCCGTCGCCGGGGCGTCACCCGGATGGGTGACTCCCGCGTTCATGCCCAAAGCGCCGACGTTGGTGACCGGGCGTTGCCGCTTCTGCCGGCACTCCGGCGCTCTGCCGCCCGCGAGGCGCGGGAGTGCGCGGGCGACGCGAGGCCCCCAGCGAAACCCCGCTACGCCGCGCGGGCAGGCGGGTCGGCGAGGGCGTTGGCCAGAAGGCGGCGCGCGCGATGGAGGCGGCTCATGACCGTGCCGAGGGGCACCGAGAGCTCGCTCGCTGCATCCTTGTAGGAGAGCTCTTCGACATCGACCAAGCGCACGACGTCCCGGAACGTCGGAGGGAGTTGCTCGAGAGCGTTCGTCACGGGACGGCTCAGCGCGCGCATGATGGGAGCGTCGTCTCCGCGAGTCCACGCGCACGGGTCGCGCCCCAACGCGTCGAGGGCCCGCCGTTCGCGAACGCGCCGGCGACAGGAGCTCAAAAAGACGCTCTCGAGGACTTGGTGCAACCAGGCCTTCACGTTCGTTCCCGGCTCGAACGAGCCCGCGAATGCCATGGCGCGCGCGGCGCTCTCTTGAACCACGTCCTCCGCTTGGGTGCGGCAACGCGTCAGGCGCCGAGCGTGGGCGACGAGCGAAGGAAGGTGCCGGCGCAAGCCCTCACGGACGGCCTCTCTCCGAACGACGTCTTCGGAAGCAAATGAGCCGGAAGCGCATTGAGACATTGCGCCCCGACACATGGCAAGCTGCATGCCACGCACGATCCCGCGAGAAACCCGCTGGATCACCGTAGCTACCGCGTTCGCGGAGACGCGAGGCGTGTCAATCTGTCAGCGCTCGCTTCGGAGCTGCCAACTCGGCAAAGACGTGGGGTAAGAGGTCGGCCACCTCGTGGGCGAGCAGGCCGCGATCGGCGCCGGTTCGTCGAGACCAGGCTTCCGCCGCCATGGCGTGGGCAAACACGCCGGCCCAGGCAGCGACGAATGGCGTCAACGTGCACGCGAGCCCGGCGATCGCCCCCGTGAGCACGTCCCCCGCCCCGCCGGTCGCGAGCGCCGGTGTCCCGATCGGGCCGATGCGCGGCAGCTCGTCCGGCGCGCCCACGAGCGTGCACGGCCCCTTGAGGAGCACCACCGCCGAGGACGCTTCGACCGCCCGCGCGACCGCACCATAACGATCGGTTTCGACGCCCTGCACGGTGGTTTCGAGCAGTCGCGCCATCTCGCCGGGATGGGGCGTGAGGACGAGCGACCCCGCGCGCTCGCGGAGCTTCTCGAGCCGTCCCGCGAAGTGCGTCAGCGCATCGGCGTCCGCGACGACCGTCCCCTGGTGCGTGAAGACGGCACGTTCGACGAGCGCGCGCGCCGTCGCGTCGAGGCCCACGCCGGGCCCCACCGCGACGACGTCCGCGGCCGCGAGCAAGGGGTCGAGCGACGCTTCGAGTCGCGCGACGTCGAGTCGCGCCGTCATGGGCTCGAGCACGCGCGTTTCGAGCGCGTCGACGACCTCGGGCCGCGCCGCGATCGTGACGAGCCCCGCGCCGGCACGCAGAGCGCCGCGGGCAACGAGCAGCGCCGCGCCCACCTTGCCGGGAGAGCCCGCGAGCACGAGCACGCTCCCCGCCGAGCCCTTGTGGGTGCTCTGCCGGCGGGGCGTGAGCACCCGAGCCACGTCACTCGGCTCGGGCCAGAGCGCGCTCTCGCCGACCGGCGCGACCGTCTCGGGCACCCCGATGTCCGCCAGCACGAGGCGCCCCGCGTGCTCGATACCGGAAGGCGTGAGCAAACCGCGCTTGTGCGCCGCGAACGTGATCGTGAGATCCGCGCGAAAGGCCACGCCGAGCACCCGTCCCCCGTCCGCGTCGATGCCCGACGGCACGTCGAGCGCTACCCGAAACGCCGAACAACGGTTGGCGCGCTCGATCGCGACGCGCTCCATGCCGGTGATCTCGCGGTCGAGCCCCGTCCCGAACAGGGCGTCGACGATGACGTCGCTCGCGGTGAGCAACCGCTCGAGCTCCTCGGCGCTCGCGCCGACGACGTGAACGCGCCCGCCGATGCCGACCCATGCGCGGTAGTTCGCGAGCGCGTCGCCCTTCAGCCGTTCCTCGCCGGCGAGGGCGACCGCTTCGACGGAGAAGCCGCGCACCGCGAGGCGCCGCGCAACGACGTATCCGTCACCGCCGTTGTTGCCGGCGCCGCACAGCACCACCACGCGCCGACCCGGAAGCTTCCGATCCCCGAGCGCCCGGACGATCGCGTCGGCCGCGCCGCGACCGGCGTTTTCCATCAACACCAGGCCGGGGACACCGCACACCTCGATCGCGTGGCGATCGAGCTCGCGAACCTGGGCGCGGGACAGCACGCGCTGCATCAAGCGGAGTCTAGTACACCGGCTCGGAACGAACCGTCCGTCCCGCCGCGCTTCCGTAAGCGACGTTTCGTGGACGGGCGCGTGCTTCGGGGCGGGCGAAATTCCGTGTTCCCGGACGTTTCTGGAATCGGTTTCGGAACGAGACGAAACGGTCCGCATGAAAACGTTCAACCCGGGTGGTCGTTGCTCCGCGGCCTGCGGGTTGTCGTGCATTTTCGGGCGTTCCTCCCCTGCGAACCGTCGTAAGCTCCGTGCTCGAACTACCCCCAGGAAAAGGACGACTCGTGATGACGGTAGCTGCGCTTTCGATACCCGAGCCCCTTGCCGACGATCCCGATGCCGTCGCGACAGCGCTCGAGACCGCGGCGATCTTCGGTGCCCAGGGTGATATGCGCGAGGCCTTGCGCTGGGTGCGCCGAGCCGCCGAGCTTGCTGGCGACGAAGGCAACGACCACCGGGCGCTCACGCTCGCGCGCCTTGCCGCGGACCTGAGCACTAACCTCGGCATCGGGGAGAGCGCCGCACCCGCACCGACGAGCGGCCCGCCCGCGAGCGCCATCACGAACATCGGCGACGCGCACCCCTCGCCTCCTTCCGCGGCGGAGTCCGTTTCCGCACCGGGCGCGGAGGTTTCGGAGTCGGTCGCCGAAGCGGAACCCGCCGCACCGGAAGCCGTCGCGGCCGAACCGGTCGAGCCCTCCGAGGAGCTCGCCCCAGAGCCGGCACCCGGTGCGGCGGCTGCGCCGTTCGCCGCACCGCCCGCAGCGGTGCAAACGGAGGATGACGCCCAGCCGGCGCTCGCTCCTCCTCCGCCGCCCCCGCCGCCTCCGCCGCCGGAGCCAATCCTCGCTCAACCGATGAGCACGGCACCGGTGGCGCCTGCGGGGCTGGGCGTCCCTGCTCCCGCGATGAGCTCGGACGCGCCCGCGCCGGTTCCGGCCTCGGCACCGCCCGCATCCTTGTCGCCGCTGCAGCAGGCGCTTTTCCAGCGCACGCAGCAGGCCGCCGGGCTCCCAGGGACGGACGCGTTGGCGGAAACCCCGGCGCTGCCTCCGCTCGTCGCGCACGAGGCCGCGAGCTCCAACGGGTCGGAAGCGGCACCGCAGCCTGCGCCTTCGCTCGCTTCCTCCGCGCCGCAGAAGCCGCAGTCGCCGCTCGGCGGAGACGCGCTGCCCCCGCTCGCACCGCATCAGCCGCGCACGCCCGCGTCGCTCAGCTCTGCGGGTCTCGCGGCGCCCGGCGGGCTCCCTCCGCTCACCCCGCAGGGGAGCGCGGCGCGCTCACAGCCGCCTAGCCTTGGCTCGCTCGCGGCGCGCGCCGCGAGCCAGCCCGCGCTCGCGAGCCTCGACACGTCGCCGAACGCACCCGTGCTGCCTCCCGGCTCGTTCACGGACACGGACGGGGAGCGCACCCAGCCGCGCGCGAGCGCACGACCCCAGACGCCGCCGGCAGACGCCGTCGCCGAAGCTCAGGTGACCGCGCAGGCGCGGCTCGGGCTCGATCTCGAGGCGCGCCCTGCGAGCGACGCGCGCGCTCTCGGTGCACCGCATGCCGCCCGCGGCGCCCGCTCCGCGGCGCGCGTCAGCATCGCGCCCGGGGTCGAGCCGGGCAGCTTCATCGTGCGCCAGCTCGGTGACGGCGAGCTCCCCGGCCCGGGCTCGTACGAGGCGCTCGTCGTCCTCGTCGATCCGAGCGCACGGCTGCTTTAGAGCGACAAACGGTCAGGAACGCGCCGAACGCCGATCCGTCGAACGGATCGGCGTTC
>Ga0079224_100001345_pt1 | contig 28005 bp, 13 predicted proteins | sample Stecom2015_FD_80414 | JGI IMG/M metagenome (GOLD analysis project Ga0079224, IMG submission 80414) | Agricultural soil microbial communities from Utah to study Nitrogen management - Steer compost 2015 | ecosystem: Environmental > Terrestrial > Soil > Agricultural land | place: USA: Utah... | reverse complement strand
CCGGCGGTGTGTGGAGCGGCGGAAACGGCACCTTCGACCCGAGCACCACCAACATGAGCGCGATCTATACGCCCACCGCGGCGGAGATCGCCAACGGCAGCCTCACCCTCACCCTCACCACCAGCGGCAACGGCCTGTGCAATGCCGCCACGGACCAGGTGCTGTTGACCTTCACCGATGCGCCCAGCGCCAACGCAGGCGCTGACGTCACCGTGTGCGCCAACAACGCGGCCGTGGCCCTGGGCGGCAGCGTGGTGATCGCCACCGGCGGCACGTGGAGCGGCGGATCGGGCACCTTCGCCCCGAACGCCAACACCCTCAATGCGAGCTATTCGTCCAGCGCGGCCGACATCGCCGCAGGCCAGGTGACCTTGACACTGACCACCACCGGCAATGCCAATTGCACCCCTGCGGTGGATAGCAAGACCATCTTCTATACGCCTGCGCCGATCGTGAATGCGGGGACCGATGGCGCGGTCTGTGCCAATGCGGCCGCCATTTCACTCAATGGCACGGTGTCCGGTGCTACTGGCGGCGTGTGGAGCGGAGGCGCGGGCAGCTTCTCCCCCAACACCATTACCCTGAACGCCACTTATACGCCCACCGCGGCAGAGATCGCCGCAGGCAGTGTTACGCTCACCCTGACCAGCGCCGGTAATGGCCTGTGCAATCCGGTGACCGACCAGGTGACCTATCTCTTCACCCCGGCCCCCACCGTGAACGCGGGGGTGGACCAGGTCCTTTGTGGCAACAACGGCACGGCCACGCTGAACGCGGCCATCACCGTGGCCACCGGCGTGCAGTGGAGCGGCGGCACAGGGCTCTACAGCCCGGGCAGTACCGCGCAGAACATCACCTACACGCCCTCAGCGATCGAGGTTGCCAATGGGTCCGTCACCCTTACGGCCACTACCACCGGCAACGGTGACTGCGCCGCCGTTGCGGACCAAGTGCAGATCAGTTACACCGTGGCACCAACGGCGAACGCTGGCGCTGACCAGAGCGTGAGCGAAAACAACCCCGGCACCACGTTGGCCGGTTCATACAGCATTGCCACCGGCGTGCAATGGAGCGGGGGCGCGGGCATCTACGCTCCCAATAACACCACGGCCAACGCGGTATACACGCCCACGGCGGCGGAGATCGCTGCAGGCGGCATCACGCTGACGATGACCACCACGGGCAACGGTTCCTGCGCTGCGGCCAGCGACCAGATGACCATCAGCTTCACCGATGCACCCACTGCCGATGCAGGCCCTGACCAAACGACCTGCGCGAACAACGCCAGCGTGATGCTCAGCGGCAGCGTGGCCGTCGCCACTGGCGGCATTTGGAGCGGCGGAAGCGGCAGCTACAACCCGAACAACACCTCATTGAACACCACCTACACGCCTTCTGCCGCTGAGATCGCCGCAGGCAGCGTGACCCTCATGCTCACCACCGTGGGCAACGGCAACAGCAATCCGGTGACCGACCAGGTGGTGATCACCATTTCACCGGCCCCCGTAGTGAACGCGGGAGCCAACCTCACCGCTTGCGCGAACCAGCCCACCGCCCAACTGGCCGGAGTGGTGAACCACGCCACCGGCGGCATCTGGAGCGGCGGATCGGGCACCTTCAATCCCGGCAATACGAATCTGAACGCAACCTACACGCCCACCTTGGGCGAGATCGCCGCAGGCACCATCACCCTTACGCTGACCAGCACGGGCAACGGGACTTGCAACGTGGTGAGCGACCAGGTGGTGATCGCCATCGTGCCAGCGCCCGTGGTACACGCAGGCGTGGACCGCACCGTGTGCGCCAACAACGCCAGCGTGCAGTTGGCCGGTTCGGTGAGCCATGCCAACGGCGGCACCTGGAGCGGCGGCACGGGCGGCTTCTCGCCGAGCATCAATTCGCTCAACGCTGTGTACACTCCGAGCGCCACTGAACTGGCCAACGGCTCGGTGACCCTGACGCTCACCAGCACCGGCAACGCCAGCTGCCTCCCCGTGAGCGATGAATTGACGATCTATTTCTCGCAAAGCCCCACGGCCAATGCGGGAACGGACCGCACGGTGTGCGCCAATGACCCTTCGGTGGCGCTGAACGGGGCGATCACCATCGCGGGCGGGGCCTTATGGAGCGGCGGCGGAGGCAGCTTCTCGCCCGATGCAAGCACTCTCAATGCCACCTATCACCCCAACCCCGCTGAGGTGGCCCTGGGCACGGCTACGCTGACCTTGACCACGACGCAGAACGGCTTATGCAACGCGGTGAGCGACCAGATGAGCATCACCATCATTGCGTCGCCGGTGGCGAACGCTGGAAACGATCTGTTCGCTTGCTCGAACAATGCCCAGGTACAGTTGGGCGGTTCCGTAAGCGGCGCAGGCGGTGGACAGTGGAGCGGCGGAGCAGGCACCTTCACGCCTTCCATCGCAACGCTGAATGCGGTGTACCTCCCGACGCCTGCGGAGATCGCAGCAGGCACGCTTGCCCTTACCCTGACGACGATCGGCAACGGCAACTGCGTGCCCGTGAGTGACCAAGTGCCGATCACTTTCACTGCTTCGCCCACGGCCAATGCGGGAACGGACGACACCTATTGCGCGAACAATGCGACCATTCAGCTTTCCGGTGCGGTCACCGTGGCGGACGGAGGCACTTGGAGCGGCGGCGGCGGCACCTTCAGTCCGAGCGCCAATGCCCTGAACGCGGTGTACACGCCTTCGCTGGGCGAGATCGCCGCAGGCAGCGCCACCTTGACGCTGACCACCACGGGCAATAATGGTTGCACAGCGGTGAGCGACCAAGTGAGCTACACCTTCACACCGGCCCCGACGGCCGATGCCGGCATTGACGCCAGCATCTGCGCCAACAATGCCACCTTCCAGCTGAACGGGAGCGTGACCGTGGGGACAGGTGGCCTCTGGAGCGGCGGCGCGGGCAGCTTCAGCCCCAACAGCGGCGTGCTGAACGCGGTGTACACGCCTACGGCGGCGGAGATCGCGGCGGGCACGGTAACGCTCACCCTTACCACCGTGGGCAATGGCCTGTGCAGCCCGGTGAGCGACCAGCTGACCTTGACCGTTACGCCTGCGCCCATTGTTGTTGCCGGCCAGCCCCTGCAATCCTGCGCGAACAACCCCGCCGTGCAACTGGCCGGTTCGGTGCAGCATGCCACGGGCGGCACGTGGAGCGGAGCGGGCACCTTCAGCGATGCGAACAACTTGAGCGCAACCTATACGCCCAGTGCCGCGGAAGTGCTTGCGGGCACGGCCACGGTAACACTTACCAGCACGGGCAATGGCCTCTGCAACGCTGTAAGCGACCAGGTGACGATCACTATTACGCCTGCGCCCATCGTGGATGCCGGCCCCGTGCAAACGCTTTGCGCCAACAACGTGGCCGCGCAACTGGCGGGCATCGTCACAGGTGCTACCGGTGGCGCATGGAGCGGCGGTGCCGGCTCTTTCAGCCCCAATGCGAACACGCTGAACGCGGTGTACACCGCCAACGCGGCCGAGGTGGCCGCGGGCAGCGTGTGGCTCTACCTCACCAGCACCGGCAACGGTGGATGTCTCTCCTCCCGCGATTCGGTGCGGCTGGACTTCACCCCGGCACCGACGATCAGCGCGGGCCTGGATGCCAATATCTGCGCGAATGCTTCCCAGGTCCAACTTGCGGGATCCGTGACCGTGGCCAATGGCGGCACATGGAGCGGCGGAGCGGGCAACTTCCTGCCGAACGCCCAAACGCTCCATGCCATCTATGAACCGACCGCGCTGGAGCTTGCTGCCGGGCAGATGACCTTGGTGCTCAACTCCACAGGCAACGGCAATTGCGCGGCCGTGCAGGACAGCATGGTGATCATCGTGGACCCCGTTCCCGTGGTGAACGCCGGACCGGACCAGCAGATCTGCGCCAATAACCCGAACTTCCAGCTGAACGGTTTCGTGGGCAATGCCCCGGGCGGCCAATGGAGCGGCGGAGCTGGCAACTATTTTCCGAACAACACATCCCTGGCCGTGCAGTACACGCCCACCGAGGCGGAGATCGCGGCCGGCTCCATCACCTTCACGCTCATCTCCACCGGTACCGCGATCTGCGCATCTGTCGCCGATCAGATGACCGTGTTCTTCACCGACGCGCCCGTGGTACACGCCGGTGTTGACATGACCGTTTGTGCCAATAATGCTGCGGTGCAGCTCGGCGGGAACGTCGATCATGCAAGCGGCGGCACATGGTCCGGAGGAAGTGGCACCTTCAGTCCTTCCAACAACGTGTTCAGTCCGGTGTACACACCCACTGCAGCGGAGATCGCTTCGGGCAGCTTGAACCTTTATCTCAGCTCCACCGGTAACGGCAACTGCTTTGCCGTGCGTGATACGCTGGCCATCCTCTTCACGCCCGCACCGACCGTGAATGCCGGAACGGACCTTTCTGTTTGCGCTAACAATCCCGCGGTGACACTGAACGGCACGAGCTCCGTGGCAGGCGGCGTGCAGTGGAGCGGTGGCCTGGGCAGCTATGCGCCGAACGCCCAAGCACCGAACGCCCAGTACACCCTCACGCCGTTCGAGCTGCAGACGGGCACGGTCACGCTCACCCTTTCCACCACGGGCAATGGCAATTGCCTGGCGGTAACGGACCAGGTAATGATCAATGTGACCCCGGCACCCGTGGTCAGCGCGGGTTCCGACATCACCACCTGTTCCAGTGCCTTGCAGGTTCCCTTGTCCGGAATGGTAGAGGGCGGCGCCACCACAGGCATGTGGAGCACGAGCGGTACAGGCAACTTCTTCCCAAGCGCCACCGCGCTGAACGCCACCTACATGGCCAGTGCGCTGGATTCGCTCAACGGAACCGTGGACCTCACCCTCACCGCCACGGACCTTGGCCTGTGCAATGCGGTGAGCGACCAGATGACCTTGACCATTTTGCCGAACGCGGTGGCCGATGCCGGTGCTGACCAAAGCATCTGCGCGAGCACAGCCACCGTGCAACTGGCGGGCACCATCAGTGGCAACGCAACGCAGGGCACTTGGAGCACCACCGGTGCGGGCAGCTTCCTGCCGGACGCCAATGAGGCGAACGCGGTGTACCAAGTGGCCCCGGCTGATGCGGCCCAGGGCACACTCACCTTCACCTGGAGCGTGAACAGCTGCGACAATGCGATGGACCAAATGAACCTGTCCATCGTGCCGGTCTCCGTCGCGGACGCTGGCCTCGACCAGGTGGTCTGCTTCGGCAGCCTCAATGTGGTGGTCAACGGCACGGTGAGCGGCGCCTCCTCCACGGGCACGTGGAGCACTTTAGGCACGGGCAGCTTCACCAACCCGGCTGACGCGCTCGCCAACATCTACATGGCCAGTGCGCAGGATTCCCTGGCGCAGGGCGTGGACCTGGTGCTGACGGCCACCGGCACCGGTGCCTGCACGGCAAGCGCGGACACCGTGTACATCGCCATCCAGCCTGCGGGCACGGTAGGCGCGGGCCAGGACCTGAGCTTCTGCGCGAACAACGCCACGGTACAGCTCAACGGCACCTTGAGCGGCGATGCCACCCAAGTGCAATGGAGCACCTCCGGCACGGGTTCCTTCTATCCGAGCAGCAGCGTGCTGACGCCCACTTATGTGCCTAGCAGCATCGACACGGCCATCGGCTCGCTGACGCTGACGCTGAGCGCGGTGAACACCTGCAACAATGCCAACGATGCCCTGACGCTGACCCTGACCCCGGCACCGTACGTGAATGCCGGTCCTGACCAGACCTACTGCGACCAGGTAGCCGTGTTCAACCTGAACGGCATGATCAGCGGCGTGACCAACGTGGGGCAGTGGAGCACCACGGGCACGGGCATCATCGCCAATCCGGGCGCATTGAGCACCACTTACACGGCCAGTGCCGCCGATGCGTCTGCGGGGCAGATCAGCTTCACGCTGAGTTCGCTGAACAACGGCAGCTGTGCGCCCGTGAGCGACCAGATGACCATCTACCTCACCGCAGGCATCATCGTGAGCGCGGGCCCTGACCAAAGCGTATGCGTGGCATCCGACCATGCCAATCTGCAGGGCAGCATCCAGAACGGATCGCCCTCGGGCACATGGGCAACCACCGGAACAGGCACCTTCCAGCCGAGCGCCGATGTGCTGAACGCCGAGTATTTCTTCTCCCCCGCCGATGTGGCGAACGGCTCGGTGGTGCTCACCTTCACGGCTACCAACACCGGCAGCTGCCCTAGCGGCAACGACCAAATGACGCTGACCTTCGGCAGCTCGAGCTATGCATATGCGGGGGAAGACCAGGTGCTTTGCGCCAATGCGCCGATCGCGCAGTTGGCCGGCAACTACAGCGGCGGCGCTCAGGGCATCCTGTGGAGCACGAGCGGCAGCGGCACCTTTAGCAACAGCACGGACCCCAATGCCACCTATGCGCTCAGCGCTGCGGACATCGCGGCCGGGGCGGTGCAGCTAATGATCGCCACGATCACCAACGGGGCGTGCGCGGCGGCATCGGATGCGATCACGCTGAACGTGCGGGCGCTGCCGAACATGACTGCGGGCAGCGACATCATTGCCTGCACCAGCGCACCGGTGCAACTGGCGGCCAATGCGGCGAACGCGCCCGGAGGCACCTGGACGACCTCGGGCACGGGCACCTTCTTCGATCCGCATGCCTTGGCCACGCTCTATTACCCCAGTGCGGCGGACAGCATCTCGGGAGCTGTGACGCTTACCATCACCACCACGGGTACGGAGCCTTGCAGCGCGGTGTCCGACCAGCTCATCATCACTTTTGGCGGCGGGCTGTCGGCGCAGGCGGGGCAGGACATGATCACCTGCAGCACCGATCCTGAGATCGCCCTCCAAGGCACCGTGGCCGGCACCACCACGGGCGTGTGGACCACCAGCGGCACGGGCTCCTTCAATCCCAATGCCACGGCCCTCAACGCCACCTACATCCCCGGCGCGGCGGACTTCGTGATCGGCGACATCAGCCTGGTGCTGAGCACTACCAACAACGCGGGCTGCCCTGCGGTCCGCGACACCTTGATGGTGAGCTACCATGTGCCCCCTACCGTGAACGCCGGTGCGGACCTGCTGCTGTGCGACGGGCTATCGCCGATCCAGCTGAACGGCACTTCACAGCATGATTCGCTCGTGCAATGGATCACCGCCGGAACCGGCACCTTCAGCCCCAACGCCAATGCGCCGAACGCCATCTATACACCCACGGCGCAGGACAGCATTGCAGGCGGGGTACACTTGGTGCTCACGGCCTTCGGCACGGGCACCTGCGGCAACGCTTCGGATTCGCTCTTCATCGGGGTGGGCCCCACCCGCATCGCACACGCAGGCAGCGACATGGATCTGTGCGCTGACGGCAGCATGGTGCCCCTGGCCGGCAGCATTACCGGGGTGAGCGGCGGCATCTGGTCCACCAATGGCACTGGCACTTTCTTGCCGGATGCGACGGACCTCAACGCCACCTATGTGCCCAGCGCACCGGACCTGGTGTTCCAGCAGCTGCGCTTCGTGCTGAGCACTATGGGCAACATGGGCTGTGCAGCACATAGCGATACGGTACTGGTGAATATGCACCAGCCTTCCACGGCCCAGGCGGGGCAGGACATCACCACTTGCGATGCTTCTGCGGCCGTGCAATTGGCAGGCACTTACTTAGGCGCGACCGGCGTACAATGGACCACCAACGGAACCGGGACCTTCCTCCCGAACAGCACCGCTTCGGATGCCACATACCAGCCCAGCGCTGCGGACAGCGCCATGCAGCAGGTGGAGCTGGTGCTGACCACCACGGGCGACCTTTTCTGCGCCGCTGCCACGGACACGTTGACCCTCTCCTTCGTGAACCCGCTGAGCGCCGCATTCACCATCGGGAGCGCTTGTGCAGGCACCCCCACGATGTTCACCGATGCAAGCACCACCACGGGCTCGCCCATCATCGGGTGGAGCTGGGACTTCGGCAATGGCAACAGCGCAGCAGGTCAACAGGCCAGCTTGGTGTTCGGCACGGCCGGGCAGTACCCGGTCTCGTTGACGGTGTTCGCGCAGAACGGATGCAGCACCACCATCAGCCAAACGATAGAGGTGATGGACTCTCCCACGGCGGGCTTCAGCATCAGCGGTGATGCCCACACCGATGAAGCGGTGATCATCACCGACAACTCCTTCGGCAGCAGCAGCTGGCAGTATGACTTCGGGGACGGCACCGGCTCGCTGATGCAGCAGCCGAACCATGCGTACACCAATGCGGGGCAGTACATCATTGTGCAAACCGTGAGCAATGCCGCGGGCTGCACGGCCCAGGATTCCATGCTGGTGTCGATCAAGGAGAACAAGATCGTGCCGCCCAAGCTGCCGGATGCCTTCAGCCCGAACGGCGATGGCGTGAACGACATCTTCTATGTCCGCGGCGGGCCTTTCGAGACGATGGAACTGAGGATCTACAATGGCTGGGGCGAGATGATCTTCCAGACCAACGACCCCGCATTCGGATGGGACGGCACCCACCAGGGCAAACAGGAGATCAACGGAGTGTACGTCTACTCGGTGGTGGCCACCTCGGTGGACGGCAAGGAGCACGATCGCTCAGGCAAAGTGACACTGATCCGCTAAAGCGCAATCAACATGAGAACCAACACAGCCTTCCTCTTGGCGATCACGCTCTTCGGAGCGGGCGCCACCCGGGCTCAGGACGCCCAGCTCAGCCAGTATGATGCGGCTGCGGTTATACTGAATCCCGCGCTTACGGGCATGTTCGAGAACAGTGACTTCCGCGTGAGCAGCAACCTGCGCAGCCAGTGGAACAGCCTGGCCAGCAACTTTGTCACCACGGCCTTTGCAGTGGACATGTCCATGGATCGGCAGTTCGGCTTTGGGGCCTACCTCAGCAACTACAACATGGCCGGGGTGATGAACAACTTCAGTGCCGGCGTGTCAGGTGCGTACAACGTCTCCTCCGGGAAGAACTACACCCTTTCCGCGGGCGTGAACCTGGGCCTGATCTACAAGAAAGTGAACGATGACAAGCTGATCTGGGACGCCCAGTACGACCGGGACCACTTCAATACTGACCTGCCATCCGGCGAGCTCTTCCAGAAAATGGGCCGTATGATGCCGGACCTCGGGGTGGGCATCGCCTACCGGTCCACCAATCGGAACAAGACGGTGAACCCCTTCGGGAACTTCGCACTCTTCCATGTGACCACGCCCGACGAGTCCATCTTCCGCACGGAGAAGAGCGACCTGCCCATCCGCTATTCGGTGAACGCGGGCGCCTATGTGAACATCACCGAGGGCGTGGACCTCATTCCGCAGGGCCTTTACATGCGCCAAGGCGCGGACCAGCAGGTGCAGGCCGGGATGATGGGGCAGGTGGCCTTGATGAACGGCGTGTACGGCGTGGTGGGCGGGGCCTCCTACCGCCTGGATGATGCCATCATCGCACAGGTGGGCATCAAGCACGGCAACAACCTCTACCGCTTCAGCTACGACGTGAACGTGTCGCCCTTGCGGCGGTACACGAACAACAATGGGGCATTTGAGTTCTCCATCGTTTACCACGGCACGGTATCGGGCCGGGCGCGGGGGATGACGAGCAGCGCGTTCTGAGCCTGGACGAGGACCACGGGAGCCGAGGCGCCTAGAGGACGATGAGCTTTTTCACCACGCGGGCGGAAGGGGTCTGCAACCGGACCTCGTAAGTGCCTGCTGTAAGATGCCCCAGTTCGATACGCAGGTCCGTTGTGGTCGTGACCGGGTTTTCAACATGCACCACTTGGCCCAAGGCATTGGTGATAAGGACCTCCTGTATCGAAGCATCGCCGGCATGCGAGATCTGCACAAATCCTTCCGCAGGATTCGGGAAGAGCCTGGTGAGCGCCTCCTCGCGGGCCTGGATGCCGGTGAAGTCATCGATGGTGAATTGAATGACGGGTCGCCGGTCCGTGATGTTCGTGTTGTTCTGGGTGGAGGAGAGGGTAGCGGGCAGGGATGTGTTGCCGCTTGCATAGATCCGGTCGGCCACAATGGTGTTCTCCCATTCAAACGCCCCGGTGGCGATGGGTGCGGACGCTGCGGAGATGTCCCATTCGGTGAGGATCTCCAATGATCCACCGGCGTAGGTGAACGGAGCCGAAAGCGCGAAGTCGATATACTGGGGGCTCGCGGTGGCCGGAATGGCCTGGGCCGTACTGGCGTACACCAGGGTAGTGCCGCTGCTCAAGTTCGTCCAAGTCGCCGAAGGGTCCGAATAGGCGGAGGTGCTGCTGTTCTTCATCAGTATCCTGAACGAGGCAGGCCCGGCGGTGGAGTTCGGGGTGGATTTCATCCAGCCTACGGTAAGGATATCTGTGCCCGCCTGGATGCCGACGGCCGCCAGTTCAGCTTCGGTATACAAGTAGGCAAATCGGCTGTAGCGGTAGTAGAGGGTGGACGACATGTAAATAGGGCCCACTGCGTACAAGGGCGTGCTCGGCGTGCCCGTATCGATCTGCACCACTTGGGCCTCGGCCCGGAAGCTGTCGGCGGTGAGGAGAGTAGCTAGAAGTACAGTGGCAAAATGGCGGAAGAGTAGTGTGGTGCTCATGTCGGGAGGTTTGTGCGGCTTCTAGGGTTAATGGCTGAACTCCGTGAGAGGGCCGTGGCATAGACGAACCGGTACAGGCAAGGGTTGCCGCCCTCGGATCCCCGCTCACGCCCCGCCCTCCTGCATCGCCGCGATCCCGGGCAACACCTTGCCCTCGATGTATTCCAGCATGGCACCTCCTCCGGTGCTCACGTAGCTGATCCGGTCGGCCAGGCCGAACTGGTTCACGGCGGCCACGCTGTCGCCGCCGCCCACCAGCGAGAAGGCGCCGTACGTGGTGGCCTCGGCAACGGCCTCAGCGAGGGCGCGAGTGCCTTGCTGGAAGCCCGTCATCTCAAATACGCCCATCGGGCCGTTCCACAGAATGGTCCTTGCACGTTTCACTGCTTGGCTGAACTGCTTGATCGTCTCCGGCCCGATATCAAGGCCCATCCAGCCCGCAGGGATTTCATGGGCAGCGCAGATGTCCGTGTTTGCCTGGTCCGAGAAGGCGTCTGCTACGATCGTGTCCACCGGAAGGTGCAGGATCACGCCCTTGTCCTTGGCCTCAGCAAGTATGGCGATAGCCGTTTCCAAGCGGTCCTCCTCCACCAGTGAACCGCCCACCTGGCCGCCCTGCGCCTTGATGAAGGTGAAGGCCATCCCGCCGCCGATGATCACCTCGTCGCACTTGTCCAACAGGTTTTTCAGCACATCGATCTTGCTGCTCACCTTGGCGCCGCCCACAATGGCGCAAAGCGGCTTCTCCGGTTGATGGAGCACTTTGCCCAGGCTGGCCAATTCCCCTGCGATCAGGTAGCCGAAAAGCTTCGCGTCCGGGAAGTATTTGGCCACCACGGTAGTGCTGGCATGTGCCCGGTGCGCCGTGCCGAATGCGTCGTTCACGTACACATCGCCCAGGGTGGACAGCGCCTTGCTGAAGGCTTCATCCCCCTGCTCTTCCTCGGGGTGGAAGCGGAGGTTCTCCAGGAGCAGCACCGCGCCGGCCTGCAGCGCGGCGGCCTTGGCCTGAGCCTCCGGGTCGATGCAGTCCGCAGCGAATTGCACCGGCACGCCCAGCAGCTCCTCCAAGTGCTTCGCCACGGGACGCAGGCTCATCGCCGGCACGGCCTTCCCCTTCGGCCGGCCCAGGTGGCTCATCAGAATGGCACTTCCACCATCCTTCAGGATCTTCTCCACCGTGGGCACGATGGCCCGCGTGCGGTTGTCGTCCGTCACGTTGAACTGCGCGTCCAGCGGCACGTTGAGGTCCACGCGCACGAGCGCCTTGCGGCCCTTGAAGTCGAAGTTGTCCATGGTGAGCATGGCGCGAAATTACCGTTGACGGGTTGATGCAACGGAAGTTGGCGCTGGACGGGCGCACCTGTGCGGGCAGGCTGGGTCCGCAACGGAAGAGGCCATCGCGGACTTGAAGGAGAGGGCTGCGGAAACCTCTCCCTAAACTTGCACCGTGCAATTCAACAAGATCATTGGGCATGCCGGCCTGAAGGCGCGGTTGATCGGAAATATCCGCGAAGGCCGCGTGGCGCATGCGCAGTTCCTGCTCGGGCCGCGTGGCAGCGGCGTGCTACCCCTGGCCTTGGCCTATGCGGCCTATCTGTTCTGCGAGCACCCCGGCGAAGGGGACAGTTGCGGTGCATGCGCCGCGTGCCGAATGATGGAGAAGCTGGCCCACCCGGACCTGCACTTGGTATTCCCGATCTTCTTGTCTGACAAAGGCAAGACCTGCGACCCCTTCGTGGCCGACTGGCGGGGTGCGGTGCTGGAGACACCCTACTTGGACGCCGATATATGGAGGGAAGTCCTCAAAGGGGACAACAAGCAACTGAGGATGGGCGTGGATATCGCCGCCGAAGTGGTGCGGAAGCTGAGCCTTAGGCCGTACATGGGGGGGCGGAAAGTGATGCTCATTTGGCTGCCCGAGATGATGGATGCCGCGATGGCGAACAAGATCCTTAAGGTGCTGGAGGAGCCCGAACCACGGACGGTCTTCCTGCTGGCGGGACACTCCAACGACCGGATCCTGCCCACCATACTTAGCAGGACCCAACTGGTGAAGGTGGCGGCCCCCGGCCCGAGCGAGGTGGCGGCGGCGATCCAGGAACGCTTCGTCGAGCTCTCCCCGGCCGACGCGCGGGGCATTGCGGCACGCAGCGAAGGCGACCTGTTGGAGGCCTTTGCCATGGCCGCAGGGCAGGAGGAGGAGATCTTCATCTTCTTCCGGGATTGGCTCCGGGCCTGCTATGCCAGCAAGGTGGCCGAGAACATGGCCTACGCCGAGTACTTTGCCAAGATGGGGCGTGAAAAGCAGAAGGGCCTGATGAGCTACGCGCTGTATGCGATCCGCCAATGCATGCTCCAATGGCAGGATGTGCCCCAGCTGATCGCGGCCGTGGGGCAGGAGCTGGAATTCGTCAAGAAGTTCAGTACCCTCTTGAACACGTCCAATGCCGAAGGCATCCGCATGGAGCTGGAGACGGCCCATATGCACCTGGAGCGCAACGCCAACCCCAAAGTGCTGTTCATGGACCTGAGCTATCAGCTGGGCAGACTGCTCCGCTTGAAGGAGCCGGTGGTGCAAGGAGGCGGAGCTACATAAGGACCTGCGCCCTCCTGCTGCGATGGCGGGCTTCGAGGCGGGAAAGAACCCACGGGCGTGATGCACCCCGCTGCTCCCGTTATCTTCGCCCCACATGTCCTGTACTGGTTGCGCAAAAGGTTCCGACGGCAAGCCCGCGGGTTGTAAGAGCAATGGATATTGCAGCACCAGCGGTTGCAATAAGCTCGATGTCTTCGATTGGCTCGCCGGGGTGCCCCTGCCCAATGGCCGGGCCACTTTCGATGCGGTGGAGATCCGCTTCAAGAGCACGCGCAAGGCTTTCTATCGGAATGCCTACGGGTATTCGTTGATGCCTGGCGACCTGGTGACGGTGGAGGCGGCCTCGGGCCATGATGTGGGCATGGTGAGCCTTTCCGGCGAACTGGTGCGGGCACAGATGCAGCGCAAGGACGCCAGCACGGACACCTACGGACTGCGCAAAGTGATCCGGAAATCCTCGCAGGAGGACATTGACACGTGGCATGCCGCACGCCAGCGCGAGGATGGAACGCTGGTGGAGGCCCGCCGCATCTGCAAGGAGGCGCGCTTGGACATGAAGGTGAGCGACGTGGAGTTCCAAGGCGATGGCAGCCGGGCCACGTTCTACTATACGGCCGAGCAGCGCATCGATTTCCGGGATCTGTTGCGGAAATTGGCGGACGGCCTCGGGGCGCGGGTAGACATGAAGCAGATCGGGGCGCGCCAGGAGGCGGGCCGTGTGGGCGGCATCGGCTCCTGCGGGCGTGAGCTCTGCTGCAGCACGTGGCTCACCGACCTGCGCACTGTCTCCACCAGTGCTGCACGCTACCAACAATTGGCGCTCAACCCGCAGAAGCTCGCAGGGCAATGCGGCAAGCTGAAGTGCTGCCTGAACTACGAGCTGGACATGTACATCGAGGCGATCAAGAGCTATCCCTCGCCGAATGCCAAGCTGAAGACCCGACGCGGAACAGGCATCCACGTCAAGACCGACATCTTCTCGGAGATGATGTGGTACATTTTCAAGCAACCCGGGGAAGCGTCGGCCATGGCCGGGTTCCCGATAGATACCGTGCGCGATGTGCTGGCGCGCAACAAGGAAGGGGAAGAACCCGATGTCGACCTCCACATGGCGGAGGAAGTGCCAGCGGCAAAGCAGGTGGACCCGGCCACCGACTACGAAAATGTCATCGACGGGGCGGAAGACCTCTCCCGTTTCGACAAGAAGATCCAGACGGGCGGCAAACGACGGGGCCGGGACAAAAAGAAACGCAAGTCCGCAGGGACTGGCACGGAGGGCGGCGGGCATGCACCGCGCCAACGGCGCGATGCCCAAAAGCGCACGGGCGCTCCCGGTGAACGCTCCGCCGAACAAGGTCCTCGCCCGGACGGCGGCAAGCCCGCGCCCCGACCGGACCGGCCCGCAGGCGAGCGAAAAAGCCGTGATGGCCGGGGAAGAAGAAGGAAGGGTCCCGGGCCGGGCGGGGCTGCGCCAACTGCTGGACCCAAGCCCGACAACGCGTGAAACCCGCCGCACTGATCCCCGCCCTCGCCGGGCTGTTGCTGGCCGGATGTTCCGGGCACGTGGTGTTCCAAGAGGACGCCAAGGTCCCCGGCGGCTCTTGGTCGCGCTCCTGGAAGCCCCAGTTCGCATTCGACATTACCGATACCGTTTCGGAACGGGACATCTATTTGGACATCCGCCATTCCGGGGATTACCGGTTCAGTAATATCTACCTTTTCACCACGTTGGAAGGGCCTTCCGGGGATGCCATCACCGATACCGTGGAATGTACCCTGGCAGACCCCGTGGGCCGCTGGTACGGCAATGGCACCGGTTTCATCTTCAGCGACCGCTTCCAGGCCCATGTGCTGTACCGGATGAACAATAGGTTCCCGCGTGCCGGCCGTTACGTGTTCACGCTGGAACAGGCCATGCGCACCGACGAGCTGGAAGGGATCATCGATGTGGGCATCAGCGTGGAACAGGCACGCAGGAAGCGATAGGCGGACCGATCTGCATGGGGACCCGGAAAAAGACCAAGACCAGTAAGCGCGGCGCAGGCCGCTGGTATGCCCTGTGGTGGGTGGTGGTACTGAGTCCTTTGGCAGGGCTAGTGGCCATGTTGCTCTGGGCTGCGGGAAGCGATGACCTGCCCAGCACCACTGAGCTGCAGAACCCACGGAGCGATCTGGCCACAGCGGTCCTGTTCAGCGATGGGTCCATCATGGGGCAGTACTACCGGGAAAACCGGATCCCGGTGGATTATGCGCGCATCAGCCCGCATGTGGTGCAGGCCCTGGTGGCCACGGAGGATGAGCGCTTCCTGACACACAGCGGAATTGATGTGCGGGGCACGGCACGGGCGGCTGTCTACATGGGCAAGCGGGGCGGTGCAAGCACCATCACCCAGCAGCTGGCCAAGATGCTCTTCCACGATGCACGCCGCGATTTCTTCGGACGGGTTTTCCAGAAGTTCCAGGAATGGATCATTTCCGCGCGGCTCGAGCGCGAATACACCAAGGAAGAGATCATCGCCATGTACCTCAACCGCTTCGATTGGATCAACCAGGCGGTGGGCATCAACTCCGCAGCACGCGTGTATTTCAACACCACGCCCGATTCCTTGCGCATCGAGCAGGCCGCCATGCTCGTGGGCATGTGCAAGAACCCCGCGCTCTTCAACCCCCTGCGCCGGCCCGACACCACCCTTGTGCGCCGCATGGTGGTGATGGACCAAATGGTGAAGAACGGATTCCTCGACCGTGCGCAATACGACTCCTTGAAGACCTTGCCGCTCGGACTGGATTTCCAGCGCATCGATCATACGGAGGGCCCTGCGCCCTATCTGCGTGAAACCCTCAGGGGTGAACTGCAGCGCCTGTTCAGCGAACTGGACCCCGAATCCGGGAAGCTCCGCGTGGCCAAGCCCGATGGTTCCGCATACGACATCTACACCGATGGGCTGAAGGTGTACACCACCGTGGACCGGCGCATGCAACGCTATGCGGAATGGGGCCTGCGCGAGCACCTGGCCACGGAACTGCAGGCCCAGTTCTTCAAGGACCTGGACAAGAAGAAGAACAAACCGTTCGATTACCGGGTGACCGACAAGGAGGTGGAAGGCATCATGTCCACCGCGCGCAAGCGGAGCGATCGGTACAAGACCCTCACGGGCAAGCTGTGCCCCAACTGCAGGCGCCCGGGGGCCTACATTGTAAAGGGCAAGCACGAGGGAAGGAACATGTTCCACTGCGACCCCGAAAAAGGGGGATGTGATTCGTGGTGGCCGATGCTGGATGAAAAGGGCATTGAAAAAGAGTTCGAGACGCCCGTAAGGATGACGGTGTTCAGCTGGCAGGGTGAGGTGGACACGCTGCTTTCGCCCAACGATAGCATCCGCTATTACAAGAGCTTCCTGCAGAGCGGACTGCTGAGCATGGATCCCCATACGGGCTTCGTGAAGGCCTGGGTGGGCGGGATCGACTACAAGCACTTCCAGTTCGATCATGTGGCCCAGGCGCGCAGGCAGGTGGGATCCACCTTCAAGCCATTTGTTTACGCTACCGCCATCCGGGAGGGCATGAAGCCCTGCCAGGAACTGCCCAACCAGAAGACCTGCTTCACCATGCCTGCCGGGCAGCCTGATTGGTGCCCGCAGAACAGCGATAACAAGTACGGCGGCATGGTGACCGTAAAGTATGCCTTGGCCAATTCGATGAACACCATCACCGCCTGGTTGATGAAACAGTACGGCCCCACCGCCGTGATCACGCTGGCCAGGCACATGGGCATCCGCAGCCCGTTGGATCCCGTTCCTTCCCTGTCCTTGGGCGTGGCCGACCTCACCCTGGAGGAAATGGTGGGCGCCTTCTCCACCTTCGCCAACGACGGCGTTTACATCAAACCGGTGGTCTTCACCCGGATCGAGGACAAGAACGGGAATACCCTCTTCGACATGACGCCGCAAACGGAGGAGGCCTTGGACCCGCGCACCTCCTACATCATGCTCCAAATGCTGAAAGGCGTGGTGGACGGGGCGTACAACCCCAGTACCGGCAAGACCGTGGGGACCGGAATGCGGTTGCGGATGGGCTGGGGGAACCGGGCCAAGTACGCCAACATCAAGTATCCCACGGCCGGCAAGACCGGCACCACGCAGAACAACAGCGATGGCTGGTTCATCGGAATTACACCGGACCTGGTGACAGGCGTGTGGACCGGCGCACAGGACCGGAGCGTCCGTTTCAGCCGCACGGAACTGGGGCAAGGGGCGAACATGGCCCTGCCGATCTACGGCTATTACATGAACAAGGTATATGCCGACAGCACCATCACGATCAGCACGGGGGATTTCACGAAGCCCGAGGGGATAGGCGAGCTGGACATGGATTGTTTCAAACGGCACGAAGGCGGCGGGAACATCTATGAGGAGCGCCAGGAAACACCCAACTGGGAAGACTACTGAACATACGTGCGCAGCACGGCGCTCACCCGGTCCGCATAGCTGCCCCCGAACAGGTTGAGGTGTACCAGCAGCGGATACAGGTTGCACAGGTCCATGCGCTCCTCCCAGCCCGGCTCCAACGGCTCCTCCTCCTGGTAGGCGGCGTAAAAATCCCGGTCGAAGCCTCCGAACAACCGGGTCATGGCGATGTCCATTTCGCGGTGGCCGAAGTAGACGGCGGGGTCGATCAGCACGGCTTCACCTCCCGCCCCGGCCAGGTAATTGTTCTTCCAGAGATCGCCGTGCAGCAAGGCCGGAGGCTCCGCAGGGATCAGCGCGGGAAGTTTGCCGTACAGCCGCTCGAAACGGAGGACATCGCCGGCATGGATGCGTTTGTTGTCGCGGGCCATTTTCACCAAGGGGCCAAAGCGGCACTGGATCAGGAATTCGGTCCATTCCCGGTGGGGCGTGTTCACCTGGGGCAACAGGCCAATGTGGTTGTCCCGGTCGAGGCCGAAGGTGGCTTGTGCATGGCGGTGGAGCCGGGCCAACGCGCGCCCGAACCGCGCCTGGAAGCCCGGGTCCTCCTCGGTGGGGGCCACGAACTCCAACAGCAGGAAGGTGGTATCCTCGAACTCGCCGTGCGCGATCAGCTCCGGCACCCGCAGTTCTCCTGCTTGCCGGAGGAGGGCCAAGCCATGGGCTTCCGATTCGAAGAGGCTGGGGAATTGGTCGGCGAGGTTGATCTTCAGGAAGAAGGGGCCTTCTTCCGTGTCGAGACGAAACGCATCATTGACACTTCCGCCATGTACGCGCAAAGCCTGTTGGACGGTAAGTGCGCGGCCGCGTTCCCGGGTGAGCACGGCTTCGAGATGGCGGACGAGGGGTTGGGCCAAGGGCATGCACAAAGGAAGGGTACATGCGCCACCGGTGTCCCAGGCGAGCCACAGCGATTTCAAAAGGCCTTCATGCGGAACTGGGAATTGCTTACATTTGCCGACCCTTCGGGGGCGTATATTTGACATTCCTGGGGGATTAGCTCAGCTGGCTAGAGCGCTTGCATGGCATGCAAGAGGTCATCGGTTCGACTCCGATATTCTCCACTTGAAAAGGCGATCCGAAGGGGTCGCCTTTTTGGTTGAACCCCTTTGCTTGGGGCCTGGTCAGTGGTCGTCGCGCGGGATAGTGCCGCCGCTGGCATGCCGGAGAGCCTGGTACCACTCCACCTGCGATCGGACCCTACGTGCGCCCTTCCGGCGGGGGATGTGGCGATTGGCCTGTCCGCGGTCCAGCGACCGTGCCTTCACATTGTCGGCCCACTGTAATTCCAGGAAACGCAGCACCTCCTGCTTGAGCCGCTCATTCAGTATGGGAAAGGCCACCTCCACCCGTCGGTCGAGGTTGCGCTCCATCCAGTCCGCAGAGGCCAAATGGACGGCTGTGCGGCCCGCCTGGTGGAACACGTATATGCGGGCGTGCTCCAGGAAGCGGTCCACAATGCTGATGCCCTCGATCGTCGCACTGTGCCCGGGCACCTGGGTCACCAAGCAGCAGATGCCCCGGATGATCAGGCGCACCTGGACGCCGGCACGGTCGGCATGGTACAACTTACGGATCAGGGGCTTATCCTCCAGGCTGTTCAATTTCAGCAGGATGGAAGCAGGCTTGCCCAACAACGCCTGCTCGATCTCGCGGTCGATGGCCCGCTCGAGGTAGCTGCGCAGGTGGTCCGGTGAGGTGGTCAACAGCTTGGTAGCTGCAGGCACCGCACCGTCCATCAGCCCCTCGATGATGTTGTTCGCCTCCTCGCACAAGGCCTTCCGCGTGGTGAGCAGGCCCATATCGGAATAGATGCGGGCGGTCTGCTCGTTGAAGTTGCCGGTGCCTAGGTAGGCATAGCGCCGCAGTGCGTGGTGCTCGCGCCGATCGATGAGCAGGAGCTTGCAATGCACCTTATACCTGGGCAGGCCATAGGACACCCGGGCCCCGGCCTGCGCCAGTTCGGAGCCCCAGAACAGGTTATTATCCTCGTCGAAGCGGGCCTGCACCTCCATGAGCACATCCACCTGTTTTCCCGCCTTGGCGGCCGCAACCAAGGCCCCGCAAATGCGGGAGTGGCGCGCCACGCGGTACAAGGTGACCGCAATGCGCTCTACGACGGGATCCAGGGAGGCCTGGACGATCAGTTCAACCAATGACGAAAAATCATGGTAAGGGAAGTGCAGCAGGATGTCCCCGGCCCGCATGGCCCGAAAGTGATCGGGGCCTGCCAGTGCAGGGTGCTGCAGCGGGGGCAAGGGCTTTTCGCGTAGGCCGGGGTGGCCTTCCAGGGGAGCGTCCATCAGGTCGCTGAGGTTGTGGTAGCGCCCTCCCGGAAGCATGTCCCGCTTCTTCACCTCAAGCGCCCGGATGAGCTTCTGCAACGTTGTGCCCGGCATGGCGCGGTCGTAAAGGAAGCGCGCCGGTAGGCCGGTGCTGCGCTTGCGCAGGCTCTGGCGCACTTTCTCGGCTACATCCTCGGTGAATTCCTCGTCGAGATACAGTTCAGCATCGCGTGAGAGCTTGATGGCATGGCAGGCCTTCACCGACCAGCCCTTGAAATACACGGGTGCTGCGAGGCGGATCACATCGTCCAGGTAGATCAGGTCCGTACGGCCTTCCGTGGCAGGCAGGGTAAGGAATCGCCCCAGTTCCTCCGCAGGCACGTTCACCACCACGGTGCGGGGCTTGGCGTCGACCTTGCGTGCGAGCGAAACGACCAGGTACAGCCTCCGGTCCTCGATGAAAAGCCCTCGTGGGCCGCTGATCGGCATCGTGCGCAACAGCGGCTGCACGTGCTCCTTGAAATAGGTGAGCGCACATGCATGATGCGCCCGGGAGAGCTGGGCGGGCTTCAGGAAGCGGATGCCCTTCGAGCGCAGCGCGGGGAGCAACGCGCCACGGTAGGTTTTCCCCAGCGCGGCCTGTTGCTCCAAGGCGATCCGGTTGATCTGGTCGATATGCTTCCCGGGCGGGACCCCCAAGGCGGAACGGTTCCCTTTCCCCAGTTTCCTCAGGCTGTGTAATTGGGCCACCCGCACGCGGTAGAACTCATCCAGGTTGCTGCTGTGGATGGCCACGAACTTCAACCGTTCCAGCAGCGGCACAGAGGGGTCTTGCGCCTCCTGAAGGACCCGTGCATTGAAGGAGAGCCAGCTGAGCTCGCGGTCCATGAAGGGAGCGGGGCCGGGGTCGCCCATGGGCCGGACATCCGTTGCGGGCTCCGCGATGGACCGGCGCAGGAGGTCCAGGTTGATCTTCTTCTGCCTGCCGAAGCGTTCCCGGGCATAGGGCGTATGGAACTGATGGTTCTCCAAGTAGGCGAGGTTCTCTTCCTGCCAATCCTTCCGGGGGATCGACAGGTCCAGGAAGTGCATGCGCTCCTTGCGCAGCCGCTCGCTCTTTTCCATGAAATCCGCCTGGCCGGCCTTGGCCGAATCCGCATCCCGCAAAGCGCGCTGCGCCACGCCCCTGGGGGCATGCCCCGCACGGGTAGCCCCGATCAGGGTGGCCACTTTGCGGATGCTGCCCTCCCCCACGTTACGGGCCGCCAGCCAGGCCGTGGCGAGCGCCGCGCTCTCCTCCTCATGTCCATCGTAAGTGCTGGCGTATCCCGTATCATGGAAGAGCGCCGCAAGCTCCAGGAGCACCAGGTCTTCCGCCTTCAACCCCGATGCCCGCCCGATCTCCACGGCGTTGCGCGCCACGGCCAAGGTGTGCTCCAGATCGTGGTAACGCAAGCGGGCCGGCATGTGCTTGCTGAAATAGCGGCGCACGTACAATCGGGCGGTCTCCAGCAACTGCTTGGTGGGCATGGGCGGCGAAGGTAGAGGAGAGGGCTGACAGGGTGTTGGCGACAAAGGCCAGGCGTACCGCAAGCGAACCTGTCCGTCCCGGTCGTCGTTCACACCCCGAGCTTGCACGCGGGATCCCCGTTACCTTCGCTCAGTACCCGATGGACATCCGCTTGGCACGTTCCCTGATCGCCACTCTTGGCGATGACCGGTGCATCTTCGGCTACAGCGGGCGATTCCCCGACGAGCATTCCCCTCGGCTGATCGAACTGGGAGAGTCCATTCATTGCAGTTGCGGAGGGCCCCCGTCCTCCAAGGGGCGCTTGGGTTATGTCATGGTGGAGGCTTACCAGAACATGGTACGCCACCAAGCCAGGATCGAGCAGGCTGCTTCGCACCGTACACACAGCTTGTTCATGCTCCGTTGCCAAGGCCCGGGCCATGTACTGGAAACCCGCAACCCGGTGACCCGTGCGCAGCAGCCACCGTTGGAGGCACGATTGGCCGCGTTGCGGGGCAAGGACACCAGCGAGCTGAAGGAGCTCTTCCTGGAGGGCATTCAGCGGGTCCGCCCGCCGGGCATGCGCGGTGCCGGGCTCGGGCTGATCGAAATGGTGCGGCGTGCCGACGCTAACCCGACGTGGAGCTTCGACCGCCTGAATGAGAGCCATGTGCTGTTCAACCTTTCCTTGGAGGTCGGGGGGCGCGATCCGGGCAAAGTGAAGGACCAAAGGCTGCCGGGGCTGATGTGGGCAAATGAAATGGCTTGCTGCTATGCAGGCGTATGGGGGGATGGGATCAAACTCGCATTGATCGCGCTGGTCCGTGAGGAGCAGCCTGCCCGCAACGGTGATACTGCCGGGGCAGCGGAACTGGCGAGCCGCGTGGCGGATGCTCTTTTCGCCATGGTGGCACCGGGCGGGTCGCTCGTCATGATCTTCCATGGCGGGGAACACCCCGCACTTGTGCTGGGAGGCGTGGTGGACCCGGGCCTGCTCAACGGGTTCATGGCGGACATGCAGGATTCCGGCGTGCGCGTGGCGCACGGACCGGGGCTTACCGAGGGCAGTGTGCTGGCCGTGGCCCACATCCCTTGGTGATGCGGCCGCTGCGGGGAACCTGCCGGGCCGGAGACAATGATCCCAACCCTTTTCGCGTACCGTTCGTACCACCGTTCCGATGCGTCAATTGTTGCAAGCTGCATTCCTGCTCCTCACTGAGTTCGAGCTATGGTTCGACCATCGGTTCGGCTGGTTCTTCACCAACGGCATGAAGCACCGCCCCAAGGCACGGCGCTAGTTGGATGAGCACTGCTGAAAAGGCCTGGCCTAGGTCCGGATGCAAACGTTCTTCGCCTCGGTGAAGAACCGCAGGGCCTCCACACCACCCTCGCGGCCCACGCCGCTCTGCTTCATGCCCCCGAAAGGAGTGCGCAGGTCGCGCAGCATCCAGCAGTTCACCCATACGATTCCGCTCTTGAGCTGCCGGGCCGTTCGGTGCATGCGTCCACCGTCCGCGGTCCACACCACGCTGGCCAGTCCGTAGCGCGAATCGTTGGCCAAGGCCAGCGCTTCTTCCTCGGTATCAAAGGGCTGAATGGTGACCACCGGCCCGAAGATCTCCTCCTGATTGGTGCGGCATGCCGGGCCCAACCCTTCGATCACCGTGGGTGCCAAGTACCAGCCCTCGGCCAAGGAGCCTTCCAACCGCACACGCTCACCGCCGCAAAGGACCCGGCCGCCTTCCTCCTTGGCCTGCTGGATGTGGCCGAGCACCTTTTGGAGGTGCCCCTCGCTGACCACCGCACCGATATCGGTATCCTCCCGTGCGGGATCGCCCACGCGCAACGCCCTCGCCCCGGCAACGAAAGCTTCCCGAAAACGCGCTAAAATGGAGCGCTCCACCAGGATCCGTGAGCCGCAAAGGCAGATCTGGCCCTGGTTGCTGAACGAGGAGCGGAGGGTTTCCGCGAGCATCCTGTCAAAATCGCAATCGGCAAAAACAAGCACCGCGTTCTTGCCACCCAGCTCCAAGCTGAGCTTTTTGAACATGGGGGCGGCAGTGGCGGCGATCCGGGCCCCGGTGCCGGTTCCTCCCGTGAATGAAATGGCGGTGACATCCGGGTGGGCCACAATGGCCGCGCCTGCCCCCGCACCCGTGCCCTGCACAATGTTCAGCACCCCCGGCGGGAGCCCGGCCTCGATGCAGCGCTCGGCCAGCAGCATGGCGGTGTACGGGGTGAGCTCGGAAGGCTTGGCCACCACGGTGCAGCCAGCCGCCAGGGCGGGGGCGATCTTCCAGGTGAACAGGTAGAGCGGCAGGTTCCAAGGGCTGATGCACCCCGCTACGCCCACGGGTTGCCGGTCGGTGTAGTTCACCGCCACATCGTCCGTGATGTGCGCCTCACTGGACCAGTGCAGGATCGCCGTGGCGAAAAAGCGAAGGTTTGAAATGGCCCGGGGAATGTCCACGCTGCGCGCCAATGCCAGCGGCTTCCCGTTATCGCGGCTCTCGCCCAGGGCAAAAAGTTCCAGGTCGCGCTCCACCAGGTCGGCCAGGCGCATCAGGGCATTATGCCGCCCTTGTCGCCCGAGGCCCATCCAGCCGGGCAGTGCCGAGGCGGCCGCTTTCACCGCCAGGTCCACATCCTCCGCCCTGCTGTCCGCGATCCGGCTGTAAACGGTCCCGCTGGCGGGGGCATGGCCATCCAGCCAGGTTTGCCCCAGTGCGGGGGTGAGCTTGCCTGCTATATAGTTGAGCACCTCTACCATGATGGGGCAAAAGTAGCGGGCCTTTCGGGCAGGGGGGCTGGCAAGGGGAGTGCGTACGTGCAGGCTACCGAGGCAAACCAGGTCCGGGCGCGGGTTAAACAACGTTACTGCCAGGTGCTCTGTTCCCGGGCACCGCGTAGCTTTCAACCTGCATGACGAGGCGCACGATCACAGTACTGGTGGTGGCCATCAGCGTGGCCCTGCTGGGTTCGCTGTGGATCCAGGTGAAATGGGTGCGTGACACCTTGGCGCTGAAGGATGCCGAGTTCAGCAAAAGCGTGGACAATGCCATGATAGCGGTAAGTGACCGGCTGGAGCGTGCCGAGGCGCGACGGACGCTGACCCATTTGCCGGCCGACGAGCAACATCCGGCCATGTTGACCGGACCCGAATCCGGGAATGCAGAGCCGATCGGCGGGCCGGGAGGTCTGAGCGATGATACCCTGGACGAGCTGTTGCGAGGCATTCTCACCACCGGCATGTTCCAGGATATTCGGGAGCGGATCAACCCGCAGTTGCTGGATTCGCTGATCACGGAGGAGTTGCGGATCCGCCACATTGATGGCCCGTATGCCTACGGCGTGTTCGGCGATGATGGCGAGGCGGTCATGCTTCAGCAGCAGGAGCCGGGCGATAGTCTTCTGGTGCGCAACGGCAGCCATCGCAAGCGGCTCTTCCGGAATGATTGGCCGCAGGAGCATCTGGAAGGTTCCTCTTGGTGGCTCCACATGCATGTGCCGGCACGCCCCTCCGTGCTGTTGCGCAGCATGTGGCCCATGGTGATCACCTCGTCCATCCTCCTTGTGCTGATCGCGGGGATCTTCATCTATACCCTGCGGACCATCCTCCGCCAAAAGCGGCTAGGGGACATCAAGAACGACCTGGTGAACAACCTCACCCACGAGCTGAAAACCCCGATCAGCACCATCTCCTTGGCCTGCGAGGCGCTCACTGATCCGGGCATCCCCAAGGATGCCGAACAGATCCGCCTGTTCACGGGCATGATCCGGGACGAGAACAAACGCCTGGGGATGCTGGTTGAAAGCGTGCTCCTCAGCGCGGTCAACGACCAAGGGGGCATGCGGCTGCGCCTCACGGATGTGGACATGCATGCCTTGCTCGCCGAGGTCGCGCGCAACAGCGCGCTGCAAGCGGAGAAACGCGGCGGGCACATTACCTTCAGCCCGAAAGCTGAGCTGGCACATGTGCGCGGGGACCGCACCTACCTTACCAGCATCTTCTATAACCTGATCGACAACGCCGTGAAATACTGCGTGGATTCCCCCCGGATCAGTATGATCACCCGGAGTGACGCGCAAGCCCTCACCATCGAGGTGCGCGACAATGGGATCGGCATCCCCCGGCAGGAACAAGGGAAGATATTTGATAACTTGTACCGCGTTCCCACAGGCAATGTCCACAACGTGAAAGGGTTCGGTATGGGACTCAGTTACGTACGGTCGGTGGTGGAGCGCCATGGCGGCACCATCCATGTAAAAAGCAATGCCGACGGATACGACCAGTCCACCGGAAGCCGGTTCATTGTAACGTTACCATTCGAACATGGAGAGGAAGACAAAGCTGCTGCTGTGCGAGGATGATCCCAATCTGGGCAAGCTGCTGGCGCAGTATCTCCGGGCCAAGGATTATGAGGTGGAGCTGCGCAAGGACGGCGAGGAAGGGTGGAGCGCCTATGAAAAGGAGCGCTTCGACCTGCTCTTGCTCGATGTCATGATGCCCTTGAAGGATGGTTTCACCCTTGCCCGGGAGATCCGGAAGAAGGATGCGGAGACTCCGATTATTTTTTTGACCGCCAAGAACATGCGGCAGGATACGCTCAAGGGCCTGGAGATCGGGGCGGACGACTACCTCACCAAGCCGTTCAGCATGGAGGAACTGCTGATGCGGATCAGCGCCGTGCTACGCCGGTCCTGGGGCGCCCCTCCACCGGATGAGCGGCGCACTTCCTTCCAGCTCGGCCAATATGCGTTTGATGCCCGCCGGCAGCTGCTCACGGGCCCTGACGGCGAACGCAACCTCACCACGAAGGAGAACGACCTGCTGCACCTCCTGTGCGAGCATAAGAACACGGTGTTGGAAAGGCCCGTCGCACTGCGTGCCGTATGGGGTGCCGACAACTACTTCAATGGAAGGAGCATGGACGTTTACATTGCTAAGCTGCGCAAATACCTAGTGGCCGATCCGGAGGTAGAGGTGGCGAACGTACATGGCAAAGGCTTCAAGCTGGTGGTGCCACAAGGCTGATGTGGATAACAATCCCAACAGCACAGGCGCGCCATTCCCTTTGACAGCATCTTTGCGGCCGTGCGGCATAGGGTAATAGTGCCCCGTGCTTGCAAGCTCCCGTTCACCAAAAAACAATTGCCAAACATCCAAGACATGCGCATACTTTCCACAGCTACATTGCTTGCTGCGGCCTTGCTGGCCGGCAGTGCGAGCGGCCAGGCCCTGAAGGCCTCTTCCGCCCAGGCCACAGCGCCGAACCGCCTTATGGCCAAAAACCCTGCGCTTGAAGCGCGCACGGCAAACATGCAGGACAAGCAGACCAGCATGGCCGCCACGCTTCGCAGCGCCAGCCAGCCGACATGGCAACGCGGTGAAGTCCGCCAAGCTCCGATGGCCGCCACCGGCCTGCGGGGAGGAGGCCCTGCCAATGACGAGTGCTCCGGGGCAATTCCCCTGACCTTGGTGCCTTTTGCCGACTGCGGTACCGCGAGTGTGTTGGGGGATAACAGCGGGGCCACCGATAGTGGCCCCATGGATTGCGACGAATCCGAGGATGGCTTCCAGGATGTGTGGTATTCGTTCAATTCCGGCATGCATGACGCCGTGCGCATCTCGGTGGAAATGCTCACCATCGAGGATTTGGTCCTCGAGGTGATCGAGGGATGCAGCGGCACGGTGCTGGACTGCGATATCACCGATCTGCTGAACCTAACGGTCACACCGAACACCGATTATGTGGTGCGTGTAGCCTCCAACACGGATTATGGCTTTGGCGGCACCTTCAACATTTGTGCGTCCTACACACCATTTATCGCCCCACCCACCAATGATGAATGCTCCGGGGCGGTGAACCAAAACCTGGCCGTTGGCTCCAGCGTGTCCTTCACTGGCGATAACACAGGCGCCACGGACAATGGAGAAGGGCTGGAGACGCCCGCGGTATGGGAAATGTTCACCACCACGGAATGCGCCAACATCACCGTGAGCTATTGCGGCACAGCTCCGGCGTTCGGCAATGGCTTTGTCAATATTTTCATCGGGTGCCCGCTGACGGATTTCATTGCTCCAGTGGGCTTTGATGCCACCACTTGCGGCGATGGCAACTTCACCATCAGCTATGAGAATGTTCCGGCTGGCACGTATTACTATGCCGTGATGCTGGATGAGGAGAACGATGCGGTGGGCCCATACACGATCACGGTGAGCGCAAGCGCCAGCGATCCCAGCGACGTCGTGGGGATGGGGACGTACATCGACGCTCGCCCGTCGCCGGCGCTGGGCGCCGATATCAACGGGACGCCGGAGGGGTTCAGCGCGACGCTCGACACGACTCAGCTCGAGGACGGGCCGCACTACGTGCGTGTCGTGGCGCTCGACGAGCGGGAGAACGCCGCGCTCATGGACCGGGCCTTCGTGGTGGACAACACGCCGCCGACGGTGACGGCCAGCACCACCGCCCTGGTCGCAGCGAGCCCCGTTCTTGTCAACGGGACGACCTCGGACGCAACGACGTCGGTGGTGAAGCTGGACTT
>Ga0079224_100001343_pt1 | contig 28025 bp, 21 predicted proteins | sample Stecom2015_FD_80414 | JGI IMG/M metagenome (GOLD analysis project Ga0079224, IMG submission 80414) | Agricultural soil microbial communities from Utah to study Nitrogen management - Steer compost 2015 | ecosystem: Environmental > Terrestrial > Soil > Agricultural land | place: USA: Utah... | reverse complement strand
TCCCGCCTAGGCTGACGCTCACCTTTGCGCCCACACCCGCTTCGTAGCAGACGGCGACGGCCTGCGCGTCGGCAATACTGGCAACAACAGCATCGGGCACGCGCTTTGCCAGCAAACGTTCGAGGAAAATCGGCACATCATCACAGCCACCCGCTGTCGGGTTATCGCCCGAATCGCTGATAAACACGCTCTTTTCCGGCGCGGCCAGCGCCCATTCAATACATTCATCAATTGACCCGGCCCGCGACCCGAACTGAAACTCGGCACGTTTGTCCCAGTAAGCCTGCGCCAGCTTTTTCGCCTCACGCTCGATCACGGCGCGGTCGGTCCCGGTCACGACGATGGTGGCGTGGGCGCGCGGTTCATCGGCCCACGCATAGCCGACAAACATTGACGCATCCCACACTCCCGGCACAGCATCGACCTCTGGCAGCATGGCGTACAGGCTCTTACCCGGCTCCCATTCGGTGCTGGTCTTTTCGCCCGGCAGCGCCACCGGAACCGGAATCCAGGCCATCTGCGGGCGCGTGCCGGTTTCCAGTGCCCGAACCAGCATTCGCAGAGCGCGTTCCTGCGTTTCCAGGGTATCGACGTGCGGCGCGGTGCGGTAGGTAGTCAGCATATCCAGCGTTCTGACCATCCGACGCGAAATATTGCCATGCAGGTCGAAACTGGCAGAAATCAGGCAGTCCGGGCCGACCACTTCGCGCGCGGCGCTGATCCAATCCCCTTCTGCATCGTCCATGCCCTGCACGTGCATCGCGCCGTGCAGATGCAAAAACAGACCATCCAGCGGCAGGGCGGCCTGCAATCGTTCCAGAAATTGCGCCTTGATCTGCTGGTATGCGCCCGGCTCCACCGAACCGCCGGGAATCGAGCGTGCGTGCAGTGTGGGGATAAAATCGTGCTGCGGAAACTGCGCCAGAAAAGGGTAATTCGGCAGCATCGCTTCGCCCCGCAAGATGCGGAAGTATTCCAACTGCGTCAGCAGCGGCGAAAACGTGCAGCATTCGATCATAATACCGCCTGTTCCAATACGCATGGCGGGCCGTTCCTTTCATCGTTACAATGCCAGTATGCCAGCTTTAGAGATTGCCACCACTTCACTCGACGATGCCCTGCACGCCCAAACCGGCGGTGCCGACAGCATCGAAATTTCGCAGAATCTTGCCCTCGGCGGCCTGACCCCTCCACTCGATCTCGTGCGTCGGATTCGGGATGCTGTGACGCTCAAAGTCAACGTCATCGTGCGTCCGCACGCCCGCAGCTTTGTGTACACCCCCGCCGAGATGGACACTATTCTGGCCGATACCGCCGCCCTTGCGCAAATCGGAATCGATGGCATCGTGTTCGGAGCCTGTACCCCGGCCAATCACCTTGATATTGAGCGTATCCAACAGGTCCGGGAAGCGGCGTCCGGTGTGCCGATCACGGTGCATCGCGCGCTCGACCAAAGCGTTGACCCGGAAGCCGCGCTGATCGCCCTGCGAGGCATCGTGCCCCGTATCCTGACTTCCGGCCCCGCGTTGAACGCCTGGGACGGGCGTGACGGGCTGCAACGCTGGGTGACCGCACATGGCGATCACTTCCGCTTCGTGGCATCGGGTGGTCTGAAGCTGGAACAGCTGGCGGAATACGCCGCGCAGGTCCGGGCGCACGAATATCACTTTGGCGGCGCTGCGCGCACCGGCGGCGTGGTCGCTGTGGATAAAGTGCGTCAACTGCGCGCAGTTCTGGCGGAGGCACAAAAATAAAGCGGAGGTCGCTTTGACCTCCGCTTGCACGAGTGTTACAACAGACTACTTGTTTCTGCCTCTGCCATTGCCGTTGTTCCCGTTCCCGTTGCCATTCCCGGGGCCGTTGCCTTCTGGCCGGCCACCACCCCGGTTGCCGTTGTTAGCCTTCTGCTCATTTTTACTGCTGTTGCTCTGGGTGTTTTGAGCAGAGCTGTTGTCAGACTGGTTGCGACCGGGGGCATTGCAGGAATTGCCGGGGCCATCACAGCCGAAGTTACCGGGGGCTGGCGCTTCTTCCACGAAGACTGCCGCTTCCATCTCTGATGCAGCATCGCGCTGGTCATGAGGCGCCGACACCATCACTGTGCCGTCGCAAATTCCACCCTGCCCATCATCAGCCGTAAAGCTGATTACATATACACGCCCACTTCCGCCACCGGCGCGTTCTGCGCGCACCTGAGCCGTATTGGTACCAACACCAGCCGTATCGCCGCTGGTGTTGCCATCGCCCCCGGCGTTATCTGCCTCACTCGATGTAATACCCGTAATCATGATGCTGATCTCGTCGGCGTCGGCATCAGTGACCCCAAGCACACTGATCGACACCATCTGATGATTGGGCGGCCAGATGCTGGCAGGGCTGGCGAAGGCGCTGGCGCAGTCTGGCGCATCGTTGACCGGGGTGACCTCAATTGTTACCGTCGCGCTGTCGCACAGACCGCCTGTATCGCATACCTCATAGGTGAAGCTGTCAGTGCCAGAGAAGTTTTCACCCGGTGTATAAGTCACCGTGCCATCGCCATTGCTGACAGCCGTTCCGTTCGCCGGAGCATCGGTCACGGTAACGCTGGATGGATCGAGGTTGTTTTCGGCGTCTACGTCATTGGCAACCACATCAATCACAACCGGGGTATCTTCGTCGGCAGCGGCCAGATCATCGACTGCCTGCGGTGCGGTATTTTCGACCACGTTGATCGTCACTGTCGCGCTGTCGCACAGGCCCAGCGTGTCGCACACCGTATAGATAAAGGTGTCTATCCCCAGAAAGCCGGCGTTCGGTGTATATTCAAACACGCCGCCGCCAAGATCGCTGAGTGTGCCGCTGACGGGTGCTACGCTTATAACGACGCTCGCCGGGTCGAGATTGCCCTCTGCGTCCGTATCGTTTTCCAGAACCTCAATGACCACTGGCGTATCCACCGCTGTGGTTGCGCTGTCATCGACAGCGTCCGGCGCGGTGTTGGTGTCCTGCGCCGCAAGCAACGCTGCCGGCAGCAGCAGAACGGTCAGAACAAGCAGTACGGTCAATTTGTGAAGTCGCATCATCTCCTCCAATCAAAGACTATTTACGACTTTCACAAACAACACCGCTCCAGACTGCGTCAATGTCACACGAAAATTTGCATTGGAGATAGGACATCAGTACTTATCGCCAGCTTACTCTGCTGCGACACAGGTGATTCTGGGTTCTGGCCGGGCTGCCGATGGCTAAAGTTTGACAGGGGACACCAGCCGCGCCCGCGCCTCGCGCAGCATGATGATTTCGTGCAGGAGAAATGTGATAACCGAAACGACCAGCAGAAACGGCGCGATCATCTCTTTGCCCGCGCCCTCTGCCAGCACACCCGCCAGCCCGACCAGCAGCGCCGCACCCAAGCCGGCAAAGCCGATCTGAAAACCGATGGCATTGGGTGTATGTGCCACCCCGACGCGATCCGGCGTGACAGCGATCAGCGTCGGAAATACCGGGGCCAGCGCCAGACCCACCACCGCCAGACCGGCAAAACTGATCTCGGCTGCCGGGTTCCACCAGATCAGCGCCGCCCCAAGAATGGTTCCCAGCATACAGAGACGCAGCAGCATGCGCGGCCCAATACGATCGACGAATATGCCGATCAACATACGGCCCACCGTAAAGCTGCCCCAGTAAAAACTCACCCAGAACCCGGCAGTTTTGGGATCGATACCCCGTGCCTCGACAAACAGGCTGTTGAGCAACTGCCCGGTGCCGATCTCAGCGCCGCCGTAGAAAAAGAACAGCCCCAGGCTCAGCCACATCATCAGCAGCCGGAGCGTATCGCCAATATGAACATCGGACGCTGCGGCATCGGCTTGCCGCGCAGTCTCTGCCAGCCGCCAACGATTGAGCGTCGCGGCAAACGCCACCGCCAGCGCCGCCTGAGCGACGCACAACAGGGCATATACCCAGCGCCAGTTCTGGCCGAGATCAATGACAATAGCTGTGACCAGCGCCGGGCCAATCGTCAGGCCAATACCGAAACAGGCGTGCAGCCAGTTCATACGGCTGGCACTGTAGCGCGGCGCAACAAAAGTGTTGATTCCAGCGTCAATCACGCCGGAACCAGAGCCGAATACGAAGTAAGCGATCAGCAGCAGCGGCCAGACAGGAGCCAGCGCAAAGCCGAGCATTCCCGCCCCACCCAGCAGCGCACCGGCCAACAGGAAGCGCCCGGCCCCCATCCGAGCAATCCAGCGCCCGCTGGTAAAAGCCGTTATCAGGCGTCCGGTGGTCGAAGCCGTCAGCAGCAAGCCAAGTGAATCGAGGCCCAGGCCAAAAGTTTCCTGAATCGGCAGCCACGCCACACCCAGCGCGCCACCCGGTACGCCAATGACGATAAAGCTGAAAAAGCTGATCAGCAGCAGCGAAGTCGGACCATTGCGGACAGTTTGCATCGGGTCAGCTCAGAAAGTGGCGCGCCACGAGAGTCCCGGTAACCAGAACCAGCCCAACTGCCAGCGAACACACTGATACGAAAAATTCAGGTGCATCACGCGGCACAGCAATTACAAGCAAAAGGGCCACCAGCGTGACCCAGACCCCCATACGGAAGTAGGCGCGGAACGCATCAGGATTCATATAATTCCAGTTCGGCCCCTTCAGTCAGCGGGATGCAGGCTACCTGATGCTCCGGATGATTGAGCGCCGGGACTTCAGCCAGCTCCGGCACACGTGTTTCGCAGAGACCTTCGACAAACCAGGGGCAGCGTGGATGAAACGAACAGCCCGAAGGCAGTTCTGTCAGCCGGGGGATGTCCTCGCTGCGCAGTTGGATATGTTCCTTGCGCCGGGTGCGATCCGGGTCAGGTTCAGCGATAGCCGAAAGCAGGACACGGGTATATGGATGCTGCGGATTGGTTGTTAGTGCTGGCGTATCGGCGATTTCGACAATCCGGCCCAGGTACATCACCGCAATCCGGCCATCCCAGGCAAAATACTTTGCCAGCGCCAGATCATGGGTAATAAACACAATCGTCACCTTCAACCGGTCGCGCATCGCCATCAACATTCTAAGCAGGCTGATGCGGATCGACACATCGACCATGCTCACTGCTTCGTCAGCAATAATGACTGATGGGTCGGTGGTCAGGGCACGAGCGATACTCACTCGCTGGCGCTGGCCGCCGCTCAGTTCGTGCGGATACTTGTCGATGATGTCGCCCACTGGCGTAAGATCAACCAGTGCCAGCAGTTCGGCCACACGCTCGCGCGCCCGCCGGCGTCCCCTGACCAGCCCGTGACGGAACAGCGGGAAACTCAGGATATTGTAAACCGTATGGGTAGGGTTGAGCGAAGCATAGGGGTCCTGATGAATGACCTGTACCGAGCGGCGGAAACGTTTGTAATCCTCGCCCCGCAGTTCCGTCACAGCCTGCCCCTCGAACAGCACACGCCCGCTGCTCGGTTCCAGCAAACCGGCCAGAATCTTGCCGGTGGTCGTCTTGCCACAACCGCTTTCACCGACCAGGCACAGGAACTCGAGTTCATTTACCTCCAGATCAATATTGCGCAAAACAGGGATTTCGATGCGGCCCTTTTTGAAGGAACGACTCACATCTTCCAGTTGTAATATCGGGGTTGCCATTGGATTACTTACCCTCTTGTTCGCCCGTCTGAACCCGGACCGAGCCGGGCTGCGCCGCCTTGTATTCCTGCTGGCCGTACAGATCGCGCCGCGCCTCGACAACCTTCTCGGTATGCCAGCAGGCCGCGAAGTGCCCCTCGTCATACTCGATAAAGGGCGGGGCTTCGTGCCTGCACTTGTCAGTGGCAAACGGGCAGCGGGGATGAAACTTGCAGCCGACAGGGGGGTCGATCATGTTAGGTGGTTCGCCGGGGATGCTCTTCAGTTCGTCCTGGTACGGATTGCTCAGGCGCGGGATGGATTGGAGCAGACCCAGCGTATAAGGATGCAGCGGCAGGTAAAAAATCTGATCCACTGTGCCCAGTTCGACCAGTTCCCCGGCATACATCGTTCCGACCCGATTCGCCAGTTCAGCCGCCATACCCAGATCATGGCTGATAAAAATGATGCTGAAATTCAGCCGGCGCTGCATCTCATTGAGCACCTCGATCACCGTGCGCTGCGTCAGAATATCCAGCGCCGTCGTCGGCTCGTCCAGAATCATTACCTGCGGGTCGAGCAGCGCCCCCAACGCCAGCAGCGTACGCTGCTTCATGCCGCCGCTCAGTTCGTGCGGGTAGGCGTCGTAGACCCGCTCCGGGTCGAGCCGTACCAGCTTGAACAACTCCAGCGTGCGTTTTTCGACCCAACGCTTATCGTGCCTGCCATGAGCCTGAGCCGTATCCAGAAACTGGTCACGGATGCGCAGCACCGGGTTAAAGGCATTCTGCGACCCCTGAAAGACCATCGCGCAGTCCTGCCAGCGAAACGCGCGCAGTTCTTCCTTATTCATATCCAGCACATTGCGGGTTTTGCCGGCGCGTGTGTACAGAACCTTCCCTGTGGGAATCACGGCAGATTTCGCCAGCATCCGCACCAGTGCCAGCCCCAGCGTCGTCTTGCCGCTGCCACTCTCGCCGATCAGTGCCAGGGTGTCGCCCTTCCGCAGTTCCAGATCGACATTGTTGACCGCACGGACTAACCCCCGCTGTGCGCGATAGACAACCGACAGATTTTCAACCTGGAGGATTATCTCCTGCTGCTCACTCACGCTTTATCCCCCTGCCCTTAATGACTGCGCCGCAAGCGTGGGTCGAATACTTCTTCGAGCGAGCGGGCAAACATAATCATAAATACCTGAAACAACGCGATGGCAATCACCGGTGCGAGCGCCATGCTCGCGCCATCCGGGTTGAACAAAGTCCCGCGCGAACGCCCGAAATACAGCATCACACCCCATGTATAGTTATTGATCGGAGCCAGTCCCAGCACCACGAGACCGATCTGAGAGTACATGGCCGCTGTAATCGAAAAAATCAGATGCACTGCGATATAACTGACCATATTCGGCAGAATCTCGCGGAACATGATGTGCCGTGTCCCCAGATCAAGCGCCACCGCCGCCTCGACGTAATCCCGTTCGCGCAGACTCAGCACCTGAGACCGCACCGAACGCATCAGCGTCGGCCAGGACAGCACCCCGATCAGTATCGCCAGAAATACCGGGCTGGTCACAGGCAGCAGCCCGGCCAGCACCACCAGCAGGGGGAATTGTGGGATGGCAAGAATGAGATTGGTGAAGGCGCTGAGTACCTGATCGGCGATGCCCCCAAGAATAGCCGCGCTGGAGCCAAGAAAGACGGCGATCAGGGTCGAAATCATTCCTGCCCCAACCGCCACCAGAATCAATTCGCGACCACCATGGACAATGTGGGAAGCAATATCGCGTCCCTGCGTATCAGTGCCCAGCAGGCGGGGTGGCCCCAGGGTTGGATTGGAAACTACCAGATCGGAAAAGGCTTCGCGGTGCTGCGCGTCGCGCGGCTCAGTCACGTATTCGCGCACTGACTTGGAAAAGATCAGCATCGCGTCGATTTCGCCGTCAGCGAGGGCGTTAAGCGCCGCCACAATCCCCGGTCCGGCGCGGCGGCTGTTCCAGGCGAAGGTCTCAACCTCAAGTGTATCGGCATAGGGGCGTATGAGCGATGGCCCGCCGGTCTGGTCAACCACACCCACTTTTTTGCCGGCCAGCGATTCAAAGGATGTGTACTGATCGGCATTTTCCCGGCGCACCAGCAGTTGAATACGCGATCCTGGCGGCCCGGCAATTTCGTCCAGCTTCACCTCGTCGTCAAACCTGACAAACGACGGAGCAATAAATGTCAGCAGAAAATAGAAGATCAGACCGCAAAAGCCGATAAGGCCAGCCCGGTTGCGTACCAGCACCCGGAAAAAACCAGCGATGCCGCGCCCCAGATCGGCCAGCGGATTCGACTGGTCGTGAATTTCCGGCAACTCAATTCTGGTCGTGGCGCTCATGAGCTACCCTTCCCCTGCGACTCGGACACGCGGGTCGAGCCGGCCATAGAGCAAATCAGCAAACAGATTGGCAAACACAACCGACGCGGTAATGAACAAAAATACACCCTGCATGGACGTGTAATCGCGCATGGTGATCGAAGCAAACAGAAAGTGTCCGATGCCCCAGTACACCAGCAGTTCTTCGATTACCACCGCGCCGCCCAGCACAAAACCAATGGCGATCATCAACTGTGTGAACAGTGGAAGGGCCGCATTCCGCCCCACATAAGCTGTAGAAATGCGCCGGGCAGGCAGGCCGCGCGCTTCTGCCACAGTCACGTAATCCTCGCCAAGCACGCTGACGGTGCTGCTCTTCATGCTCAGCATCCAGGTTCCCAGCGTACTGATGATATAAATAAAAATGGGCAGAGCCGCATGTTCCAGTACATTTCCGATGAATTCGAGCGTAAAACCGGGTGTGATCGACGGATCGTAGGTCCCCCGCAGCGCGCCAATGTTGAACCAGCGGAGGTTGATGCCAAATACGATAATGATAATCAGCGCCCAGATGAAATTCGGCACGGCGCTCAGAATCGATGCCATCAGGGATAAAGCATGGTCGAGCGGCGAATTTCGATAATAAGCCATCAGAATGCCCAGCAGGATACCCAGCGTAAAACTCATGAGCAGGCCAGTCCCCACACTGAACAATGTCCACGGCAGGAAGCGCAGCAGTTGATCCACAACTTTGGTGCCGGGCGAAGTGATCGACGTTCCCAGATCAAACCGCAGCAGATCGCCAAGATAGCTCAGGTATTGATCCAGCACCGTCGCGTTGGGGTCAAAATTGAAACTGGCCGCCACCCGCGCATAGGCATCCTCGTAGGAAATCGCTTCCTGATTAAGGATTTGGGCGACCATCACATCAATCGGATTGCCCGGCATCAGACGGATGAGAAAAAACGTAAATGTCAATACGCCCAGAATCGTCAGGAGAGCCTGCAGCACAACGCGGATCGTATAATTTCGATACAGGGAACGAACACGAGAAAGGGTGACATCATAGAAACTGACCTGTTCGCTTCCAGCAGCGACTTCATTCATTACCGTGTCTTGCGTCGCCATGCACTATACTCCGAAACCTCACTGTTTAATGATTAGTTTAGAACCAGAATAACATTTGAGCAAAATACCGGGAGAATGTACCCATTCCCCCGGTATGTCATCTCAGACAGGGTTACGCCGGGCCAATGCCCCCGGTGAGGATGAGGTAAGGCATCCAGGCATCCGCTGTCGTATCGTTGATGTAAATCGGATCGTCGAACGACGGCGCATCGAGATATTTGCGGTTCAGCGCATTGTTGGTGAAACGCTCCCACAGCGGGACAATCGGCAGCAATTCGTTGAACGAAATCGCCAGTTGCTCCACCAGAGCAGCTTGTGCCGCAATATCCGTACCCTGACCACTGGCAAGTGCCACGTCACGAACGTTGATAGTGCCACCGCTGTAGGTGACATTATTATCAAAGCCCATGCCGCCGCCGGCCTGTCCGGCCAGCTCGCCCTGACCATTGAAGCGTTCGTAGGGCTGCAGGTAGCTCAGGCCCGGAATCGGTTCCCCGATACCCCAGTTGCGGATGGCGAGTTCGAAGTTCGCCTCAAGTACGTCTCGCTCCTGCTGCTGGAACTGAACGCCGCGTCCGGTGATATTGAAGCCAAACTCGTTCAACTGGGCGACAGCATTTTCTGCCGCCGCCGACCAGTCAGCAAATTCCTGCGGGAAGCTCAGCTCAAACGCCAGAGGATTACCCTGATCGTCAACCCAGATACCATCGGCGCCCTTGCTGAAGCCGATGCCCTCCAGCAGGCTGGCTGCCGTATCAAGGTCTCTTTCGTAGGTATTCAGCGAATCGATGACTTCCTCCGACAGCCAGATGTCGGCCAGCGCGTCGCTCATACCGGTCATCAGTTCAACCGCCACACCCGATTCGCCGAGGCTGACAAAACCGTTCTGCTGGCGGTCAATCACATAGGCCATGGCCTGGCGCACTTCAGGCAGGTTCAGCGGGTAAATTCTGTGGTTGAAGTAGATCGCCGGGCCGGTAAACATGGCTGTGCGCAGAATGTCGATACCCTGATCCGCAAAAGCCTGCTCGGTGGTTGGCGGAATACCGTGTGTGATGTACCACAGTTCCTCATTTGCCACCAGTGGGGTCACGACCTCGGTTTCGCCATTCCAGAGCACAACGCGGTTAAACAGGGCCGTATCCGCGCCAAGACCGCCGGGGTTGAGCGTGGCCGTCAGATTGGCTTCGGAGATACTGTCCGTGTCCATGACGAACGCGCTGCCGGAAACAAAAGTCTCGGGACGAAATTCGACCAGTTCCGCCAGCAGGCTTGACCAGGCATCGTCATCTCGAGTTGCGCCGCTGGCAAACACTTCCGCCGCCCGGTTAGCCAGATCACCATAGACACTGGCCGGGCGCAGGTTCGTAATCAGAATCCGGCGTTCGGCCAGGGTGGACGGTTCATCCATCATGAATTTCACCGTCATGTCATCAACCTTCTCCATGCCGGTCAGCGCCGTCCAGACCGCATCACCGCGCAGGCGGAACAGGTTGAAAGTTGCTATCAGATCGTCGGCGCTGATGGGGCTGCCATCGCTCCAGGTATAACCGCTCTTGAGCGTGACCACATAATTGCCGTCCTCGTCATAGCCGAAGCTCTCTGCGGCGAAACCTTCATAGGTATTATCTGCCCAGATGAGAACAGCCAGCGGCGGCTCGAACAAATCCTGGTAGATGCCCATCAACATGCCATTAGCCGCAAAGGTATTGAAGTGCCCGGTTGGCGGCACGCTGTACGGCCAGGCCACGTTCAGCACGACATCGTCCTGCGCCGTAGCCGGAACCAGCGACAGGCCGGCCAGCATGAGGATCAGGACAAGTGTCAACAACTGCATCGTTTTACGCATCTGTATTCCTCCAAAAAATTAGGCTTAACTTCTTGAAAACAGGCTGCAAATAGCAACGGACGATAATCACCTCCTTCAATCTTTTGGGCGATCAACGATCTGGTCAACCGATGATATGAACATAACACATATCATCTGTTTCTGCGAACAGCAATATTCATAATTTGCCTCAAAATGTCCATAATAATCAAGAATAATCACAAAATCAGCAGTTTTTATGTTCATTTTGTACGAATTCCAGATTGGCCCGTCATGAACTTGACAGATTATTCACCCGTGCGTTACGCTCAGCCCGATTGAATTTAATACATCAGGAAACATACCATGTCACCAATAACGGCTGTCCTGCTGGGGGCCGGTGGCCGGGGTTATCGAGCCTACGCACCCTATGCCCTCGCCCATCCCGATGAGCTGCAATTCGTCGCTGTCGCCGAACCCATAGACGACCGGCGCGACCGGTTTGGTGATGAGCACCATATCCCACCGGAGCGCCGCTTCAAATCGTGGGAAGACCTGCTGGCTCAGGGCAAAATCGCTGACGCCCTGTTCAACTGCACTATGGATCAGATGCATACGGCGTCGACGCTGGCGGCGCTAGAAGCCGGTTACGACGTGCTGCTGGAAAAGCCAATGGCGCACAACCTCATAGACAACGTGCGGCTGGTGCAGGCAGCCGAACAAACCGGACGGCTGCTGCAAATCTGTCATGTCCTGCGTTATACGACTTTTTTCCGCAAAATCCGCGACATTGTTCAGTCCGGGCGACTGGGGCGCATCATCAACATCGACCACCGCGAAAACCTGATCTACTGGCACATGGCTCACAGCTTCGTGCGCGGCAACTGGCGCAATCTGGCGACCTCCGCGCCGATGATCCTCGCCAAGTGCTGTCATGACCTCGATATACTGACGTGGATTCTCGACCAGCAGGTGGATCGGCTGACTTCGTTCGGTTCGCTTCTCCACTTTCGCCCGGAAAACGCGCCGCAGGGCGCGCCTCAACGCTGCCTGGATGGCTGCCCGGTGGCTGACGAGTGCAAATTCTATGCGCCTCGCATCTACGGTCACGATGGCAGCGCCTTCACACTCAATGCAGTGACTTACGAACCAACCCGCGAAGCACGCATGAAGGCGCTGGAAACCAGCCCGTATGGCCGCTGCGTGTATTACTGCGACAACGATGTCGTCGATCACCAGACGGTGAATATGGAGATGAGCGACGGCACAACCGTAACGCTGATTATGCAGGGGCACGGTTTTGAAGAATGCCGCACTATGCGTTACGACGGCACGCGGGCGACCTTGCAGGCGCGCTTCGGCGGGCACGGAGGCCACAAGATCACCATCCGCGATCACCTCAGCGGTACGACGGAATACATTGACGTGCGTGATGCCAGTGACAGCGGTCATGGCGGCGGCGATTTTGGGCTGGTCGCCAGCTTCCTGCGCGCCATGCGCGGCGAACCGGATGATACCCTGACTTCTGCCCGCGCGTCGTTGGAAAGTCACCTGCTGGCCTTCGCTGCCGAAGAATCGCGATTGAACCACAGGCTGATTGATATGGCTGACTTCCGCCAGCAGGCCGAAGCCATCGCCCGGAATCCGGCGTCATAAACCAGCCTGACCCATAAACCAACCTGTGGGGTAAGCCAGACTGCCGCCGGCCGCTGCCATGAACCGGCCGCAGTCTGGCGCATCCCGCCCATTTCCGAAACCAGGCCGGAGATTGCGAAAACTTGCGGTGACTATTGAGTGTGGATAACATTTGGGATTAGCACTACAGCAGATGAACCTGCTGCCCCAAAAAATTTGTTCGGTCATTCTATTTTTATGAGGAGATTCTCTATGTTTCGGAACAAAACCATTTTGCTCCTGTTGGCGCTGGTTGTGGCACTGACCGGCGCACCGCTCACCGGGGCGCAGGATGCGGACATGGTGGATGTCTATGGACGCGCCCTGCCGGAAGATGCCGCGCCCTACTCCATGCAGACCTACGATGTCATCTGCAACCCGACTGCCACCCAGACCAATTTCTCGGCGATGGTGACGGTTTACCGCCGCATCTGCCTGGCCGATCAATTCTCGGACCCGCTGGTCGATCTGGACAATAATCTGCGGCTGATTCCCGCAGCCGCCGAACGCTGGGAACCCTCCGAAGACGGCCTGACGTGGACGTTCTATCTGCGGCCCGGTCAGGTCTGGAGCGATGGCACACCCCTCACCGCCAACGATTACGTGGTTTCCTACCGGCTGGGTGCGACGCCCGAATCCGCCTATGACTTCACCTGGATGTTCGCCGGCATCATCGAGAACTATCAGGAAATCGTAGCCGGCGAGCTGCCGCCAGAAGAACTGGGGATGGTCGCCCTCGATGATCTGACACTTCAGGTGAGAACCGAATTCCCCTTCCCGCCCCTGCCCAACATGCTGGTCTTCTGGCCTCCGTTGCAGGCTGCGGCGCTGGAAGCACACGGCCCGGACTATACACTCAACCCGGAAACCGCGGTGTCGTCAGGCCCATTTATTCTGACCGAATTTGTCCCCGGCGAACGTGTGGTCATGGAAGCCAACCCCACTTATAACGGCTATCGCCGGCCCTATCTGCGTGAACTGCGCGGCACCTACAGCTCTATCGCCCAGTTCCTCGCCTTCCAGAATCACGAAATCCAGTCAGTCGGTTACGGTGATCTGACCCCGGCAGATTTTGAGGTCATTAGAAACGACCCGGTACTCAGCGAGAACTACTTCCCGACTCCGGGCGACTTCCGCACTGACTATCTGGGCTTCGATACGTTCAATCCGCCCTTCGATAACGTACTGGTGCGGCAGGCTTTTGCCCATGCTCTGGACCGCGAGTCCATCGTCGATAATGTGATCGGGCGCGAGTTCGCCATCCCGGCCTACTCGATGCTGGCTCCCGGTTTTCCCGCCTCTGACACAAGCGGCGAACTGCGCCAGTATCAGGCCTACGACTGCGAACTGGCCCAGAATCTGCTCAGCGAAGCCGGCTATCCCGGCGGCGAGGGCTTCCCGGCAGTGACACTGCAACTGCGCGGGGTCAACGATGCCATTCTCGCCCGTTATGTCGCGGCGGCTGCTTCCATCAGCGAATGCCTGAACATCAACATCGAAGTCAACAACATGGAATTCGGCGCGTTCATGGATGCCCTGCTGGCCCGCCCAACCGGATTGCAGTTCTATGGCGTTGACTACGGCATGGACTACCTCGACCCGGCCAATCTGCTGGGGACCCTGTGGAAATCTGATGGCCGCCACTCGTGGCGCAATGCCGAATTCGATGAAATTGCCACCGAAGCCAACTCGCTGGTAGGCGACCCGGAACGGCGCGAACAGCTTTACCGCGAAGCCGAGCGCATTCTGGTCGAAGACGTTGGCGCAGTGTTCTTCTACCATCGCATTCAGGGCAATCTGTTCCAGCCGTATCTTCAGGGCGCATTCCGCGAACTGAACGATCAGGGTCTGCCCGGCTGGCAGTGGTACAATCTGTGGGTGTGGGGTACGCTGTACATCGACAACACCGTCGTCGATTACCCAACCTATCGCACACAATAACAATCATCCATACCGGGGGGAGTACCGTACATGGTACTCCCCGCGATTGACTATCAGCAGTGGAGTCCGCATGACCGGTTACATTATCCGGCGCTTGATCTCTCTGGTTTTTGTCCTGTGGGCAGTTGCCACCATTGTATTTTTTCTGATGGACGCTGTACCGGGCGGGCCTTTTACACTCGGCGAGCGCGGCTACTCTGAAGAAGCGATGCGCAATGTGCTGGTGAAATATGGCCTGGACAAACCAGTCGGCGAGCGATATCTCAACTACCTCAAGGATATTCTCCGCTTCGACTTTGGCTATTCGTTCGCAGTCGCGGGCAGCCCGCCCGTAGCCAAGCTGATTCGGGATGTCTGGCCCGTTACAATGCACGTGGGCCTGTACACGATTATGGTCGCCTTTAGCTTTGGCATTATCCTCGGCGTCACCGGCGCCTATTATCGCAATAGCTGGCTCGACAACGGGGTGACATTCGTGGCAACGCTGGGAATCACGATTCCCAGTTTCGTCATCGCCACCTGGTTTCTCATCATCTTCGGCTTTCAGGTCGGCTGGGGGCAGCCCAACAAATGGATTATCGGTCCGATTGTGCCGGGCGGAAACGCCGTGCTTTCGTGGGATTATTTCCTGCCGGTCATCACCTACGCGCTTGGGCCATTGGCGATTATCGCCCGTTACACCCGCTCCAGCGTGAGCGATGCCATGAGCGCCGACTATATCCGCACCGCCCGCGCCAAAGGTCTGACCGAACGGGCCATTATGGCGCGCCATGTGATGCGCAACGCCCTGATTCCGATGGTCACGGTGCTGCTGCCGATCATCCCGGACCTGCTCACCGGCTCCATCTTTATCGAAGCGGTGTTCGGTATACCGGGTCTGGGCAAGTTTTTCGTCACCAGCATCTTCGCCCGCGACTATCCGATGATTATGGCGCTGGTGCTGCTGATTGCCTTCTTCTGGGGGCTGACTTATCTGATAACTGACGTGCTGTACACGATCATTGATCCGCGCATTCGCGTCTCTGGAGTAGGATAGGAGCGCGGCAAATGACCGTTACCGAACAGGGAACCGGAATCGAACGAAGCAGCCCGTATGCCGCCGGTCATGCCGTAAGCGCAAAGCCAGTTCATATTGTGCGGCGCTCGCTGTGGCTGGATTCAGTACGCCGCTTCCGCCGTAACCGGCTGGCGATGCTTGGGCTGATTGTCGTCGCGTTTCTGCTCTTTCTGGCGCTGTTTGCTGATATACTGGCCCCCTACGCCTATGACAAGGTATTCTTCACCATCCGGCATCCCGTCATGCCCTTCACCAACCCGAATCATCCTCTGGGTACGGATGCCGCCGGGCGTGACTACCTCACCCGCCTGATCTATGGCGCTCGTACCTCGTTGTTCATCGGGCTGACTGCGCCCCTTATCGCCTTTTCCATTGGCGTCCCGCTGGGCGCACTCGCCGGTTTCCGGGGCGGCAAATGGGACTTCGTGATTTTGCGCCTCATCGAAATCGGAACCGGCCTTCCGGGGCTGATCTTTGCCCTGCTGCTGCTCACGATTTTCGGAACCGGCGTGATAAATGTGATTCTGGTGCTGTCGATTACCTCATGGATTGGCCCGGCCCGCATCGCACGCGGCCAGTTTCTCGCCACGCGCGAACGCGATTATGTGCTGGCGGCGAAGGCGCTGGGCGCAACGGACACTCAACTGCTTTACCGGCACATCTTGCCCAATGCTTTTTCACCGTTGCTGATTGCATTCTCCCTGTCCATACCCGCATTCATTTTTGCGGAAGCTGGGCTGAGCTTCCTCGGTCTGGGTATCACGGAACCCACCGCAAGCTGGGGTAAAATGGTGGGCGGCAGTGTGGGCACAACGGTCACCGTATACTGGCATCTGGCGCTGCTGCCGACGATCATGATTGCGCTCACAATGCTCGGATTTTCGTTCATCGGCGATGGAATGCAAGAAGCACTCGAGGTGACACGCTCGGATGATTAATCCCTGCCGGGAGAACGACATGGCACACTCAGCACGATTCATCACCAGCTTCAGTCTGCTCACCCTCCTGCTGATCGCCGCGTGCAGTCCTGCAGCACCAGCGGCGACCGCCACCCCGACGGTTACCCCCACTCCATTTCCGACCTTCGCCTTTGTTCAGCCGACGCTGGCCCCACAGGTCGCCGCAGCAGCAACCGCAGTGGTGGCTACCCGCGCTGCCGCGACATTTCAGCTCGACCCGGTGATGGTCGAACGCGGTCAGGGGCGCTGGGAGGCGCTCGAATGCGGCTCGTGTCACGGCGCAGACGGCTCAGGAACTGATAATGGACCATCCCTGCTGGAATATGAAGCGGACGAGGCGGACTTCGTTGATTTTCTGCGGACGGGGGGTACACTGGGCGCGGACCATCGCTTCCCCGCTGAACGCCTGAGCAACAGCGGCATCGCCAACCTGTACCATTATGTCCGTTCGCTTGGCGCAGATGCTGAATAGCTCAGTATGACCGGGACACCAATCAGCCGCGGGCGAATCCGTGTCATGATTGTGGCCGTCATCCTGATGGCGGCGCTCATGCTGGCCGTGGTCATCAGCACCAATTCGCCCGCAGCGCCGACACCGCCAGCCTTCGCCACAACCAACCCGGACATAATCGCCAATCTCACCGCCCTGCCGGCAGCTACACCGCTGGCCGGAGAAGCTGGCACGCTGCTGGTCAACCTGCAAAGCCAGGTCCAAAGTTGTAATGAGTTATCCGGTGCGCGCCGCGACCAGGTGCAGCAGCACATCGACTGGTTGCAGCAGCCCGCTACCATCCCACCGGAGATTGCCCTTGCGCTCAGCATGGCGGGGCGCAGCATTACCGGGCAGTTGATTAACGGCATGGCGATTTACATATCGACCGAATGGCGCCTTCTGAATCGACCTCCGGATTCGTGCCTGATTGCGCTGGGCCGCACCCTGAATGCCATGCTGGTCGCAGTTGGCGAAACCGCGCTGACCATCTACGACGAGTAGCAAATGGTTAGCCAACGCTCCCCCTACGGCTTGTTCTGCGTATAAGAATATAGTGCTAGAATGCCGCCGGCTGTCGGAAGTGACACCTGTGCATTACAAATAACCTTACGCGTCGCATAGATGAAAGGATATGGATAATGAGAAAACGGGTAATTCTGGTCGTGATGCTGATCGGCATCATTGCACCGCTGACCGCCCTGCTGGCTCAGGACGATTCGATCATCCTGACGATCAGCGTGCCGCCCTGGCGCGAAGATGTATTCAAAACTCCGGGATTTTTCGCCCGGTTCGAGGCCGAACACCCCGGCGTAAAAGTGGTGCTGGCGCCAACTGCTGACAACGCCTTCTTTGTGCCAGCCGCCTTCGATATAGAGCAGCATCTCGACATGGCTGAAAGCTACGCCAGCACCGCCGACGTGCTGTACATCAGCAACGATAATCTTTCGATTGAAGCGACGCGCGCGGGTCTGTTTCTCGATCTGGCCCCGCTGGCAGCCGGCGATCCCGACCTGAACCCGGAGGACTTTTTTCCCGGCGCCTATGAGTCGTACCAGTGGGATCGGGGGTTGTGGGGGCTGCCGGTCTCGATGGATGTTGAAATTGTAATCTATGACCCCGCCACCTTCGATGCTGCCGGCCTGGAATATCCGAATGAACGCTGGACGCTTGACGATTTTGCCAACGCCGACCGGGCGCTCACCCAGTATGATGACAGCGGCGTGGTGACACGGCCCGGATTTGCTGTTTTCGGTTCCAGCCGAATCCTGCTGCGCAGCCTGCTCAAGCACGGGTTTTATGACCCGACCACCATCCCGCAGCAGCCCAAATTTACCGACCCCGACACCGAAGCCCTGCTGGCGCGCTGGATTGAGTATCAGCGAGAGGGTCTGCTGGGGGGAGCGCCCCTTTCCGGGAGCATTGATTTTAATGCGATTCCGCTGCAAATTTCCGGGACCTTCCAGTTGACCGGCAATGTCGGCCCGGCAGGGGCCACACCCAAAGCCGGCGCACTCCTGCCCGGGGGCACAGCCGGTCTGCGTGTGGATGGCTTCGCAGTCAGCGCCGGAACCACCCAGCCCGAGCTGGCTTACGAACTGGTCAAGTATCTCAGCAGCGACGTACAGGTTGCCAACGCCTTCTTCGGCAGCAGCCCGGCCCGCCGCAGTCTGGTCGGGATTGAGCCGGAATTTGAAGATCAGGTCATCTTCCGTCCGCAGTATCCCGAAGAAGTACAGGCACTCATCAATCGGGCGCTGGAAAACGCGCTGCCCACCTCTGAGATGCGCTTCTCTTTTTACATAGAACAGATCATCAACCGGGTGGTGCATGAAGATCAGGACCTGGCCGCCGTGCTGCCTGAAATCGAGGCCGAAGCCACCCAGAATCTGCAAATCGCTGCCGACAGGCGCGGCACAGCCGTGCTGGCGGTTCCGACACCGGTTCCGACGCCGGTGTTGGCCCCCGGTGAAGTCTCGCTCAAATTCGGCGCCACCTTTTTTATTAACCCTATGCCCAATCGTGACCAGTGGAATCAGATAATCGCTGAGTTCACCAGCACCGATCCACAGGTTCGACATATCGAGCTGGACAACAATTCAGCGCCGTCGCTGACGCAGATGGCAGAACAGTACGACTGCTTCTATTTGCCCTTTAACGCGGCCAATTCTGACGATGTGAGTGCGCTGCTCAGCCTTGATCCCTTCCTCGACGCCGATTTCAATTTCGACGCAAACGACATTCCCGGCAATTTGCTGGCGCAGCTCCAGCGCAATAATCGCACGTGGGCCTATCCACTCAATCTGCAGCCGCAGGTGCTGTGGTATCACAGCCAGCTCTTCGCTGAGGCCGGCATCCCTGCGCCAGAAGGTGGCTGGACAACCGACGCTTTTAATGATGCGCTGCGCTCCCTGAAAATCGATGCTGACGACCCGCCCCCGTTCCAGCCGCGCGATTTCGGTGGCAACTACATCCTGATGCTAACCGCAGCTTATGGCGGGCTGCCGCTGGATTACCGCACGCAGCCAGTAACCGTCAACTTTACCGACCTGGCCACGGTTGAGGCGCTGCGCCAGGTACTTGATCTGGCAAAGCAGGGCTATATCCAGTATCAGCAACTGGCAACTACCGGCGGCGTTTTTGGTGGCGGCGGTTCCGATACGCCAATCTACACCGACACGCTCAGCCCGTTCTCGTTCAACCGCTTCCAGTTCCAGCAGCAGAACACCGATTTTGTTGACCCGTATCGCATCACCAGCTACCCAACAGGCAGTCAGTACACGCCGGTCACCTACAGCATCGGTACGGCTTACATCAGCGCCACCTCCCCCAACCCGGACGCCTGCTATCGCTGGATTTCGACACTTGGCGAACATCCTGAACTGTTTATGGCGATGCCGGCGCGCCGGTCACAACTGAACAACCCCGAACTAACCGCCACGCTGGGTGTCGACCTGAGCGAATTCTACGCCCAGTTTGATGCGCTGCTGCAATCACCAAATGTGATTGAGTTTCCGTCGCCTTTTGGCGGTCTCGGCCCGGGTAGTGTGGGCGACTTTATTACCCAGTACTGGCTGAATCGGGCGATAGATCGCTACGTGCTGGAAGACAGCGATCTGGAAACTGAACTGGCCGAGGCCGAGATGTACGCACGGGATTATCAGACCTGTGTCGCCGGTATCCCTCCTTTCGACCCAGCCAGCCTGAGCACCCAGCGCGAGCAGATACGCTTCATCCGTCAGTTTACCGATTGCGTGATCAGAGTGGATCCGTCGATGGAGTCGCTCTTCCCGCAGTTGCCGGACGAGGAGTAACGCGGTTTCCGATGGTGTTGGCGAATTAATCTATGCTACCCCTCCTGTTACGTCTCCATGTGCGAAAGAGCGCGAAAGGGGTATGACGGTGCGCAGATTGGGGTTGTGGGTTGCAGGCTTTGATCCTGCAACCCCGCCCACATATCCCACGTAATATCAGCAAATCGGTGCTGCGTGTCGCTGGCGGGACCAGCATCTGGCAGAGGGTGTGCCCAAGACCATTGTTACACAATCAGTAATACTTGAGGATTGACCTGACCCGTCAGGAACCATTATATTACGGCGGGGGTAGTAAACACAGCATGTTTCGACTGTTCGACATCCTGATGTTCGCCTTCGAGCGCCTGCGCCAGCATGGTCTGTTGGTCATATGGACGCTGATCGGGCTGACCACCGCAACCACGCTGGCACTCAGTGTGATGCTGTATATCGACGCGGTGAACACCGGCCTGCTCGAATCCCGCCTGAGCGACCCACCCTATGCCTTTCGCTTCCGTTATCTGGGTGCGTGGGAAGGCAATGTCACCCAGGCGGACATCACCACTGCTACCGCCGTAATCGAGCAGCAGTTCACGCAGATCATCGGCCTGCCGGTCACCCGCAGCGTTACCTATATGCGCGGCCCGGCATGGACTCTGCGTCTGCCCGAAAATCAGGCGTTGGGGACATTCAACATCGGCACGCTGGCTGGAACGGAAGCCCAGATGTTCATCAGCAGCGGCTCATGGCCCCCTGACAGCGATAACCGGGACGATGATCCTATCCCCGTGATGGCATCCGAATACCTGCTGTTCAACATGGGTGTCGAAGTAGGCGACAGGCTGATCGCCGCTATCCCCGGGCACAATGCGGTGGAACTGGAAGTTGTGGCTCTGTGGCGGCCCATCCATGAAAACGACCCGACATGGATATTCCCGTCTCGGTTTTTTAACGAAGTGCTGCTGGTACAGGCCGATGACCTGTGGCGAATGCTGGACGGCATCGAACGCCCGGTTGAGGAAAGCGCGTGGCATCTGTTGTTCGATGGTCGTGATGTGCGCACATCGGACGTGCCGGGTTTGCTCAGCAGCATCATCGCTGGTGAACGCGCTGTCCTGACTGCCCTGCCCGGCACGCGCATGGACGTATCGCCGCAGGACGGCCTGCGGGCCTTCAGCAATGATGTTGCGCTGCTCACCCAGCAGCTTGTGATTATGGTGCTGCCGGTGGGTGGGCTGGTGCTCTATTTTGTTTCGCTGGTGGCAGGGCTGCTGGTCAGCCGGCAGCAGAATGAGGATGTAACCCTGCGCAGCCGGGGCATGAGCCGCCGCGCTATCCTCGTGATCCACCTGCTCATGTGGCTGACACTGGCTGTGGTTGCGCTGGGCATGGGCATTACCCTGGCGCCTTTTGTGGTGCGGATTGTCGGCCAGACCACGTCGTTTCTGCAATTCGACGCAGCCACGCCGCCCCTGACGGTGATACTCACGACACAGGCGCTGGCAGCCGGCGCCATCACCGCACTGATCGCCGCTTCGAGCGGTCTGCTGCTGGCATGGCGCACGACTGGCAGCACGATCACCAGCTTCAGGCAGCAGGCCGGACGCGCCTCGCGGGCATGGTGGCAGCGCGTGTATCTGGACATCCTCATCATGATTCCCGCGCTGTACGTGCTTTATACCCTGTGGCGGCAGGGCGGACTGGTGGCGCGGGCAGATGATCCCTTCAGCGATCCGTTGACATTTCTCGGCCCAACGCTGTTTTCGCTGGCTTTCACGCTGTTCTTTCTGCGTATGTGGCCGCTGCTGCTGCGTTTGCTGGCATGGCTGATCGCATTCGGACGCGGCCTGACTCTGCTCATGGCGCTGCGCGAACTCACCCGTTCGATTGGACGCTACCGGGGTACGCTGCTTATGATGTGCTTCACATTGAGCTTAACCGGCTTTACTGCCTCGATGGCAAGCACACTTGATCGCAGCCTCGAAGATGCGGTCAATTATCGTGTTGGAGCAGATCAGGTAATCGTGACGGTCACCGATGCGCAGGCCGAACAGAGCGCGCCCACAGAGGACGGACAGCAGCCAACCCTGAGCGTAATTGGGTACAACGCGCCCCCGGTTGAAGACCTGCTCGCTGTGCCGGGCGTGTATCAGGTATCGCGGGTGGGCCGCTACCCGGCACGCCTGAGTATCCCCGGCCAGCGACTCGATGGCGTGGTGCTTGGAGTAGACCGGGCGACAATGGCGGCTGTCACCCGTTTTCGACATGACTATGCGAACGACAGCCTCGCCGATCTGTTCAACCGGCTCGCGGGCCAGCGCAACGGTGTCCTCATCAGCACCCGAACTGCTGTCGACTACAACCTGCTCATCGGGCAGGAAATCACGCTGCAAATCAACGCGCTGAACGAATGGTATGAGACCAGAGTCCCGATTCTCGGTGTCCTCAACTATTTCCCCACGCTGAACCCGAACGAAGGCTTCTTTGCGATCACGAACATCGACCCGCTGTTTGAACTGGCCGGAACCGTGCTGCCGCACAATGTCTGGCTCAGTCTCGAAGCGGATGCTGACCCGCAGGCTGTTCGAGATGCCGTGCGCGCCAGCGGCTTCCCGGTACTTGAATGGCAGGACCCGCAAACGGCGCTTCAGATCGCGCAGGCTTCGCCGTCGCGCCGGGGGGTGCTTGGCTTCCTGTCGGTGGGTTTTATCGCGTCCATCACCCTGACCATCATCAGCGCCATCATTCAGAGTACTGCTTCGTTCCGGGCGCAGGTGACTCAGTTAGGTTCACTGCGGGCAATGGGCCTGGGTGGGTTGTCGGTTGCCGGCTACCTGATTACCCTGCAAGGGATGATCGCCGGCAGCGGCATCCTGAGCGGGACTTCTATCGGACTGGCGACAACGCTGTTGTTTTTGCCCCTGCTCGATTTCAGCGGCGGCCTGCCGCCTTATCTGGTGCGCGTCGCCTGGAACGATATTGCGCTGGTGTATGGGGTGTTCGCGGGTGTGCTGCTGGTGGTCACCCTGTTCATTACCATCATACTGGGACGCCAGAGTCTCATTACCGTTGTTAAACTTGGGGATGCATAAACGGAGACGTTGACTTCGATGCTTCGTAATCTGACCGCAAAACGTCTGCGCGGCATTTTGAACCGGCCACCGATTATCCTGCTTGCCGGCGCCCTGCTGTTCGCTGCCTGCACACCCGAAAGTCTGCCGGGCGCTGACCCACAGGCACAGCCGGCTCAACCCACTTCCACCCCAATTCCGACTGCCCCGGCAGTTGCGCGCCCGACGTATCTGGTGCAGCGGGGCGACGTGCAGGAAATTCTGCAATTCAGCGGGCGCTGGCAGCCGCGAGATCAGGCTGCGCTGTTTTTTGAGATTGCCGGGACCATCCGGCAGGTTACGGTTCAGCGCGGGGACACGGTGACCGCTGGGCAACTTCTGGCGGATTATCAGATCAACGAACTGGAAAATCAGCTTGAGTCGGCCCAGCTCGAACTGGAAACGGCGCTGGCGAACCTCGAAAGCGGCTCTGAAGGTGAAGCGCAATCTGTCGTGGATGCCGAAATCGCGCTGGCGAATGCCCGGCTGAGTCTGGAAAACGCGAAAGCGCAGAGTCCCTGGACCAGTGTGGCTGCTGCCCGCCTGCAACTGGACGAAGCGCGGCGTAACCTCGAAAACGCCGAGCGGGCCTACGACGACGCCCGCAGCCGTCCTGACCAGCCCGCTTCCGTAGTCGATAGCGCATTGCAGGCGCTGGAAAACGCTCGTTCCAGCCTGCGCAGCGCCGAAATATCGTATTCTCAGGCCGCGCAGAGCTTTAACAACCATCAGTTCAGCATCGCGCAGCAGGAAAACGCAGTCATTCAGGCGGAACTCAACCTTGAGAAAGCGCGCAGCGGCGCGGGCAGCCCCAGCGCGCAGCAGGCCGTGCGTTCGGCGCAGCTGCGGATCGACCAGATCAAGGCCGACATTGCCCGTTCGTCGCTGTACTCACCCATCGACGGTGTAGTGCTGGAAGTCAATATCCGGCCCGGCGATCAGGTCAGTGCGTTTCAGAGCGTCATTGTTGTCGGCCTGCCGGAACCCAAAGAGGCCGTCGCCACCCTCGCCATTGGCGATGCACAGCGCCTGAGTGTCGGCATGGTCGGCGTATGTCAGATACTCAACGACCCCGACAGCGCCGTGCAGTGTGTCGTCCGGCAGATTCCGCTCAGTTCGCGCGATGCTGACCAGACTACGCGTGTGGCCGCCTCGTTTGAAAACGTAGCGACCAATCAGTTGATCGAGATTCAGATGCCGCTCCAGGTGCGCGAAAATGTGCTGTGGCTGCCCCCGGCGGCGATCCGAACCTTCCAGAACCGAACGTTCGTGGTGCTGGAAACCCCGGATGGCCCGCGCAGCGTCGATGTGCAGCTTGGTCTGCGCACAGATGAACGGGTCGAAATTATCAGCGGTGTCAACGAAGGCGACGTGGTACAGGGGCCATGAGCGTGGACGAACAGCCGTTTATTGCCTGCAAACGCATCGTCAAGGCCTATCGTGTCGCCAAACACGAGATCGTGGCGCTGCGCGGCATCGACTTTGAAATGGCAAAGGGCGAAATGGTCGCCATTATCGGCCCCAGCGGCGCCGGCAAGAGTTCACTGCTCAACCTGCTGGGCGGGCTGGACAAACCCACCGCCGGGCAGTTGGTTGTCGCCGGACAGGACTTGCTGGAACTGCGTGGGCGCAGGCTGGCGGACTACCGGCTCCGGCAGGTGGGATTTGTGTGGCAGCAGATCGAGCGCAACCTGTTCTTCCATCGTTCGGCCCTGCGTAACGTCACACTGCCCATGATGCTGGCCGGGATCAATTGGCGCGAGCGCCGCCGGCGCGCCGAGGAACTCCTGCACGCGGTTGGGCTGGCTGACCACATGCACAAAAGCCCGGCGGCGCTTTCCGGCGGCCAGCAGCAGCGGGTGGCCGTTGCCGTTGCGCTGGCAAACAATCCTCCCCTGCTCCTGCTCGATGAGCCAACCGGCGCACTTGACCGGCAGAGCGCAGGTCAGGTCATGGCCCTGGTTCAGGAACTGCGCCGACGTTATAACCTGACGGTGCTGATGGTCACGCACGATCTGGAAGTTGCCGCCTACGCAGACCGCATCCTCACGCTGCGCGATGGCGCACTTGGGCAGGACATCCGCCATCCTGAAGAAGGAACACCCCGGCTGGATGACTCGGGCCGGATTCGTCTGCCGGATGCGGTTCGATCACAGCTTGCCGAAGCGCCGCGTATTGCCATCGAAATCCGGCCTGAAGGTGTGCTGCTTCGGCCTGAAGTCGAAGCAGTAGACGATACCGATGCGCTCTTGCAGGACATCCTCCCACAGGATGCTCCGCCAGAAAAACGGCGCTGGCGGTTGTTTGGCTGGCGACGCAGACAGCCGGAGGCAGGCCCGTGAGCACCAACGGACGCCACGCCAGTACAATTGCCGTCAGGGTCGAGGGGGTCGAACGCAGCTTCGGACAGGGAGAAACCACCGTCCGGGTGCTGCGCGGCGTTGATCTGACCGTCCATGCCGGCCAGTTGATTGCGCTCTACGGCCCGTCCGGCAGCGGCAAGACCACCCTGCTAAACCTGATCGGCGCGCTGGATTACCCCAATGCCGGCACTATCGAGGTTAACGGGCAGGACATCACCCGGCTGAACGAGCGCCAGCGTGCCCGGCTGCGCCGCCATCACATTGGCTTCATCTTCCAGAATTCGACCCTGCTGCCAACCTATACAGCACTGGAAAACATCGATCTGGCGCTGCGGCTACCGGGACTGGGTTATTTCGAGCGGCGCAAGCGGGCTAAAAGTGCGCTGGCAGCAGTCGGCCTCAGCGCGTGGGCCAACCACATTCCTGATGAACTCAGCGGCGGCCAGCGCCAGCGTGTAGCTATTGCTCGTGCCCTGGCGCTGCGCCCGGCTCTGGTCCTGGCTGATGAACCGACCAGCGGCATCGACACGGCCACCGCACGGCGCATTATGGCGCTGTTTCGGGGAATCGCAGCGGCACAGCAGACGACTTTCATCATTGTTTCCCACGACCCGATGATCGCGGAAATTGTGGATTCAGCCTACGACCTGCACGACGGCCAGCTTATGCCTCGAATTGTCGAGAAGGAAGGTCATTGATGATAAGATTCGCACTCAAATACCTTCACACCCTGCTGCTCATGGTGATCGCCGCCCTGCTGGGCGCGATCCTGATGCGCATGTCGCTGGCTCCCGCACCGATTGTCCCCGATCAACAGCAGCAGCCAGAAGCAACAGATGCAGCGGACGAGGCCACGGCGACGGAAACCATCCCGCCCCATACCCCCCTGGCGACGCTCACGCCATCTCGCACGCTCAGGCCGCCACCAACATTCGAGCCGCCAACGGCGACCTTGCCACCAACGAATACACCGACCATCACGCCAACGCAGGGCATTGACCTGAGTGTATCGATTCCGGGCCTGCGCGGTGCGGAAACTGCTACCCCCAGCAGTACACCCGGCTGTCAGCCGCGTGCAGACTGGCAGTTGACTTACGAAGTTCAGCCGAACGATGCGCTGGCAAAAATCGCTGAACGTTACAACACATCGATCAACGAGCTGGCGCAGGCCAACTGTCTGAGCGACCCCAATGTCATTCGCATCGGCCAGCGGCTGCGCGTGCCCGGCGCCGCGCACCCGTCCCAGCCTCGCTACGAATGTGTCCAATGGGAGATTCTCACGCCTGTGGACGGCACGCAGGCCATTCAGGGCAGCGGTTCGCTGACGTTCAACTGGCGCGGCCCGCGCACACCCTACAACCTCATCCGCATTATCGAGCCGGATAACAGCGTCTTCGAGGTGGTGGTTGAACTGCGGCAAAATGAGCAGATCGACCTCGCAGATATTCCGCTGGGCGGCTGGCATACTTTCTACATCTTCCCGCTGGACGAGAACTTCGTGCAGATCGGCTGCAAAGAGGGCGGCCCCTGGCGCTTCCTCAAGAACGCCAGACCCACCGATACACCAACACCGGAAAGCCCCTTCGGAGGATAAAAAACGGGGCACATCTCAATCGTTGTGCCCCGCAGGATTTTCGTGAGCAGTGCCCTTACGACGGAATCTGCTCGGCAGCTTCACCGGAGGTTGGAATAAAGTCGAGGCGCTCGCCAACCACTTTGAAGGCGCGCAGCGCCCGATCCAGGTGTTCAGTGCGATGAGTAGCAGTGTAGCTGGTGCGCAGCAGGCCGGCGTTCGGCGGAGTCGCCGGGGGCACAACCGGGTTGGTGTACACACCTTCCTCGATCAGCGCGTGCCACGCCAGCGCCACGCGGAAATCCTCACCAAGAATAACCGGGATGATCGGCGTGTTGCTCTGGCCGGTATCGTAGCCGAGACTTTTCAGGCCCTTGCGCATGTATTCCGCGTTGTTCCAAAGATGCTCAACATGCTGCGGCTCGGTTTCAATGATGTCGAGCGCCTTCAAAACCGTCGCCACGTTGGGGGCAGGCAGCGCCGCCGAGAAGATCAGCGAGCGCGCCCGGTGCTGAATATAATGCACCACATCCTTCGTTCCGGCAATGAACCCGCCAATCGAGGCGAAACTCTTGCTGAAAGTGCCCATAATCAGATCGACATCATCGGTCAGGCCGAAGTGCGCCGCCGTGCCGCGTCCTTTGCCGGTGACGCCGATGCCGTGCGCGTCATC
>Ga0079224_100001342_pt1 | contig 28025 bp, 25 predicted proteins | sample Stecom2015_FD_80414 | JGI IMG/M metagenome (GOLD analysis project Ga0079224, IMG submission 80414) | Agricultural soil microbial communities from Utah to study Nitrogen management - Steer compost 2015 | ecosystem: Environmental > Terrestrial > Soil > Agricultural land | place: USA: Utah... | reverse complement strand
GGGCTTCTTCTCGAGCTGCGCGGCGACCCGCCTGAGGAGAGCCTCGAGCCGCTTGTCGGAATGCATGATCCCCCGTCTTCGTCTCGTCCGCCCGCCGGTCAACATTGATCTGAAACGGCGGCAAACACAAGCGCCGGCAACCGTGCGGCGAACGGCGGTCAGGCCGGGCGCGGCCCCCACAGGATGATGGCGGCGCCGGCGAGCGCGACCGCCGAGCCGACCACGTCCCAGCGGTCCGGCGGGCTGCCTTCCACCGCCCACAGCCACGCCACCGACGCGGCGATGTAGACGCCGCCATAGGCGGCGAACGCGCGGCCGGCGAACGCGCTGTCGACCCGGGTCAGCGCGGTGGCGAACACCGCCAGCGCCACCAGGCCCGGGACCAGCCACAACGCCGTCCGGTCGAGCCTCAGCCACGCCCAGAACGCGAAGCAGCCGGTGATCTCGCACAGTGCCGCAACGATGTACCAGGCCGCCGTCGTCATCCGGCGCTCATAGCACAGGCGCGATCGTACGGATACGCTGGAGCGTGCCGGATTGCTGGCGAGGCGGCACTTATAGCCATCGTCGGCGGGTGCCATTCTGGGACACTACTGGCGTCAAGGGGAATGACATGCATATAGCGTTCGCCATCCTTGCCATTCTCGCGCTGTCGCTACCCGCCGCTGCGAGCGACGAGGATCTGACGGCGATTCTAGAGGCTCGATGTCCAGACGGGCAGGCCGCCAACGATTACGAGTTCTGGGAGTTCATCGCGAACAACGCGGTTCGCACGGCGGATGCCTATGCGGTTGAAAGGAATCCGATGGCGACCTTCGTCCATGCCGACGTAGACGTGGTTTTTCAGATAGGTGGAGAGCACGCAGGCGGGTATCTCGTGAAGCTGCTATCCACGACGCCAACGGGTACCGCATTTGCGATGCTGCGTCCCAACTTCAACTTCTGCGCCGACCCATCACAATTGGACGATGAGCGAGAGGACCTGTTCACCGTGGTTGCGGCTAAGCTGAACGGACGGCCGTTTTGACCCTTGCGCAGCTCCACGCAACGGCAGTCTCAACCGGCGAGGGTAGCTTCTAACTAACTGTTTTTGATAGAAAATCTGGAGCGGGCGATGGGATTCGAACCCACGACCCCAACCTTGGCAAGGTTGTGCTCTACCCCTGAGCTACGCCCGCGCTCCGCCTAGGCCAGCCGACTATGTAGCCAGCGGCCCCGACTTGCGCAAGGGGAAACGGCGATGCAATAGATGCCGGCGCCGGATGCCGTTGCGGCACGACTTCGAGGGGATGCGATGCCTGCCACCCGCGCCGACCTGCTCGCCCGCCTGGACGAGCTCGGGATCGCGACCAGGACCTGGGAACACCCGCCGCTGTTCACCGTCGAGGAATCGCGGGCGCTGCGCGGCGAGATTCCCGGCGGCCACACCAAGAACCTGTTCCTCAAGGACAAGAAGGGCAGGGTATTGCTGTTCGTCACCCTCGAGGACACCGAGGTCGACCTCAGGCGGCTGGCCGAGCGCGCCGGGATCGGCCGGCCGAGCTTCGGCAAGCCCGACCTGCTGCGCGAGCTTCTCGGCGTGGAACCGGGGTCGGTGACCCCGTTCGCCCTGATCAACGACACCGGCCGCCGCGTCCGGGTGGCGCTCGACCGGCGGATGATGGAGGAGGAGGTCCTCAACTTCCATCCGCTCGTCAACGACGCCACCACCTCGATCGCCCCGGACGATCTTTTGCGGTTCATCCGCGCCTGCGGCCACGAGCCGATGATCGTGTCGCTCGACTGATCCGGCCGACGGCGCGCCCGCGGTTGCGGGAGTTCGCCCGGTTCCCCATCTATAGTCGACGGATTCCGCAATCACGCCACGCTGTGGTAAACGGGGCGGAGGCACCGTCCCGCAAGGCTCGATCGATCAGGAAGCTCATGAACACACCCATTCTCGGCAGCGCCGGAACCGCCACGGCCGCAAACGGCGACGTGGTCAAGGACACCGACATTCACGGCTTCATGGCCGATGTCATCGAGGCGTCGCGCCACCAGCCGGTGATCGTCGACTTCTGGGCGCCGTGGTGCGGCCCCTGCAAGCAGCTCACCCCGCTGCTCGAAAAGGCTGTGCGCGCCGCCAACGGAGCGGTGCGCCTGGTCAAGGTCAACGTCGACCAGAACCAGGAGATCGCCGCCCAGATGCGGATCCAGTCGATTCCGGCCGTGTTCGCCTTCGTCGGCGGCCAGCCCGTCGACGGCTTCATGGGCGCGCTTCCCGAAAGCCAGGTCAACGCCTTCGTCGAGCGGCTGGCCAAGGCCGCCGGCAGGGAGGAGACCGAGAGCATGCTCGATGCCGCCCGCGAAGCCTTCGACTCCGGCGACATCGCCACCGCCGCCCAGGCCTTCGGCCAGGTGCTGCAGATGGACCGCGAGAACACCGCCGCCATCGCCGGCCTCGCCCGCTGCCAGATCGCCAGCGGCAACCTCGACGGTGCCCGCGCCACCCTTGCGCTGACGCCGCCGGCGCGGATGAACGATGCCGACATCGTCAGCGCCCGCGCCGCGCTCGAGCTCGCCGAGACGCCGGTCAACCACGGCGAGATCGCCCGCCTCACCCAGGCCGTCGAGGCCAACCCGCGCGACCACCAGGCGCGCATCGACCTCGCCCTTGCGCTCAGCGGCGCCGGCCGCCGCGAGGAGGCGCTCGACCACCTGCTCGAATCGATCCGCATGGATCGCGAGTGGAACGACCAGGCCGCGCGCAAGCAGCTCGTCAAGCTGTTCGACGCCTGGGGTCCGCGCGACGAACTCACCATGGCGGGCCGCCGTCGCCTGTCGTCGATCCTGTTCTCGTGACGGTGGCGGGCGCGCAATGAGCGCGAACGAACCGTACTCGCTCGCCGACCTTCCCGACCGGCTGCCGATCTTTCCGCTCGGCGGCGCCCTGCTGCTGCCGCGGGCGCACCTGCCGCTCAACATCTTCGAGCCGCGCTACCTCGCCATGTTCAACGACGCGCTCGCCAGTGACCGGCTGATCGGCATGGTGCAGCCGGATTCCGAGGAGGCGCTGGCGCTCCAGGACGTGCCGACGGCGCGGCCGAGCGTCTACGAGATCGGTTGCGCCGGGCGCATCACCGCGTTCGCCGAAACCGATGACGGCCGCATGCTCGTCACCCTCACCGGTGTCGCCCGGTTCCGCATCGTCGAGGAGCACCCGACGGTGATGCCCTACCGGCTGTGCACGGTCGACTTCAGCCCGTTCGAGAACGACCTCGAGCGCGGGCTGGGCGAGGCCGACGTCGATCGCGAGCGCCTGCTCGCCGCGTTCCGGCGTTACCTCGACGCCAATTCGCTGGAGGCCGACTGGGAAGCCGTCGGCCGCTCGTCGACGGAGACGCTGGTCAATTCGCTGGCCATCCTGTGCCCCTATCCGCCGCCGGAGAAGCAGGTGCTGCTGGAGGCCGAGTCGCTCGGCCGGCGCGCCGACATCCTGATCGCGCTGACCGAGATGCATCTCGCCGCCACCGACGACGGCGGCGCCCGGTTGCAGTGAGTTCGCACGCCCGAGGTCCGACGATCATGCCTGACGACCAACGACGCAAGGATCCGGCGCCAGCCGAGCCGGCCGGCGCCGCACCCGACCCGAAGCTGCTCGAGATACTGGTCTGCCCCCTGACCAAGGGCCCGCTCGAATACGATCGCGAGGCGCAGGAACTGATCACGCGCCATGCCGGGCTCGCCTATCCGATCCGCGACGGCATTCCGATCATGCTGCCCGAGGAAGCCCGCCGGCTGGAGGAGGACGGTTGACCATGACCGCCGCCGCCCGCCCCTGGCCGACCGAGCTGCGGCTGCGCGAACGCGGGACGCTGCTCACGGTCAGCTTCGACAACGGCGAGGCATTCGATCTGACGGCCGAATACCTGCGCGTCGAGAGCCCGAGCGCCGAGGTCAAGGGCCATGGACCGGGCCAGGAGGTCACCGTCGCCGGCAAGCGCGACGTGCGGATCGTGTCGCTGGAGCCGGTCGGCAACTACGCGGTGCGCATCGTGTTCGACGACGGCCACTCGACCGGCCTCTACAGCTGGGACTACCTCCATCGCCTCGGCCGCGACCGCGACGACATCTGGGCGGCCTACCTGGCGCGGCTCGACGAACAGGGATTGTCGCGCGCACCCTGACTGCCTGAGTAAGCCCCCCGCCGCGGTGCATCCGGGGTGACACACGCGTCCGTGTCATCCCGTGCGCGGTGCAGCGCGAAGCGGTGCGCCGCAGACACGGGACCGCGTTCGCCGGGCCTCCCGCGTCCTCGCGATCCTGGGGCGCCTCGCCACGAAGGCGGGATGTGGCCGCCCCGGCCTCTCCACCGCCTCGGCGTCACGGAGCGCGAGGACGCCAGTGCAAGAATGCACCGCAGACACGGGACCGCGTCGCCCCGCCGTGGCCTTCTCCCCGCGTCCTCGCGGTGACACCGTCACCCCGGCGAAGAGCCTGCCCCGGACACGATCCGGGGCCGGGGTCCAGGACAGCCTTTCCGCACGCCGCCCACGCCGGACTGGATTCCGGCCTGCGCCGGAATGACGGGGTACGGAGGCCCCGGCGCCCGGCCCCGGCGCGCCTCGCCGTATTCTCGCATTGGCGGCCGCTCGCTCCGCCTGCACGGCGGTACCCGGGCCACCGCATCCCGCCATCGCGGGAAACCACGCGAGGATCTCGCGGCCGCGGGAGGCGTCCGGCGGGTCGCGGTGCACGGCACCCCCCTCCGGTGTCATCCCGTGCGCGGTGCAGTGTGCAACGGTGCACCGCAGACACGGGGCCGTGGAACCCCTCCGGTGTCGGACCCGGTCGCCGTCCGGTGCGAGGAATCTGTCCTCCGGCCGGCCGGATCACCGGTGGCCGAGCTCGATCTCGCGCGGCAGCGACACCGTGAACAGCGCCGGATCGGCCGGCACGCCCGGCTCGATCTTGCGCACCGAGATCGTCGTCCGGTTGCCCTGGCCGTCGATGATCACCCACTGGTCGAGCGAGAAGTTGGTCTTGTCGAACACCAGCGTCAGCTGCCCCGGCACCAGCTGGTTCTTGTCCTCCAGCGTCAGCGACAGGAACCCGTCGTCCTCGGTGACGTCGAGGATCTTCGCCTCGGCGAGGATGTCGACGTGCTCGGCAAGCACCAGCCGCAGCGGCGTCGCCGAGATCGGGATGTGATCGGCGGTCTTCAGCCGGCGGTCGTGAATGATGACGTAGGTGCCGTCGGCGACGACGAGGAACGGGTTCGGCGGCGAATACTCGAACCGGAGCTTGCCGGGCCGGCTGAGGAAGAACTTGCCCTCCGAAATGTGTCCCTTGGGGCCGACCTGGACGAACTCCCCCTTCAGGTTCTGGTGCTTGTTGAAGTAGTCGGTGACCCGGTCGACCGCCTCCTGCTGGTCGCCCGTCAGCTTGATCGCCTGCGCCGAAAGCGCCGGCAGCGGCGCGACCGCCGCGGCGGCTGCCACGACGGCGGCGACGGCGAGGCCGCGGCAACGGCGGACGGTGTGGCGCAGGATGGTGCTGGCTGTATGTCTCATGGGGGTCGCTTACCTTCACAATATGGCATTACGGCGTCGGGCCGGCCGGCCCCCGGCCTGTTTCGGTGCCCGTCCGCGGACGGGCGTGAGTCCCGCCTAGTCGTCGTCGCCGGAATCGGTGCCGACAAGTATCTCGCGCTTTCCGGCGTGGTTGGCGGCGGAGATGATTCCCTCTTCCTCCATGCGCTCGATTATGGAGGCGGCGCGATTGTAGCCGATCGACAGCCGTCTCTGGATGTAGCTGGTTGAAACCTTCTTGTCGCGGATGACCACCGCCACCGCCTTGTCGTACAGGTCGTCGCCCGACGACGGCGGTTCGTCGAACCCCGGCAGCTGGTAGCCGCCCGTTTCGTCGTCGCGCTCCTCGGTCACCGCCTCGAGGTAATCGGGCGCGGCCTGCTTCTTCAGGAACGCCACCACCTTCTCGACCTCCTCGTCGGAGACGAACGGCCCGTGCACGCGCGAGATGCGGCCGCCGCCGGCCATGTACAGCATGTCGCCCTGGCCCAGCAGCTGCTCGGCGCCCTGCTCGCCGAGGATCGTGCGGCTGTCGATCTTCGACGTCACCTGGAAGCTCACCCGGGTCGGGAAGTTGGCCTTGATGGTGCCGGTGATGACGTCGACGCTCGGCCGCTGCGTCGCGGTGATGAGGTGGATTCCGGCGGCGCGCGCCATCTGCGCCAGCCGCTGCACCGCGCCTTCGATCTCCTTTCCGGCCACCATCATCAGGTCGGCCATCTCGTCGATGATGACGACGATGAACGGCATCGGCTGCAGGTCCATCACGTCGTCCTCGTAGACCGGCTTGCCGGTCGCCTCGTCGAACCCGGTCTGCACGGTGCGGGTCAGCTGCTCGCCGCGGGCGATCGCCTGGCGCACCCGGGCGTTGAAGCCGTGGATGTTGCGGACGCCGAGCTTCGACATGTTACGGTAGCGCCCCCCCATCTCGCGCACCGTCCACTTGAGGGCCACCACCGCCTTGCGCGGGTCGGTCACCACCGGCGCGAGGAGGTGCGGAATGCCGTCGTAGACCGACAGCTCGAGCATCTTCGGGTCGATCAGGATCAGCTTGCAGTGCTCGGGCGACAGCCGGTAGAGCAGCGACAGGATCATGGTGTTGATGCCTACCGACTTGCCCGACCCGGTGGTGCCGGCGATCAGGAGGTGCGGCATGCGCGCGAGGTCGGCGATGACCGCGCCGCCGCCGATGTCCTTGCCGAGCGCAAGGGCGAGGTCATGGCCCGTCTCGGCGAAGTCCTGCGACGACAGGAGCTCGCGGAGGTAGACGATCTCGCGCTCGGCGTTGGGCAGTTCGATGCCGATCACGTTGCGTCCCGGCACCACGGCGACGCGCGCGGAGACGGCGCTCATCGACCGGGCGATGTCGTCGGCAAGCCCGATCACCCGCGACGACTTGATCCCCGGCGCCGGTTCCAGCTCGTACAGGGTGACGACCGGCCCCGGCTTGACCTCGGTGATCGCGCCGCGCACGCCGAAATCCTCCAGCACGCTTTCCAGCATGCGGGCGTTTTCCTGCAGCATGTCGTCGGTCTGCTCGGCGGTCCGCTTGCGCGGCTTGGGCAGGCTCAGGAGGTTGAGCGGCGGCAGCTGGAATTCCGCCCGCGGCGCCGCCGGCCGGGCCCGGACGCTGGAAGCGGCCTGGGCGACGGTCTTGCCGCGCGCGATCCGCACGCCGTCGCCCGGGTCGTCGTCAACCGCGTCTGGCGGGTCGAAACCGTCGTCGTCGTCCTCGAAGTCGCCCATCGGCAGCCGCGGCTCGCGGCGGTCGGCGAGCGGCTCGAACACCGGCTCGGTGCGCTCGAACTGCGGCTCAGGCCGCGGTTCCACGAACCGCGCCACGAGCTGTCGCAGGCGCGGCAGCAAGTCGGCACCGCGTCTGGCGGATTCCGGTTCGTCGGCCGGATCGTCGTCGTCGGTCCTCTCCATGTCCCGCCGCACCAGCCGGCGCATGCGGGCGCCGGCGCTCAGTCGGACGTGGTCCATGGCGCCGATGCCGCGGGCGGCCCAGTCGCTGCCGCGTTCGCCGAGGCTGTGGGCCGAGAACAGGAGTTCGTCGGCGGTAAAGGCGGAGGCATGGAACACCAGGGCGACGGCAACCACGAGCAGGATCGCGGCGGCGATCAGCGGTGCCAGCATGGCGCCGGCGAACATGGCCGATACCGCCAGGAGCGGGCCGGAGATCGCGTCGCCGACGACGCCGCCGAGCCCCATCGGCAGCGGCCACGAGGCCGGCGTCGCCGGCACCGAGGCAAGGGCTGCGGTGGCCATCCCGCCGGCAATCCAGGTCGCCGCCCGCCGCCACGGCCGGCCGATGGTGTTGTGGCCGAGCCAGATCACCGCCCACGCCATCGGCGGCACGATCAGCGCGATGACGCCGAGGCCGAACAGCTGCATCAGCATGTCGGAGACGATCGCCCCGGTCAGGCCGAGCAGGTTTTCCGGCTCCGCGTCGGTGGCGTGGTTTAGGCTCGGATCGTCGACCTGCCAGGTCGCCAGGCTGAGCGCCAGCGCCGCCACCAGGACAAGCGTGCCGAGGCCCAGCAGCTCCAGCAGCCTGTTGCCGACGAAGCGCTTGAGCCCGGCCGGAATCGTGGCGTCATCGGATCTCATGGGATGGGCGACCCTGCCGTTCGGAAAGCCTTGCCGGAAGAAGGAGCGTGCGAAAAGTCTTGGGCCGGCATGGTTAAGGCGGCGTCAATCGCACCCTTCGGCGGGCTGCCGGCAACCGGCCGGCGGCGCGGCTGCCTGCCCCGGCCGGACGCTGTCGAGTTGACAATGCCGGTTGCGCTGCGCAGGTGTTAGGCGGCGCCCGTGCATGCGAACAGGAGACCGTGCCATGAAGATCGACGACGACATTCGCGCGCTGCATGACGAGATGACCGAGTGGCGGCGGGATCTTCATGCTCATCCCGAGACCGCGTTCGAGGAGCACCGCACGTCCGCCTTCGTGGCCGACAAGCTAAAGTCGTTCGGCATCGAGGTGCATCAGGGCCTTGCCGGCACCGGCGTCGTCGGCGTCCTCCGCGGCCGCGGCGACGGCCGCCACATCGGCCTGCGCGCCGACATGGACGCCCTCGACATCACCGAACGCACCAACCTGCCGTACCGGTCGCGCAACCCGGGCAAGATGCACGCCTGCGGCCACGACGGCCACACCACGATGCTGCTCGGCGCCGCCCGCTACCTGGCCGCGAAGCGCGACTTCTCCGGCACCGTCTACTTCGTGTTCCAGCCGGCGGAGGAAAACGAGGGCGGCGGCCGCCGCATGGTCGAGGAGGGCCTGTTCGACCGCTTTCCCATGGAGGCCGTCTACGGGCTGCACAACTGGCCGGGCATGCCGGTCGGCACCGTCGCCGCCCAGGCCGGGCCGATGATGGCGGCGTACGACATCTTCGAGATCACGCTGACCGGCCGCGGCGGCCATGCCGCCATGCCCCACCAGGGCACCGATGCGATCGTTGCCGGAAGCCACCTCGTGCAGGCGCTGCAGACCATCGCCAGCCGCAACGTCGATCCGCTCGACGCGGTGGTCGTCAGCGTCACCCAGATTCACGGCGGCGACACCTGGAACGTGGTCCCCGAGGAGGTGATCCTGCGCGGCACCGCCCGCAGCTTCGAGGCCGCGGTGCAGGATCTCACCGAAACCGCCATCCGGCGGATCGCCGCCGGCGTCGCCGCCACCTACGGAGTGAGCGTCGACGTCCGCTACGAGCGCCGCTATCCGCCGACCATCAACAGCGAGAAGCAGTCCGAGATCGCCGCCACCGCCGCTGCGGCCGTGGTCGGCGAGTCGCGCGTCGCCCGCTCGGTCAAGCCGTGCATGGGGGCGGAGGACTTCGCGTTCATGCTGCAGCAGCGGCCGGGCAGCTACATCTGGCTCGGCGCCGGCGAGGACTCCGCCAACCTGCACAGCCCGCACTACGACTTCAACGACGAGATCCTGCCGATCGGCGTCAGCTACTGGGCAAGCCTCGTGCGCCACGAACTCGGCGGCTGACGGCCGCCGCCCATGGCATCGGACGCTGCAGGCACCTGCATGACCGCATCGACGCTGCGCAGCCGCGGCGCCTCGAGGGCATTCCGCAGCCGACCTGTCGCGGCCTGCATCGCCCGGTGCGGCCCGATACTGCTCGCCGCCACGCTGCTGGCAATCGTTGCCATTGCGCCCGCGGCAGCCCAGCCGCGGGTGGTCGCCAGCATCGTACCGGTGCATGGCCTGGTCGCCGCCGTCATGCAGGGCCTCGGCGAGCCGGACCTGCTCGTCGGCGGCGCCGCCTCGCCGCACACCTACGTCATGCGCCCGTCGGACGCCCGCAAGCTCGACGGTGCTGATCTCGTGTTCTGGATCGGCCCGGTGGTCGAGGGCTACCTGGTCAAGCCGCTCGAGGCGCACGCCGCGAATACCCGCGCGATCGCGCTCGCCACCGTCGCCGGCGTCGAACGGCTGCCGGTCCGCGACATTGCACTGTGGGAGGCGCACGCCCACGGGCATGGCCATGGCGGTCACGATCATGACGACCACGCCGGCCATCACCATGGCCAACCCGGCGACGGCGAAGGCGCCTACGACGGCCATGTCTGGCTCGATCCGCGCAACGCCGCGGCCATGGTCGCCGCGATCGCCGAGGCACTGGCCGCCGCCGATCCCGCCAACGCTGCCGTCTATTCCGAGAACGCCAGGAAAACCCGGGCGCGAATCGCCGCCCTCGAGGACGAGCTTGCGACCATGCTCGCCCCGGTGCGCGAGCGGCCCTACATCGTCTTCCACGACGCCTACCACTACTTCGAGCACCGCTTCGGCCTTGCCGGCGTCGGCGCCATCGCGGTCGGCCCCGATCGGCCGCCGGGCGCCCGCCACATCGCCGCCATCCGCGACCGCATCGCCGAGCATGGCGTGGTCTGCGTGTTCACCGAACCGCAGTTCCCGCCGCGCATCGTCGCCACCGTCGTCGAAGGTACCGGCATCGCGACCGGCGAACTCGATCCCGAAGGCGCCGGCATCGCACCCGGCCCCGATGCCTGGTTCACCCTGATGCGCCGGCTGGCGCAATCGTTCGTCGACTGCCTCGGCTGATTCGCGGCGGCGCGGGGGACGGCGGCACCCGCCCGGCGAATTCACTTTTCCGCCGCGTTTTGCGACCATGCATCGAATCGCGCGGTCCGCCCTGGCGGCGCGCAGAGGGGTTGGTTGCCATGCGGTTGCCGCAAGGGGTGCTTTCCGTCGTCGCTGTCGCCATCCTTACGGTCGCATCTGCCGCCGGGGACGGGGCCCGCGCCCATCCGCACGTCTGGATCGAGGCGCAGTCGGACGTGGTGTTCGACGCCGACGGCCGGATCGCCGCCATCAACGTCGAGTGGGAGTTCGACGAGTTCTTCAGCCTGACCGCCGTCGAGGGCTATGACGCCGACGGCGACGGAACCTATACGCCCGACGAACTGCAGCCGCTGGCGGCGGAGAACATCGCCGCCCTCGCCGAGTACCGCTACTTCACCTACGTCAAGGCGGGCGATGCGCCGGTGGACTACGCCACGGTCAGCGAGTACGGCGCGTTCTTCCGCGACGGCCGGCTGTCGATGTACTTCTCGGTGCCGTTCGCCGAGCCGGTCGACCCGCTGGCCAGCGCCGTAAGCTACACCATCCACGACCCGACCTTCTTCATCGCCATCGAGCCGAGGCGCGAGGACCCGGTCACCATCGTCGGCGATCCGCCGGCGCCGTGCCGGATCGAACTCGCCGCTCCGGCCGACGAGGGCGGCGACCAGCCGTATTCGGAGTCGTTCTTCGAGCAGCTTGCCGATACCGACGACATCGGCAGCCTGTACGCCACCCGCATCGCCGTCGTCTGCACACCCGAGACGGCGCGGAAATGAGGGTCGCCGTCATCCTCGCCGCCATGGCCGTGGCGGCAGTGCTGATCGCGTCGCCGGCAGCGGCGGCGGCGACGCAACCGGCAGCAGCGGCGACACCTGCGGCGACGGCGGCGACGGCGGCAACGGCACTGCCGGCGGCGGCGGCCGCGGAACGTGGCGCCGCGACGCCGCCGTTGCTCGTCCAGCGCGGCGACCGCGCGGCGCCGCAGCGCGGCCCGTGGGCACGGACGCTGGCGTGGATCCGCGGCCAGCAGCAGCGGTTCTACCGGTCGCTTGCCGGCGCGATCCGCGACGTCAAGGAGCACCGTTCGCTCGCCGCGGCATGGGGGCTCGTCGTCCTGAGTTTCCTCTACGGCGTGTTCCATGCCGCCGGCCCCGGCCACGGCAAGGCGGTGATCTCCGCCTACCTGGTCGCCGACGAGGTACTGGTCCGCCGCGGCATCGCGCTGGCGTTCGCCGCGGCGTTGGTGCAGGCGCTAAGCGCCATCGTGCTGGTCGGCGTGCTGGTGCTCGCGCTGTCGGCAGCCGGACGCACGGCAACCGCCGTCGCCGTGCACCTTGAAGCCGCAAGTTATGCGCTGGTCATGGTGGTGGGACTCTACATGTTGTGGCGGGCGGTGCGCGGCCTGGTCCGGGTGCCAATGGTCGCCCACGCCGGCCACCCGCACGCCCACGACGGCTGCCATTCGGCATCATGCGGCCACGCCCACATGCCGGGGCCGGAGGAACTCAAGGGCGAGTGGTCGCTGAAGCGGGCCGCGGCGATCGCCCTTGCCGTCGGCGTCCGGCCATGCGCCGGCGCCGTGCTGGTCCTGATCTTCGCCAATTCGCTCGGGCTGTTCGCCGCCGGCGTCGGCGCCACCTTCGCGATGGCGCTGGGGACGGCGCTGACGGTGTCGGCGATCGCCGTGCTCACGCTCTGCTCCAAGCGCCTGGCGACGGGCCTCGCCGGATCGTCCGCGGCCTGGCTCACGCGCCTGCAGGCCGGGCTCGGCATAGCCGGCGCGCTGTTCGTGTTCGCCATCGGCCTGGTGCTGCTGGCCGGGGCGCTGGGCGCCGACCGGCCGCTGGTCTGAACCGGATTGCCGGCCGTTCAGGCTCCCCCAAGCACCTGCCTGATTTCGGCGGCATGCCTGGCCAGTTCGTCGCCGGCCGGGTGCTTGGCCGGCCATGTCAGCTCGACCCCGTCGCCCTCGTGGCGCGGCAGCACATGCAGGTGGAAGTGCGGCACGGTCTGCATGCCGGCCGGCCGGTTCGCCTGCAGGACGGTGATCCCGCCCGGCCGGTAGTGGCGGTCGAGCGCGCGGGCGATCCGGCACGCCGCGGCGAAGGCGCGTCCGGCCAGCGCCTCGTCGAGGTCCATCAGCGTCTCGGCGTGCCGCTTGACGATGACGAGCGTATGGCCGGGGTTGACGTGGCCGGCATCCATGATCGCGATGACGTCGTCATCCTCGTGGATCCGGTGCGCCGGCAGTTCGCCGGCGACGATCCTGCAGAACACGCAATCGGCCATCCCCGCCTCCGTTGCCCGTGGCGCCGTATCCTAGCACGCCCGACGTGTATTTTCGCCACCCGGCGCGTCGGCTACAGTGGCCGATCTGGAGGACTGCCCATGGCGAGGGTGCTTGCGTGGCTGATGGCGGGGCTTGCGGTCGCGGCGGCCGGCGCGGCCGGCGTCCGGGCCGAGGACCAGCCGCTTCGGTTCCTGCGCTTCCTCGCCGATGGCGAGCCGCACTACGGCTATCTCATCGACGACACGATCGTCGAGCTGGAGGGGGATTTCCTGCACACCCGCGAGGAGACCGGCCGCTTCGTTCCCCTCGAGGCAGTCGAGCTGCTGCCGCCGGTCGTCCCCTCCAAGGTGATCGGCGTCGCGCTCAACTACCCGCTCGACGGCGCCGCGCCGCCGGCCGGACCGCCCGGCCTGTTCGCCAAGCTGCCGAGCTCGGTGGTCGCCCACGGCGCGGCGATCGTGGCGCCGCCGGATTCGACCGACCTGCACTTCGAGGGCGAGGTGGTCGTGGTGATCGGCAGCCGCGCCCGTAACATTTCCCCCGACCAGGCGGCCGAAGTGATCTTCGGCGTCACCGCCGGCAACGACGTCACCGAGCGCGGCTACGAGCCGTCGCCGTTCAACGTGCTCCGCATCAAGGCGGCCGACACCTTCGCGCCGCTCGGCCCGTGGGTGGTGCCGGGGCTCGACTACAATGCGCTGCGAATCAGGACGCGGCTCAACGGCGAGGTCGTCCAGGACGGCACGACGGCACGGCTGATCCATTCGATCGACGAACTGGTGAGTTTCGTCAGCCGCTACGTGACGCTCGAGCCGGGCGACGTGATCTACACCGGCACCCCCGGCCCCACCCGGGCCATGCAGCCCGGCGACGTGGTGGAGGTCGAGGTCGAGGGCGTCGGCACCCTGCGCAACACTGTGGAAGCGGCGCCCTAGCCGGCAGTTTGCGCGGGGCATCCGCGGTCGAGACAGGGGCGATCGACAGCAATTGCACGGCAGTTCAATGCCGCTCTTGACTCCGGGCGGGCGGAGTCGGAGAGTGAACAAAACGCGAACAAACGAGTTGACCCGGCATGCAAGGGAGAGCCGTTCCCCGTCCTGTCGCCGCAGACGAACCGCCGGTTTCGCGGTCCGCCCGCACCGCCGTGCGCAGCACCGTTCTCGACCGGCTCAGGACGCAGATCGCACGCATCGAGCGCCGGCCGGCCTCGCTCGACGGCGTGCGCACCAGGCAGCCCCGTCCCGCCGCGCCGGAGCCCTGGCGGACCGGGGTGGAGGCAATCGACGGCGCGCTGCCCGAAGCCGGCCTCGACCATGACGGGCTGCACGACATCGCCCCCGAAACCTGTGCCGACATGGCGGCAGCGGCGGGCTTCGCGCTGGCCCTGCTGGCGTGCCGGCAGGAGACCGCCGGGCACACGATCCTGTGGTGCCGCCAGAAGCTGGCCGCCAGCGAGGCCGGGGCGCTCTACGCCCGCGGCCTCACCCCCTTCGGAGTGGCGCCGGGCACCCTCATGGTCGTCACCGCACGCACGGCGGCGGACGTGCTGTGGGCGATGGAGGAGGGGTTGCGGACCGGCGGCCTTGCCGCGGTGATCGGCGAGCTGTCGCCGCCCGACGAACTGTTCGCCGCCACCCGCCGCCTGTCGCTCGCCGCCGCCGGCGGACGGACGCCGGGAATCCTGCTCCTCGCCGGCCGGCACGCGCAGCCGACGGCCGCGCTCAGCCGCTGGGCGGTGGCGGCGGCGCCGTCGGCCGCCGATCCCCTCGATCCCATCGGCCCCGGCTGCCCCCGCTGGCGGATCGCCCTCAGGCGCTGCCGCGGCGGCAGGCCCGGTGCATGGACAGTGGAGTGGTGCCATGAGACGTGTCGTTTCCATCTGGTTCCCGCAGTTTCCGATCGATCGCCTGCGCTACGAGCACCGCAGGCGGCGGACGACGTCCGTCCCCGGCGACGGCCGTCCGTTCGTGCTGGTGATCCCGGGCGCCAGGGGATTGCGCATCACGGCGGTTGACGAGGCCGCGCGCAAGGCGGGCCTCGCACCGGGCATGCGCCTGAGCGATGCCCGCGCCCAGGTGCCTGGCCTGGTCTCGGAAATTCATGGCCCCGACCGCGACGCCGCGGCCCTGCGCCGGCTCGCCCACTGGTGCGGACGCTATACGCCGTGGGTCACCACCGACGGTCCCGACGGGCTGTGGCTCGACGTCACCGGATGCGCCCACCTGTTCGGCGGCGAGGAGGGCCTGGTCGGCGACCTCGTCCATCGCCTGGCCACCCTCGGCTTCACGACCCGCGTCGGCCTCGCCGGCACGCCGGGCGCCGCCTGGGCGGTGGCCCGCTTCGCCGGCCCCGACCGGGAGACGGCGCGCGCCTGTTCCGTCGTCCGCGGTCCCGAACCGGCATCCGGACCGGCCTCCCGCGATGGCGAGCGGCTCCCGTCCCATGGCGTGATCGTCGAACCGGGCCGGCTCATGCAGGCGCTGGCGCCGCTGCCGGTCGCCGGCCTCAGGCTGTCCGACGAGGCCCTGACGCTGCTGCGCCGTCTCGGCCTTGCAACCATCGGCCGGCTCGCCGACGTGCCGCGAACGGGGCTTGCCTGCCGGTTCCGCGGCGAGATGCTGCCGAACCGGGTGCTGAGCCGCCTCGACCAGGCCCTCGGCCTCGTGGACGAGCCCCTGTCGCCGCTGGCGCCGGTGCCGCAGTACCGCCTGCGCCACGATTTCGCCGAGCCGCTTCTGACGACCGAGGCGATCCTCGCCGTGCTCGACCGGCTGCTCGCCGCCCTGTCGCGCCTGCTCGAGCGCGACGGCAAGGGGGCGCTCAGGATGACGTTCTCCCTCTACCGCACCGACGGCTCCGTCGCCGCAACCACCGTCGGCCTGAGCCGTCCGAGCCGCGAACCGGCCCATCTTGCCCGCCTGTTCCGCGATCGGCTGGAGACGGTGGATGCCGGCTACGGGGTCGACGTGGTGGTGCTGGGGGCGCCAGAGGTGGCGGATCTCCGCCCCCGGCAGACGAGCCTCGCGTCGATGGCGGCCGCCGGCCAGGACGCCGACACGGTGCGGCTGGCCGACCGGCTGATGAACCGTTTCGGCAGTACGGCAGTCACGCGGCCGGAACCCCGTCCGAGCCACGTGCCCGAGCGGGCACAGATGATGGTTCCCGCCGGCAGCCACGGCGGCGATGCCGCAGGCACCGCGATCGCCGCCGACGCGCGGCCGCTGCTGCTGCTGCAACCGCCGGAGCCCGCCCGCGTCATCGCCGAGGTGCCGGAAGGGCCGCCGATCGCCTTCACCTGGCGCCGGGTGACCCGCCGCGTGGTCCGCGCCCGGGGGCCGGAGCGGATCGCGCCGGAGTGGTGGCGCGACCCCGCCGGCGACGCCCGCCCGCGCGACTACTACGCGGTTGAGGACGAGGCCGGCCGGCGCTACTGGCTCTATCGCGAGGGGTTCTACGACGAGGCGGCCGCCCCGCGCTGGTTCGTGCACGGGCTGTTCGCGTGACGGCGGCGGTGCGCCACCCCTGCGACGAGGCCGGCCCGCCATGACCGACTATGCCGAACTGCAGGTGACGACCAACTTCAGCTTCCTTCGCGGCGCCTCGCACCCCGGCGAACTGGTGCTGGCGGCGAAACAGGCCGGCCTGTCCGCCATCGCGGTGACCGACCACAACTCGCTTGCCGGACTCGTGCGCGGCCATCTCGCGGCGACGGAGGTCGGGATCCGCTTCGTGCCCAGCTGCCGGCTCGACCTGCGCGACGGCACCAGCCTCCTGTGCTATCCGCGCGACCGTGCCGCCTACGGCCGGCTGTGCCTGCTGCTCACCACCGGCCAGCGGCGCGCCGGAAAGGGCGACTGCGATCTCGGGCTGGAAGACGTGGCCGCCCACGCCGAGGGCCAGATATTCATCCTCCTGCCGCCGGAGCACCTGGCCGACGACCTCGACACCCGGCTGCGCGCGATCGCCGAGCGGCTCGCGCCGGCCCCGGTCTATCTCGCCGCCCACCACCTCTACCGCGGCGACGACCGGCGCCGGATCGCCTGCCTCGCCCGCGCCGCCGAACAGGCCGGCACCCACATCGTCGCCACCAACGACGTGCACTACCACGCCCCGTCGCGGCGGCCCCTGCAGGACGTGCTGACCTGCATCCGCGAGAAATGCACCATCGCCGAAGCCGGCGCCCGGCTGGCCGCCAATGCCGAGCGCCACATCAAGCCGGCGGACCGGATGCTGCACCTGTTCAGGGGGCACGAGGACGCCGTCGCGCGGACCCGCGAGATCGTGGAGGCCTGCACCTTCTCGCTCGCCGAACTCAGGTACGAGTACCCGGACGAGCCGGTGCCGGCCGGCCGCACCCCGCAGGACTATCTCACCGAGATCACCTGGCAGGGGGCGCAGGCCCGGTATCCCGACGGCATTCCCGACAAGGTCGCCCGCTCCATCGTCCGCGAGCTGGAGCTCATCGCCAGGCTCGATTACGCGCGCTACTTCCTCACCGTCTACGACATCGTCCGCTTCGCCCGTTCGCGCGAACCGGAGATCCTGTGCCAGGGGCGCGGCTCGGCGGCCAACTCGGTCGTCTGCTACTGCCTCGGCATCACCTCGGTGAACCCGGTCGAGATCGACCTCCTGTTCGAGCGCTTCGTGTCGGAATCGCGCAACGAGCCGCCCGACATCGATGTCGACTTCGAGCACGAGCGCCGCGAGGAGGTGATCCAGTACATCTATGAACGCTACGGCCGCGAGCACGCCGGACTCGCGGCGACCGTCATAACCTACCGCAGCCGCAGCGCCGTGCGCGATGTCGGCAAGGTGATGGGCCTGTCGGAGGACGTCACCAGCGCGCTTGCCGGCACCGTCTGGGGCAGCTCCGGCGAGGGCATCCCGGAAGCCCGCGTCCGCGAACTCGGCCTCGACCCGGACGATCCGCTGCTTTCCCGCACGCTCGCCCTCGCCGGCGAGCTGATCGGGTTCCCGCGCCACCTCTCGCAGCACGTCGGCGGCTTCGTGCTCACCCGCAGCCCGCTGTGCGAGACGGTGCCGATCGGCAACGCCGCCATGGAGAACCGCACGGTCATCGAATGGGACAAGGACGACATCGATTCGCTCGGCATCCTCAAGGTGGACGTGCTCGGCCTCGGCATGCTGACCTGCATCCGCAAGAGCTTCGATCTTCTGAGGGCGCACCACGGCCGCGAACTGACGCTCGCGACCGTTCCGCGCGAGGATCCGGCGGTCTACGACATGCTGTGCCGGGCCGATTCGATCGGCGTGCTCCAGGTCGAGAGCCGGGCGCAGATGAACATGCTGCCGCGCCTCAAGCCGCGCTGCTTCTATGACCTGGTGATCGAGGTGGCGATCGTGCGGCCGGGGCCGATCCACGGCGACATGGTGCACCCGTACCTGCGCCGCCGCGACGGGCTGGAGCCGGAGGAATATCCGGCGCCGCATCCCGACTTCGGCCCGCCCGACGAGCTCAGCGGCATCCTCGGCCGGACAAAGGGGGTGCCGCTGTTCCAGGAACAGGCGATGCGGCTGGCCATGGTCGCCGCCGAGTTCACCGAGAAGGAGCTCAACGAGCTGCGCCGCGCCATGGCGACCTTCCGCCGCCGCGGCACCATCGAGCGGCTGCGCGGCAAGATGGTCGGACGCATGGTCGAGCGCGGCTACGACCCCGGATTCGCCGAACGCTGCTTCGACCAGATCAAGGGGTTCGGTGAGTACGGCTTTCCCGAGAGCCATGCCGCGAGCTTTGCCCTGCTGGTCTACGTCTCGGCCTGGCTCAAGTGCCACTACCCCGAGGTCTTCGCCGCCGCGCTCCTCAATTCGCAGCCCATGGGCTTCTACGCCCCGGCCCAGATCGTCCGCGATGCGGTGGAACACGGCGTCGAGGCGCGCGCCGTCGACGTGAACCACAGCGACTGGGACTGCACGCTCGAGCCGGCAGACACCGGCTGGGCGCTGCGCCTCGGCATGCGCCAGGTCGACGGCCTCCGGAAGGCCGATGCCGAGGCGATCGTCGCGGCCAGGGCGTCCCGCAAGGCGCCGTTCGCCTCGGTCGGCGCGCTGTGGCGCCAGGCGGGGGTATCGCCGGCAGCCCTCGAACGGCTCGCCGCCGCCGACGCCTTCCGCTCGATGGGGCTCGACCGCCGCGCCGCCCTGTGGGAGGTGCGGGCGCTCGCGGACACCGCGCCGCTGCCGCTGTTCGCCCGCGTCGGTGCCCCCGAACGGGGGCCGGAGCCGCCGATCGCGCTGCCGGAAATGCCGCTCGGCGAGCACGTGGTGAACGACTATCAGACGCTCAGGCTGTCGCTGAAGGCGCACCCGATGGTGTTCCTGCGCGAGCGGTTCGCGGCTGAGCGGGTGCTTTCGACCGCCGATCTCCGGAAGCGCCGCGACGGCCAGCCGGCGGTCGTCGCCGGCCTGGTCCTGGTGCGCCAGCGCCCCGGCAGCGCCAGCGGCGTCATCTTCATGACCCTGGAGGACGAGTTCGGCATCGCCAACATCGTGGTCTGGCCGGCGATCATGGAGCGCTTCCGGCGCGCCGTCATCGGCGGCAGGCTCGTGGTGGTGCGCGGCCGCGTGCAGCGCCACGAGGACATCATCCACGTGGTGGCGCGCGAGATCGTCGACCGCTCGGCCGACCTCTACCTGCTGTCGCGCGACGCCCCCGTCGACGGCAACCCGCTGTCGCCCGACGACCACGCGCCGCACAGTCCGCCGGGCAACGCCGGCCCCGGCGGCCGCCGCCACCCGCGCCAGGAGCGCATCTTCCCCAGATCGCGTGATTTTCATTGACCCCTGCAGCCGCCGGGGAGACAGTCCCCACTTTTTGCGGCAAGAGACGGTGGCCATGGCAACGCTGGAGGAAAAGCTCGAAGCAGGCACCTTCGTGATTACCGCCGAAGTGACGCCGCCGCTGTCGGCCTCGCCCGACGCCCTGCTCGAAGCCGCCGCGCCGCTGCGCGGTCTCGTCGACGCCGTCAACGTCACCGATGCGCCAGGCGCCCGGGCGACGATGTCGAGCTTTGCCGCCGCCGCCATTCTCGCCGGCAACGGTTTCGAGCCGATCCTCCAGACGACCTGCCGCGACCGCAACCGCATCGCCATGGCGGGCGACCTCCTCGGCGCCGCCGCCCAGGGCGTCCGCAACCTCCTCGTTTTGCACGGCGACGACCCGCAGGCCGGCGACATGCCGGAGGCGAAGCCGGTTTACGACCTCGATTCGCGCGGTGTGATGGCGCTGGCCCGCGACATGCGGGAGACCGGGACGCTGCCCTCCGGCCGCGAGATCCGCCCCGCGCCACACTTCTTCATCGGCTGCGCCGACACCCCGTTCGACCCGCCGGACGACTTCACCCCGGCCGGGCTCGAGGCGAAGATCGCCGCCGGCGCCCGCTTCGCGCAGACCCAGTTCTGCTTCGAGCCGCAGGTCGCCGGACGCTACTTCGGCTGGCTGGCGGACCATGGCGTCACCGCACGGCTCAGGATCATCGCCGGCATCGGCCCGCTCCGCTCGGCCGGCCAGGCCCGCTACATGAACGAGAACCTGTTCGGCGTCAGCATCCCGGACAGCCTGATCGACCGCCTCGAACGCGCGGCCGACCCGCGCGCCGAGGGCGAGGCCGCGTGCGTCGACCTGATGCAGGCGCTGGCCGCCATCGACGGCGTATCGGGACTGCACGTCATGGCGCCGATGCAGGACGCCGAAGCCATCGCACGGGTGATCCGGAAGTCCGGGCTGCGCTGATCGCGGACAGTTACCGGTCGGCACCGGCGAGAGGACCAGCCAACAAGTGGAGGAGACATGACCGCGGCAGCGGCAGGGGACCTGCGGGACCGTCACGGCGAAGGCGTCATGCTGGCACTGGCCGGCGGCTTCGCGCTCAGCATCGGCGGCGTGATCCTGCGGCTGATCGAGTCGGCCGACGGCTGGACGGTCATGTTCTATCGCGGCGTGTTCTTCTCGCTGACGGTGATGCTGGTGCTCGCCGTCCGCCGCCGCGGCGCGTTCCTGGCGAGCTACCGGACCCTCGGCTGGGACGGCATCGCCATCGCCTTCTGCCTCGGCGTCGGGCTGATCGCCTACGTGTTCGCCATGCTGCTGACGACGGTGGCGAACGTCAACTTCGTCACCGGGTCGAGCCCGCTGCTGACCGCGTTCCTCGCCTGGGTCGTGCTCGGCGAACGGCTGTCGCTGCGCGCGTGGGCAATCCTCTGCCTCGCCATGGTCGGCGTCGGGGTGATGGTGGTCGACGGCATCGCCGGCGGCCGGTTCTGGGGCAACGTCGTCGCGCTCGCCGCTGCCCTGACCTATGCGGTGTTCGTGATCCTGCTGCGCCGCCGGCACGGCAGCGACATGCTGGCGGCGACCTCGCTCGCCGGCTTCATTGCCGCCGCCCTGAGCCTGCCGATGGTCGAGACGCTGGCGCTGACGCCGCGTGATTTCATGCTGTGCGCCCTGCTCGGCTGCGTGCAGACCGGCCTCGGCTTCACCTTCATCACCTTTGCGTCGCGGCGCATCCCCGCCGCCGAGGTCACGCTGCTGGCGCTCACCGAAACCGTGTTCGGCCCGGTCTGGGCATGGCTGATAGCCGGCGAGGTCCCGACGTGGCCGACCGTCTCCGGCGGCATCGTCGTCCTGGGGTGCGTCGCCGCCTATGCGCTGGTCGGACTCGGGCGCCGGCCCGCAGCCGTTCCGCCGCCGGGGTGATCACAGCTCGCCGTGGACCGCCTTGCGGGCGATCGCGGCGTATCTCCGCGCGCTGAACCGGATCGGGTTGGAGCCGGCGGAGGGATCGCGCACCGCCATCCGGCCGACCTCGTCCACCCGGTTGTCGCCGATGCCCATGTCGGCCAGCCGGTGCGGCATGCCGATCTCGGCCCGCAGGTCCACCACCCACTGCAGGAACCCGTTGAACCCGCGCTTGATGCCGAGATAGCGCGCCGCCTCGTCGATGACCGGCTTGATCGCGCGCCGGTTGGCCTTCAGCACGTACGGCATGATGACGGCGTTGAGCGTGCCATGGTGGGCGTCGTGCATGGCGCCGAACGGGTGCGACAGCGCGTGGATCGCACCCAGCCCGCGCTGGAACGCGGTGGCGCCCATCGCCGAGGCGACGAGCATGTGCGAGCGCGCCTCGAGGTCGCCGCCGTCGCCGACCGCCCGCGCTAGCCAGTTGCGCACTAGGCGCATGCCTTCCACCGCGATGCCGGCGGCCATCGGGTGGTAGCCGGGCGCACAGTAGGCTTCGAGGCAGTGGGCGAAGGCATCCATGCCGGTCGCCGCGGTCAGGCGGGGCGGCAGGCCGACGGTGAGTTCCGGGTCGGCGATCACGATCCGCGGCATCATCCGCGGATGGAAGATGATCTTCTTCTCGTGGGTGTCGTCGCGCGAGATGACCGACGCACGCCCGACCTCCGACCCGGTGCCGGCGGTGGTCGGCACCGCCACCACCGCCGCGATGGCGCCGGCATCGGCGCGGGTCCACCAGTCGCCGATGTCCTCGAAGTCCCAGATCGGCCGCGTCTGCCCCTGCATGAAGGCGATCGCCTTGCCGACGTCGAGGCCGCTGCCGCCACCGACCGCGACCACCCCGTCGTGGCCGCCGTCGCGGTATGCATCGACGCCCGCCCGCACGTTGGCTTCCACCGGGTTCGACTTAACGTCGCTGAACACCGCCACCGCAAGTCCGGCCGCCCGCAGCGCCTCCACCGCGGACGCCACCATCGGCATCGCGGCAAGTCCGGGATCGGTGACAAGCAGCGGCCGCGCCATGCCCGCCTCGAGGCAGGCCTGCGGCAGTTCGGCGATGCGTCCGGCGCCGAACCGGATGGTGGTCGGATAGTTCCAGTTGCCGGCGAGCGTCACGTCCCGGTTCTCCTCAGCTGGTGCGGATGCGCAGATGGAACGACTTCGGCCGCGTCAGCGCCTCGTAGCCGAGCCGCGACAGGGTCACGCCGCGGCCGGATTCCTTGACCCCGGTCCAGGCCAGCGCCGGATCGAGGTAGTCGCAACGGTTCATGAACACGGTCCCGGTGTCGAGCCGGGCGCCGATCGCCCTGGCGGCATCGACATCCCGGGTCCAGATCGCGGCGGTCAGCCCGTAGACGCTGTCGTTCATCAGTTCGACCGCCTCGTCGTCGCCCGAGACCGGCATGATGCCGACGACCGGGCCGAAGGTTTCCTCGGTCATCACCGCCATCTGGTGGTCGACGCCGGTGAGCACCTGCGGCGCCATGTAGGGCGTGCCGTCGCGGTCGGCGGCAAAGGCGCTGCGGTCGATGCAGGCGGTGGCACCGGCGCGGACGGCGCCGGCGATCTGGGCGCGGACGTTGTCCGCCGCCGCCGCCCGCACCATCGGGCCGAGCGTCGTCGCCGGGTCGAGCGGGTTGCCCAGCACGTACCGGCGCGCGAGGTCGACGAAACCGTCGACGAACGGCTCGTACACGTCGCGGTGGACGTAGATGCGTTCGATACCGCAGCACGACTGGCCGGAATTGAAGAACGCGCCGTCGACCAGGTTCTCCACCGCGTGCCCGAGGTCGCAGTCGGCGCGGACGTAGGCCTGATCCTTGCCGCCGAGCTCGAGGCCGACCGGGATGAACCGTCCCGCCGCCGCCGCCTCCATCGCCCGGCCGCCGGCGACCGAACCGGTGAAGCAGACCATGTCGACCAGCCCCGAGGCGATGATCCGCGCCGTCCGGTCGTGGTCCAGCACGAGATGCTGGAACACGCCCGCGGGCAGCCCCGCGCGATCGAATGCCGCCTGGAACCGTTCGGCGACCAGAAGCGTGCTGGTCGCGTGCTTGAGCACCACGGCGTTGCCGGCCATCAGCGCCGGGACCACCGCGTTGACGGCGGTGAGATACGGGTAGTTCCACGGCGCGACGACGAACACGATGCCGAGCGGCAGCCGCTCGATGCTGCGCGCGAAACCGTCCTTCGGCCCCGGGTCGACAGGCGCCAGCGCCTCCTCGGCGATGGCGATCATGTAGCGTGCCCGCTCCTCGAAGCCGCGCAGCTCGCCGCCGCCGAACTGCACCGGCCGGCCCATCTGCCAGGCGAGCTCCGGCACGATCTCGTCCTGCATGGCGAGCATCGCGTCGACCGCCTTCGAGCACAGCGCCGCCCGCTCCGCCACCGGCAGCCGGCGCCACGCCCGCTGGGCGGCCCGGGCCCGCTCGAAGCACGCCCCGACCTCCGCGTCGCCGGCGACCGGGCGCTCGGCGTAGAGGCTGCCGTCGACCGGGGAAATGCACTTCAGGGTCTGGCTCATGGATGGACGCCCGGAGGATCGTCAAAGCGGAAGCCGGCCGGTCCCCGGGGAGCGCCCCCGGGGACCGGCGGGAAGGCGTGTCAGGCGCTGCGGTAGGGAGGCCCCGCCTTGCGCATCAGGGCGTTGTAGTCGCGGAAGATCTGGACCACTTTCGCGCAGCGCTCGCTGGTGGCGGCGATCTCATCCCAGAACTTGACCGCGGCGTCCTCCACCACCCGCCACTCCTCGTCCGGGATCGTCGTCAGCTCCAGCTTGTCGCCGTTGACGCGCAGGTCCGCCTCGCCGCCCCAGTACCACCACTGGCGGTAATAGTGCGAGCTGTCGATGCACAGGTGGAACAGCTGCTTGAGGTGGTCGGGGACCTCGTTCCAGCGCTCGGTGTTGGCGAAGTACGAGCCGATCCAGGCGCCGGAGATGTTGTTGGTGAGGAAGTATTTGGTCACGTCGGCCCAGCCCACCGTGTAGTCCTCGGTGATGCCGCACCAGGCGATGCCGTCGAGCTCGCCGGTCTGCACCGCGACCTCGATGTCCTCCCATGGCAGCGTCACCGGGACGACGCCGAACTGCGACAGGAACTTGCCGGCGGTCGGGAAGGTGAACACCCGCTTGCCGGCAAGGTCGTCCATGCTGCGGATCGGTTCCTTGGTGGCGAAGTGACACGGGTCCCAGGCACCGGCGCTCAGCCACGTCACGCCGTCGACCTCGCCGTACGCCTCCTCCCAGATCTTGCGCAGCCCGTACTGCTCGAACAGCACCGGCACGTCGAGGCTGTAGCGCAGCGCCAGCGGGAAGTAGCCGCCGAACACCGACACGTCGACCGGCGCGGCGATCGAGTTGTCGTCCGACTGCACCGCATCGATGGTGCCGGCCTGCATCGCCCGGAACAGCTCGCCCGTCGGCACCAGCTGGTCGGCGGTATAGAGGTCGATCACCATCTCGCCGTTGGCGACCTTGTTGAAGGCGTCGATCGACGGCTTGATGACGTGCTCGGCGAGCGCCGGTCCGGCGTAGGTCTGCAGCCGCCACCGGATCTGCGACTGCGCCTTCACGTACGGGGCGGCCAGTGCCGTCGCGCCGGCGGCGGCGACCGAGGTGGCGCCGGCGGTCTTCAGGAATTCGCGCTTGTTGAGTTTCCTTGCCGTGGTCATTGTTTCCTCCCGTTCTGGTTTTCCCGCCACCCCTCTGCCGCCGGCTGGCCGTGCGGGCGGGATGGCCTTTGCTGCAGTCCGTGTCGTCCGATCACCTCCTTTCGGTCATCATGGTCAGCGGGCGGCGCTCAGACGCCCTTGTAGTAGTGCGGCAGCCACAGCGCGATCTGGGGAATGGCCATCACCAGCACCAGCCCCGCGATCATCACCAGCACGAACGGCCAGATGGAACGGTAGATGTCGGCCAGCGAGACTTCAGGCGGCGCCATGGCGCGCATCAGGAACAGGTTGTAGCCGAACGGCGGCGTCATGTAGGCGATCTGGCAGGTGATCGTGTACAGCACGCCGTACCAGATGAGGTCGAAGCCGAGCGCCTTGACCAGCGGGATGTAGAGGGGCGCGACAATGACCAGCATCGCGGTGTCGTCGAGGAACATGCCCATCAGGAGGTACGAGAGCTGCATCATGATGAGCACCTCCCACGGGCTGAGACCCAGCCGATCGAGGAAGAAGCCTTCGATCGCCTTGACCGCGCCAAGCCCGTCGAACACCGCGCCGAATGCGAGCGCGGCGAGGATGATCCACATGAACATGCAGCTGACGCCGAGGGTCTTCTCCATCACCGTCTTCATGACCGGCCAGGTGAGCCGGCCCTTGACCAGCGCGGCGACGGTCGCCGCCAGCGCACCGACGGCGGAGCTCTCGACCAGGCTGGTGTAGCCCATCAGGAACAGCCCGGTCATCGAGAAGAAGATGAAGAACGGCAGGATGCCGGCGCGCAGCAGCCTGAACTTCTCGCCCCAGCCGACATTGCGCTCCTCTTCCGTCAGCGCCGGTCCCATGTGCGGCTGGATCCAGCACCGGACGACGATGTAGACGATGAACAGCGCCGCCATCATCAGGCCCGGGAACACGCCGGCCAGCCACAGGTCGGTCACCGGCTGGCGGGCGATCATTCCGTACAGCACCAGCACCACGCTCGGCGGCACCAGGATGCCGAGCGTGCTGCCGGCCTGGATCACCCCGGTGACCATGATCTTGTCGTAGCCGCGCCGCAGCAGCTCGGGCAGCGCGATGGTGGCGCCGATCGCCATCCCCGCCACGCTCAGGCCGTTCATCGCCGAGATGACGACCATCAGGCCGATGGTGCCGACCGCAAGCCCGCCGCGCAGCCGCCCGGACCAGACGTGGAACATCTTGTAGAGGTCGTCGGCGAGCTTCGACTCCGACAGCACGTAGCCCATGTAGATGAACATCGGCAGCGTCAGCAGCGGGTACCACTTCATCAGCTTCATCGCCGCCGAGAACGGCAGTTCCGATCCGCCCTCGCCCCACAGCATCAGCGACGACAGCCCGGCGACGAAGCCGATCGCGCCGAACACGCGCTGCCCGGTCAGCAGCATCAGGAGCATCGCCGAGAACATCATGATGGCGATCAGCTCGTAGCTCACGGCAGCGGCTCTCCCAGCGCGTCCGCAACGTTCCGGAAGAAGGTGGCGATCACCTGCAGCAGCATGAGCACGAGGCCGACCACCATGATGATCTTGATCGGCCACATGTACGGCGCCCACGACGAATAGCTCCGCTCGTCGTATTCCAGCGCGTACTGGGTGCTGGCGATGCCGCCGACGAGAAGCATCACCACGTAGGCGATCAGGAACACGACGGTGACGGCATCCACCGCCGCCCGCGTGCGCGGCGACCAGCGGGAGTACAGCAGGTCCATGCGGACGTGGCTGTCGAGCTTCATCGCGTATGCCCCGCCGAGAATGTAGAAGGCGGTCATCACGAACTGGGCCAGTTCGACGCCCCACAGCGGCGGGATGAAGAAGCTCTTGGTAATCGTCGAGTAGAGCAGGATGCCCATCATTACGAAGACGAGGAACATCGCGGCCCATCCGACGAGCCAGTTCACCGACTCGACGTACCGGACATAGGCCCTGATCGCCCTAGGCATGCGCGTGGTCCTGCATGGCCGGCGGATCGAAGAGGCCGGGCAACGCTGCGCTCAGCCCGGCGGCGAGCCGTACGGCCCATCGGGCCTGCCCGGCCTCCTCGGCGACGAGGTCGTTGCGGATCTCGATCATCGCATGGCACAGGCCGCGCGCGGCGGCATGCGTGTTGAGGGTATGGCAGACCCCGTCAGCGGGGCTGTAGGGGGCATTGCGCCCGACCTGCCACCGCCCGTCCTCCTCGAGGTCGGCGATCAGCCGGTCGGCGAGGCGGCTGTCCCGGTCGTAGACGATGCCGACGTGCCATGGCCGGTCACGGCCCAGGTAGCGCGGCGTGAAGCTGTGGATGCTGACCACGGCGGTCGGCCTGCGCGCCGCCAGACGCTGATCGAGCTGGCGGTCGATCGCCTCGTGAAACGGCCGGTAGATGCTGCCGACCCGCCGGGCGCGGTCATCGGCCGATACCTCCGCGTTGCCGGGAACCGGCGTCTGCTCGCTGACGGCGACGATCGACTGCGCGTCGTCCGGCGGCCGGTTGCAGTCGATGACGAGCCGCGAGTAGCACTGCATGATCAGGCATGCATCCAGCAGCTCCGCCATACGCAGCGCCACCGCCCGGGCGCCGATGTCCCAGCCGATGTGGCCGCTCAGCGCATCGTCGCTCAGGCCGAGCCCGCCCAGGCTCCGC